>Ga0184627_10000607_pt1 | contig 13835 bp, 14 predicted proteins | sample PLM3_127_b1_FD_133150 | JGI IMG/M metagenome (GOLD analysis project Ga0184627, IMG submission 133150) | Groundwater sediment microbial communities from an aquifer in East River, Colorado, USA - PLM3_127_b1 | ecosystem: Environmental > Terrestrial > Soil > Riparian zone | place: USA: East River...
TCCTTATCTGTGATGAGAATGTCGCCTTCTTTTTTCATCCATTCGATCGCGCCGCGCAGGTCTCTGATCTCATCTGGCGCCGCGCCTTCGCGTTTAGCCGCTTTTGCCATTGCTATCCTCCAAGAAATGTCGTGGTTTTTTGTGTGCCTATGCCGTACGAATCACGAAAGTAAGCCCGACCCAAGTTCACTAAGTTCTAAATTCTTAGACCCAACCGCATCACAGATAAGGGGGAGAATTCTCAGATTCAGGATGTCTAAACGGAAATTACGCTTACCTGACAATAGCGCAAAAGTCAACGCTAGGAGATCACAACCGATCGAGTTCTCGTAGCATGCGTTGCCAATTTCCAATCTCACGGCTGGGTTTAACCAGCGGCGCAAGCCGTTTGCATGTTCTTTTCAAGAGCGCGTAAAATTGGCGGTCGGTTTCAGCATTTGCCAGTAACGCCGTCAGCCTTCGGGTGTCGCCGGCCGGAAAGAATCCCGGAAAGGCGTTGCCTAACGTTCCCATCAATCCAGGAATCTTCGAGGCGATCACCGGCACGTCGGATGCAAGCGCCTCAGACAAAACGTTGGAGCTTCCTTCCATCCGCGACGTGATCACTAGAAGGTGACTGCCCGCCAAGATGCTTCTGGTTTTTCCGTGCGAGACTTCGCCGATCCAACGGTAGCGGCGGTTGCGTTTCATCTCCGCCCGCGCGCGCCGCTCCAAGGTGTCATCGAGGGCACGCCCGATATGCGTGACCTGAATGCGCGACGCGGCCGGCACGCGGCGCGCGGCGAGCGCCACGCGCAGCGGGTCTTTCTCGGCGCGCAGGTGGCCGATGACGCAGACTTTGAATGGGCCTTGTCCCCGGGGCGCTGCGCGATTGGCGATCTTCGGGGCCGACTGGTAGATCACGCGGGTTTTCGAATGGTAGCGCTTGGGCAATTCAATCAGCGCCATTTTTTGCAGCGCCACCAGACGGGTCGCTAATTCAAGCGATCGTTGAGCTTTGCGATGGGTCCGAATATCGCGATAGAGGTCGGTGCCGGTAAGGACCACCACCAGCGGGCGCTTGGGATAAAGCCGATGAAACCGCGCAATGGATTCCGCGCTGCGGCGCGCGTGCAACGCGATGAGCATGCCGCAAAACTCACCGTCGTAGCTCTGCGTCAACCGTACCCGATGGCCGAGCTTGCGGAGAATGCCACCCCAGCGCAGGGCGGTGATCTTATTGCCGTTGTTAAAACGCAGCGGCCCCGGAGTGACGAGTTGTATCCTCACGGCAGGCGATCACTTTGCGCAGGTGCGAAAGCCGGCCCAGACATCGCGGCGGTCCGGGGTGTAGAAATTGCGCCAGGTATTTCGGATCAAGAGCGAAGAGGTTGCCCAGCAGCCGCCGCGCAAAACTTTGTGGGTGCCGAACCAGGGTTTCGAGTATTCCTTGTAAGGATCGACGGTAAAACCCGGATAAGGCAAGAAATCGGTCGCGGTCCATTCCCAAACGTTGCCGATCATTTGGCGGCAGCCGAAGGCGCTGTCTCCCGCCGCGTGGGCGCCGACTTCAACCAGGCCTCCGCCGCGCCAATCGAGATTGGCGCGTTCGGGACCCGGTGCGTCGCCGCCCCATGGAAAATGGCGCCGCCGTTCCGCCGGTACGGTGCCCTCTTGATTGGGTTCAGCGGATGCTGCGACTTCCCATTCCGCTTCGCTCGGCAGCCGGCGCCCGGCCCAGTTGCAATAATCCTCGGCTTCAAACCAGCTCACGTGAACGACGGGCAAGTTTTCATTGAGCGGCACATGGCGATCGTAGACTCGTTGTTGCCAGCGCCCGCCGCTATCTGGTCTCCAGTAGACCGGGTGGTCCAGTCTTGTCGTAAAATCCTGACCCTCCGAGGTTTTATTCATGGCTCGGTTAAAGAATTTCGCGAAAGACTTTTCCAGCTGCGGCGCGCCGCCGGTTTCGAGCCAGCGCCGGCCCTCGACGCTCCAGAATTGAGACTTGCGGTAGCCCCCGTCCTCGACGAAGGCGAGAAATTCCCCGTTGGTCACCGGCGCGCGGGCGATGCGAAAGGGTTTGACTTCCACTTCATGTGCCCACTTCTCATTGTCAAAAACAAAGGGAAAGTCCGGCGTGGCGCCGATCAAAAATCGCCCGCCGGTAATCTGGACGTCTCCCGGACAGGCGCCGCCGCTGGGCGTGGGGGTGATTTGCTCATTTAGATTTGGCGCGGGATAGCCGAGAGTCTGCCTCGTGTAGGCCAGCGCTTCGGTGTGCATGCCTTCGTGAAACGTCGCCAGCGAGTAAAAATAAAATTCATCGGGAGAAAGCTCCGTGGCGTGGTCGAGGCGTTCGATACATCGGTCGATCACCTCGTCCATGTAATGCAGAGTATCGGCGCGCGACGGAAGGAGCAGCTCCCAGCGGGTGTCGTGGGCCACGTCGGTGGAGTTATAAAGCTGGTCGCCGTTTTCGAGCAGCGGTTTGTGCTTGTGAAGATGGCGCAGCGTCCAAAATTCCTGCGTCCAGGCGACGTGACCGATCTCCCAGAGCGGCGGGTTGACGATGGCGATCCGCGGCCCGATCATCTGCCGGTCGTCGAGGTCCGCGACGAGACTCAAGGTGCGCGCGCGAAATTCCCGCATGACGCGCACGAGTTCGCTCGGGTTCATCATTTCGCCGATGCTGCCAAGTGTTGACCGTGCGGATTGCGGGCTCATCATCTTTCGAAATTACGCTAGTCCCGGATGGCGATCAAGGATGGCGGCCGCGCGCGTATCGCCGAAGCGCCTGTCGAATCACATTCCGCCAGACCTTGACCTCGGTTCCCCATTTCTCCTGTCGATGCTCCGCCAAGTAGCCCGAGGCCGCCTTCAAACGCGCGCGCTCGATCGACGTGAGTCGTATGGGTTTCTGGCTCTTCTTCGCCCGTTGGCTTCTCTCGCAAAAGTTGCGAATCGCCCGCCAGTGCCCCAGCGCGCCGGCGCCGAAGCGCTGCCTGATGTTTCTCGACCAGCTCGCTTCGGCGCGGTAGGCGCTCGGGTTTCGCGCGTAGTCGAAGCAGGTTCCCAAAGGGACGAAGCTCAATTCTTCCTGGAGCAGCGGATTGTTAAGATAACCGTAAACGGCCTCCGGCAATCTCGGATCGCGGTCAAGCAGCGGTCCGATGTGCAATTCGTCTTTCATGGAGAGATCGTTGACCGGATAGTTGTCCCAAAGTATCAGCGGATGCCTGACGCGCTGCGCGATGCCGCGAACGTGAGCCAACGTGATGGTTTTCGAGACCACAAACGGCCCCGTCCAAAAGCAGGCGACCTGCGGTGGAAGGTAGGCTCCGAGGGTTTCCAAGAATTGTGGCTCAAACGCTCCGAAGAGGCGGGCGAGCAAAAGGTCCGGCGTGTAATAGGACGGACAGATCCACCATTCGACGTCTTTCCACGCGGCGGGTTGAGATTCGATAATTCGTCTCAGCCAGTTTCCCTCCGCTGCCGCCAGGCTGTGCTTGAATCTCTTGCGGTCGATCGCGCGCGACAGACGCGACGGGATGTCGTCGAACAGCACCGCGAAAGTGCGAGCGCCGGCGTCGTAAAAGCGCTGCGCTTTTCTAATCAAGATGCGAACGGGTTCGTCGGCGCTGAAGCAGAGTCCTGCGCCAGGATGAAAACCGTAGACGAAATCGATCCGATGGCGCCGCGCCGCGCGGATCAGCCGCAGCAGCTCCCGCCATTCTTTGCGCGGGTACGGCGCGCGCCAGCGCTTGCGGTGGTAAGGATCGTCCTTCGGCGCGTAGAGGTAGGTGTTCATCCCGCGGGCGGCGCCGAATACAAAAATCGCCTTGCGGTGCTTCATGCTCCACGGCGGGCCGAAAAATCCTTCGACGATGCCGCGGCGTGGAAATGTTTTTGCCCCAATCGGCATAGACCGAACTTGGCACAGGCCGCCAAATCTGGCAAGTTTTCCTTGCCAAGCGCGAAGGCATTGCGTAGGATCAACGGGAAATTTTCGTGGCTCGGTGAACCACGGCGTCATGCATCGGATTTGGCATACACTCGTTTTGGGCTGTGGGTTGGCGATGAGCCCGCTGGCGATTGCTCATGGTCAAACTATTGCGGCAACAGAAATGGTGCAGATTCCCGCCGGCGCGTTCTTGATGGGCAGCAACGACGGACCGCAGGATGAGCGCCCGCAGCATCGAGTTCAAATGGCGGCGTATTGGATTGACCGCACGCCGGTCACGAACACGCAGTTCGCGCAGTTTCTTAACGCCGTCGGACCGCAGGGGCCGCAAGGTGAAAATTATTACGACGTAGATGACAACGACGCGCGGGCGCACCGGCGCGACGGGAAATGGCTGGCGGACACCGGTTCGGGGAATCATCCGGTGGTCGAAGCTTCATGGTACGGCGCCCTGGCTTATTGCCGGTGGGCGGGCAAGCGATTGCCGACGGAGGCGGAATGGGAAAAAGCGGCGCGCGGCGGCGATGGACGAAAATATCCCTGGGGCAACGAACCGCCCGATCGTTCGCGCGCTCACTTCGGCGCCGGGTGGAACGATCTCCGGCCGGTGGACGCCTTTCCCAAAGGCGCCAGCCCCTACGGGGTTCTCGACATGGCCGGCAACGGCTGGGAATGGGTCAGCAGCGCTTATGTCCCATATCCCTATGACCCTAACGACGGCAGGGAAGACTTGACTCGCGAGCAGGTCCGAGGCACAAGGGGAGGCGGGCATGATTCGCGACCCGAGGAGCTGACGACGACCCATCGCGGACGTCAGGTGTCGCGCAATCCGCGCGGCGGACATCACAACATCGGTTTTCGTTGCGCCCGCTAGCCCAATCATTCACACTCACGACCCATGCCGATTCACCTACTCATAGAAGGCATACTCATAGGAATCATGGTCGCCGTGCCTGTGGGGCCGCTGGGTTTACTTTGCATCAACCGCGCATTGGCGACGGGCGCGCTCTGCGGTCTCTTTTCCGGACTGGGCGTGGCGACCGCGGACGCCCTGGCCGCGGGCATCGCCGCTCTGGGGATTTCGCTGGTCTCGGGCTTTTTGACCGATCATCAAGTTTTGCTACGCCTCGGCGGTGGATGTTTCCTCTGTTACCTCGGGTTGATGATCTATCGGACTAAACCGACGCTGCAGACACCGTCGGGCAACGTCAACGGCCTGGCCAGCGCCTACGCGACGACTTTTCTGCTGACCTTTTCCAATCCGGTGACGATTCTCTCGTTCATCGCGATCTACGCCGGCTGGCAGGTCGAAAATCTGCATGGGCATTATCTGGCCGCGGCGGTGCTGACCCTCGGTGTGTTTTGCGGCTCGGCGCTCTGGTGGGTTTTGCTGTTTCTCGGCTGGACCGCCTTTCGCGAGCGGTTCAGTCTGCAAACTCTCGGTTGGATTCATCGCATATCCGGCGCGCTCATTACCGGCTTCGGCGTCGCGGTGCTGTTGAGCCTCTCGCAGCTCGGGCAGGCTCTGGGAATTCAGTTCTGATGGGAAGCGATTATGGGACGATGGCCGACCCTTCGACTCGAGCCCCGGACTTGACCGGGGGCTCTCGCTCAGGATTCCGCCCCACGGGCATGCCCGTGGGCCTCCAGAAACCTGGCGGCGGCATTCCCGTCGCGCTGAACCTTTTTCTCGCCTGCTTCCACGTCGCGGTCAACCTCTATCAATTTTTTATACTGCCCTTGTGGCTCTTGCCGGACGGGCCAGCGTGGGCATGGACTTTATTGCCGCTGGTTTTTCTGAACAATCCGTACTGGAGCCTGATCCACGAAGCGATTCACGATCTGTTTCATCCCGGCCGGAAAGTCAATGCCTTTTGCGGCCGCTCGATGGCGATTTGTTTCGGCGCGCCGTTTCGCATCCTGCGCCTGAGCCATCTGCTGCATCACAAGTTGAATCGTCTGCCGGTCGAAGGAACCGAGTATTACGACAAGTCGAAAAGTTCCAAAGCCGCCGCCGCGCCGGGTTATTACTTTCAGATCTTGCTCGGCCTGTATTTGGCGGAAGTCTTGAGCCCGCTCTATTTTCTCCTGCCGCGCTCGTGGTTGAAACGCTTCAAGGAGCGTTTTCTCGCTTCGAACAGTGTCAGCGACATTTTGATGCAGAACTGGTTGGGGGTCGAGGCGCTGCGCGAAATTCGCTTAGACGGGATGCTCACCCTGGCGTTGCTTTCCCTTTCCTTCACCTGCTACGGCGAGCGCTGGCCGCTCCTGCTGGCGGTTTTGGCGACGCGCGGATTTCTGATCTCCTTTTTGGACAACGTGTATCACTACGAAACCCCCGTGGGGGATGTGTTTTATGCGAGGAATCTCAGGCTCAACGGAGCGCTGGCGCGGCTCTTGCTGCATTTCAATCTGCACGGCATTCACCATCTGAACCCGGCCATCCCTTGGATCGATCTGCCGAAGGCCTTCCGATCTCAGACGGCGAACTTCGCCGGCGGTTACTTCAAAGCCGCGCTGCGCCAACTGCGCGGGCCCATCGCGCGCCAGGATCTGCCCGGCGGCGCGGCGACGGAAAAACTCCAAACTGCCTAGGCGCGCTTTTTAAACAACAGCACGGAAAACCACTGATTCGAGTCAGTGAAGTGCCTGACCGGCTGTAGATCGAAGAAACCCAATTGTTCCTGGAGCCGCAGCGGGTCGAACTTGCGGCTGATCTCAACGAGAATCTTTTCGTCCCGTTGCCAGTGAAACGAAGCGTCCGCTTGCGGGAAGCGGATTTCTTGGTCCTGTGTCGCCACGGCGAACATTTCGATTTGCTGCCACTCCGGGTTGTACCAGGCGTGATAGCGCATCTGGTCGAGTGCAAAATTGCTCTGCACGCGCCGGTTGATGTTGCGGAAGACGTTGAGGATAAACTCTGCCGTGATGCCACAGCTGTCGTTGTAAGCGTCTTCGAGAAGCTTTACCGGCTTGACCCGGTCGGCGCCGAGCAAGAGATAGTCGTCCGGGCCCATGGCCGCGGAGAGGGCGCGGAAGAAGCGCGGAAAGTCGGTGTGGTTGAAATTGCCGATGGTGCTACCGAGAAAAACGAAGAGCGTGGGCAGGCTCTTCTCGATGGCGTTAAAGCCCTCTTCATAGCGGGCGTGCAAGCCGTGAAACTCGATCCGGGGGAGATCCCTTTGTACCGCGTTTTGTGACGCGCGCAGGGCCGGGGCGCTGACGTCGATGGGTGCGAAGATGCTGCGATCGCGCCGGCGCGTTTGCTCGGTCAACAGGTGGACCGTTTTCTTACTGTAACCGGCGCCGAGCTCGACGATGCATTCGACGGGCGCGGCGGCGATGATATCGGCCGCGTGAGTTTCGAGAATGCCGTTCTCGGTGCGGGTGAGATAATACTCCGGCAGCCGGCAAATCTCTTCGAACAGTTCCGAGCCCTTTTGATCGTACAAATGATAAGCTTCGAGCCAGCGAGGCTGATCCCAGAGAGTCGTCAGGATGGACAGGGCCGGCCGGTCGTCGAGATCGGCGCCATCCACGGACCAGATGCCTGGTGGATCGTTGCGCCAGCGGGGAATTTGCTCGGCGGCGAATATTCTCGGCAGGCTTTCTTGTTTCATGAGTGAAGAGACTATAAAAGAAAAATCGACAGGTTGCGATCCTTCGACTCGAGCCCCAGCCTTGGCCGGGGCTCTGGCTCAGGATTCCGCCCCACGGGTGTTTTGGAAGGTGCCACGGGCTTGCCCGTGGGGCTCCACCCGCGGCTGAAAACAACAGTCATGAATAGCGAACAGACCACCATCGAGTTTCGCGGCGTCGGCTTCGCCCTGCCGAGCGGGCGCAGCCTGCTCGCCGACCTCAACCTGGAAGTCAAGCAGGGCGAGACCCTGGTGCTGCTCGGGCGCAGCGGCTCGGGAAAAACCACGACGATGAAGCTCATCAACCGCTTGATCGATCCCAGCGCTGGGGAAGTCAAAGTCGAGGGGAGATCGACCGTGGAGTGGGACCCGATTCGTTTGCGCCGGCGCATCGGCTACGTGATTCAAGAGATCGGCCTTTTCCCCCATCTTAGCGTGGAAGAAAATATCGGCGTCGTGCCGCGGCTCGAAGGATGGGAGGCGGATCGGATCAAAACCAGAGCCCGCCAGTTGTTGGGTCTGGTCGGCCTCGATCCGGTTCTTTTCGCGGGCCGATATCCGCGAGAATTGTCAGGCGGGCAGCGCCAGCGCGTCGGCGTGGCCCGCGCGCTCGCCGCCGATCCGCCGATCATATTATTAGATGAGCCGTTCGGCGCGCTGGACCCGATTACCCGCCGGGAAATTCAGCAAGAGTTCCGCACGCTGCAGGCAAAACTGCACAAGACGATGGTGTTCGTCACCCACGACATCGGCGAGGCTTTCGTGCTGGCGAGCCGCATCGCGCTGCTCAAGGACGGGCGGATGATCCTGTTGGGTCCGCCCGCTGAGTTGCTCGATTCCAGTCATCCGGAAGCGCGCGCCTTCGCATCCTGTTTTCTCGACGCGCAATCGATCGGGAGAACGACGTGAGCTTCGTTGACTTTTTACTGAGCAACGGGCACGAGGCATTCGAGTTGGTACTCGAGCATCTGTTTTTGGTGGTCGTCTCCACCGGGATCGCGATCCTGATCGGCGTGCCGCTGGGAATCTTGCTCACGCGCAAGCCCGCGCTGAGCAAGCCCGTGCTCGGCTTCGCCAATATCATGCAGACGGTGCCGAGCCTGGCGCTGTTCGGCTTTCTGATTCCGCTGAACCTGTACCTCTTTCACGTCAAGATCGTCGGCGGTATCGGCGCGCGCACCGCGATCGTCGCGCTGGTGCTCTACTCGCTGCTGCCGATCATCAGAAATACCTTCACGGGAATCAACGGCGTCGATCCGGCGATTCGCGAGGCGGGACGCGGGATGGGCATGACCGATCGCCAGTTGCTGTTTCAAGTCGAGCTGCCGCTGGCGCTCGGCGTCATTCTCGCCGGCGTGCGCGTCGCCACGGTCATCTGCGTCGGCACCGCGACCATCGCCGCGGCCATCGATGCGGGCGGGTTGGGGCGCTACATCTTTCGCGGTCTGAGGGCCAATGACAACGCGCTCATCCTCGCCGGCGCGGTGCCGGCGGCTTTGATCGCCCTGGCGGCCGACCTATTGCTCGGCTACGTCGAGCGGGTGATGCGCCTGGGCGAAGCGATCAGGGGAAAAAGAATCCTCTGGGGCGCAGTTTTCGCGTTGATCTTGGTGGGCATGATCGGCGTCACGAATCTTTTTTCCGGCAAGAGCGCGGAGCGCATCGCCGTAGGGTCGAAGGATTTCACCGAGCAGGTTATCCTCGGTGAGTTGCTCGCTCAGGCCATCGAAATAAAGACCGCTCTGAAAGTCGAGCGCCGCTTCGATCTGGGCGGCACCCTCGCCCACGAGGCGCTCGTCGCCGGCGAAATCGATATCTACGTCGAATATACGGGCACCGCGTTGTTGGCGATCTTGAAGGGCCGGCCGTCCAGCGATCCGCAGGAAGTTTTCAAACGCGTGAAAGCGGATTATGCGAGCCGGTTCAATCTCGAATGGACCGAGCCTTTGGGGTTCAACAACACCTTCGCGATTTTGGTGCGCGGGGAGGATGCGAAAAAGCTCGGCTTGAAAACCGTCAGCGACGCGGCAAAAATATCGGCGCAATGGCGCGCCGGCTTCGGCCAGGACTTCATGTCGCGGGCCGACGGCTATCCCGGGTTCGCCAAGAGCTACGGCCTTCGTTTTCGAGAGACCCGCGAGATGGATCTGTCGCTCACCTACCGCGCCCTGGCCGAGAAGCAGATCGATTTCATCGCCGGTAATTCCACCGACGGTTTGATCAGCCGCTATGGATTGTTTCAATTGGCAGACGACCGGCATTACTTTCCGCCCTACGATGCCGTGCCGGTGGCGCGGCAAAGCGCGCTGGACAAACATCCCGAGCTGCGCGGCGTGCTCAAGCAGCTCGGCGGCATTCTCAGCGTCGATGAGATGAGAAAGTTGAACTACGCCGTCGATGGCGAAAAGCGCCAGGCGAAAGACGTGGTGCGGGAGTTTTTGGCGCGAAAAGGGCTGGTGCGATAGCCTGCAGGTTGCTGAAAACTCTGGGAACGTCCTTCGGCTGAGATCAGGACGAGCGGAGAGCGAATCGAAATGGTTATGAAATTTTCGCTCAGCTTGTCGAAGCATGCAGTTCCTTTTTTCAGAAATCTGCTAGCGGAAACGAGCACGAGCGTGGAACGTTTATGTATGAATCGGAGAGAACTTCTATGCGCATCGTTTTGTTACAAACTTTGCTGTTCGTGTTGCTTTTAATTGTTCCGGTTTCGGCGCCGGCGCAGAAGCCGGAGCGCGCCGTTCTCGCTTTTGGCTCCACGGGTCCGAACCTGACGCCATTCTGGGTCGCCCGGGAGGCGGGACTCTACCGTCAATATGGCATCGATGTGGACGTCGTGTTTTTCCGCGGCAGCACGATCGCAATCAACGCGCTGGCGTCCAAGGATGCGCACTTTGGCGCGTTCGGCGCGAGTTCCTCGGTGCTGGCCAAGCTCGGCGGCGTGGACACTGTGCTGATCGCCACCGCGACGCCCGGTTTGTTGTTCTACCTCGTAACCAAGAAGGAGATCAGGAATGCCAACGATCTGAAGGGAAAGAAAATCGCTGTGAGCCGGCCCGGAACGGATTCGGACCTGGCCGCGCGGGTGGCGGTGCAGAAGCTCGGACTCGCGGAGAAAGATGTCAACATCATCAGCAGGGGCACCGATACCGAGCGCATGTCGGCCATGAGCCAGGGGCGTGGTCGATGCGACGGTGGTGACCATCGGCGGGTACGTGGCCGCGCAAAAACTGGGCTTTCACTCTATCTTGGATCTATCCCAAGCGAATGTTCCCTACGAGGCGGCGTCGCTGATCACCACGCGTACCCTCATCAAAGAGAATCCCGACATGGTAAGCCGGTTCAGCAAGGGATTCGTCGCGGCGATTCAACATGCGCAGGCCCACCGCGAGTTCACAGTGAAAGTCCTCAGCAAGTACATGCGCACAGCCGACCAAGAGATTCTCAACGCGAGCTACGACTATTACGTGGGCCGCGTGATTCCCAATGTCCCCTACGTGAGCGAGCGCGGGCTCCAAGCGGTGATCGATTTCATCCGCCAGCGCAATCCGCAGACGCCCAATGTTAAGGCAGCGGAGTTTATGGACAACCGCTTCATCAAGGAACTGGACGACAGCGGGTTTATTCAGAAGCTGTACGGAAAATAGAAAAATCTGAAGAGCGCTTATCTGGAAATTAAAAAGTAGAAGCCCAACCCCGAAGGGAGCTGATGGGCGGTGTTTTTATTGAGGCGTCGAATCGGATCACGCCGCTACTGAAGGCTTTACAACTCACTGTGCCCATAGTAAAAGCAGGCGAAGTCACGATGCGAGCGGTAATAGACTGAAGTTGCGTCCTTCTATACGGAACTAAATATTCATAATTGAATTAGGCCGAACTTGTGTCTATGGCTCTCGCGTGATGTGGCAAGGAGGCAACGACTCACCATTAAAGGAGGCGATCCATGAAAAAAGTCATCCTGCTCTCGGCGGCTGTATTGCTCCTCTCGCTTCCGGCTATGGCCGGGCCGTAGAAGGTTCTGTTTCCGCTCTACCAGACCCACGTTCTCATTACGATCGTAGACCGGTCCGACATCAAAGAGGTCCGAGAGGTCTACGCGACACCGGAGGCCACCCGTACGGCAAGGGCGGGTAGGGCCGTTCCGAGCGGCACCGTGCTGACCATGGTCCATTTTAAGGCCAGAGTGAACGACAAAGGCGAGCTGGTGAAGGACCCCAACGGACGATTAGTCAAGGGCGAACTGGATCGGATCAGCGTCATGGAGAAGCGCGCCGGGTGGGGCGCTGAGTACCCCGAGAACATCCGCAACGGTGAATGGGAGTACGCGCTCTTCAGAGCGGACGGCGCCCGCAACGAGACGGCCAACGTCAAGGCGTGTTTCGAGTGCCACAAGCCGAAGGGCTCCCAGGACTTCATCTTCAAGACCGAGGAGCTCAAGGCGTCAAGATAGCCGATGTCGGAGGCCCGGTATCTTCGCGGATCACGGTTTAACTGCTAATGAGTAATGAGGGCCAGTAATGAGGGCCAGGTCTTGCGATCACACTTTGCCGTAACGCAAGACGTGACCTCATGCCGGTATTGAGGGCGAGTCCAACTCCTCCGACGATTTACTCTTGACCGGCATTCCAGACACCGTTCTCAACGTTCTAATAAGATATTTGCCGCTGCGGTGAACGGCTTGTTGGCGTTGTCACGCGCGCGCTCGTCAAGGATGTTTCGCTAATTGGCTAGAAATAGTATAGTGCCGGACATGAAACGATTTACGACCGTTACCGCAAAACGACGATTCTCTTTTCTTCTCGACGCCGCCGAACGTGGCGAGCCGGTTATCATCGAGCGCCGAGGGGTACGTTTTCGACTCCAACCGGAGCGTCTATCCGCCCTAAAGAAAACTCCGCGTAGGCCGGTGATTGAGATCGTCGATCCAGCGGTTGCTAAAGGCGAATGGAAGTGGGAATGGGAGCCCAATGGATTGCGCTTTGATACTGCTAAACGAGAGCGCCATTGATACTGCTCGATACGAATGCCCTCCTCTGGCTTCAGTCGCGCCATAGACGAAGTCGCCCTTTGTCACGCTGGGTGGAGCATCTTTACATATCTCCGGCGAACTTACTTGAGATACAGTTTCTGCTCGAAGCGGACCGCATTCGCCTTCGTCCGAATATGCGAATTGACAATCTTGCCGATGATCAGCGGTGGGTTCTCGACGACCCACCTGCGGCGGCGTGGTTTAGTGTGGCTCGTGAGTTGACATGGACGCGAGATCCTTTTGATCGTCTTTTGGCCGCTCATAGCCGGTACAGAGGATGGAGATTGGCAACTGGGGACGGTCATCTTGTCGAACGGCTAGGAACCGACGGTGTGCTCGAATTGTGAAAAATCATACTGACACACTCACAGTTTATGGTTGGAGGAATCCAGAAACACGTTCGCAAGTCTCTGGTCTTAGCGTGCCCAGCATGCTAGCGTGACGAAATCATGCCGCTAGACACCTCAGCCGAAGCCGCCCACGTTCAGACCGAGATACATCGCGCGCTCCGCGGACCGCGCCGCCTGCAACTCGCGTGTCAGATGAGCGAGACCGTTCGAGACCTGGCCCGCGCTCGTATTCGTTCCAAGCATCCTGAGTTCGACGAGTCGGCAACTCGCGACTGGCTTACCTGGGAATTGTATGGCGTCCGGCGAAACGGTTGATGACGTAATTCGTCGGATTATTAACTTCCTCGATGCGGCGAGCATCCCTTACATGCTGACGGGCTCTTTCGCCAGCTCACTACATGGCATGCCCCGTGCGACCCAAGATATCGACTTGGTAATCGCTCCAAATCCAGCGAGTCTTGAAGCACTGCTAAAAAACTTTCCCGAAGATCAGTATTATGTTAGCCGCGACGCAGCATTCGACGCCTACCGGCGCTCTTCCGTTTTTAATGTCATTGACTTTGTCTCTGGGTGGAAAATCGATTTCATCGTGAGGAAACCACGTGACTTTAGCCGGCTTGAATTCGATCGCCGCACGCCGGCTAACGTTTTGGGAACAACCGTATTCGTCGCCTCGCCCGAAGATGTTCTGATATCCAAGCTAGAGTGGGCGAAACTTGCCGAATCGGAACGTCAGATCGAGGATGCTGCGGGAATCATCCGAACTCAAAGACGAGACCTGGACACTGCGTACGTCGAGCATTGGGCTGAAAAGCTTGGACTCCAGGCACAGTGGGACATGGCGAAAGTAAAGGCGAGCTGACTACCGAGCAAGGTCA
>Ga0184627_10000608_pt1 | contig 13824 bp, 13 predicted proteins | sample PLM3_127_b1_FD_133150 | JGI IMG/M metagenome (GOLD analysis project Ga0184627, IMG submission 133150) | Groundwater sediment microbial communities from an aquifer in East River, Colorado, USA - PLM3_127_b1 | ecosystem: Environmental > Terrestrial > Soil > Riparian zone | place: USA: East River...
ACCGCGCTGGCCGTCGAGCGGCCCGACCTGTTCGCTGTAGGCGACCAGGTGTATCTGCTCTGCGACGACTACGGGCCCGAGGTCGTGTACCGTACGACGAACAGGCGAGCCCAGCACTTCTTGCTGAAGCAGCACCTCGCTGTTCACGCTATCGATGGCTCTGCCATTCAGCTGGACACAACTCTGCGGCACGACTTCGCGGGCTCCGCTCCGCGCCTCTACTGCTGGCGGCCGCTCGTCGGCTTCGGAATCGAGCACCTGACTGTCGAGGACGCGAGTCAGATCGCCGACACGGAGGACTTCAACACGTTCCAGGCCGTCCAGCTCGACGGCGTAGTGGATGGCTGGGTATGGGACGTTCACTTCCGCAACAACACGAGCATTCCTCTGCGAGTAGGGCGATCGCGTCGTGTCATCGTCTCGGAGTGCTTGTTCCAGGGCGCAAGGCACCTGGGCGGGGGCGGGAACGGCTACCTGCCCGAGCTCTACTTCTCAGACGATTGCCTCGTCGAGTACTGCACCAGCGTCGCGGGACGGCACGCGCTCATCTGCAATTGGTCCTGCTGGGGGAACGCCTTCCGGTACAACCGTTTGCTCGGAACGCCGAACACGGAGACCCACGGTGAGTACAGCGTCGGGAATCTGTATCTACGAAACGACTGTCGGGGCTCACGGATGGAGATCGGCGGAGGTGGCAACGAGGTGCACGCTCACGACGGTCCGTATAACGAGCTGGTGGAGAATTACGCTCGGGTCATGCGGGTCCTGAAGCAGCAAGACCGCGACAACCGATTGGTACGCAACTGGCACGCGGAGCCGACGGTCGATCTCGGAACACGGACTGTCCAGGAGGCGAACCGGCGAGTGCCCGCGGCCTGGGACGAGTTCCAGTTCGCGGCGTTCTGCGGCCACGACCACGCCCAAACGGCAGAGGCGGCGAGGCCCGCTTGAAAATGACGGAACGATGCGACTGGGTGCCCGCCAACGATCCGCTGTACCTCGCCTATCACGACGAGGAATGGGGTGTGCCGGTGCACGACGACCGGCGCCTCTTCGAGTTCCTGACGCTGGAGGGGGCGCAGGCGGGGCTCTCCTGGTCGACGATTCTCCGCAAGCGGGAGGGCTACCGCGCCGCGTTCGCGGGGTTCGACCCGGCGGCCGTCGCGAGCTTCGACCAGGGGACGGTCGAGCGTCTTTTGCAAGATCCGGGCATCGTTCGAAACCGCCTGAAGATCGAGTCAACCGTGCAGAACGCCCGCCTCGTTCTGGACCTGCAACGCGAGTTCGGAGGCCTCGATGTCTACTTCTGGCGCTTCGTGGGTGGCGCGCCAGTCGTGGGCAACTGGCGCACGTTTCGCGAGATCCCGGCGCCATCACCTGAGGCCACGACGATGAGCGCCGATCTGCGGAAGCGAGGCTTTCGTTTCGTCGGGCCGAGCGTCTGCTACTCGTTCATGGAAGCCGCGGGGTTGGTGAACGATCACACGATAAGCTGCTTCCGCTTTGCTGAGCTGACCAACGCTAGTGGGTTGTAGGCGGGGCTTATCCCGCCGCTGTTTTCGCACGGCAGCCCTAATTAGGAGAGCCGCTGCCTTTACGACGCCACCGCTTCGTCCGTTATGTCTAGGCCCCGGTCGATGATTTCGATTCCCTCCCGAAGCTGGTCCTCAGTAATGCAGAGCGGCGGGTTGCAGAAGAAGGTATTCCAGCGCACGAACGTGAACAGGCCGTTCTCGCGGAAGAAGGCCCCCAGCTTGCTCATGGGCCCCAACTCGCTGGGCGCGGCGTTGAATGGCACAAGCGGCTCGCGGGTCGCTCGGTCCTTCACCAGCTCGACGATCGAGAAGAGGCCGATGTAGCGAACGTCCCCGACAGACGGATGCCTCACCTTCAAGCGTTCCAGCTCCTCGCCGAGGACGCGCCCCAGTCGCCGAGCGTTCTCGATCAGCCCGTCGTCCTCGTAGACCTTGATCGCTGCGACAGCCGCCGCGCACGACAGAGGATGCGCGCCGTACGTCAGGCCTGATGCCAGCACGTGGTTCTGGTAGTGCGCTGCGATTGCATCGCTCACCATCACGGCGCCGAGCGGGAGGTAAGCGCTCGTCAACCCCTTCGCCATGGTCATGATGTCGGGCACGACGTTCCAATGGTTCACGGCGAACCACTCGCCGGTTCGCCCGAAGCCGCTCATCACCTCGTCGCAGATGAGCAAAATGCCATGCCGGTCGCACAGCGAGCGCAGCCCCTGCATGTAGCCATCCGGGGGGATGATGATGCCGTTCGTCCCGACCACGGATTCGACCAGGATGGCCGCGATGCTGTTCGGGTCCTCGTACTGGACGATCTCCTCGACGTGGTTCAGGCAGTCCAGCGTGCACGCAGGGAGCTGCTTGCAGAAGGAGCAGCGGTAGCGGTGAGGGTCGAGCACGCGGACGACGCCCGGTAGGCCGGGCTCGGCCGGCCACCGCCGCGGCTCACCGGTCAGACTGGCGGCGCCCGCCGTGGCACCGTGGTAGGAGCGATAGCGCGTCACGATTTTCTGCCGCCCGGTTACGGAGCGCGCCATCCGGATCGCATGCTCGTCGGACTCAGCGCCACCAGTCGTGAAGAACGCGTGATTGAGATCGCCCGGAGCTATCCGCGCCAGCGCCTCACCGAGGCGGGCGCGCGGCTCCGTTGCCATGGCGGGATGAACGTACGCGAGAGCCGCCGCCTGCTCCTGGATGGCGCGGATCACGCGTTCGTCGCCGTGGCCGATGTTGACGCACATCAACTGAGAATTGAAGTCGAGGTAGCGTTTGCCGTCCGCGTCCCAGAAATAGACGCCCTTCGCCCGCACGACGGGGATCGGGTTGACATTCGCCTGGGCCGACCACTCGAAGAGCGTATGCTGCTTGCAGAGCGCGACGATCTCGTCGCCAGTCAGCGTCGTCACTGGGGGCGCTGCCCCCAGACCCCCGGGCTGTGCGGGTGATTGCATACGCTCCTCCGCGGCGCTGTCGTCTGGCGGATTGTAGTGCCCACTTATAATTTCCCAACCGAGAGCCAGGAAACGCCCTTTGCGCTATCACGTGTGGTCCATTGGCTGTCAGATGAATACCGCGGACGCCCGGCGGATGAGCGAGGAGCTCGCGCACTACGGCGGTGAGGCGTGCGAGCGGGTTGATGACGCGGACGTTGTCGTCCTCTACAGCTGCGTCGTGCGCGAGGCAGCGCAGAACAAGGTCCACAACGAGCTGGAGCAGATCCGGCAGATCAAGCGCGGTCGCCCCAGCATGCGGGTGGCGCTCGCGGGCTGCATGGTCGAGGACGACCGAAGCGAGCTCGCGCGACGGTACGGCTTTATCGATCGGTTTCTTTCACCGAAGATCGATCTGCCGCTCGGCGACCAGGTCGCCGACTTTCTGGACCTCGACGAGCGCTATCGCCTCGATCCCGAGGATGGCGAGCGCATCCACGGTATCTCGCAACCCGTAACGATCAGCCAGGGCTGCAATCGTCGCTGTACCTACTGCATCATCCCGTTCCGACGGGGGGACGAGCGGAGTCGGAGTCCGCGCGAGATCACGCGGGAAGTCGAGCAGCTAGCAGCGCGGGGCACGAAAGAGGTGGTCCTGCTCGGGCAGATCGTCGACCGCTATGGCCGGGACATCGGGACGACGCTTGGCCAGCTGTGCGCTGACGTCAGCGAGGTCCAGAGCCTCGAACGCATCCGTTTCCTCACCTCTTACCCGCTTGACTTCGACCGTGATCTTATGAAGGCCGTGGCATCCCTGCCCAAAGTCTGCGAAGACGTCAACCTCCCGATCCAGGCGGGCGACGACGGCGTGCTGCGCCGTATGGCGCGCGGCTACGGCGTGGAGTCGTACGAGCGACTCGTCGAGGAGATGCGCTCCGTCATTCCCGATCTTGGGCTGTCGACGGACATCATCGTCGGGTTCTGCGGGGAGACCGAGGCTCAGTTCGAGAATACGCTAGCGTTGCTCGAGCGCGTTCGCTTCGACGTAGTGCACGTGGCGATGTACTCGCCGCGCCCCGGAACGGCGTCCGCTCGGCTCTGGGAGGACGACGTACCTTCCGAAGAGAAGAAACGCCGCATCCACGAGGTCGAGCGCATCCAGGCGCGCATCTCCGCCGAGATCAATGAAGCGCTTGTGGGTACGCGCCAGCAGATGTTGGTCGAGGGCACGCGCAAGGGCAAATGGTATGGCCGCACACGCCATAATAAGCTGCTGTTCTTCGAGTCGGAGGAGCCGCTGGCGGGCCAGCTCGTCGACGTGGACGTGACCCGCGCGTCGACCTGGTCGCTGCAGGGCCAGCTTTCGAGCCTGCCCTAGACTGAGTACCGCCCCAGGGCTTTGACCCGCACGTCGACTCCGCCTATCATCCTCGCAGCACCGCAGCTCGAGGGAGATGACAGGATGGCCGCCACCGCGATCAAGGCGCAGCAGTTCAGGCTCCGCACTCCACTCCTGAAGGAAGGCCGGCTGGACACCGTCCTTGGCCAGAGCGACCTAATGCAGGTTCGCATCAAATGCTACGCCGAAGGCGGGGAGAACGCGCTTCACACGCACCTGGATCAGGACCACACGTTCGTCATCCTGGCAGGACGGGCACGCTTCCACGACCGCGACGGCATTACCGCGGAGATCGGCCGAAACGAGGGCATCCTGCTGCCGCGTGGCGCCTTCTATAAGTTCGAGAGCTGCGGCAACGAGCCGCTCGTGCTGCTGCGAGTGGCCGCCTACGTCGAGGATCGGATCGAGGGCGACGACAGCCGGAAGGCTCCCGATGGCCGGCCGCTGCCCGGGCATTCGGTGGAAAACCTCCACACCGAGCCCGTTGTCATCGAGGGCAAGTTTTACGAATAGTTAGGCAGCAGCGCGTCGAGCTTAAAAAACTCGATCGCGTTGCCGCAGGTCATCCGCCGCTTTTCGTCTTCGGGGACGCCCTCGAAGCTCCGCTCTACCACCTGCATCGACTCGGGCCAGTCTGACTCCTGGTGGGGGAAGTCGCTCGCCCAGATCAGCCGATCGACGCCCATGAGATGCCGCAGTTGCACGCCCACTCGGTCGTGTTGGAAACCCCAATAGCAGTGCTCGCGGATGTACTCGCTGGGCTTGCGTGCGAGCGGCTTCATGTCCATGAGCTCTTCGGACCACGTCTTGTGCCGCTCGTAGCGCTCGTCCGCCATTTCGAGGAAATGAGGAATCCAGCCGATCTGGTTCTCGGCGAAGTCGATGTGGAGCGCTGGGAAGCGGTCGAACACGCCGGCGAACATGAGCTGTACGGCATTCATCGCCCCGAGGCGGGCGAACTTAGCATTCGCTAGCTGCGACACGATCCCAGCGTTTCCGGCAGAGTCCGCCATCTCTTTCGGCACCCGCGGGTATTTGAACCACGGACCGCCGCCCGATCCATCCCGGTTGAACTCGACGTGGACCGCGAGCGGCAGCTTCATGTCGACGACCGCCGACCAGAACTTGTCGTCCTCGGGCGTCGGGTACCCCTTGCCGCTCGGCAGCCTGCCGAGGACGACCGTCTTCAGCCCGATCTTCGCGCAGTGCTCCATCTCATCGATCGCGTCGTCGACACCGCACCAGGGGAGCACGCCGACGCCGATCAGCCGATCGCGATCCACCGAGCAATAGTCCTCCGCGAGCCAGTCGTTGTACCCGCGAATGACCGCGCGATAGGCATCGTCATCCGCGATGGAGCGCCAGAGGCGGGGTCCAGCCTGCTGACCAGGGAAGAGCACCTCGGCATCGACGCCGTCCACGTCCTGCTCTTTGATGCGCTGCTCGCCCGGTCCGGTACCCGGAGTATCTTCGTAGCGCTGCCCGAACGGCTTCCAGACGTCGCGCCCTTTGCCACCGTAGATGTCCGACGAGTTGCGTCGGAGCGGCACACCCTCGATCAGCCAGGCGCCGCCGCCGTCGTCCAGCCGCACGAGACGCGGCGCTCGATCGCGGTGCTCTGCCGGAACGCGGTCGATCCAGCGCTTCGAGTCGACCTCGAGGTGCGAATCACCGGAAATGTGTCGATACGCTCTAGCCATTACTCACGCTCCTCAAATCCGATCATGCCAGTAGCCGGGCCGCCGGCTGGTGTGGGCAATCGCGACCACCCTTATGGTCGGATCCTCGACGATGTAAATAATGCCGTACGGGAAATCCTGAAGCGCAAAGCGACGGATGTCGGGTTCGATAACCGACCACGCCTCCGGGTGCTCGCCGATTAGCTGCAAACCGCGGTCCACACTACGTCTGAACCGGGCTGCTGCGGATTCGCCTTGCGTTCGGTACCAGCGGATAGCGTCGTCGTATTCGATTCTGGCGGCGGCGCCAAGAACGACGTCAATCGTCGTCGCTCGGCAAGCCCAGCTCGCGGTCCAACTTCGCCTTGACTTGCTCCCACGGGATTAGCTCTGCTCTGCCCGACTTGATCTCCCGTACCCGCCGCACGAGCTCCGGAACCCAGTCCGGATGGAAATCCTCGCTGTACGGGTTCGTCTCCAGACTCGGGACGAGCAACATTACTAGCTCTTCGCGCTCCGACTCCGGCAGCGCAAGCGCCTCATCCAGGATCTTCTTCGTTCGTTTCTCCAACTCGCTACTCCTCGGTCCCCTCGTAGCGTTGCTTGATGTCCGCCATGACGGTCGCGTCTGCGAGCGTCGTGGTGTCCCCCAGCACGCGGCCCTCAGCGATGTCGCGCAGCAGGCGACGCATGATCTTCGCGCTACGTGTCTTGGGCAGCTCGCTCGCGAAGAAGAGCTTATCGGGGCGCGCGATGGCGCCGATCTTCTCGACGACGTGCTGGCGCAGCTCGGCGTTGAGGGCGTCGTTGGCTTCGATCCCGGTGCGTGGCGTCACGAAGGCGGCGATCGCCTGGCCCTTGATCTCGTCGGTTATCCCGATAACCGCCGCCTCCGCCACCGCGGGGTGGCTGACCAGCGCCGATTCCACCTCCATGGTGCCGAGGCGATGGCCGGAGACGTTCACCACGTCGTCCACGCGGCCCATCAGCCAGAAATAGCCATCGGCGTCGCGCCGCGCGCCGTCCCCCGTGAAGTAGGTGGAGGGGAAGCGCGACCAGTAGGTCTCCACGTAGCGGTCCGGGTCGCCCCAGATCGTCCGCATCATCGCGGGCCAGGGCCGCCGCAGTACGAGGTATCCGCCGCGCCCGAGTCCGACGCTCTCGCCCTGCTCGTCCACCACGTCTGCCTCGATCCCCGGGAACGGCAGCGTCGCGGAGCCGGGCTTCAACGTCGTCAGGCCCGGTAGCGGCGTAATGAGGATCATCCCCGTCTCGGTTTGCCACCAGGTATCGACGACGGGGCATCGACCCCCGCCGATCACGTCCCGATACCAGATCCAGGCCTCCGGATTGATTGGCTCCCCAACGGATCCGAGGAGACGCAGGCTCGAAAGGTCGCGGCTCTGTGGGTACTCGACACCCCAGCGCATGAACGTGCGGATCGCCGTCGGGGCAGTGTAGAGCACGGTGACGCCGTACTTCTCGACGATGCGCCAGAACCGATCGCGGTCGGGGTAATCGGGCGTGCCCTCGTACATCAGAGTGGAAGCGCCGTTCGCGAGCGGGCCGTAGACGATGTAGCTGTGCCCCGTCACCCAGCCGATGTCGGCGGTGCACCAGTACACGTCCTCGTCCTTCAGATCGAAGATCCACTTCGTGGTGCGCATGGTGCCCGTCAGATATCCGCCCGTCGTGTGCAGCACGCCCTTCGGCTTCCCCGTCGTTCCGGACGTATAGAGAATGAAGAGCGGGTGCTCCGCGTCCACGTGCTCCGGCTCGACGACGGCCCCGTCATGCTGCGCCAGCAGCTCGTGCCACCACAGGTCCCTGCCGGGCTTCATCGCCACCTGACGCACGTCCTCGCCGACCCGTTTCAGCACGACGCAGTGCTCGATGCTCGGCGTGGCCTCGAGGGCGGCGTCTACGTTGTCCTTCAGGGGAACGATCCCGCCGCGGCGATAGCCCGCATCAGCCGTGATGACGAGCTTTGCCTCGCAATCGTTGATTCGGTCGCTGAGGGCTTCGGGGCTGAACCCGCCGAATACCACGGAGTGGGTGGCGCCCAGACGGGCGCACGCGAGCATGGCGATCGGTAGCTCAGGAACCATGGGCATGTAGATCGCGACGCGGTCGCCTTTCTGCACACCGAGCGAGCGCAGCGCCGCGGCTGCCCTATTTACCTCGCGGTACAGGTCGCGGTAGGTGAGGACCCGCTCTTCTCCCGGCTCACCCTCCCAGATGATCGCGGCCTTCGTCTTTCGCCAGGACGCGGCGTGCCGATCGACGCAGTTGTAAGCGACGTTCAGCTCGCCGCCGATGAACCACTTCGCCCAGGGAGCGTTCCACTCGAGGACCTTGTCCCAGGGTTTGAACCAATCCAGCTCGCTCGCGGCCTCGGACCAGAAACCTTCGATGTCTCGTTCGGCTCGGTCATAAGCGGAGGGATCGGAGACGACGGCACTGCGCGCGAAGCCTTCCGGTGGTGGATACTCACGATCCTCCTTGAGGAGCGCTTCGATGGTGCCGGCCCGCTGCTCCACAGTCATCCCTCCACGACGAGGTGTTCGAATCTCCGCCGATGCAGGGACAAACCTACCACAAAACGCAGGTTTGACCCGTTCGCCGGCCTCAACCGACTCTTAACAATATCGAACGCCGAACTTCATGCGTGCGCGCGACCTTTCGGACGGTAGTTTCGAACCCCAGGAATGGGCGGATCAGATTGTCTCCCGAAGGACGTATCGCGCGCGGCGCCGTCGTGCTCCTCAGCGCGCAGCCCATCACCTGGGTTGCCAGTCTGGCCATCGCAGTCTTCCTGCCCCACTTCCTCGGCGATCGCGCACTCGGCCAGTACGCCCTGGCGTCCACGATCGCGCTCCTTGCGGCCATCATGACGTCGTTCGGGGTTATTCGTTATGTCACGCGCGAGGTCGCCGCCTCGGACGCCGCCGCGGCCAGGTTGGTGCCCGCGGCGATCGTGCTCCTTACAGGCCTCGGAATGATCGCGGCCGTGGTTCTCTCCATCGTCTTGCCGATCGCCGGCCTCCTTGCGAGCGCCGCGCATTTGATTCCGATAGCCCTGGTCGGCATGGTCGTGAGCAAACCGGCGCACTTGCTGTCGGGCGTTCTTCACGGCCAGGAGCGATTCGACCGCCTCGCCACCTTCGGCGCGGTGGGAGGGGTTGGCACCGCGGTTCTCGGCCTGGGCGCTCTCGCACTCGGTGGAGATGTAGGTGCCTACATCGCCGCCTTCGCTGGAGTAAGCGCGGCGACGGGCCTCATCTTGTGGCGTATGTCTGGTTTCGAGCTAGGCCGCGCAGCGCTTGATACGTCGCTCTGGGGCCAGCTACTGCGGGGTGGAATGCCCTTTCTCGGTTGGAGCATCGCGCTCCGTCTGTACGCCGAGATCGACAAGATCCTGCTGGCTTTCCTGTCGACCGAAGCGACGATCGGTTGGTACGCCGCCTCCTATCGCATCGTGTCGATCCCGCTCTGCATCCCCACCCTGCTCGTGATGCCGCTGCTGCCCGTGCTCGCTCGCACTGCCTCGGACATGCCGGTCTTTCAGCGAACCCTCCGGCGCAGCGTCCTGGGAGCGCTGCTCTTCACCGTCCCGACCTCTGCCCTCCTCCTGGCGCTGGCCCCCGCGGTGCCGGCTGTCTTGCATTGGCCGAGTGAATTTCAGCACGCAATTCCGTTGATGACGATCCTCGCCCTCCAGGGGCCACTGGTGGCGGTGGACATGGTCCTGGGGACGGCCCTCGTTGCCCTCGGCCGCGAGCGGAGATGGGCGCTCGTCGCCGTGGTGGCCGCTGTTTTCAACCCGGTCGTGAACCTTGGGCTCATCCCAGCCTTCGAGCGATCGACGCAGAATGGGGCGATTGGCGCGGCGATCGTCACCGTGTTGACCGAAGTAGTGATGTTGTGCGGCGCGCTGAGGCTCCTGCCGGCGTCGATGCTGGGGCGCGATACCGTGGTTACTTCCGTCAAGATCGCAGTGGCGGGCGCACCGACCGCGCTCGCGGCGTTCGCGCTTCTGCCCGCGTCGTTATCCCTCGCGGTGCTGGGCGGTTGCATAGCCTTCATCGCCGCCACTGCAGCGCTTGGCATCTACCGCTCCGACGACGTGCGAGCCATCGGCGGTGTCGCCAATGAGCTCGTTTCGCAGCACCTCCCCTGGCTTGCGTCCCGCCTGCCAGCGCCCACGAGGTACACGCGATGATCTACTACCTCGTCCATCAGCAGCACGGATATACAGTCGATCGGTACCTCAATGGCTTTGGAGCGCCGCTCCGGGAGCGCATCACGATCCTGCCCTACGAATACCTGGCTGGAATGCCGCGTTTGCAGGCCGGGACCTACGTCTTCTCGGACGTCGAGCGCCTGTCGCGGAGGGAGACCGCCGCTGCCGATTCCCTGTGGAATGCCCTGTCGTCCTCGGGCATCGCGTGCGTGCTGAATCATCCGACCCGGTCAATGAAGCGCTACGAGCTGTTGCGGACGCTGCACGCACGCTGCATCAACTCGTTCGACGTCTATCGACTCACCGAGTCGCGGGCCCCCAAGCGTTTCCCGGTGTTTCTGCGCGAGGAGAACGAGCATAACGGCAGCTTGACGGGCCTGCTCCAGACACCGGATGAGCTGGAAGAAGCTGTCGAGGCGGCACTGGCGTCGGGCATAAATCGCGAGGAATGTCTCGTCGTCGAGTTCTGCGATACGTCGGATTGTCGAGGCACCTTCCGTAAGTACACGGCGTGCAAGATCGGTGACCGGATCATCCCGACGCACATTCTGTTCGGCGACCGTTGGATGCTGAAGACCACGCCGGTTGACTACGAGGGCTCGATCGGCGAGGAGCAGGTAGCAGCCGAAACGGCGGAGCAGGCGCAATTCGTTTACGACAATCCCCACGAGGGGGAGCTGAGGCGGGTGTTCGAGCTCGCGCACGTCGACTACGGGCGGATCGACTACTCCATGCTGGATGGCAAGATGCAGGTGTGGGAGATCAACTCGAACCCTAATATCCTCGGACACTCGGCGCTGCGTCCTGGCAGGGAGCAGATGGCGCACCACGCTGCCGACCAGATGCTGGCGGCCTTCGCAGAGATCGATAGCCTGGCAGGGGGCCGGGGCAGCATGCCGAACCCGCTTCGCGACGGCGTATTCAGTCGTAGCGTCAGTCAAGGTGGAAAAGCAGGCCTCAGAGGCGGCATGGCACTGTTGGGTCTCGGTCGCTACGGGCGCGCGGTAGAGAGCAAGGTTTCGCCGCTCGGCCGCCTGCTGCGCTGAGGACCTAGCCCCAGCCGTCCGTCGAGAGCACGATGGTCACGGGCCCATCGTTCACGAGCTCGACGTCCATCATCGCTCCAAACTCGCCGGTCTCCGTCTTGAAGCCGCGCTCTCGGAGCGACGCGGCGAAGCGCTCGACCAGTGGCTCGGCAACCGCGGCTGGAGCGGCGCCCACGAAGCTTGGCCGACGTCCCCGAGAGAGGTCGGCGTAGAGGGTGAACTGGGAGATCACCAGCATCTCCGCTCCAACGTCCGCCGCGGACAGGTTCATCTTGCCAGCCGGGTCCTCGAAGACGCGCAACGTTGCGATCCTGTCGGCAAGCTCCGCGGCGGTCGCTTCGGTGTCGTTCGGCCCGATTCCGAGGAGGATCACCCAGCCGAGCCCAATGGAGCCTACGACTCGGCCCTCCACCGATACCTGAGCGCGGCTCACGCGCTGACAGATAGCTCTCATGGCCGTCTGGGTGGCGTGCGGCGATTCAGTCCGACTTAGGCGTCTCGCTGGTAGTTGACGCGGCGGGAGCGGCCTCGGTCTTCGCCGGAGGCGAAGTCTTGGCTGAATCGGAGCTCGATTCCTTGTCGTCGCCGTTCGTCGACGTCGTCTTGGGCTCGCCTTCCGTCGTCTTGGACTCGCCATCCGTAGAGCTCTTGGCACGGTAGTCGGTGGAATAGAAGCCGCTACCCTTGAATATCACCTGGACTGGCTGGAGCACGCGGCGCAGCTCGCCGCTGCACGCCTCGCACTCGGTGAGGGGTGGGTCTTGAAAGCTCTGGCGCCGCTCCAGCATGGTGCCGCACTGCTGGCAGCGATACACATACGTAGGCACAGAGGCCTCCTAAATGAGGTAGGCGCCCCACTGACCGGAGCGCGATCTGGGAGGATTATAAGAGCTATTCTGGTCGTGTGAACTGGACTGGGATCCAGCCCTGGTTGCCGGCGGGGTCCTGGACGTTCTTCCACTGGGTCCCGTTCGTGGAGGCGTCTGGGCCGATTACCTGTAACCGCGTATTGTCGGGCCACGGCCGCAGGCGGTCATCCATGTTCGTCGTCCGTCGGATGTAGGCCCCCTCACCGCCGGTGTTCGCGATGCGCAGGAACGGCTGCTCGCCGCTCGGAGGAACCTGCGTGCTCTGTGTCGCCTGGCCGCTCTGGGTGGCCGGGGCGCTCCGCGTGCTCTGCGTCGTCGCCGCTGGACGCGACGGCGCAGAAACGGCAGTTTCCGCGGGCGCGGCGAGGTTGCCGGCGACGTTCACGGCGGCGAGGATTCCGACCGCGAGCGCAACCACGGCTACAGCAAGGGGCAGCCATCCGGCACGTGCCCTGCGTCGCCTCGGCCGCGCCTGGGACCTGCGGGCTGGGGGAGGTTCGGTGACCGGAGTGAAGCGGGTAGTGCTTTGCTCGTACATCTGGGGTTGCGCTTCCCCGCTCTCTCGCTCCGAATAGTCCACGGGGCGCCCGCATTCGAGGCAGACGATCGACTGGTCTGCGCCCCTTCGCGCGTGACGGGTTACACGCCGGTCGTAGGGGCAATACAGAAGGAGGGTGTCTCTTTGCTCCGAGCGGCCCGGCTCAACGGGCCCGCTCACTCCCCCTTACCCGAGGGCATCGTTGATTTGACGAGCGAGCCGGAAGTCCTTCTCGGTCAAGCCGCCCTCGTCGTGTGTCGACAGCGCGAAGCGCACGTTGCGGTATCGGATGTCGATGTCGGGATGATGGTCTGCAGCCTCAGCCATGTCCGCCACGCGGCCGATGAATCGAATCCCGTCCATGAATTCTGGGAAGCGAACGGTGCGGACGATTTCGTCGCCATTGCGCTCCCAACCGGGCAATCCCTGCAGCCCTCGGCTGACCTCATCGTCGGATAACCTGGCCACGATTCCCTCCGCGCATAATGTAACACGTGCGATTGACGCTCTTCTTGCCATCGCCCTATGCTTCGGCCCAGGTGCGTGGCCGCTGGCGCGGTATCCAGCCCGTAACGAGGACATTTTCCTGATGCAAGCCACTGACCTGGCGCTTTTGATCCTTATCGATGACCAGCCGGGAGTACTTCACGACTTGACTGGCGTGATCTCCTCCCATCGAGCCAACGTCGCGTACGTCGACATCACCGAGCGTCGTGACGGTCGGGCCACGATCTATTTCGAGCTCGAAGAGGTCGCCGACGCCGAGGGGCTCATCCGCGACGTGGGAAACATCGCGACCGTGACGGAGATATCCCGCGTCGAGCCATTCGCCAGGGTCTACGGGAAGCGCATCATCGTGATCGGCGGCGGTGCGCAAGTCGGCCAGGTGGCGCTGGGCGCGATCAGCGAAGCGGACCGCCACAACATTCGGGGCGAGCGCATCTCCGTCGACACGATTCCTCTGGTTGGCGAGAAGGACCTGGCGGCGGCCGTTCGCGCTGTCGGTCGCTTGCCCCGCGCCGCCGTGCTTGTTCTGGCCGGCTCCCTCATGGGAGGCGCGATCACCTCCGCCGTCCAGGAGGTGCGAAAGA
>Ga0184627_10000610_pt1 | contig 13814 bp, 12 predicted proteins | sample PLM3_127_b1_FD_133150 | JGI IMG/M metagenome (GOLD analysis project Ga0184627, IMG submission 133150) | Groundwater sediment microbial communities from an aquifer in East River, Colorado, USA - PLM3_127_b1 | ecosystem: Environmental > Terrestrial > Soil > Riparian zone | place: USA: East River...
CAAAAATTTATTCGAATGCCAGCTCGCGGCCAGCGCTCCGGTCTCGGCCTCGCCGTCGCCGACCACGCAGGCGGCCACTAAATCCGGATTGTCAAACGCCGCGCCGAAAGCATGAACCAAGGAATAGCCGAGCTCGCCGCCCTCGTGGATCGAGCCGGGCGTCTCCGGAGCGACGTGGCTCGGAACCCCGCCCGGAAACGAGAACTGCTTGAACAGACGCTTCATCCCTTTCTCGTCTTGAGAGATGCTCGGATAGATCTCACTGTAGGTGCCTTCGAGATAGGTGTTCGCGACCAGGCCCGGTCCGCCGTGGCCCGGCCCCGTAATATAGATCATGTCGAGATCGTATTCTTTGATGACGCGGTTCAGATGGACGTAAACGAAGTTCAGGCCGGGCGTTGTGCCCCAGTGGCCGAGAAGCCGGGGCTTGATGTGCTCGCGCTTGAGCGGCTTCTTGAGCAACGGATTGTCGTAGAGGTAGATTTGGCCGACCGACAGATAATTCGCGGCGCGCCAGTAGGCGTCGAGCTTACGGAGCGATTCAGCGCTCAGTGGTTTCTTGGTTTTCTTCTTCATGAAAAAAGAGCCGACGGCGCAGCTCACGACTTTGCTCGCGTCGCTTCCGCAGCCATCACCTTCCAGACCGATTTGGCGATTTGAATTTCCTCGTCCGTACGAATGACCCGCACGATTACCCTGCCGCCCTCTTTCGAGATGACGGGCGCGCCTGCGGCGTTGCGCTCGCGATCCAATTCGATGCCAAGAAAATCGAGCCCTTCGCAGATGCGCGCGCGCACCTCGGGCGAGTTTTCGCCGATGCCGCCGGCAAAGGCGAGCGTATCCAACCCGCCGAGCGCCGCGGCGAACGCGCCGAGCCATTTTTTCGCCTGATAGCAAAAGAGCGCGATCGCCTCCGCCGCGCGTGGATCATCCTGCTCGCGCGCCAGCAGGTCGCGCATGTCGGGGCTGGTCTCCGACACGCCGAGAAGGCCGGACCGGGTGTTGACCATTTCATGGAACTGCTCGACGCTCATCTGTTCCGTCTTCGCGAGATAGGCGACGATGCCCGGATCGAGATCCCCCGAGCGCGTGCTCATCGGCAATCCCGCCGCCGGCGTAAAGCCCATCGTGGTATCGATGCCCTTGGCGCCGCGGACCGCCGCCAAGCTGGCGCCGTTTCCCAGATGAGCGAGAATCACCCGGCCACCCGCCGCCTCGCTGCCGCCGACCCGTCGCAACTCTTCCATAAGGAATTCATAGGAGAGCCCGTGAAAGCCGTAGCGCTGGAGACCTTCCGCCTCGTAGCGCCGCGGGATCGGCAGCAGGCGCGCGACGCGCGGCATGTCGCGGTGAAACGCGGTATCAAAACATGCTACCTGCGGCAGGTCGGGAAACCGTCGGCTGAATGCCTCGATCAAAGCGATCTCCGATGGCAAGTGCTCCGGGTCGTAGGGGCTGAGACGGCTGAGTTCTCTCAGGACCTCCGGCGTGGCGCGTTGCGGCTCACGGTAGTGCATGCCGCCGTGAACCACGCGATGACCCACGGCCAGAATTTCAGCGGCGCTCATTTTCCGTTCCAGTCGGTCCAGCAGGAAGCCGACACACGCGGGATGATCGGGAGCGGAAATTGTTTCCTGTTCGGTCCGTCCGCTTGCGATGTCGGTCAGCGTCAACGCACTGTCGGGCAGCCCGATGCGCTCGATCTTGCCCGACAAGACACGCTCTGGAGTTTGCCCGACCGAAAACAGCGCAAATTTAATGCTCGACGATCCGGCGTTGATCGTGAAGATGAAGGCTTTTGAGCTCACACGATTGCTTTCGGAACTGCCGCAGTGACCGGCGGCGCTTCCACAGTATGCTACGGGCGCGCTGCGAAGGCGCGGACTCTCGAAATTCTATCACCCGTGGCGTCGCGCGCAAGGTTGGACGGAGGAGGTCTTATTGACGGCGGGCGGCATTTAACCGGTCACCGGGATAGCGAGGCCGGGAAAGAAATACTGCACCACGAGTCCGATTAGGTAACCCAACCCCGCGGCGCCGACGGCGATGGCAAAAAACTGGACGCCTGAAAGCAGCGGGGACTTTGCAGCCAAGTAACCCTTGAGCACCCCGACGCCGAAAAGCGTTGCCGCCGAGAGAGCGGCCGACCCGTAGAGCGCGCCGGCGCCCGCGAGGATCAGGTAAGGAACGATGGGAATCAACGCGCCGGCGACGAATGAAGCCGCCATCACCATCGCGGCTTTGAGCGGCTGGTTGATCTCCGCAGAGCCGAGGCCGAACACTTTTTCCTGAAAGGATCTGAGAAACACGTCCCGTTCGCGCAACAGCAGCTTCACGAGACGATAGCTTTGCTCGCGCGGGAGCCCTTCCTGGCTGAGCGACTTGAGCAGCGCTTCGGCGGCGAGATAAGGTTCTTTCGCGGCGAGAACCTCGGCCTCGCGCAGCTCCTTGTCGAAAATTTCCTTTTGCGCGTTCGACGAGAGGTAGGAGCCCGCCGCCATGGAGACCGCGCCGGAAAACATCGCGGTCAGCCCGGTGATGATGACGACGGTGGAGCTTTCAGTGGCGCCTTGAACGCCCGCCAATAGCCCTTCCGTGCTGATGAGTCCGTCCTGAATCCCGAAGACCAGCTCGCGGATGCGCGCCCGGCCTTCGATGACCTCCTTTTTTTGCTCGATCGTTGCGAGAGCCATCTTAGATTGAAGTCAAAGTGCAGAATGCAAAATGAAAATTGCAAAATGACGGAAGATCGAAGCCCGGTAGACGGTCTTTCAATTTTGCCTTTTGCACTCTGCATTTTTCATTTTGCATTAAGGATTCTAGTATTTGAGCCCGAGATCGCCGGTGGGCTCGCCGGGTTTCCAGCCGGAGGGACAAAGACGCTCGGTGCGCAATGCCTTGAGCACGCGGAGGGTTTCTTCGACGCTGCGGCCGACGTTGGTATGACTGAGGACCGAGTAGCAGAGAACGCCAACAGGGTTGATGATATACGTCGCTCTCAAGCAAACCCCTTCGCGTTCATCGAGCGCGCCGTAGGCGCGGCTCACGGATTTTGACGCGTCGCTCAATAGCGGGTAATCGACGCCTCCCAATTCGTCCGTCCATTTGCGATGACTGTCGATGGAATCGACGCTGACGCCGAGAATCTCGGCCTGCTCGGCGCGAAACTCACGCGCGAAATTGCTGAAGCCGGTCACTTCGGTCGGACAGATGAAGGTAAAATCGGCGGGATAGAAAAACAGCACCAGCCACATTCCCTTGTGCGCCTCCAGGGAATAGTCGGAGATCTTTCCCTGCAACAGTCCCTTTAAGCTGAATTCTGGGGCCTTCTTTCCAAGCTCGACCATGGACCTTGTCCTTCCTCCAACCGGGGGCGACGGCGTCTCCCCGCGAAAATCCGGCCCGATGCTTTCCGCGCCGCAGGCAGAATCTGGAACGATTCGCGACGGGCCTCAGCCAATTTTTTCGCCCCGGTAACTCCTGGCGAGAATCTGCATCGGGTTGAGCGGCCGCCGCCCGGTTCCTTGTTCGATTTGAATCGCCGCCAACGGACAATCCGAGCAGGTGACCTCCGGATCGCCTTCCGCCATCGCTTGAAACGCCCGGCCGCCCCATTTGAGCGAAGCCTCGAAATTTTCTTTCTTCATCGCCCAGGTGCCGTCGTGGCCGGAGCACTCTTCGACCACATTGACCTTCGTATTAGGCAGGAGCGAAAGCACGTCGCGGGTTTTGTAACCGACATTCTGCGCGCGCAGGTGGCAGGGCATGTGGTAATTCACATTGCCGGCTGCCGTTTTGAAATTCCTATCGAGCTTCCCCTCGGCGGCCAGGCGCGCCAGGAACTCCATCGGGTCCATCGTTCGCGCGGCGACTTTTTTCGCGTCGTCGGTCCCAAGCATCCGTGGATACTCCACGCGGATCATTTGCGAGCAGGTCGGGTTCGTCGCCACGATGGTTCGGCCTTCGTCGACGAAGTGAAGCAATTGGGCAACGTTCCCTTTCGCCGCGTCAATGGCACCGTCCATGTCCCCGTTGTGCCACAGCGGCATGCCGCAGCATCGCTCATAGGCGAAGGCGACGTCGACGTTATTGCGCGCCATCACCGCCAGCGTGTCCAATCCCAGTTCGGGCTGGTTGTAATTGACGTAGCAGGTGGAGAAGAAGGCAATCTTGGCGGTTGGCTCCCCCTGAGAAGCTTGGCGCTGCGCAGCAAATTGCGCCGCGAACGTTTTAGACGCGAACGGTGGGAGTTTCTTATCTTTGTGGATGCCGATGAGACTTTGCATGAATTTGCGATGGAGCTTGCTTTCGTTCATCCAGTTGGCGAGCGCCGAGGTCGCCGTGCCCAACTTCCCTACCAGGTCGGGGTTGCCCAGCAGTTTATCGACCAGCGGGACGCCTCTCTCCTTCACCCGCCTGGCCTTCGCTCTCGCCATCAGCCGGGGAAAGTCGATGGCCCATTCATGATCGCCGGGAGTGTAGGGGCATTTGATATAGCAAAGCTTGCATTGGAAACAGCGGTCGACGACTTCATCAATATCTTTAGCTTTGAGTTGTTTGGTGTCGACCTCGGCGTATTTTTCTTCGGTGCAGTAACCGTCGATGGCGTCGAACATCTTGGGAAAGCTGCCGCATAACTTCACGCACAACCGGCAATCGGCGCACAGGCTGAAAACCCGCTCCACCTCCGAGCGCAGGTCATTGGGGTCGAAATATTTTGGATCGGGCGGATCGTAGGCGGGAGTCGATCTCATGGAATCCCTCCGTCGGGGCGGACAAGGCTATGATCAAACGTGACCGGGTAAGAACTTACCAGATCGAGAAGGAATCGTCACCCTTCGCTCCGTCGCCCGACTTCAGCCAGCGCTCGTCGGCGTTGGCCCCGTTGATGAGTCCGAAAAAATACAACCGCAGCATCTGTTCGATCAGCTGCGGAAACGGCAAGTCTCGCTTCGGCTGGTACCAGGTGTAAATCCAGTTCATCATGCCGAAGAGGGCGAAAGTCGCCGCGCGCGGATCGAAGCGCTTACCGCCTTCCTGCTCTTGCAGCCCGCCGATCAGGTCCATCAGGACTTTGACGTAGCGCCGCTTGAGCACGAGGATCTTGTCCTGGAACTCCCCGCTGAGCGATTCGTCTTCATGGGCCATGACCTTCATCTCGTGCATGTTATGTAAAAAGAAACTTAGGTGGTTTTCGGCGAAGGCGTGGATGCGCGCGCGCCCGTCCATGTGCGCCGGTGCCGCTTGCTCCCAACGCTGCAACAGCGTGAGGAAGCAGCGTTCCTGGATCAGATAGAGCAGCTCTTCTTTGGTCGTGAAGTAATAATACAGGCCGGCCAGGCTCTTGCGCGTGGCGCGCGCAATGTCGCGCACCGAAGTGTGATGAAAACCCTTTTCCGCGAATATTTTCGCGGCGGTTTTGAGAATTGTTTGCAGCGTTTCGTCGTAATGACGCGTTGCTGGTTCGACTCGATTCGACATGGATAGAATCGATACTTGCAAATCGGTTCCGGGGTGTCAATCGTGAGCGCTCCCATAGCGGAGCGCTCACGTTTTCTTGAATCGCTCCCAACCATAGTGTATGTGTAAATATGCTCCTTTATGGACTTCGAGAACGTCATCGTCGAAAAGGACAACCCGATAGCCGTTGTCACTCTCAACCGCCCCCAGCAGTTGAACGCGCTTTCCTACGGTCTCGTAAAAGACCTGTCTCTGGCCATGCAAGCCCTCGATCGGGACGACGAAGTGCGCGTGATCATCGTCACTGGGGGCGAGAAGGTTTTTGCCGCCGGCGCGGACATCAAAGAGATGGCGGACCGGGGTCCGTTCGATCAAAGAATTCACGAGCGGCTGGCATACCGGGACCAAATCAACAAAATCTCTAAGCCGGTGATCGCCGCGGTCAGCGGCTTTGCCCTGGGCGGCGGTTGCGAGCTGGCCATGAGCTGCGACATCATCATCGCCTCGGAAACGGCGCGCTTCGGCCAACCCGAAGTGAACATCGGCATCATTCCCGGCAGCGGCGGCACCCAGCGCTTGACTCACGTCATCGGCAAACACCGAGCCATGGAACTGGTGCTGACCGGCGACTTCATAAGCGCGGCGGAGGCGGAGCGTCTCGGCCTGGTGAACCGGGTCGTGCCGGTGGAACTGTTGCTGGACGAGGCCAAATCGATGGCGAAGACAATCGCCGCCAAGCCCGTGCTCGCGATCAGAGCCGCCAAGGAAGCGGTGCTAAAATCCGCCAACGCGGCGCTCGATGAAGGGCTAGAGTTCGAGCGCAAATCATTTTATCTCTTGTTCGCCTCTGAAGATCGCACCGAGGGCATGAAAGCGTTCATAGAAAAACGCAAGCCGGAGTTCAAAGGCAAGTAAGGGACCGAGATTTGCCTGTGGCATACGAAACCATCACCTACGAAAAGGAACGAGGTGTGGCCACGATCACGCTGAATCGGCCGCAGTCGTTGAACGCCTTCGTGCCGCAAATGAACCAGGAAGTGCTCGCGGCGTTGAAGGACGGCGAGCGCGATCAAGAAGTCCGCTGTTTAATGATCACCGGCGCGGGGCGCGCCTTTTGCGCCGGCCAGGACCTTAAAGGCAGGACACCGGAACAGAAAGGGTCTTTGGGCGCCTCGCTGCGCGAGAAATATAATCCTCTGATCCGGCAGATCCGCCAAATGGAAAAGATCGTGGTTGCCGCGGTCAACGGCGTGGCGGCGGGCGCCGGCTGCAACTTGGCTTTGGCGTGCGATCTGCGCGTGGCATCCGAAGAGTCGAAGTTCATTCAGTCCTTCGTCCGCGTCGGCCTGGCGCCGGATTCCGGCGGGAGTTTTATTTTGCCGCGCCTGGTGGGACTCAGCAAAGCCATGGAGTTGCTTCTGCTGGGGGATACGATCGACGCCCAAGAGGCGTTGCGAATTGGGCTCGTCGCCCGCGTGTTTTCCGCCGCCGACTTCGCCCATGCTGCGAGAGAAGTGGCCGAAAGAGTCGCCGCCGCGCCGCGCGGCATTGGCCTGATCAAGCGTGCCGTCAATCACGCGAATTTGCCGAGCTTGGAATCGGACCTCGAGTACGAAGCTCATTTACAGGAGATCGCCGGCAGAAGCTCCGATTATGACGAAGGAGTGCGCGCCTTCTTGGAGAAGCGCGCGCCGGTGTTCACCGGGAAATAGTTCCGAGTTTCGAGTTTCTGGTCCCGAGTTGAAAACTAGAAACTAGGAACCAGGAACAAGAAACTGAAGTGGCTAAACGACCATGAGCAACCAGATAGAGAAAATCGGGGTCATCGGCGCCGGTACCATGGGCGCCGGTATCGCACAGGTGGTGGCGCAAGGGGGCTTTAAGACACTCCTGTACGACATCAAGCAGGAGTTCATCGATGCCGGTTTGGGGCGGATTTCCAGCTTCCTCAAGGGCAGCCGCGAAAGAGGAAAGATTAGCGCCGAAGAAGAACAGCAGGTCCTTGACCGGCTGGACAGCACGACGAAGCTTGAAGATTTCGCGGGCCACACACTGATCATCGAAGCGGCCCCGGAAATACTCGAGCTGAAGCGCGATATTTTTAAACGGCTCGACGCCATCTGCGGCCCGGAAACCCTCATCGCCACCAACACGTCTTCTTTCTCTGTAACCGCCATCGCCGCGAGCACGCAGCATACGGAGCGGATCCTGGGGCTGCATTTTTTCAATCCGCCGGCCTTGATGGCGCTGGTGGAAGTCATTCAGGGCGACCGCACCACCGACGAATCGATGGAGAAAGCCACCGCGCTCGTGCGCGCCATCGGCAAGACGCCGGCCCGCGCCAAAGACACGCCGGGCTTTATTGTCAACCGCATCGCCCGCCCCTTTTACAATGAGTCGCTGCGCATTTTAGGGGACGGCGGCGCGACCGTGGAAACCGTGGACCGGATCATGAAAGAAGCGGGAAACTTCCGCATGGGCCCCTTCGAGCTGATGGACCTGATCGGCAACGATATCAATTTTGCCGCCACCGAGTCGCTTTACCATTCGTTTTTCGAAGACGCGAGACTCCGTCCCAGCCCGATTCAGCAACGCATGGTGATGGGCGGAAACTTGGGGCGCAAGACCGGCAGAGGCTTTTATGTCTATGGAAAAAAATAGCGTCGCCATCATCGGTGAGAGCCGGCTCGCCCAGGACCTTCACGGCCTTTGCCGCGAAAAGGGCGTCGAGTCGGCGCTGCTTCTTCAACTCAGCAATCTAGCCCCCGACACGCCCGTGGTCATCGAAACCTGCGCCGGCGACGGAGAGAATAAAAAGCTCCTATTGCAGAAGCTCGACGCCTTTCTGCCGCCGGATTCGATCATCCTGACATCGTGTCTGGGCTACGGCACGACCTATCTCGCTTCCTGGGTGAACCGGCCGGAGCGAATCGTCGGCTTCGCCACGTTCTATCCGCTCAAGGACCGCAAGCTCATCGAACTCGCCGCCGGGCTGCGCGGCGCCGAGACCGCCATGAGTGCGGCGGAACGGTTTTTTAAAGCTCTCGGCAAGGACACGGTGCGCATCAAGGACACCGCCGGGATGATTTTTCCGCGCATCGTCAGCTTGATCATCAATGAAGCGGCACGGAGTCTGGAAGAAGGAGTCGCCGCCGCCGAAGAGATCGACGTTGCCATGAAGCTCGGCGTCAATTATCCGCAGGGGCCGCTGCGCTGGGGCGATCAGATCGGTCTGGACGAAGTGTTGGCGGTGCTCGAAGGGCTCGGGCGCGAGACCGGCGACGACCGTTACCGTCCGGCGCCGCTGCTCAAAAAGTTGGTCGCGGCCGGTTACTTCGGCGAGGCCGCCGGCCGGGGTTTTTACATTTACAGCGAAGGCAAGGTGAAATCATGAAACAAGCCGTTATCGTGGAGGCCGTGCGCACGCCGATGGGGCGCCACGGCGGTATTCTCAAAGATGTCCGCACCGACGACTTGGCCGCCCACGTCATTGCCAAGCTCGTCGAGAAAGCCGGCATCAACAAAGAAGATATCGAAGACGTCTACTTCGGTTGCACCAATCAAGCGGGCGAGGATTCGCGCAACGTGGCGCGCAACGCCGCGCTGCTGGCCGGGCTCCCTTACACCATCCCCGGCGCTACGGTGAACCGGTTGTGCGGCTCCGGTCTCGAAGCCATCAATCAGGCCGGCCGAGCGGTTGAAACCGACCACGGCGATCTTTTCGTCGCCGGCGGCGTCGAGAGCATGACGCGTGGACCCTGGGTCATGGGCAAACCGGCGAGCCCGTTTCAGCGTGGCGATATCACGATGTACGACAGCTCGCTGGGCTGGCGCTTTCCCAACAAGCGCATGGGCGAGCTGTATTCGTTGATCAACAACGGAGAGACCGCCGAAAACGTCGCGGAGAAATACCAGATCAGCCGCAAAGACCAGGACGAGTTAGCGCTGGCAAGCCACCACAACGCGCTCCGGGCGCAGCAGGAAGGACGCTTGAAGGACGAGATCGTGCCCATTGAAATGGCCCAGCGCAAAGGCGCGCCGATTGTTTATGACAAAGACGAAGGGCCGCGCGCCGACACTTCTCTGGAAAAGCTCACGGCGCTCCAGCCTTCATTCAAGAAAGGCGGCTCGGTCACGGCGGGGAACTCTTCGCCGCTCTCCGACGGCGCGGCCGCGCTGCTGGTGACCACGCCGCAGAAGGCGGAGCAGCTCAAGCTCAAGCCGATGGCCCGCATCGTCGCGTCGGCGACGGCCGGCGTCCATCCCAACTACATGGGCATCGGTCCGATTCCGGCGACGCAAAAGGCGCTCAAAAGAGCCGGGCTTACGATCGCTCAGATCGATCTCGTCGAGATCAACGAGGCGTTCGCCTCCCAGGTCCTGGCCTGCGTCCGGGATCTCGGCATCGACCTAAACAGATTGAATGTGAACGGCGGCGCCATCGCGCTCGGCCATCCGCTCGGCTGCAGCGGCGCGCGCATCATGACGACGTTGATTCACGAAATGAAAAAACGCGGCGCCCGCTACGGCCTGGCGACCATGTGTATCGGCGTCGGCCAAGGTATCGCCACCATCGTGGAGCGGATCAACTAGGCGGTTCTTCGCCCAATCCGATGCCACTTGCCGCTCGCGCTGAGGCAGGGGCGAGAAGGGCCAGCGCAGTTGCCAGACGCGGCGCTGGTCGCAGTTGCTTCTTGAACCCGACCTTTTGGCGCAGGTAGCGCCGGAACCTGAGGACTACGTTTCCGACCGCCCCGGGTAATATGAAAATTTCGCGCAAATGGGTCTTGCTGTTCTTGGCTGTGGTCGCCGGCGCGATTTTCGCCTTGCTTCAAACGTTCAACCTGCTGGCCGGCAGAAATCGCGACCAGATCCATCAAGAACTGCAACGCGTTCTCGGTAAAGAGATTTCTTTCGAGAAGCTCGAGGCCAGCATTTTGGGAGGCCTCGGCTTTTCCGCCAAGGAATTCAGCGTCGCCGACAATCCCCGTTTTGCCGCAACCCCCTTTGTGCGCGCCAGAGAGTTGGTCTTGGGGGTGAGCGTCTGGAATCTGTTTCGCGGCAGGGTCGTCATCAATTCGCTCAGCTTCATGGATCCGGAGGTTCAAATCATCACCGATGAAAAGGGCCTCATGAACGTCTCCGAGCTCACCCGAGCCAGAAAGGAGCCGGTGCCGCCTTTCCGGCCGCGGGCAGGGCAAAAAAGAGAACATTGGGGCGTCAGTCTAGCCATCGCCAGCTTGCGTCTGCGCAACGGCCGCATCGAATACATCGATCGGTCGGTCAAGGAACCGGCTGAGCTGCGGATCAGAAACGTCGTGCTGGACATCGCCGGTCTCGACTCCAAGGGGAACATGACGATCAAACTCGCCGCGGCGGTCACCGAGAGTTTGGTCCGTGACGTACGGATCGAAGGCCATTGGGGCACGACGAACGCCAACCTCGACTGGATGCGGCAACCGGTAAATATCGACTTTCAGTTCGACTCGTTGCACGTTCCCGTGATCGCTCGCGCGGTCGCTTACCTGAGGGACAAAATACCGCGGGAACTCGACGTCACCGGCCCGTTGTCCTTGCGCGCGAAACTGATCGGGACCCTCGAGGAGCCTCGCATCAGCGCCATTACGCTCAAAGTACCGCTGTTCGGCTCTGAGGATTACAACGCCATCCTGGAGGGCGCGGTGGCATTTTCCAAAAGCCGAACTTGGGAGGACGCCGAGATCGAAGGGCGGCTGGCGATCAAGCCTATAAGCTTCGCACAACTCCGCGCGCTATCCTTGCTGAAACAAAATTTGCCCACGAGCTTCGAAACCGACGGAAACATTTCCATTCTCAGCCGCTTCGAAGGAACATGGAGGAACCTGCGCATCGGCGCCCTGATCAATGCCGATGGCTGCGAGTTGCGCTATCGCGACTGGATGAAAAAGCCGGCGGGAAGCAGGGCGCGCCTGCGAGCGGGAATTTCACGGGGCAAAAACGGCTTCGTCCTTCATGAGTCCGATTTGATTCTCGGTGGGTCGAAAATAACCGTTTCCGGCTCTACCATAGAGGCGCCACAGACGCGGTGGCAACTCAAACTGCGCGCCCAAAAAAGCCCGGTGGCCGCCTGGAGCAGGCTTTTCTCGCCCCTGCCGATTGCCGGCGCCCGGGGCGCCGCCGACTGGGATATCGTGATCAGTCGGGATTTCGCGGTCAACGGCGGCGCTCTCGACCTGCGCGGCGAGCTGAAGATCGCCGATGCCGAGTTCAAACACAAGGAAAGCGGCCGAAAAATCGAGAAACTTAATGCCGCGGTTTCGTTCCTGGGCGATAAGGCGCAAGTGGAGAAGGCCGAATTCCGTATCGGTTCATCGACGATCGCACTGGCGGTCACGGCGGCTCTTTCATCCGAACCACGCGCTAGCTATCGGCTTCGGTCGGCAATTCTCGACCTCGCCGATCTTCCGGAGTCAGGGTTCGGCGAGTCCGCTCGACTTAAGGATGTAGCCGCCAGCGGGGAGCTGCGACTGCAAAACGGAGTGCCCGTGATCAAAGGTTCGGTGACTTCGCCCGACGGCATCTTGCAAGGCACTGCTTATAAGAATCTTGGCGTGGAAGTGGTTTGGTCGCCGGCCGGGATCAGCGCCAAGAATCTTTCACTGCAGGCGTTTAGCGGCACGCTGCGCGCCGACGGTTACTGGGGTTACAGCACAGAGGAGCCTCGACAATTCGCCTGGGCTTCACAGGTGGAATCGATGAGCCTGCGCGACTTATTGGCGCAGAAGCTGCCCCAGCTAAAAGACCGTATCGACGGCCAGCTAAATCTTCGGGGGCAATTGGACGCTACGGCGCGCCAGAACACCACCCTAAGGGAAAGGCTCAATGGCTCCGGCGAGGCCGTGGTTCGCAGCGGAACGTTGCGAGATTTCAATTTGTTCGGCGCGATCTTTCGCAGGGGCGGCGGCGCCACGGCGCCGACCCGGTTGTCGCCTCGCCTGGCGGAAGTTTTAGCCGAGCTGTTGGCGCGGCGCGACACTCCCTTCGACACGCTGAAAGCCAATTTCACCGTCGCTCAGCAACGCATTCGCAGCGCCAACATGTTGCTCTCGACCCCCGACTACGACATTCAGTTCGCCGGCTGGGTCGCCTTCGATCGGACGGCACGATGGAACGGCTTGCTGATTTTGTCACCACGCCTTTCCCAAGAATTTTTGCGCGACAACCGCATGATCCGCTATCTCATGGACCGGCGCGAGAGACTGACCATACCGTTCCGGATCGAGGGCACCCTGCCCGACCTTAAAGCCAGGCCGGACACCCGGGCCATTGGGCAAGCCATTCGCCGGGGCTCTCCGCCGCGGGCCCCGGAGCCACCGCCGGTCCGCGAGCCACGCCCGGAACCGAGCGAACGAAGGGAGCCGCTTCCCGAAGCGCTTGACCAACTGCTCCATCGTTAGCGCGAGGCCACTATGAAATTGCAGGCCGTTTATCTCGAGACCCCGCCGGAACAGATCGCTTATATCAAATTCATCTTTGAGTCCTACGAGGAAATCGGCATCATCCGTACCATCGACCGCAAGCAAGCGATCATCGTGCTGCTCGCCGTAGAGGACTTCATCGGGGCGGCGCGCGAAATCCTGGACGCCCTCAAGCAAGAAGTGCCCCTGGTCGAAATTCTCCGTCCCGCCGATTTGACCGATGACTGGCTCATGGCGGAGCTGGCAAACGAATCTTCCGACGCGCAGACGTAGACATTTCCTAAGGTGTCATTCCGAGGCCCGTCGATGATCTCAGGGTAAACTCCGCTGAGGAATCTTTTCCTCGATTGCCGTGGCGCATCATGGGTCCCACGCGTTTGCAAGCGACGGCATTTCAGTAGATGCTTCGAACGACTATGACGCGACGCGCGGATTCTCAAACACAACAGACAATTCTTAAACTCTTAACCAAGCATCCCAGGACGCGACTGACGCCGGCGGAAATCCAGCGCCGCGCCGGTTTTGAGCGCAACGACCTTCAGCTCATCATCGATGCGCTGCGGGAGCTTTGCCGCGAAGGAAAACTGGTGCGCCTTAAGAAAAACCACTACACGTTGCCCGACCGACAAAATCTGGTGACCGGCCGCGTCCATGCCCATCCCGACGGCTACGGCTTTCTCATTCCGGAAGATAAAAACATTGAAGACGTTTACTTGAGCCGCCGGGAGATGCGCCGGGTCATGCACGGCGACGAGGTCATGGTACGCATCGACGGCAAACCGCGCGGCGCCACCGAAGCCCACATCGTCCAAGTGATCGAGCACGCACAGAAGCGGCTGCTCGGCACCTACGAGGAGATCGACGGCAAAGCTTACCTGATCCCCATGGACGCGCGCA
>Ga0184627_10000611_pt1 | contig 13795 bp, 17 predicted proteins | sample PLM3_127_b1_FD_133150 | JGI IMG/M metagenome (GOLD analysis project Ga0184627, IMG submission 133150) | Groundwater sediment microbial communities from an aquifer in East River, Colorado, USA - PLM3_127_b1 | ecosystem: Environmental > Terrestrial > Soil > Riparian zone | place: USA: East River...
GCAACCTTTGTCTTTTCTTGTTGTAATCTAGTTGACGGAATAACTAATCTTCTTGCATTATCAAGAATCTGTTTCATTGCTTTGCTTTCACCACATACAAGTCTGAATATACAGGTCCTTCAGGAGTAAGAGTACTTTTTTTTAATTTGATATCACTGACTCTTTGATTACCAAATGATGAGCCTCTGATTTTTGCCAATTCATCTGTGATGTCATTAATCTTATTTTTAACTCTAAAGATAGTTACATGTGGTTGGAAAGGTTTGTCTGGATTAAAACCAAGAGGAGATAACACAATAGTTACTTTTCTAGCAAGATCCGTAAGGTGTTTTGCCCCATCTTTATCAACACCAACCCATATTATACGTGCAAATCGCGGTTTTGGAAACACCCCAAGGTTCTCAAAATTAACATCAAAAGGCTCAAACTCAATTGAACTTAATGCATTTTGGATATTCTCTAACATATTATCTGATACTTCCCCCAGAAACTGAAGAGTAAAGTGTATGTTTTGTAGCTCGATTGGTTTTGCATTTATTTTTAAACTCGATTGAATTTTTTTTATTGATTCTAACACGTCTTTGTTGCTAACTTCTACTGCAACAAAAGTTCGCATTACAAGTTTTTTGATCGTATCTTTATAATAATTTCCGGTACCTTCATAGAGCAGCCATAATGAGATGATTGGATTGTCAAAACTAATTGTTTGTCTTACCGGAATGCCAGGCGCAGGTAAATCTACCATAGCAAACGGTCTGAAATCTAAAGGATTTGATGTGATCAATATGGGTGATGCAGTAAGAGCAGAAGCAAAAAAAAGAAATTTAGAACCAACTGGGAAAAATCTAGGCAAGCTAATGCTTGAGCTCCGAGAAAAAAATGGTTCTGGGGCAATTGCTGAACTAATAACAGAACAGATAACAACATCTGATGCTTCTGTAGTAGTTATAGATGGAATTAGATCAAACGCAGAGATCGATGTATTAAGAAAAATCGGAACAGTAAAGATTCTTGCCATTCATGCTTCAACAAATACACGTTATAGTTTCTTAACAAAGCGAGAAAGATCTGATGATCCACAAAACCCAGAAACCTTTAATGAACGAGATGCAAGAGAAATTGGAGTTGGGGTAAGCAATTCTATTGCGCTTGCAGACGAAAGCATCTCAAATAACAACATGACAATAAATGAGCTCATTGATACAACATACAAAATCATCAAAGGTTGGATAAACTGAATATTCCAAATATCTCGTGTAAGATTAGTGCTTATTGCCAAGTTAATCCATCTGAAGATCCACAAAAGGTCGAACGTGCGATTTCAAATGTTCTTTCTAATATGGCTATTTACATAAAAGATGACTCACTAAAGGCCACTTCAGAAACATTAGAGAGTCTACTCTACATTCACAAAACAATTCATTCTCACAATACCCAAAAAGTTTACGGACGTAATCTGAAAAGAAATCTAACTGATGATTCTACATGGTTTTATCTGAATAAACAGGCAGCATTTGTCGATATAGCCACATTATGTGAGAATGCAGACGAGTCCCCTCTTGGTCCCATTAAGATAATCTTGCAATCTAAACACATTGAGAACATAATAGACTGGCTTATCTCAAGTTCTCAATAACCCCAATTCCTACTCCATATTCAATTAATAGTCAGCTTTTTTCCTTATTTACTCAATTGATTTGAATTTCCCGATTTTTATCACTAATAAGAAATTCAAAAGAGTTGAAATTAAAACTAGCCTTAATCTTTTCAGTATTAGTAGTAGGGTTTATTCTTTTTGCACCTGCCTCATTTAATCCACTAAAAGACAAGATTGCAGTTATCGATAAAGTAGAACAGAATATTGATGGACTTAAGGACGGAATTGGTAATACAATTGATAATATTGGAGAAAAACTTGATAATGTAAAAGACAGCTCCGCTGAACTTTTTTCAGATAAGGAAATAACTGGAGAACAAGAATCTGAGATAGCTGAAGAATATACATATCATGGTGAAGTAACCGAAGACGGACAAGTACCAACACAAACTGAGATCCCAACACAGAATGATGGCATCACCCCACAAGAAGAGATTCCACAAGATGACGGTATTATACCACAAGATGATAATACTACACCAACTGATATTACGAAAGAGCCAACAATCATTGATGATGGTACTTCAGCCAAAGAAGTTTTACAATCAAAACTTCTTAAAACATTACAGCTAACAACCACACAGCAAGATAACGGTGATGTAAAAGTACGATACTCTGATAGCTCGGGAAACACAATCTCTGTCAAGTTCACCTTGAAAAACTCTGAGAAAGAATTATTCTCAGGTACATTTTATGCATCAAACTTTGAAACATCAATAACAGACATTTCAAACACAGATCATATAATAGAAATGGTTGTTGAACACAAAGAGTTTGGCACCATCACATCTTCAGTTTACAAACCAGCTGGGAATCTGAATAGTATGATAAATGGTGTCTTTATGACACCCTAGTTTAATTTAGAAAATATTTCGGTAAGTTTAGGAATAACATTTGAACAAGTTTTTCTAATTGTTAAATTCATATCAACTGACATCATAGTATCTTCGGGATTAATTTCAATTAATAGAGCATTGTTTTGTTTTGCATATAGTGGTAAGGTATTTGCAGGAGATACCAAAAGCGATGTTCCTGCTATTATCATAACATCACAAGAATTTGCATATGCTATAGCCTCAGTCCATACATCTTGAGGCAGAGGCTCACCAAACCATACTACATCAGGCCTTAGAATTTTTCCACATTTACAGAGGGGAGGAAGCATATCAAAACTAGAAACAATATAGTCTTGAAAACTACAAACAGTACATTTTATTCTAATAATACTGCCATGGAGTTCTAGGACTTTGATACTTCCAGCTCTTTGATGTAACCCATCAATATTCTGAGTTAAAACAACGACCTCTTTGTATCTCTCAAGTTCAGCAATAGCACTATGACCAGGATTTGGTTGTGCTGCAACGATATTCCTTCTTCTATCTTCGTACCATTCCCACACCAGTTTAGGATTCTCATAAAATGCATCAATGGTGGCAATTTTCATAGGATCATAACTTCTCCATAAACCATCTTTACCTCTAAATGTAGGAATGCCACTCTCTTGAGACATTCCTGCACCAGTAACAAAAACAATTTTTCTTGCTGCTTTTAATTTATCTAAAACTGGTTCAAACATATTGTTGCTATTTTATTTCAATTTCTAAAAGATCTTTTGCAGCTATTACAGAATCATGTATTGTTTTTGCCTCTGCTAATAACTCACCTTCATTTTTATATCTGGCTGAAAAATGAGTTAAAATCAAGTTTTCTACATTAGCATTCTTTGCAAGCATTGCTGCTTCTTTTGCAGTAGAATGACACGTCTCAATTGCCTTTTCTTTTAACTCATTTGAAAATGTAGAGTCAAAACTAAGATAATTACAATTTTTAAAAAAATCTTCTAACTTCTTTGTAGGCCTAGTGTCTCCAGATATTCCTATCTTTTTTCCACGACGTTTTTCACCCATTACATCAGAAGGCCTAATTGTCTTGTTCCCAACTCTTATCTCATGATCCATCTGAAGATTATGCCATAACTCACCTTCAGGAATATCTAGCGCTTTTGCTTTTTCTGGATAAAACTTACCCGGCTTATCCTTTTCCTGAAATAAATAAGAAAAGGCTGGAATAAAATGCTCTGCCTCACACGCATGGATAAAGTAGGTTTTATCCTCCAAAACAAGTCCTTCGCTTACCGTTGAAATAATCACAGGAAATGACAAACCAAAATTCAGGATTTTGATATTAGAAGCAATGAATTCCTCTATGCCCTCAGGACCGTAAATCTCAACAGGTTCTATTCTGTTTTGTAATGTCATTGTCTGTAATAATCCAAGTATGCCAATACAATGATCACCATGAAGATGTGTAACAAAGATCTTCATTTTCTTATTCCAACCTAAACCACATTTTAGATACGAGATCTGTGCGCCTTCACCTGCATCAAACATCAAAACCTCGCCATCTTTTTCTAAACAAATACATGTTAAAGCACGTTCAGAAGTTGGTTGGGCAGCAGATGTTCCCAAAAATATTAACCTCATATTACAACAAATTTCCTATTTACGAGATAGCTTTTACAATAATTTCAGATGAATCTACAACAGCAGTTTTGCTAGGAATAGTGTTAGTGCTAATGATTCTTGATACACCTGCTCGCCTGATCTTTTTCTCTGCATTATTGATTAGCAATGCATGAGTACATGCAACAAAAACTCGTCCACAATTCTGCTTTTTTAAAAATTTTGCTGCTTTGATTATGCTACTACCAGTACTGATCATATCGTCTACTATTATCACGTCTCTTCCACTAGCATTTCGTAGATTTGAAGACTTTATTTCGACATTACCTGTTTTTCTATCTCGTCTCTTTACTAAAGCAGTATAATCTGTATTGAGAAGCTTTGCAAATTCTCTTGCTCTAGCAATTCCACCAAAATCAGGTGAAACAACTAGAGGATTCTTTAGTTGTAGTTTCCTGAAATATTTTGCAAGTTCTGATACTGCAGAAATGTTCTCAACAGGAACTTTAAAGTGTTTTAGCGCAATTTTACTATGAACATCAATAATAACAATTTTTGATGTTCCTACCGCCTTGAATAATTTGGCTACTACTTTCATTGTTACAATCTCTCCTGGTAAAAATTCTCTGTCTTGTCTTGCGTATCCAAAATACGGAATCACAGCTATTATCTTGGATGAATATTCTCTTGTTTTTGAAATGAGTGCCAGTGCCTGAATTAGATTTGAATCAACAGGGGGATATGTAGACTGTACAACAATTACTCTGCCTTTTGGTTTGCCATAAATTGTAATCTTACACTCTCCATCAGGAAATATCTTTAGTTCTGAGCTAAGATATCTAGCTTTGAGTCTTTTTGCAATTTTTTTTGCCAGCCCTTGAGAGGCAGTTCCACCTATAACTGTGGTAAACATCAAGTCAACGAACAAAAAGACATTCTTAAGTTTTGATATAGTTAGAAAATCTAATGTTGCTTAAACTAGGCAACTAATTTTTTCCTAGCTTCTATTTTTGTTATTATGGTACAAATTCCCACTATTGCCACAGCTATGAGCTGTATGATAATCCAATCATTACCTTGAAATGAAAGCAATTCTACCACAAAAGGCGTTAAAAGTGGAAAACTAGTTGTTCCACTAAGTAAAATATCAAAAGATACATGTGCAAGCATTGCTGCAAAAGCTATACCAGCTAACCTATAGTCACGTTTTCCAAAAATCAATAACAAGACAAAAGACGCTAAAAACCCAAACGAAACAGAATGTGCCATTCGCGGCACCATTTCCAAGTCAAAGAACTGAATTATGTGATCAGAGTCTAAAATTATTGGAAAAATACCTCCTAAAACAAAATATCTAAGACCTAGGCTTAACGCAGAAACTATCAGCCCCCATATAATATGGCCAACTACATGTTCAACACTGATACCACTAACTTCTAGAGGGTTGCCAACAACATAGGTTACCGTAGGAGGTAAAAACACTCCAATTATAGAAAACAAAAACGCTAACGCACTATATACAAAGGATGTCTTGATAATGAAAGCTAAGGATTTTTGCATGAATACGAATGGAATAGAGGTTCAAAATTTGATTGTTACCATTTAATCATACTAAAAACACACCTCATATGGTCTTTGTATTAAAATCCTCTTTTACAGTATTGATTAATTCAAATGATTTTGATGTAATCAACCTAACCTGTATCTATCAGCCTAGGCAAAAAATGGCGTTGATTCATAAATACCAATTATTACCTTATACACTACTATAGTGAGAATATGCTAAAAGAGGTAGTAAATACCAAAGAACGATGTCCACGGTGTGGAAGGGGTAAGCTCGTAACTGATACCGAATCAGGTGAACTGTTTTGCTCAAAATGCGGCTTTGTTATGTCAGAAAAACTGCAAGAGTCAGGTCCTGAATGGCGTTCCTTCACACAAGATGAACATGGAGATAGAGCAAGAGCAGGTGCCCCAACATCACTTACTATGCATGATATGGGTCTTGCAACAATAATTGATCCAGTAAACAAGGATGCTTCTGGAAAACCACTAACTGCATCAATGAAAAGCACAATTGAACGCCTCAGAACATGGGATAGCAGAAGTCAGGTCCATGAACCAGTAGATCGAAACTTTAGACAGGCGTTTAGCGAGCTTAACAGATTAAAGGATAAACTGGCAATCTCTGACGCTGTAATAGAAAAAGCAGCCTATATTTACAGAAAGGCCTTGGACAAAGGTCTTGTAAGGGGAAGATCAATATCTGCATTAATGGCAGCTGCACTTTATGCAGCTTGTCGTGATACAGCTACTCCGCGAAACCTAAAAGATATAGAAATTGCTGCAAACATAAAACGAAAAGACATTGCTCGGTGTTATCGACTTCTTGTAAAAGAACTGGATCTAAAGATGCCAGTTACAGACTCGATTCAATGTGTAGCTAGAATTGCAAGTGTTATTGGAATCGCAGAAAAAACAAAACGCTATGCAATCAAAGTACTTCAAGACGCACAAAAAAATGAGGTTTCGGCAGGAAAAGACCCAATGGGGCTTGCCGCCGCAGCACTATACTTGTCATGTGTCAAAAACGGGGAGGACAAAACTCAGAGAGATATTGCAGAGGCAGCCAATGTCACAGAAGTAACTATACGAAATCGATACAAGGGTTTGAAGGATTCTTTAACAATTTAACTACCATTAACTATCATAAATTTTTGATAAATTAGAAATTAACCTAAGAACAAAAAACAAAACAATGGATCTTGTATTCTCTGACATTCATGCAGACATTAATGCACTTGATACAATTTTGAACATAGTAAACATGTCAGAGTTCAAAAAAAAGTATGGTGAATACTCACGAATTATTAATCTAGGTGATATCTTAGAACGTGGCACACATCCAAGCGAAGTTTTAAAAAAATTGACCTTACTTGAAAAAACCTATCCTCTAACCTCTATTATGGGAAACCATGATGAAGCTTTTTTGTATAAACGACCTGTAAGTGGAAGCACACTTGAAAGCTTTGCAGCTCATCAATCATTAACTGAAAACGAGCTTGGATTTTTTAAACAAAATGACGATGAAACTTTTGGCCATCAGCAGTTTATCGATAAAAAAAATGATCTGGTGTTTGTTCATGGTGGTACACTTGATCCACAAAAAATAACACCACTAAATGCAGGTCAGGAATCGTGGTTGTACCAACGAACATGGCAGAGGCTATCTGAAGAGGATTTTGAATACTTTAGCTACTCTGGATATCATTATACGGCATCATCTGCGTTTAAAGAAAGTAGAAAGAATCTTGATAACTTTGTAATCTTATGCGGTCATCAACATTTGGAAACTGCAATAGAACAAGATAATGAGTCAATTAACGAAATCTATAACTCAACAAAAACAGAAAATGAGAAATTTGGGGAATTTTCACTTGGAAAAAAAGAATTTGAAATAAAGAACACCAGCAACTATCTAATTCGATTGGGGCTTGGTGGCCCAGAAGGATATTATGGCAATAGATTTGGCCAGATTCATTTTGGCATTATTCAATATAATCCAAAAAAAGTCATCCTCTTTACTGTAACATAATTCATTATCGAATTATATACAAATCAATTTTTTAAATCAACTATGAGTGCAACAGATGTACTTAGGAAAGACCACGAGCAAATTAAAAGATTAGAGAAAATCATCCTAAAATGCTACCAGAATATCTACGAACAAAAAATAGTCCCGTTTTCGGATCTTGAAAAAATTAACCTAATCATCCTAGAGTTTTTGGACTCTATTCACTATTCAAGAGAGGAGGATTCGTATTTTGCCTGTGTTGGAAGTTATGGTACGCTAAAAAAGGAAATTAGAGTCTTTATGATAGAGCATGAGTTTAGCCGTAGAATAGCAAAAAACATAGCAAAATACCTTCAACAATGGAAAAACGGCACTAACACAAGTGAGCCTGTTGCAAGGTTTTTACGAACCTATTCGATTTACCTAAAAGACCACTTGTCTAAGGAAGAAGAATTCTTTTCAAAAACAGAAAAAGAGGTTCTCTCACAAGAAGAAGAAACTGCAATGTTTGAACAGTTCCAATCCCAAATAATTATAACAAAAAAGATTCAGGAAATAATAAAAGAAATTGATTATCTAGAACAACAACCATGGTTTAAAAACTGACTTTAGACTATGTGGTCAGTTCTGGTTTTATAGTCCATACTATGGCAAGTATAACAAAAGGAACAGAAATCAAGGCAGTAATCTGTAAAATCACGGTTAACTGTATCTTGGCATCATCAAATGGTGCTGTTATTATCCAAGGTAAGGGGAGAGTTATTACAAACCATATAAGTGAAAGTAAGATAATTATCTCAAGTTTTTTCTTTGTCTTAGGTTTCATATGATCAACAATTCTACAATTTACTATCATTTAGATTTTAGAACCTAACAAACAATCAATGATGTTATTGCTATCAATACTGTCTTTACATATACCGATAAAAAACACAATTTTTTACCAACTATTCAAAACAACAAACTGATTTTTTCTTAAAGTTTTGATATTTACTAATAAAAAATTTGTTGATATGTAAAATTATTATGTAAAATTTATAATAAAATCTTAAATACTTTAAAATCACACAATAATTAATGCGGAAGGATGCAAATCCTAACGACTAAACGTGCGTGACCTCGCAGAAAGTATGTGTAGTCAAACGCATATGAAGCGTTGACATGAGAGGCAATCTCTCAAACTTCTGCATCTGGGGTCACGCCACCACCCTTTTACATCTTGATTATGTCAAGTGATACAGGACCTTGAATATTGCCATGAGGATTAATCAGAATCTCTAACTCCTGTTCAGCTGGGATCGATAACCGTTTTTCACCAATGTAATCCCACGTATAATAAACTGAAATGCCAGTTTCATGGGAATTTCCCTCTAATTCAAAATCTTCTGAAAAGGAAAAAGAGCTTCCAGCTAAGGTGATAGATAATATCTCTGGGCTATCTCCATTTGGTACAAATCTAAAGAGGTATTCTCCTTTTTGAATAGTAAAGGAATCAGCAAAAACTCCCTCCTTGTATAAATCAGGATTGGCTAGCGTTACATGGTAAATTATGTCTGTTTTTTTAAATTCTGGCTGTCCAAAATCCAAAAAAACCAGTATTACTACGAAGGAAATAGCTACTATAATTGTCCACAAAACACCCTTTTTCATTAGAGAAACCTTATCTTAATGGATTTTAAAATTTGGGAAAAATCAGAGTTTTAGTGCTTCTTTCAAACCTTTGTATCGATTTCGTATAGTTACTTCTGTGACATTTACTATCTGCGTCATAAAATACGAAAAGTTTCATTTTGATTCAAAATAAAAAGATTTAACAAAACTTGATTTTTTGTTTATTTTTTACTCTCTTAGAACGAAAAATCCTTTTAAAGCAATATTTAAATACGAATGTTCTAACTCACAAACAGAAAATGGAAAAGTGCCCACTTTGTGGTGAACTGGTAAACAATCCATCGGGAATACCGAATCACATCAGAAAGATTCACCCACAGAGAACGACTCTACTGAAGGTCTAAAAACTAAATTTCTTCTCCCTAATTTTTGTTAGCTAAATTTAGCGCACTGTTAAGTATAATTCACATCTTGAATTAAGAATCAACTATTTCAGCATGTGGCGTGACTAGCTTTCAAAACAAATGGTCTAAACCACAAACACAAGGATTAGGCGAACGAATCAATGATGCGTTAAAACCTAAAGGCGCACTAAAGCCTAGAGTTGAAACAGCCATCAAAAGACTTCAACTGCAAATTGGAAAGTTAGATAACATGCTTTCTAAACTAAAGCAACGAGACGAACAGCTTTTCCAGAGAGTTGTAGCTGCTACTCAACAACATGATACATCAACTAGCAAAGTATTATCAAACGAGCTAGCTGAAATTCGTAAAGTAAGTAGAATCCTAGGAAATGCACGAATAGCTCTTGAACAAATCGAATTAAGATTAACAACATTCCACAACCTTGGCGATACAGTTGTAACCATTATGCCAACAATTGGTCTGATGAAGAGTCTCAAATCTTCACTAATCAAGTTTATGCCAGGTGCTGATCAAGAATTGAGTAGAATGACAGAAATGCTAAGCGGCTTGATGACTGAGACATTCCAGAGCAGTGACGCATCATTTGGTGTAGACGAAACTACAAACGCAGAATCGGAGAAGATACTGCAAGAAGCGGCAGCAGTGGCGGAAGCCTCTATAAACGAGAAATTTCCATCAATGCCTATACAATCATCCTCTTCTATATCGTCCTCTACACGATTTACCTAACATTTTTCAAATTTTTTAAATAATTTTTCTAATAGATAATTATTCTTGTTTTGGTCTAGACTCTTTGAAGGACTTTATTTTGTTACCTTCATCATCTATTACTCTGTCTATGCCTGACAACTTATTTCGCAGATTGCTTATAAAATTCCCTACTTCATCTGCTTCTTTTTCAACTGCCGTTCTTTTCATTTTAAGATTTTGAATTCCCTGATTTTCCTCTTCGATGTAATCGCTTACCTTCATGAGTTTTTCTTTAAGATTTTTAATATCAACCGATTCTTGTTCAATATCTTTTTCTAATCTCGTGCGTTTATCCTTGAGATTTTTAATCATCAACCCAACATAATCAATCGCTTCATCTAGTCTGGTGCGTTTATCCATCAATGCACTTATTCCAATCTCACTGGTCAAAGAAACAGACGAATTTTTTTGAGGCTGTGTTTCAACAGGAGTATTGTTATCTACTTTCTCAGTTAATTTTTCTTCATTAATTGACTCCCGTGCATCTGAAGAAAATGCTTCAACAGAATAGTCTTGATTAAAACCTGGCCTCTCTTCAACCATCCCAAAACCAGCATCTTCAGACTCTTCCTTTTTTTTCCTGAATCTATCAAACATGCCTATCACGACTTATGAGAATCACATTGAATAAAAAGTTATTAATGAATATTAAAAACCAAAAACTTCCTTTTTATAGCAAGAGTCTTAGATCGCTTAAATTTTGAAATATGCTCGCGCCGTAAAAAATAACCATTTTTACAATTTCTGGATGGTGAAGCAGGCGTTCCGCTATGCGTTCCGCTTTAAGGTTTCAAAATGTACCTGATTAACCAACTCGCCGTATAGGTGGTATGTCAAAACAACAATACAGATCCGAGATGGGAATAATTGGTGACATTTTGGATGTAACCATGTCAGGTGGCCGTGAGGGAGTTATTGTTTCTGCCATATCAAGAAAAGCCAACCTCTCTCACTATGCAGTCTTAGACAAGTGCCAAAAACTTGTTGATGCTGGCCTAGTAGGTTCAATCAAAGATGACAGGAACAGAAAGTATATGGTTACTGAAAAAGGCGTCCAATTCTTCCAAGAATTCCAAAAATTCCAGTCTCTGGTAGAATCCATGAATCTAAGGTACTAGTTTATGAACCAACAATTGGTACTGTGTAATTCACAGGAACCTCTTCCAGAGGATGGAATCCTTTTTGTAAGGAACCAAAGTATCCTCTCAACAATGGTCAGAATGCCCATAATTGCACTAGGTTTTGTTATACTAGCCGTAGGCATGCCTATTCAAAGCTCTCTTAGTGCTCTTCGAACTATTGATTTTATTATTTATCAGGATGGCTCAACCCATGTTTTTTATCAAACAGAAGCAGATCCACTCTCTCCTGACTTTACTGTAAAACTGTTTGGAGAAACAATAGAAAATTTTGTCGCGCAAGACGAAAATGGACTTTTACTTGCAACTAACATAAAAGATAACATAGCAACAGTTGAAACGTTTGGGGCTTCTTTACTTACAATAGATTATGATACTCATGATCTTGTATCAAAAGATGGTAAGATCTGGTCATTCACTGTAGATACGCCATCAGAACATACAGTACTCATGCCAAAAAATACCGTTATTGTTGGAATGAACATCATTCCTCAAAGTATAGAAATAATCGATGAACAATCTCGTCTTTTACTGCCTTCGGGCCATATTGACATAAGCTATTCTTTTGGCGTATCTGGTTCCGCTCAAACAGCATTAGATGCTATAAATGACGCAAGAAATTCAATAGAGCAAATAAAAAACAACGGAATACAGACTCCGTTAGCAGATACCAAACTTGATGAGGCATTAACTGCATATGACAATGGTAGATTTACAGATGCAACAGACTTGGCAAATGAAGCAAAAAACCTGGCAATTCAAGAACAAACCTCAACAACCCAGTCCAATTCAATATTGAGTAATTCAATTATCATTATTATTGGAGTTGTCGTGGCAGCTATAGCATCTGCTGTAATTTTAAAAAGAAGAAAAAACATAGTCATAAAAGAAACACTAGCTGTTACATCAAAACAAGAAAAAACAATATACCGAACACTTGATAAAGAAACAATCTTTGTACTACGACCAAATCTTCGAGACGATGACAAAGAGCTTATCTCCTTTATTGTTGATAACGGCGGGCAAGCATATGAAAGTGAATTACGCAAGAAATTCCTTCAACCACGAACAACTATGTGGAGAGCCGTAAAACGCCTAGAACGAGAAGGAATAGTTGAGATTGAAAAAAAAGAATCACAAAATCTAGTAAAGTTAAAGGACGGTATAACCGGTGAGGGCCAATGAATAAAACCTATTTTGTTATGTTATTTTTGATTGCAAGTCTACTGGGCACCATTTCAACCCATGCTTATGCAGAATCAGAAACAGAATCACTAGTTAGACTTGCGATGCAAGCAAGGGATCACATAAAATCTGAACTCTCAAATACAGAATCAGTACCTGATGAAATAAAGAAATTATATGAACAAGGTTCTGCCGAAATAGACGCATTAAATAATGCTGCCAAAGAGGAAAATACTGAAGAAGCTAGAGCTCACTTTTTGGCAGCAATGAGGATCTTTAAAGAAATTGGACAGCAAATTAGCCAAGCAAGGCCAGTTGCAGAGCTTGCGTTAGCACAGGATACCAATACCCAATATGGAATAAAACCAGTTATTGATAGAATGGAAAAATATGTGGATAGGCTTAAAGGAATAGCGGAAAAAAATGGCGTAGAAATTGATTTTCAGGCGCTTGATGAATTAATAACCACTGCAAGAAACAATTACAACAGTGGAGATCTTGGATCTGCAGAAAAGACCATTGGCATACTAGAATCACTAACACTTGATGTTTATAATGCACTCAAAGATAACGCCGATCAAAAGAAGGCTATGCGTGCAAAGGATTTTGCTGAAAAACAAATACAACGAGTCGATATACTTATTGTACAAGCAAAGGATCTAGGCTTATCAGAAAACATAACCAAAAACCTAGAGCAATCAAGGCTACAACTCATTAAAGCATCTAATTCAAGCCAAATAGCAAAACAGACTAAGATCATTATTACACTTAAAAATCAGTTTGATGAATCAAAAGCAAATAGAATAGATGCCATAATTAAAAACCTTGAAGCAAAATTAGACAAACTATCAACCAGTAAGCGCATTGATACGGCCAAACTAGATAAAGCAAAAAGCATGCTTGGTGAATTAAAAATTCTTATTACAAAAGGCAATCTTGAAGATGCTTTCAAATTATTTAACACGCTAAATAACTTCATAAATGATATTGA
>Ga0184627_10000612_pt1 | contig 13787 bp, 12 predicted proteins | sample PLM3_127_b1_FD_133150 | JGI IMG/M metagenome (GOLD analysis project Ga0184627, IMG submission 133150) | Groundwater sediment microbial communities from an aquifer in East River, Colorado, USA - PLM3_127_b1 | ecosystem: Environmental > Terrestrial > Soil > Riparian zone | place: USA: East River...
AACGTGCCGAAGCCGCTGATTGTCAACATGGGCCTCGGCATGCGCACGCGCAAGACCACGCCGCTGATGACGCCGAAGGAGCTCGAAGCCGTCGGCGTGGCGGTGGTGAGCTACCCGCGGCTGCTCACGACCGCGGCGCTGATGGGCATGATGAACGCGATGAAGGTATTCAAGAACGAAGTCATGGACAAGCACCACCTGGTCGAGCGCACCGACCTGCAGGTTTCGTTCGAGGAGCTGAACGACCTGATGGGCATGCAAGAGCTGGACGAGATCGAGCGCCGCTATGCCGGAGGCTAGCGGCGCGAAGGATGAAGGCGGAAGGATGAAGGATGACCTTCGCGCTGCGCGCGGTCCGTATGTCCCGACCTTTCGTGGCCTTCGGTCGGAGAACCGGGGCCAATCCGTCACTTCCGACCGGGCGACAGTGAAAGGGAGGAACGTTTCAGGCCGTCACGCGAAGCGGGAGGTCATCCTTCCACGTTCATCCTTCATCCTTAGGATGGCATATCCATGGGAATGACAATTGCGGAAAAGATATTAGCGAAGAAGGGCGGCCAGGCGAAGGTCGTGCCGGGCGACGTGGTGACGGTGGGCGTGGATACCGTGATCCTGTTCGACAACAACTTCATGCCCAGCATCTGGCGCGAGATCCTCAAGTTGCACGATCCCGAGCGCATCGTCGTGACTTTCGATCACCGCGTGCCGGCGCCCCACCCGCAGGCGGCCGCGGCCCACAAGACGGGACGCGAGTTCGTGCGCCGCTTCGGCATCAGGCGTTTCCACGACGTCGGCTACAGCCAGGGCATCAGCCACCAGCTCGTCGCCGATCACGGCTACGCGCTGCCGGGCTCGGTGCTGGTGTGCAGCGATTCGCACACTTGCAGCGCAGGCGTGTTCAACTGCCTCGCGCGCGGTGTCGGCGGCCCCGACGTCATGTATGCCGCGACCAAGGGCGAGACCTGGTTTCGCTGCGGCGAGACGGTGCGCTACGAGCTGACCGGCAAGTTGTCCCCCGCCGTCACGGCCAAGGACGCGTTCCTCCAGATCGCGGGCGCGCACGGCGAGCACGCCACGATGAACGTCGAGTACGGCGGCCCGGGCATCGCCGGCCTTTCCATCAGCGCGCGCAAGACGCTCACCACGATGTCCGCCGAACTGTCCGCCGAGTTTGCGACGTTCGAGCCGGATGAAGTAATGCTCTCCTGGGTGCGCGCCCGCAATTCCGGCAACTTCGAGCCTGTTTACCCGGATGCCGACGCGCGTTATCACGCTGTGCGAAGAATCGATCTCGGCGGCCTCGAGCCGCTCGTCGCTCTGCCGGACACGGTGGTGAATAACTCGCAGCCAGTGAAGGCCGCCGCCGGGACGCGCATAGACCAGGCGTATATCGGGTCCTGCGCCAACGGTACACTGGACGATCTGGAACTGGCCGCGCGCATCGTGAAGGGCCGGCGCGTCGCAGCCGGCACCCGCTTCGTGGTCGTGCCCGCGTCACAGACGGTGTACCGCGAGGCGGTGAAACGTGGCGTGATCGAGACCCTGCTCGACGCCGGCGCGACGATCGGGCCGCCGACCTGCGGCGCCTGCGGCGGCGGGCATATGGGAGTGCTTGGCCCGGACGAGGTGTGCATCACGTCGAGCACTCGCAACTTCAAAGGCCGCATGGGCGACCCGAGCTCGAAGGTGTACATGGGCTCGCCGGCGACGGTGGCGGCATCGGCGATCCGCGGCGTCATTGCCGACCCGCGCGAATTTCTTAATTGAACCGCCAAGACGCCGAGAGAAACAGAAACGGTAATTGAACCGCCAAGACGCCAAACTACATTCAAATTCTTTCTCTTGCATAATGCAGGTGTATCCGGCATTACGCGTCTTATTTTTATGGTCTTTGAATGCTGTTTGGCGTCTTGGCGGTTAATTTAAGGTTTTTATGAAATTCAAAGCCAGAGTATGGAAGTTCGGCGACAATATCAACACCGACCTGATCCTGCCGATAACGGGTTTCTACCTGACGCCGCAGGAGCAGACGCGCCTCGTGTTCAAGGCCAACCGGCCAGGCTGGGTGGACCAGGTGCAGCCGGGCGACATTCTGATCGGCGGGAAAAACTTCGGCATGGGCTCGAGCCGGCCGGCGGCGCGCTCGCTGAAGAACGTCGGCCTGGCGTGCCTCATCGCGCATTCGATCAATGGTCTTTTTTACCGGAACTGCATCAATTTCGCCTTCCCCGCGATCGAGTGTCCCGGCATACACGATGCTTGCGAGGAAGGCGAAATGGTGGAGGTAGATTTCGATGCGGCGACGGTGCGCAACGTCGCGCGCGGCACGACGCTCAACGGGCGCAAGACGCCCCCCAAGCTGCTCGAGCTGTTGAAGGCCGGCGGCATCTATCCCCTGTTGGAGAAGGAAGGCTTGATCGCTCCACGGCCCGACAGGGCCTGAGCCGTCAGCCGCCAGCCGTCAGCCGGCAGCAACTGCCAACTGCCAACTGCCAACTGCGAGAGCCGTATGCCGTTCTACCGCTTCGAGGACTTCAAGTCCTACCGCTTCAACCCGCATCTCTCAACCGCCGACGGGCCGGTGATCGAAGGGGAGACCATGTACTTCCGCATGGTCACCAAGAAGGCGGGCACCGGGGCCGAGCTGCACTACCACCCCAACGAGCTGATGGCCTTTCCGCTTCAAGGCAAGGTGGATTGCATCGTCGGTAAGGACCGCCGCATCGTGCGGCCGGGCACCTTCGTGCACTTCCCGCCGTACGCCCGTCATGGCTTCAAGGCGACGGAGGATGGCGACTTGAAGTATCTCTATATCAAGGACCGCACCTGGACGCTGATCGGCGCGGCCGCCGACGAGGCGCTGCCGGACAAGGCGCTCACCGCGACCCAGGTGCAAAAGGATTTCAAGGCCGGCAAGTACCCCGGCAGGAGGAAGGAGCCGGAGAAATCGCAGGCGATCATAGACGGCCTCGGCAACTGCTACTACCCGATGATCGACTCACTGGAGGCGCCGCCCGCGTCGGGTCACTGCGAGCGCTGGGTCGAAGGCACGAACATCGCGTTCGGCTTCGTGGAATCGCCGCCCGGCCACACGGAGGAAGGAAAGCGCTCTGAGCACGAGATTTTCCTGTACGTGCTCGCCGGCGGCCTGGACGCGCAGGTCGGCAACAAGAAGCAGAAAGTCGGGGTCGGCGACGTCATCCACGTGCCGCGCGGCGTCGCGTATCGCTGGACCGTCCGGAAGGGCGGCGCGGTGCGCTACGCCGCCGTGCGCTCGACGCCGCGTCTCGAAGTCGCCATCAGCAAGAACGGCGCCGCCGATAACTGGCGCGGCTGATGCCTTGAACCAGTGACGAATAAGGGTGACGAATATGGGTGACGATTAATGGTGACGAAAAGCAAAGGCATTTTTCGTAAAGCGTATTTCGTCACCCGTATCTCGTCACCATTACCTCGTCACCATTACCTCGTCACTCGCACCTCGTCACTCGGGTTTGATTCCCGCCAGCTTCACCAGCCTGCCCATGCTCTCGTAGTCCTCGCGGATCAGCTTGCCGAAATCCTCCGGCGAGCCGATGGCGGGCTCTTCGCCGAGTTCGAAGTAGAGCTTGCGCAGTTCCGCCGAGTTGAGCGCTTCGTTCATCACGCGGTTGAATTTCAGGATCACCGGCCGCGGCGTGCCGCGCGGCGCGATCACGCCGTTCCAGCCGTAGAAACGAAAGCCTGGCACACCGCTTTCGGCGATGGTGGGCAGATCGGGCGTGACCACCGAGCGCTTGTCGCCGCCGGTCGCGAGGCAGCGCACGCGGCCGGAGCGGACGTGCGGCATCGCTGCGCTCAAAGGCGCCACCACGAAGGCCACTTCTCCCTGCGCCAGGGCGGCTATGTTCGCCGCGCCCTTGTACGGCACGTGGTTGGCGGAGATGCCGGCCTGCGTCGTGAACAGGATGCCGCCCAGGTGGCTGGTCGAGCCGACGCCGGCGGAGCCCATGTTGAGCTGGCCGGGTTTTGCCTTCGCGACTTCGACAAAGTCCCGCACCGACCTGGCGGAAAAATTGCTGTTGACGCAGATCGCAGTCTGGGCCAGCACGAAATAACCCACCGGCACGAAATCGCGCAACGGGTCGTACGCGAGCTTGCGGTAGATATGCGGCGCGATCGCCAGCATGGAGGCAGCGACGCCGACCAGGGTATAGCCGTCGGGCGCGGCGCGGGAGGCGATCTCCATGCCCAGCGTGCCGCCGGCGCCCGGCCGGTTGTCGACGACCAGTTGCTTGCCGAGCCGGTCCGCGGTATGCGCGAAAGCGATGCGGCCCAGCAAATCGGTGGTGCTCCCCGGCCCTTGAGGAATGATCACTCGCACCGGCCGCTCAGGGTATTGCTGTGCTGCCGCGGGCATCGCAATGCTCGCCAGAGCGCCGCACATCAATATCAATGCGGAACGCGGAATGCTGAATGATGAATAGCGAATCATCTTCGAATCCAGATGTTATCGAATATCACGCGACTTCACGCCGGAGCGATAATACAGTCATAATGCCGATTATCGAGCTGTACGTAACTTTGTTACGTCGCTCGACCCTCACCCCCAACCCCTCTCCCGAGGGGCGAGGGGAGCGTCGAGCGAGTCCGGATGCGTCATCCGGTTTCGTAATAATCAAACGAAAGACCATGACTGAGATCATACAGAAGCCGCGTGTCCGGTACGTCTACGATTTCGCCGCGCTCGACAAGGTCCCCGAGGGACCGTTGAGCGCGCGGGTCGCGCCGAGCCGGCCGCCGTCGGGCGCGCTGCCGGTCGGCGCCGTGGTCACGGGCAGCCGCGCGCACGTGGCGCTGGTATGCCAGCCGCGCGGCACCGGTCACGGGCTGCGCAGCTGTCCCGGCGAGCAGTTCCAGTACGTGGTGCAGGGCAGCCTGATCGCGGACCTCGACGGCCAGCTACTGCGGGTGCCCAAAGGGCACGTGCTGCATATTCCGGCAGGCACGCCGCATGGCCTTGCCGTGGGTCCGGAGGAGGACGCGGTCCTGATCGCGGTAACGGACACGCGCGATGGCGGCGCCGGCGCGGAGGATTGGAAGCCGCTCCGGGATGCGCCGTCCGCGCCGCAAAGCCCGAACACCACTGGCAAGCGCCCGCGCTACGTTTACGCGATCGACGAGTTGAACGAGATGCCGGAAGGATTGTCGAGCGCCGTGGTGACGCCGAAAAATTTCGTGTCGAAGAAATCGAGCTCGTACGGCGCGTCGCTGAAGGGCGAGATGCTGCAGATCGGGCTGATCCGCAAGGCGCGCGGCTCGGGCGCCAAGCTGCACACGCATCCGAACGAGCAGTTCAACCTGGTGCTGGAAGGCAAGCTGGTCGGCGAGATTGGTGGCCACCCGATGGAAGTGCCGGCCGGCAGCCTCATCCACATGCCGGCGAAGGTGGAGCACTGCACGCTCGCGAGCGCCGACGGCGACGTGCTGTTCTTCGTGGTCAAGGACACCAGCCACGGCATGTCCGGGCCGCCGGTCGATGGCATCGAGGACGGGCCGCGTTTTCTACCCGGTTTCGGCCCGGGAAACGGATGAAGCGTGATAAGTGATAAGTGATAGGTGATAAGGCCTCCGCGCAGCGGTAGCTACCAGCTCCTATCACCTGTCACCTATCACGCAGTCAATGGATTAAGGTCTATGGGATTTCATCGCTTCGAAAAATTGAAGTCGTACCACCTCAACCCGCACCTCTCGTCCACGCGCGGGCCGATCATCGAGGGGCGGTACATGTACTTCCGCCGTGTCTCCAAGACCGCGGGCAGCCGTTCCAAGCCGCACTACCATCCCAACGAATTCATGGCGTTCTTTCTCGAGGGCAAGTCCCACGCCGTGCTCGGCAAGCGGCGCCGCGTCGCGGGCCCCGGCATGCTGGTCCACATACCCTCCAACGCGCGCCACAGCTTCAAAGCCATCGATGACGTCAACTACCTCTACGTCAAGGACCGCACCTGGACGCTGATCGGCGCCGCGGCGGACGAGGCGCTGCCGGAGCAGGCCATGTCCGCGACGCAAGTCGCAAAGACGCTGAAGGCGGGGAAGTATCCCGGCCTGCGCGGCAGTGCGGACAAGTCGCAGGCCATTGTCGAAGGATTGGGAGATTGCTTCTATCAGTGGCTGGACCGGCTGGATGCGCCGGCGGCATCGGGCCATCACGAGCGCTGGCTGGAGGGTGACAACCTCGCATTCGGCCTAATCGAGTCGCCGGCGGGCCACTGCGTTGAGGACAGGAGGGCACCGCACGAGATCTTCGCCTACGTCATCAGCGGCACGCTCGACGCGCAGGTCGGCCGGGAAAAGCGCCGCGCGCGCGCGGGCGACGTGATACACGTGCCGAAGGGAGCGGCCCGCCGCTGGGTCGTCGGCAGGAAGGGGCCGGTGCGTTACGCCGTGGTGCGCTCGACGCCCAGACTTGAGGCCACGGTCGCGAAGAACGGCGCGTCCGATAACTGGCGGGGGTAGTTGAAGTCGAAAGGCGAAAGGCGGAAGTATGAGGCCCGGCGTGCGCCGGGAGTTCTCGTCACTCGTCACTCATCACCCGTCACCCGCACCTCGTCACCAGCCGTGTGATCATGGCATTTCGTCACCGGGGGTTTATTTTCGAGAACGGTTCTTGTATAGTCGCCGGTCTTTTTCGCGTCGCGCCGCGGCGCACCATACCCATCAGTCCACCACGGAGGAACGCATGTCCAAGCTTACCCTGAAGCAGGCCAACACCATTGCAGAAAAAGCCTTCGCCAAAGCGCGTGAAATGAAGATCAAGCCGCTCGGCGTGATGGTGCTCGACGAGTCCGGCAACATCGTATCCGCGCAGCGCGAAGACGGCGCCAGCATGTTCCGCCTCGACGTCGCCAAGGGCAAGGCGTGGGCGGCGGTGGCGATGGGCGCATCCAGCAAGGCGCTCTTCAAGCGCGCCAAGGACAACCCCAATTTCTTCGTCGCGCTCGCCGCGACCGCGGGCGGCAAGTTCCTGCCGCAGACCGGCGCCGCGCTGATCAAGGACAGGGACGGCGTCATCATCGGCGCCGCCGGCGCGAGCGGCGGCACCGGGGAAGAGGACGAGGCGTGCTGCGTCGCCGGCATTGAGGCCGCAGGCCTCACCGCTGACGCGTCGGCCTGAAACGCGTGACCGGTGACCGGTGACCAGTGACCGGTCACCCGTCGCAAGCGCGACGGAATGATAATGAAAAAGGGCGGCTTTGCCGCCCTTTCTGCTTTGGATCCGACAACCAGTCACCAGTCACTGGTCACCGGTCACGCCTCTATTGCTTGGCCAGGCCAAGCTCAGTAAGAATCCCTTTCATCACGTCGTTCTCCCGGTCGAGGTGCTTGCGGGTCTCGGCGGAAAGCAGGTAGTCGGCATTCCAGAACTGCGCCTCCGTGTCCTTTTTCCACTCCTCGCTCTGGGCGAGCTTCGCAAACACCGCGTCCCAGTAGGCGATCTCGGCGGACTTAATACCCTTGGGCGCCATGAAGCCGCGCCAGGTGAAGAACACCGCGTCCGAACCGAGTTCTCGGAACGTGATCAGGTCGGCGAGCGGTCCCGGCTGCCGTTCCGGGGAAGAAACGGCAAGCGCCCGTGCCCGCCCTTCCTTTTGCAGGTTGACGAAAGTTCGGGGAGAGGCCACGTAGACGTCAATATGCCCGCCGAGCATCGCGGTCACGGCTGGACCGCCGCCCGGGAAGATCACCGTCTTCGCCACCTTGGGTTCCACGCCAATCGACTTCAGATACATGCTGAGCACGATATGGTTGTGATTGCCGCGCGCTGCGGCGAAGGCGAAGCTCACCGATGTCGGGTCTTTCCTCAATTGCGCCGTCAGGTCCTTCAGCGACGTGAAGGGCGAATCGGCCTTGACGCCCATCACGACGTACTCGCGCACCAGGATATTGAGTGGCGTGAAGTCAAGGTAGTTGAGCGGGGTCGTCCCCATGATGCGATGGCTGAGCACCAGCGGCGAGAACGCGGCGATGTAATGCGCGTCACCGGCGTGCTGATTCAGGTAGGCCCAACCTATGGTGTTGCCGGCGCCCGGCTTGTTCACCACCGTGGAGTTGGGCACGAGCCCCGTGTTCTGGAAGATGCTCTGGATCAGGCGCGCCATCACGTCCGGCGAACCGCCGGGCGCCGAACCGACCACCAGTTCCACGGTCTTGGCAGGTTTCCATTCCTGCGCCACCGCCGGGGCGATCCCCATCGCCAGCGCCGCACAACCCATCGCCATACCACAAACGAATTTCACTAAACGCATAACTCCTCCGTTGTTTGCCGTCACTTCATTACTCAGCACTCAGCACTCAGCACTCAGCACTCTTCACTCATCACCGCTTCTCGGGTATGACCCCCAGTTCCCCGAGCATACCCTTGAGCAGCGCGAGCTCCCTGTCGAGATGCCTGCGGGTTTCCGCGGCGCTCTTCAGGTCCTCCGCCCATGCGTTCTTGGCGAGGTCCTGCTTCCAGTCCTCTCCCTGGACCGCCTTGGCGAAAGCCTGGTCCCAGAACGCGATCTCCGGAGCCGCGAGGTCTTTCGCGCCGACGAAGCCGCGCCAGCTGTAGAAGACTGCGTCGATTCCCTGCTCCTTGAGCGTCGGTATGCTGGCGGTGGCCCCCGCCTGGCGCTGCGGCGCGCTGAGGCCGATCGCGCGCGCCTTGCCGGCCATGATGTGCGGGAGCGCGTTCGCGGGTGCCCCGACCAGGACGTCAATGTGGCCGCCCAGGACCGCGGTCATGCCGTCCCCGCCGGATTTCTGGATCACGACCTTGGATTTCTTCGGATCGGCGCCGGCGGCCTTGAAGATCATGCCGATGACGATGTGGTTGTGATTGCCCGGGGCTGCCGCGAAAGCGAAGCTCAACGCCGTTGGATCCGCCCGGATGCGCTCGATCAGCGCCTTCCCGGAGGTGATCGGTGAACCGGCATTCACCGTCACCAGTATATATTCGCGCAGCAGGATGCTGAGCGGGGTGAGTTCGGTGTAGTTCAGCTTGCCTATGCCGAGAACGTAGTTGGTCAGCATGGTCGGCGAAAACGTGGCGACGTAGTGGGGATTCCCGGGGTGCTGGATCATGAACGTCCACGCCACGGTACCGCCGCCGCCCGGCCGGTTGGTGACGCTGATGCTGGGAAACGCGGGATTGGCCTGCAGCAATTTCTGCACCACTCGCGCCGTGCGATCGGACGAGCCGCCCGCGCCGGACGAGACGACGATATCGACGTTCTGGGCCGGCTTCCAGTCCTGCGCTGCGATCGGAGCGGCCGCGATTGAGCCGGCGACCATGCACCAGGCTGCCCAAATGCGGGATGATCTGGCGATCGGCACGTTTCCTCCTTTTATTGGAATGGTTCGGGGCAGGGCCGCTATTGATGTCCGACTGGCTGAGTCTTGGCGCCCTCCCGCAGCGTCAAATCCTATACATCATTTGCCGTGCTGTCACCCATCCGCAACCCGGACTGCGCCGAAGCGGGGCGCATTGACGCGGCACAGGGTGCTCACTATGCTTCGCGGACACCTCTTATCACTTATCACGCCATTCCCGGCTAAATTCCGATGCCCGCTTATCTTCCCGCTACGGTTGGGATGCCCCTGTCGGATGTGGACACGCCATCGCTGATCCTCGATCTCGACGCGTTCGAGCGCAACCTGGATCGCATGAGTGCGTCGCTGGCCGGCAAGCAGATCAGGATCCGGCCGCACGCCAAGAGCCACAAGTGCCCGGAAATCGCGAAGCGGCAAATCGCGCGCGGCGCGGTCGGCGTGTGCTGCCAGAAGGTGAGCGAGGCAGAGGCGATGGTGGACGGCGGCGTGGCCGACGTGCTCATCGCCAACGAAGTGGTCGGCGCGGTGAAGTTGAAGCGCCTCGCCGCGCTGGCCAGACGGGCGCGCGTCACGGTGTGTGCCGATGACGCTGGCAACATCGCGCAGCTCGATGCGGCAGCCCGCGATGCCGGCGTCCGCCTCGACGTACTGGTGGAGGTCAACGTCGGCGCTAATCGCTGCGGCGCGGAGCCGGGCGAGCCCGCCGCCGCGCTCGCCAGGGCGGTCGTGGCGTGCAAGAACCTGCGCTTCGCCGGGCTGCAGGCGTATCAGGGCGGCGCGCAGCACCTGCGCAAGGTGGAGGAGCGCCGCGCCGCGATCGAGAAGGCGTGCGCGCGGGTGAAACAGACGACGGACCTGCTCGCGAAGGCAGGCATAGCCTGCGAGACGGTGACCGGCGCCGGCACCGGTACCTATATGTACGAAGCAACGAGCGGCATCTACCACGAGCTGCAGGCGGGTTCCTACATTTTCATGGACGTGGATTACGGCAAGAACGAGTGGACCGAGAGCGGCATTCCGCGTTTCGAACACAGCCTGTTCGTGTGGACCACGGTGATGAGCCGGCCGGCGTCCAACCGCGCGGTGGTGGACGCGGGACTCAAGGCTTCCAGCGTGGATTCCGGCATGCCGCGCGTAGCGGAGGTCGCTGGCGCCGAATACGTGAAGATTTCGGACGAGCACGGCGTGCTGAAGCTCGATGACGGCGTGCGCCTCGCGGTGGGCGACAAGCTCAAGCTCATCCCCGGCCACTGCGATCCGACGGTCAACCTTTACGACAACTTCATCTGCGTGCGCGGCGGCAAGGTCGAAGCCATTTGGCCGATCACGGCGCGCGGCGCCGTTTGGTGAGGGATGACGGATGAGGGATGTGGACGGAGGGAAACCCCCATTGCCCCATCACTGCATCACCGAGCCACTTCATTACCGTGCCGCGGTCGCGTGATCAGGCCGCGCACGAATTCAGCATGCTGGCGCAGGTTGTAGAACTCTTCTGAAAACGCCAACGGCACCTTCAGCCTGCCGATCCGCTGCTCGATCTGCTCGAGCCGCTGCAGGCGCCCGGCGGTCTCGGCGCGTCCCCGATCGTGCTCCAGGTCGCGCTCGAGCTGCTTGAGCTCGCCGTACCAGCGGTAGATACGCCGCTTCACCTGCCACGAGTAGATAAATGGCAATATCCGAAGCAGCGGGACCAGAATCACGATGAGCGGGATCAGCAACACGATCATGCGCGCGACGAACGCGGCGACCCAGAACGGCAGGTAACGCTGAAAAAACTGCGGCCCGGATCTGTAATAGCGCCGGGCCTCGTCGCTCAACGGAAAATCGGACGCGGCCGCAACGGGAAATTCGCCGGGACGCTGGAACAACCCGGGGTAGCCGTGCGTCTCGATTGCGGCCTGGATCAGCAGGCTCTGCAATGCCGGGTGCAGTTCTTCGCGCACGACGAGCATGGCGGTGGCCGCCAGCAGCGTGACGTCCTGGTCGGGAATGTTCCTGACCAGGTCGACGGCGCCCTGCGGCAGCACCACGCTCGACAGGAACGGGAACAACCGCGTGTATGCGGGGGCTCGTTGCAGGTTCATCAGGCGCACACCGGGCGCCCGCAACAGCTCCTGCACTACCGGCGAGTCTGCGCCGGCGATGACGAAAACGGCATCGATTTCCCCGCGCCGCAAAGCTGCTGCTGCTTCCGAAATGCCGGGGGCGAGGAGCACAGTCGGTTTCCCGGCGGCCTCGTTGGCGGCCAGCAGCTGCAGCGCCAGCTTGCGTACGCCACTGCCTTCGGCGCCGATCGCGAGACGCTTGCCTTTCAGCTCGCTCAAGCGGCCGATGGCGGCATTGCCGCGGTAGAACACCCACAGCGGCTCGTGGTACAAATTGCCCAGGGAGACGAGTCCGGGGAAGTCGGCGGCGTTTCCCGTCCCACTCTGCACGAACGCCGCCTCGATGCCGGAAGGCGTATCGGCAAGCCGGTGCAGGTTCTCCACGGAACCCGAGGAAACGCGCAGCTCGAGATCGATCTGGTTGCGGGCGAGAATTTCCCGGTAGCGTTTCCCGAACCTCTCGTAGGAGCCACCTTCCTGCCCGGTCGTCATCACCAGCCGGTCCGGCGGCGCCGGCTTCACGAATTGATAGGCGAGCCAGAACGCCGTGGTCGCGATCAGCACGAGCGGCACCAGCGCGAGGACCAGGTCACGCAGGGAAACCTGCTCGAGCGACTTGTGCCTGAATTGCAGTATTCGCATGGGCCCCGATGCGTGTGCGGCGGGAAAAATGGCGTAATTGCTAGTGTATTATATGCGCCGCTGCAGCATCCCTTCGAGCGTCTACGGGCGCTCGCTGCTTTTCCGGAGCGAATCATCATGGCATGGACGTGGTGATCACCATGCTCCCCGACGACAAGGTGGTGCGCAAGGTAGTGCTCGGCGACGGCTCGGAGAATTGCGTCGTTGCCGGGCTGGCGAAGGGCGCGGTGGTCATGGACATGAGCACCTGCAATCCCACGGCGACGCGCTCGCTCGCCGAAGCGCTGGCGCCGCGCGGCATCGCGGTGGTGGACGCGCCGGTCATGGGCGGCGTGGTGTTCGCGAAGGACGCGACGCTCGACATCATGGTGGGCGGGGAGCCGGCGCTGGTTGAACGGGTAAAGCCGGTGTTGCAGGCGATCGGGCGCACCATCATTCCCTGCGGTGGCACCGGCACGGCGCACGCGATGAAGGCGCTCGCGAACTACGTGAACGCGTGTGCCCTCATCAACGTCATCGAAGCGATGACCATTGGCAGGCGCTTCGGGCTCGACGCAAAGCTGATGGCGGAGGCGCTGATCCCGATGTGCGCCGGGCGTAACCACCCGATCGAGAAAAAAATCATCCCGCACGTGCTTACGCGCAAGTACGGGACGGGCATGGCGATGGGCTTCATCGTCAAGGACGTAAAAATCGCGGTGGACACCGCGAAATCCATCGGCGCCTTCGCGCCGCTGGGAGTAAAAGTTTCCGAAATATGGTCGGCCGCGGTCGAAAAGCTCGGCTACGACCGTGACCAGACCGAGATCGCGCGCTATTGGGAGGAGGCCACGGGCGTCAAACTTTGACGCCGGTGGCAAGTCGGAAGTCGAAAGGCGAAAGTCGAAAGGGTCGTAAAAGACGACAATTAGGCAGGCTTCGCTTCTAGGTTGTTCCTCCGACTTTCGATTTTCGACTTTCGCCTTCTGTTGAAGCGCGCCGCTTCAACATCAGGTAGACGCAGAACGGCGCCGCCGCGGCGACCAGGTGTTTCAGGGAGTGGCCGCTCAACGCGCTCGAAACCAGCGCGTAGAAGCCGTGGTCGTAGTACTCGGCGACTTTGGCGAGCGCGTAAAGACCGACGCCATACAGCAGGTAGTGCCGGTGCGTGTAGCGGCCGGGAAATACGGCGAGCACGTAGGGTATGACCAGCAGCGGGGTGAGCTGGACCCAGATATAGACGCGCAGGTCGTCGGTGACCTTCCACCAGACGACGCTCGCGATTCCCACCACTACCGCGGGAACGAGCAACCGGTGCTCAAACTCTTTCCCGAGGTGCTCGCTCAACAGCGCGGCGAACAGGCCCATGAACGCCACGGTCATGGGCAGCCGGTCCCAGACCAGCGACTCGTCGCCGGGCGTGTAGTGGTAATACCCGGATCCGAAGAAGACCAGCGCTACGCCGAGGAAAAAAACCGTCCACGAGCGCACAGCCTCTGTCCCGCGATTCCGGTAGCACCACAGCGTTCCCACCGCGCCCACGAGGAGAAAGGCGATGTTGGACACGACGTTGCCGAAGTTCCGCATCCCCAGGCAGGTCCGGGCATCCGCAAACACATGGTAGCCGCGGTCCTGGGGAATGGGCGCGCCATACACGAACAGGAGATAGAGGAGCGGCGCGACGATGAGCAGGACCAGGCCTGCCTC
>Ga0184627_10000613_pt1 | contig 13778 bp, 10 predicted proteins | sample PLM3_127_b1_FD_133150 | JGI IMG/M metagenome (GOLD analysis project Ga0184627, IMG submission 133150) | Groundwater sediment microbial communities from an aquifer in East River, Colorado, USA - PLM3_127_b1 | ecosystem: Environmental > Terrestrial > Soil > Riparian zone | place: USA: East River...
CGATGGGGGGGACGATCGCCGTCCGTGGCGGACGCGACAGTCATGGCACGCAGATCGTGATCACGCTGCCGCGGCGCGAACCTCCGGCCAACCGGGTGACCGAAGCCGCATGAGCGCCGCCAACCCGCGCGTGCTCGTCGTCGATGACGAGCCGCAGATCCGCCGCCTTTTGCGCGTGAGTCTCTCGGCCCTGGGATTCGAGGTCGCTGAAGCCGCCACGGCGCGTGAAGCGGTGGAGCAGCTCGCGCTCGCGCCGCCAGCGGTGATCGTGCTCGATCTCGGACTCCCGGATCGCGACGGACAAGCGCTGATTCCGGACCTTCGGGCGCTGTCGAGTGCGCCGATCATCGTGCTCTCGGTGCGTGCCGATGAGCGCGAGAAGGTGCGGGCCCTCGATGCGGGCGCCAACGACTACGTGGTGAAGCCATTCGGCATGCCGGAATTCATCGCGCGGCTGCGGGCGGCCCTGCGCGTCCAGCATCCCACGGCCGCCGCGCCGGTTTACAGGGTGGGAGAGCTCGAGGTGGATGTCGCACGCCACCGCGTAGCCGTCGCTGGAGTGCCGATCAAGCTCTCGCGCCGGGAATTCGACCTGCTCGCGATGCTGGTCGCCCATCCGGGCCGCTTCGTCACCCATCGGCAGCTGTTGCGCCAGGTCTGGGGTCCGGGTCACGAAGAAGACACCCAATACTTGCGGGTTTACGTGCGCCAGCTGCGGGAAAAGCTGGGCGACGATCCCGCCCGGCCGCGCTTCATCGAGAACGAGCCGGGTGTCGGATACCGGTTGCTCGAACCTAGAGAGTGAAGCGCGGGTCCTAGGCGAGCGGCGCGGCCGTCGCCACATCGATGAAGGCACGAACCCGCGGCGTTGTTTGACGGGATTTCGGAAATACCGCGTGCACCGGCACTTTGAGTCCGGTCCAGGCGGACAGGACCCGTCGCAGCGTCCCGCGTGTGATCTCTTCCTTGCCGAACACGATCGGTAGCAGCGCGATTCCCAGACCGCGCACGGCGGCATCGCGAACCACGATGCTGTCAGTCGCACGCAGCCGCGCCGGGCCCTCGATGCGCAGCTCTCGCGATAACGTGACAAGGCGCCAGCCGCGCTGCGCCGTACCGGAAGACATCAGCAGTGGATGCTTCCTCAGGTCCTCACCGTCCTGCGGCGTGCCGTGCTTGTCCAGGTAGGTGGGACTTGCATAGAGACCGAAGGACAACTCACCGATCTTGCGTGTCATCAATCCCGATTCGTCGACCGGGCCGGCGCGAAGTGCGAGATCGAATCCATCGGCGCTGAAGTCGACCGTCCTGCCGCTGACGTCGACTTCTACTTCGACCGCGGGATACTTCTCGACGTAGGCATCGATCCAACGGTGCAAACCGATGACACCAAGCTCCGCCGTGGCAGCAATTCGCAGCGTCCCCTGGGGCTCGCCTTCAAGGCTTCCGGCGGTCGCCTGGATGTCCGCCACTCCGGCAAGCACGGTAATCGCCTGATCGAAAATCTGCTGCCCGACCTCGGTGAGCCGAAGACGCCTCGTGGTGCGTTCGAGCAGCTTGACGCCGAGTTCTTTCTCGAGCCCCGCGAGGCCGCGGCTGACGTGTGCCTTGTGCGTTCCGATCGACGCCGCAGCCTTGGTGAAGCTGCCGGTCTGCACGACCCGGACGAACGTGGAAAGAGCGGAGAGGTCCATGTTGTTGCGATCTTAGGCAACAATATGGCCAAAGTCACGCGCTTTGGATCACGCCGCACATCATTATCAACGTGTTGCCAGCCTCGACTGAGACGCAGCAAAGCCCGACCGACGGCGTCGCGAGACAGGCCTGCTGCTATTATTCGCGCCCCTTTCCGGTCCCCCCGGTCAACATCGAGCAAGGTGGAAAGCACCCGTGGCCATGCCCGCAAGTGACGCCTCGCCGGCGCGCAAAACCTCGATCCCCGCGCTCAATCCGCTTGATCTGTACAACGTCCGCGGCCTCCTGTCCGAGGAGGAGCAGATGGTGCAGGACTCGGTCGCGCGGCTGGTCGATGAGAAGGTCATTCCGATCATCGGCCGCTGTTTCGAAGACCATCACTTCCCACGCGAGATTGTTCCGGAGCTCGCCGGGCTCGGGCTGCTCGGTGTGTATCTCAAGGGCTACGGCTGCGCAGGACTCAACGCTGTCAGCTATGGCCTCATCTGCCAGGAACTGGAGCGCGGCGATTCCGGAATCCGCAGCTTCGTCTCGGTGCAGACGAGCCTGTGCATGTATCCGATCTACGCCTTCGGCAGCGAAGCACAGAAACAGAAATACCTCCCCGGGATGGCGCGCGGCGAAGTCATCGGCTGCTTCGGATTGACCGAGCCGCACGGCGGCTCCGACCCCGCCAACATGCGCACTCACGCCCGGCGCAAGGGCAAGGACTGGGTGCTGAACGGCGCCAAGATGTGGATCACCAACGGCAGCATCGCGGACGTCGCGGTTGTCTGGGCGATGACCGATGAGGGCATCCGCGGCTTCCTGGTCGACAAGGACATGAAGGGTTTCTCGGCGCCCGAAATCGAACGCAAGTTTTCACTGCGCGCCTCGGTGACCTCGAGCCTCTTTTTCGACAACGTGGTGGTGCCCGAGGAAAACATCCTCCCTGGCGTGTCGGGTCTCAAGGGGCCGCTGTCCTGTCTGACGCAGGCCCGTTACGGTATTTCCTGGGGTGTCATCGGTGCGGCCCAGGCCTGTCTCGGCCAGCTCCTCGACTACACCAAGTCCCGCGTGCTGTTCGGCCGGCCGCTGTCGCACACGCAGGCCATCCAGATGCGCCTCGCCGACCATTCACGGCGCATCACCACCGCGCAACTCCTCTCGCTGCAGCTTGGCCGGCTCAAGGACAAGGGTGAGGTGACTCCGAGCCAGGTGTCGCTCGCGAAGTGGAACAACGTCCGCATGGCGCTCGACATCGCTCGCGACTGCCGCGACATGCTGGGCGGCTCGGGAATCAGCGCGGAATACGTGCCTATCCGCCACATGCTGAACCTCGAAAGCGTGATCACCTACGAGGGCACGGAAACCGTGCACCAGCTGACGATCGGCCGCGAGCTGACCGGCGTCAGCGCGTTCTAGCCGCTTTGATGGCGGCGCGGCTGATCCACGAACGGGCGCTAGGCCCGGTAGCCCAGAGCGGGTCTTCCCAACCCGTCTGAGTGGGCTTTGATGCCGCGAGACGCGGATCCGTCCGTGCGTCCTTGTCGCGATCCAGCTGCGCTTCCATCTGCCACGCCGTCAGCAATACGCCGAGCGCGATCCAGTTGCGCGCCTGGTTTCGATAGCGTGTGCGAGCGGATGTGGCGGCATTCAGGTTGCCGGCCAGCTGCATCTCGATCCTGTCGTACGTACTCATGTCAGTTACCTACTTCGTAAGGAATGCGACAGCGGTTTCTCGCTATTGTTCGCCACGATTGCGTCGCCCGGCGCCGACAGCTGCAACGCAAGTGCGGGGGACATGAACGGCTGTTCAGCATGGACGAACAGCACTACCAGCAGCGCCAGCCAATTCGCGGCTGTTTCGCGACGTCTCAGGAACAGCAGGCGTGCGCGAGCGAGTCGCTGCGCGAATGGCTGCGGGCCGGTGCCGCGCCGACCGTAGAACTGCGACCACTGCCGGTCGTCGACCGGCGTCGTCTTGCATCCTCGCGTCTCGCTGCCCATGGACCCCCTCCATCCGGTGCTCCGGAGTTTTCCGGCAGAGTTCATTCAGCGCCGTGATGCGGGCGGTCGCGTGCCGGGATTGGGGCAAAGGACGCTGCGATTGTGATCAATTCGGGCAGCCGTTCTTGAGGCACGCCGGCAAACGGTAAACTCCGCGCATGAAGAAGCTGATTGCAATTGTCGAGGACGAGCCCGCGATCCGTGCCAACTACGCCGCGGTGTTCGAGCGCAATGGCTATGCAGTGCGCACGTTCGCCAACCGGCGCGAGGCGATGCAGGCGTTCAGTGCACGGCTTCCCGATCTCGCCATCATCGACATTTCGCTCGAAGATGAGATCGAGGGTGGCTATGAGCTCTGCCGCGAGCTGCGCGCAGCATCGACGCAGCTGCCGATCATCTTCCTGACCGCTCGCGACAGCGAGATCGATGCGGTATCGGGACTGAGACTTGGCGCCGACGACTTCCTCACCAAGGACATCAGCCTGGCGCACCTGGTGGCGCGCGTGCTGGCGCTGTTCCGGCGCATCGACGCGCTCAACCGGCCGGCGAAGGCGGCGCAGGTTCTGCAGCGCGGGCCGCTGACGCTCGATACCGAGCGTCTCGAGGCGTCCTGGAATCAGCAGGTCGTACCGCTCTCGCTTACTGAATTCTGGATCGTGCACTCGCTCGCCGAACACCCGGGCCACGTAAAGAACCGCCAGCAACTGATGGACGCGGCCAACGTAGTGCTCGACGACAACACGATCACCTCGCACATCAAGCGTCTCCGCCGTAAATTCATCAGCGTCGATTCGGCCTTCGACGCGATCCACACGGTGTACGGCATGGGCTATCGCTGGATCTGATGCCGCTGCGCTACCAGTTCCTGCTCCTCGCCCTGCTCACGCTGTTCCTGCCCTGGGCCGGATGCCGTTACGCACGCGAAATGGAATCGGTGCTGCGCGACGGGCAGGAGCAGGCGCTTCTCGCCAGCGCCTCGACGCTCGCCGGCATGCTCGCCACGCGGCCACAGCTTCTCTATCCGGATTCCGCGCAACCCGCCCCGTTCGACCCGGCGGCCGGCGACATCTACGCCTATCAGTTGCGCACGCCGCCCTTGCTCGACGGCTATGCCGACGATTGGGGACTGCCCGCGGATGCGCTGTTGCACCAGGCGGCGGCCGGTGCAGCACTCGCCGTCGACTACGCAGTCGCATTCGATGACCGCAATCTGTACCTGCTGCTCGTGGTCGCGGATGCTTCTCCGCAGCTCGAGCAAGCATCCGATCTGCGGCGCTTGCCCGATACCCGCGCCGATCACGTCTGGCTGTCGCTCGAGTCAGCGCCCGGCAGCCCTGTTCTCTATCTGCTTGCGACCAGCGCGCCCGGTCTGATCAGCGCCCGGCGCCCGGTGCTGTCGTCGTATGGCGAGCGCCGCGAAATCGTCGAGCCGCGGATCCAGGCGTTCTGGCAACCCGATCACGACGGCTATCGGCTCGAGATCCGCGTGCCATCCGCGATGGTGGGCCCGCGCATGGGGTTCGAAGTCGTCGACGTCTCCGCGCAGGGAGCAGCTCCGGTGCGCGTGGGAACACTCGACTTGACCACCCGGGAGCCCCGCGGTCGATTGCTCGTTCCATCGACTGCGCTCGCACGCGAGCTCGAGCCGCTGCTGCCGCCCGCGACACGCGCCGCGGTCGGCGACGTGAATGGCTGGTTGCTCGCGGAAGCCGGATCGATCGAGCCCGAAGCGGCATACGTCGATTCGCCTTACACGCCGCGGGCGAAGTGGCTGGAGAGCCTCTATCGACGCGTGCTCGAGAGCGGACGCGACGAGCTGCCGGTGCGGCAATCGCGCGCCGGCCGATTGCTCGATCCGCCGGCGGGGATGGCGCTTGCCGGCAAGCACAGCAGCAGCTGGTTCCGAATGCCGGACGAGCGACGCACGTTGCTTGCAGTGAGCGCGCCGATACAAGGCACGGCGGATCCGCTGGGCGTGGTGGTTCTCGAACAGGCCAGCGACCGCCTGTTGACCCTGCGCGATCGCGCGCTGACGCGGCTGCTCAATCTCACGTTCCTGGCGACGGCGGTTGCCGTCATCGGCCTGCTGGCGTTTGCGGCGGCCATTTCTGTGCGCCTGGGCCGGCTCAAGCGTGCGGCGGAAACGGCGCTGGCGCCCGATGGCCGCGTGAATGCCGTGATTCCCGGAACCGGTGCACGCGACGAAGTAGGAGACCTGGCCAGGAGCTTCTCCGCGCTGCTCAAGCGCCTCAACGAATACACCGAATACCTGCGCACGCTTGCCGGCAAGCTGTCGCACGAGCTGCGCACGCCGCTCGCGATCGTGCGTTCCTCGCTCGAAAATCTCGAGTCGGATCGCGAGCAACTCGACGTCTACGTGCGACGCGCTCGCGAGGGCACCGACCGCCTGCAGGCGATCCTGACCGCGATGGGTGCGGCGACACGCACCGAAGAAGCCATCCGTCATGCACAGCGCACGCGCTTCGATCTCGCCGAGCTGATGCGCTCGATGGCACGGGCCTATGCCGATACTTTCAAGTCGCACCGTTTCGAAGCCCGCACGCCCGAAGTGCCCTGCATGATCACCGGCGCACCGGAGCTCATCATCCAGTTGCTCGACAAGCTGATCGACAATGCGATCGACTTCAGCACTCCAGGCGCCACCATCGAGCTGGCACTCGAGCTCGAAGGCGACTCGGTGGTGCTGAGCGTGTTCAATCCCGGCGCGGCGATTGCGACGGAAGTCCGCTCGCGCTTGTTCGATTCGATGTTCCAGTTCCGGCGCGATTCGCGCGGACAGCCGCATTTCGGCCTAGGGCTGCATATCGTGCAGCTGATCGCCGAGTTCCATGGCGGTCAGCCCTTTGGCGAGGATCTGCCCCAGCACGGCGGGGTGCGCTTCGGCATCCGCATCCCGGCGGCCGTAGCGGCCTGAATGGAGTCGATGCGGCGAAAGTTCGGCGTGGTCGTCGACGGAATTTACAGGCGGCGGCCTGGCCAGACCGCAGCGGAGCGCCCGTAAATTAAACAAATCAGTGAGTTAGCTAAGGGCGCCGTGCGCTCAGCTGGTCCCGGCAAGCGGTTGGCGGCGCTCGTCGAGTACCCCATCACGCTCGGCCGGACCGGACGTCGGCCTTTCTTACAGATCCGCCGTGCGGCGCGCTTTCGGAACCGCGGCCTTCCCTATAAATCATTGATTTAAATTGACTTGTTAGCCGTGGCACGTCACTTGCTCTATTCCACTCAACCGCGACGCACTCAGGTCGCGGGGCGCCAAGAGCAAACGGTCAGAGAAACGGCAGCTAGGGGATTTAGGGACCATGAAGTCATACGGCTACAAACTCGCAAGCACGCTGGCGACAGCGGTATTGCTCGCAGGCTTCTCGGTCACAGCGAACGCCACGCTGATTGAATGGAGTTGGACGGACGTCGTGGATCCGACGCCGGATGTGCGCATTCCGCCATCGTATCCATACACGCACGACTTGACGGATAACGAAGACAGCTTCCGGCCGCTCGATGATTACATCGCAGAATATTCACTCTATCTGCACCTGTACGACGACAACAACGACAGCTGGTTCGCGGCGGCCGAAAGGGTAAATATCAATACCCCGGGATGGAGCGATGATCGCTGGGGCTTCAATGTCTCCAACATCTTCATCGACGGCGCCTCGATCGTCGGATGGCTGCAGCTCAACCTCATCGGAACGTACGACGTCGTCGTGTCCAGCTACAGCGGCGACTTCATGTTCGCCGGGTCACGTCTCGATGCGCGCGGCTACCGTCGTGCCGCGGTTCCCGAGCCCGGAACGCTCGCGCTTCTGGCAATCGGCTTGATCGGCATGGGTGTGGCGTTGTCTCGTCGCCGCAACCAGAAGAAATAACGAACAAAAGAAATAACGAAGAAAAAGGATCCACCGGGAGCTTACGAAAAGAAGAAAAACGCAACTCCCGGACAGCCCGAAGCCCCGCGCAAGCGGGGCTTTTTTTTGGATGCAGGTTGGAACTATGCGGCGGCTGCGGACGAATCGCGCAGCGGCAGCGTGATGCGGTAGCGCGAATACTGACCCGGCTTGCCGGCGACGCCGATGCGCCCGCCCAGCCGATCGACGATCGACTTGACCAGATCCATGCCGACGCCGTGTCCGCCGGGCGTCTTGGTTTCGTCGACAGACGAGAATCCAGGCTCGAACAACAGTGCCACCAGCTTGCGGCCGTCGAGCTGCTGGGCCTCTTCGCTGGTCACGAGACCCTTGCTGATGGCAGCGGCGCGGATGCGATCCGCCGAGAAGCCACAGCCGTCATCCTCGACCTGCAGGTGGTAGACGTTGGCCTGCCGGTCGGGCTCGAGTTCGATGCGAATCGTGCCCACCGCCGGCTTGCCGCTGCTCTTGCGCTGTTCGGGCGTCTCGATCCCGTGCGCCACCGCGTTGCGCGCGAGCTGGATGAGGATGCTCTTGACGTCGCGGTGGTAGTCGGCGGGCAGATGCTCGAGTCCGCTGGCTTCGACGCGAATTTCCTTGCCGAGTTCACGGGCGACGCGTGCCGACAGGTTCGAAACGGTTTGTGCAATCGAATCCGGCGTGGGCTGCGGCGCTTCCGGCGCAGTGACTGGTGCGGCTGCCTCGACCGACAGGGCGACCGACTGCGCCTCGACATTCGCCGGCGCGGGAGCGACGGGCTCGGAGAGCTCCGGCAGCGACGGCATGTTGGAGAAGTCCGGCACTGCGATCGTGACCGTATCGGCCGTCTCGCCGGTGTCCACTATTGCCGGTGCCGCCGCAAACGCCGAACGCAAGGCCGCGATTCGCGCGAGCAGCGCGCGTATCGCACCGAAGTGCGACAACAGCTCGGCCAGTTTGATCGGCAGCTCCAGCATGTCGAAACCCGACAGCTCGCTCTTGCCGCGCAGCACCTGCAGGTCATCTTCGAACGCGTGCGTCCGGGCCTCGACCGTCGGCAGACTCAGAACTCCGGCTGACCTTCGGATGCCATGCACTGACGTGAAAAGATCGCTGAGCTTGGCGCGAAATTCCGATTCTTCGGTTGCGGACTGCTTCAGCACCGAATTCGCCTGATTGATGGCGCCTTCCGACTCACTCAGGAATGACTGCAGCTGGTCTGGCGCGACGTGCAGGATGCTCATCAAGAGGTCCATCTGCGCCGCAGAAGCGGCTTGTGCCTGCTGCAGCTCGAGGCGCAAGCGCACCGGTTCGGTGATGTCGGTGACCGCCACCAGGATCTGCGGCGGCTGGCCCGTCGCGCTGGTGCGCCTGAAGTCGAACTTGAGATAGCGGGTCTCGAAGGATCCGGCCTGTGCACCGAAGTAAACCGCGACTTCCCTCAACGGATTGGTGCTTGGAATGCGTTCATCGCCCATGCGCCCGCTGGCGAGCTGTGCGACGAAATCGAGCGCCGTCTTGAGCGTGTCGCCGGGCACGATGTCGGTCAGCAGATCCTTGAAGTTCACGCCCGCGAAGTCTTTCCTCCGCAGAATCTCTGTCAGGACGGGTGAATGCCCGGCGCCGATGACGAGACTGCGGTCCAGAAAGAACAGGCCTTCGTTGACCGTAGTGAGAATGCGCTGCGGCTCGGGCTGGGCGCTCGCGACAATGCGCGGTTCCGGGCGGGATTCCGAGCGCGGTTCCCTGCGTGGTGCGTGTTCCTGGGTATCAGGCGTCTCCTGCTGCGCATCGGGATTGCGCACGATGTGGACGACCAGAACCGCGAGCAGCAGAAATCCTGTGAGCAGCGCTGCGGGCTGCGCCATGGCGGCGAACTGCGCGCTCGTCAAGCCGAGCGCCTGTGCCACGAAGCCTGCGAACAGCGCGAGTGCAATCACGACAGACCCGAAGCGGGCTGTCCTGGCCGTTGTCATGTCAGTTGCCTCATTTGACGATTCACCGTTGCGACCTCGCGCTCCCTCGCGACAGCAATTCCCTGAACACGAGCATCAAGGTTCGGTAGTTTTCGCCTGCATAAGTAAAACGAGGTGACTGCTTTCACAGTCCTTCACCCCCGGGCGGCGGTAATGGTCAATCCGATAAGTCGATCACGCGCGACCTGTCCGCATTTGGCGACAGGCGCGTGAATCGGCTGAAAAGACTAGAGATCGAGGGAATTGAGGATGCCGCGCGCGGCCTCGCGGCCTTCGAACACCGCCGTGACGACCAGATCCGAACCGCGCACCATATCGCCGCCCGCAAAAACCTTCGGATGCGTCGTCTGGAATGGCCGGCCGTGATTGGCCGACACGCGCACGCGGCCGTTGCCATGCAGACCGATACCGAAGTCCTCGAACCACGCGGGCGGGCTCGGATTGAATCCGAACGCGATGATCACCGCATCGGCCGGTATCAGCTGCTCGCTTCCCGGCACCGGCTCCGGGATGCGGCGGCCCTTCGCTCCCGGGGCACCGAGCCGCGTCTGTACCAGCTTGACGCCCTCGACGCGATCGCTGCCGACAATTTCGGTCGGCTGGGCGTTGAAGAGGAACTCGACCCCTTCTTCCTTGCTGTTTTTGAAATCGCGCCGTGAGCCGGGCATGTTGGCCTCGTCGCGCCGGTAAGTGCAGGTGACCGACTCCGCGCCCTGGCGGATCGCCGTGCGATTGCAGTCCATCCCGGTATCACCGCCGCCCAGCACCAGCACGCGCTTGCCGCGCATGTCGATGAATTCCGCATCGCTCTTTTCCAGGCCGAGCTCGCGATTGATGTTGGCGACGAGATACGGCAGCGCCTCGTACACGCCGGGCAGGTCCTCGCCGGGAAAGCCACCCCTCACGTACGCGTACGTCCCCATGCCGAGAAACACCGCGGCGTAATCATCGAGAAGCTTCTGGAAGGGAATATCGGTCCCGATGTCGGTGTTCAGCACGAATTCGACACCCATGCCTTCCATGATCTCGCGGCGCTTCTCGACGACCTCCTTTTCGAGCTTGAACGGCGGAATCCCGAACGTGAGCAGGCCGCCGATCTTGGCGTAGCGGTCGAATACGACCGGCTTGACGCCGTTGCGCGCGAGGATATCGGCGCATCCGAGACCCGCTGGTCCCGCGCCCACGATTGCGACCGTCTTGCCCGTCGGCTTCACGTTCGAGAGATCCGGCCGCCAGCCCGCCTTGAGCGCTTCGTCGGTGATGTACTTTTCGATCGCGCCGATGCTCACCGCGCCCAAGCCGTCATTGAGCGTGCACGCGCCTTCGCACAGGCGATCCTGCGGGCAGATGCGTCCGCAGACTTCCGGTAGTGAATTGGTGCGGTGGGACAGCTCCGCCGCTTCGAACAAATTGCCTTCCTCGATCAGCCTCAGCCAGTTCGGGATGTAGTTGTGAACCGGGCATTTCCATTCGCAGAACGGATTGCCGCAGGCGATGCAGCGACCAGCCTGTTGCGCGGCGCCTTCGGCGCTGTACTGCGAATAGATTTCGCGAAACGACAGCAGCCGCTGCTCGACCGGGAGCTTTTCCGGGTCGCGGCGCGGGATGTCGAGGAACTGCAGATGCTTGTCCGCCACTACGCCGCCCTCCTCAGGTTCTCGAGGAGTGAATCGATCGCCGCCGCCTTTGGTTTCACGACCCAGAACTTCGGCAGGTAGGTGCGCAGATCATTGAGGATCTCCTCTCCCCACACGCTCCCCGTTTCACGCACGTGCTGCTGCATCAGGCCGCGCAGGTGCTGGAGATTCGATTCCATGCCTTCCTGCGAGATGCGGTGGATGTCGATCAGCTCGTGGTTGTAGCGGTCGACGAAGCCGCGATCGAGGTCAAGCACATAGGCGAAGCCGCCGGTAAACCCGGCGCCGAAATTGAGACCGGTACGACCCAGCACGCAGACCACGCCGCCGGTCATGTACTCGCAACAGTGATCACCCGTGCCCTCGATCACAGCGATCGCACCGGAATTTCGTACGGCGAAGCGTTCGCCCGCCTGTCCCGCCGCGTACAGCTCACCGCCCGTGGCGCCGTAAAGGCAGGTATTCCCCATGATCACCGTGTCCTTGTGGACAAACGCGGAATTCGCAGGGGGGCGCAACACGATCTTTCCCGCCGCCATGCCCTTGCCGACGTAGTCGTTGGAATCGCCTTCGAGGTAGAGATGCAGGCCGCCCGCATTCCATACGCCAAAGCTCTGACCTGCCGAACCTCGCAAGCGGACGATCAACGGCGCGTCGGCCATGCCGTAGTTACCCCAGCGCCGCGCGATCTCGCCGGAGACGCGTGCGCCGATGGAACGGTGATAGTTCGCAACTTCGTAGCCGAACCGGCCACCAGTGCGGTGTTCGATGGCGGCGCGCATGTCCTCGACCATGCGTTCGGCGAATTCGCCCTTGTCGAACGGCGCGTTGTGCGGGTCGAGACAGTACTGCGGCTTGTCCTCCGCCAGGCCCGCGGTCGACAGGATCGGGTTGAGATCGAGCTTCTTCTGCTTCGAGGTCGTGCCCTCCACGATCTGCAGGTACTCGGTGCGGCCGATGAGATCCGCGAGTCGCCGCACGCCCAGGCGCGCCATGATTTCGCGACATTCCTGCGCCACGAACTGGAAATAGTTGATCACCATCTCCGGCATCCCGATGAAATACTTCGAGCGCAGGACATTGTGCTGGGTGGCAACCCCGGTGGCGCAGTTGTTGAGATGGCAGATGCGCAGGTACTTGCAGCCGAGCGCCACGATCGGCGCGGTGCCAAAGCCAAAGCTTTCGGCGCCGATGATCGCGGCCTTGATGACATCGAGCCCGGTCTTCAAACCGCCGTCGGTCTGCAGCCGTACCCTGTGCCTGAGATCGTTGATGCGCAGCGTCTGGTGCGTCTCCGCGAGCCCGAGCTCCCACGGCGTGCCCGCATACTTGATCGAGCTCAAGGGGCTCGCACCCGTGCCGCCGTCGTAGCCTGAAATCGTGATCAGGTCCGCGTAGGCCTTGGCGACGCCCGCCGCGACGGTGCCGACGCCGGGCTCGGCAACGAGCTTCACCGACACCAGTGCCTGCGGATTCACCTGCTTCAGGTCGAAGATCAGCTGCGCCAGGTCCTCGATCGAATAGATGTCGTGGTGCGGTGGCGGCGAGATGAGCCCGACACCAACTCGCGCAAATCTCAGGCGCGCGATCATCTCGTTGACCTTGTGACCGGGGAGCTGCCCGCCTTCGCCCGGTTTTGCGCCCTGCGCGATCTTGATCTGCAGCACCTCCGCGTTGATCAGGTACTCGGGTGTGACGCCGAAGCGCCCCGATGCGACCTGCTTGATCTTGGAGTTCTTCTCGGTGTGATAGCGCGCCGGGTCCTCCCCGCCTTCGCCCGAGTTCGAGCGCGCGCCGAGGCGGTTCATCGCGATCGCGAGCGCCTCGTGAGCTTCCGGGGACAGCGCGCCGAGCGACATTCCCGCGCCGTCGAAGCGCTTGAGGATGCTCTCGGCAGGCTCGACTTCCTCGATTGGAATCGGCGTGGCGTCAGCTTTCAACACCAGCAGATCGCGCAGGGTCGATACCGGACGCTCGTTCACCAGGCGCGCGAACTGCAGGTAGCGCTCGTAGTCGCCGGTCATCACCGCCGCCTGCAGAGTCGCGACCACGTCCGGGTTGTACATGTGGTACTCGCCGTTGTGGACGTACTTGATCAGCCCGCCCTGCTCGATGCTTTCGCCGGGTTTCCACGCGCGGGCCGCAAGGTATTTGAGATCGGCTTCGAGGTCATCGAAGCCCGCGCCCTGGATGCGGCTCACCGTGCCCGGAAAACACAACTTCACCACGTCATCATGCAGGCCGACGATTTCGAACAGCTGTGCGCTGCGATAGCTCGCGATGGTGGCGATGCCCATCTTCGACATGACCTTGAAGAGCCCCTTGACGATGCCGCGCCGATAGCTGCGGCCCAGGCCCAGGCGTTCGTGCGTTTCCATGCTCACGCGGCCCTTGCGCATCATGTCGAACAGCGTCTGGTAGGCCATGTACGGATACACCGCAGTCGCGCCGTGGCCAATGAGACATGCGAAGTGATGCGCTTCGCGCGCCGTGCCGGTTTCGACCAGCAGATTGCACTTCGAACGCAATCCCTTCTCGACCAGCCGATGGTGGACGGCACCGGTCGCGAGCAAGGC
>Ga0184627_10000614_pt1 | contig 13759 bp, 12 predicted proteins | sample PLM3_127_b1_FD_133150 | JGI IMG/M metagenome (GOLD analysis project Ga0184627, IMG submission 133150) | Groundwater sediment microbial communities from an aquifer in East River, Colorado, USA - PLM3_127_b1 | ecosystem: Environmental > Terrestrial > Soil > Riparian zone | place: USA: East River...
ATTCCAGCGCGGACTGGGGCGTGTCCGATCCGCTGGCAGTGCCGAAGACCGCGCGCCTTATGCTCGAGCGCGGCATCGCCGCCACGGACGTCGAGGCGATCTGTTACGGCAACGCGCTCAAGGCATTCGGCCAGAGCGGCCAGATCAAGGAGGAGCACTGGCTCGATCCAGCGCCGATCGACCAGCGCATGCTGTTCGAGGGCAACTCGGTGCTGCGCGGCCAGGCGCCGCGCATCGGCGAGCCGCCGGCGGTCCTGCAACACAGCGACGCAACCGTATTCAAATAAGCCGGGCAGCACATCGGCAGACGGGAAACCAGATGAGCATCGAGCTGGTCAGGGAATCCGCCGAATCCGAGGCGGTCTACAACCAGGAATTTTCGGTCCGCTACGACTACCCGGTGCATTTCACCGAGCACCTGTTCGCTCGCGACAATCCGGTTTTCGTGCAGGCGATGGTGCGCCGCGAACCCGGCAAGCGCCATCGCTTCGTGGTGTTCGTGGATGCCAACGTCGCGGCAAGCTGGCCGACGCTGGTGCACGACATCGCCGCGTATGCCGCGGTGCACGCGGATTCGCTGGAACTGGTCGGCCGTCCCGAAGTGGTGCCAGGCGGCGAGCAAGTGAAAAACGACCCCGCGCTAGTGACCAGCTTGCAGCACATGCTGATGGAAATGGGCCTCGACCGTCACGCATTCGTGGTCGGTGTGGGCGGCGGCGCCTTCCTGGACATGATCGGCTTCGTCGCCTCCACCACGCATCGCGGCATCCGCCATGTGCGCGTGCCGACCACCGTGCTCGGCCAGAACGATTCCGGCGTCGGCGTCAAGAACGGCATCAACGCCTTCGGCGTGAAGAACCTGCTCGGCACTTTCGCGCCGCCGTTCGCGGTGCTCAACGATTTCGTCTTCCTGCGCACGCTGCAACCGCGCGACAAGATCGCCGGCGTGGCCGAAGCCGTGAAGGTATCGCTGATTCGCGACGGCCAGTTCTTCAACTGGCTGGAAGCAAACGCAGAAGCGCTGAAAGAATGCGCGCCGACTGCGATGGCCCGCATGATCCGGCGCTGCGCCGAGCTGCACATGCGCCAGATCGCGCACGGCGGCGATCCTTTCGAGACCGGCAGCGCGCGCCCGCTCGACTACGGGCACTGGTCCGCCCACAAGTTGGAGGCGCTCACGCAACACGAATTGCGTCACGGCGAAGCGGTCGCCATCGGCCTGGCTCTGGACACGCGCTATTCGGTACAGATCGGCATGCTGGCGCCGGGCGGGGAGGAACGGGTTTACAAGCTGCTCAAGCGCCTGGGTTTCTACCTGTGGCACCCGGCCATGGAAACCCGCGACGAACAGGGCCGCCTGGTTATCCTGCGCGGGATCGAGGAGTTCCGCGAACACCTTGGAGGCGAACTCACCATCATGCTGTTGCGCGACCTCGGTCGTGGCGAGGACGTGCACCAGATGGACAACAACGAGATCCTGCATGCCATGACGTGGTTGCGCCGGCGGGAGACCGGCCAATGAGGCTCGGGGCGGACGGCGGCCACCTGACCTACTGCAGCAACATCCATCCGGGCGAGACTTGGGCCGAGGTGCGGGCCAACATCGAACGTTTCTTTCCGGCCGTGCGCGACCGCGTGGCGCCGGGCCAGCCGTTCGGCATCGGCCTGCGGCTCTCCGCGCAGGCCTCGCGGGCGCTGACCGATCCGGCGACGCTGGAAGAATTTCGCGACTTTCTCCAGCGCAACAAACTCTACGTTTTCACCATCAACGGCTTTCCCTACGGCACCTTCCACGGCACGCGGGTGAAGGAAGAGGTCTATCTTCCGGACTGGCGCGACGCGGAGCGGCTGCGCTATACCGACGAGCTGGCGGACCTGCTCGCCAAGCTGCTGCCGGAGGGCGTCGAGGGCAGCGTCAGTACGGTGCCGGGCGCATTCAAGCCGGCAATGACGGGCAACAACGGCAGCGACGTGGAGCACATCGCGGAGAACCTGCTGCGCCATGTCGCGTATCTGATCGAGCTTGAAAATCGTACCGGCAAGCGCGTCACGCTGGCGATCGAGCCTGAGCCGCATTGCTATCTGGAGACGGTGGACGAGAGCGTCGGATTTTTCCAGCGGCATCTGTTCAGCGCGCAGGCAGTGCTGCGCCTTAGCGAACTTGCCGGTCTGGAGCGGCAGGCCGCGTCGGTGGCGCTGCACGATCATCTGGGCCTGTGCCTCGACCTGTGCCACGCGGCGGTGGAATTCGAGGACCCGGTTGCCTGCCTGCAGCGCCTGGAAAAGGCCGGCATCCGCGTGCACAAGATGCAGATCAGCGCGGGCCTTCGGGTGGCGGAACTCACGCCGGAAGCGCTGAAGGCGTTGCGCCAGTTCGACGATCCGGTTTACCTGCACCAAGTGGTGGAAAACGGCCCGAACGGCGTGCGCCGCTTCGCCGATCTTCCCGAAGCGCTGGCGACGGTGAACGGGCAGGCCAAGGATCGCGAATGGCGGGTGCACTTCCACGTGCCGATTTTCCTCGACGACCTCGGCGCCTTTTCTTCGACGCGCTTTTTCATCCGCAAGGTGCTCGACCAGCATCGCCTCAAGCCGATCTCTCCGCACCTCGAAGTCGAGACCTATACCTGGAACGTGCTGCCCGCGCATCTGCAGGCCGGCGGCATGGAACAGGCCATCGCGCGCGAGCTGAATTGGGTGAGGGAAGAGTTGGCGGCATGAGCAGGAAAGCAGCGGCCCCGCTTCGCGGGGATGCGACCGGCCGCGATTGCCGCCAGCCACCGACATGACAGCCTGCGCGACATCTCGATCATAAAAGAGGGGGCCGAATGAAGCTGTCCGTCGCGCTCAGGCTCGGGCGCGTCTCCAATCTGCCGACCGTCTGGACTAACGTGTTTACCGGCGTGGCGCTGGCAGGCGCCGCCGCCGCGGATGCGCGGCTCGCCATCCTGCTGGTGTCGCTGTCGCTGTTCTACGTCGGCGGCATGTTCCTGAACGACGCCTTCGACAGCCCCTTCGATGCCAGGTCGCGCCCGGAACGACCGATCCCGTCGGGGCAGGTGAGTTCGGCGCAGGTATACGCCGTCGGCTTCGGCATGCTTGCGGTCGGGGTGGGGCTGCTCGCGTGGGCCGGTTACGGATACGAGCCGTTCACACAATGGCGGCCGGTGCTGGCCGGAATCGCGCTGGCGATCGCCATCACGTTCTACAACTGGCACCACAAGGACAATCCGCTCAGCCCGCTGGTGATGGGCGTGTGCCGGCTGCTGGTTTACCTTGCCGCGGCGTACGCGGTGGCGAACATCTTGCCGCAACCAGTATTCGTCGCGGCGTTCGTGCTTCTGTGCTACCTGATCGGGCTTACCTACACCGCCAAGCAGGAACATCTCGACCGCCTCGGAGCCGTCTGGCCGCTCGTGTTTCTGGGGGTACCGGTAGCCTACGGAATCTGGCTCGCGACGCGGCAGTCATCGTCGTTGCTGCCGCTGCTGCTCTTTATCGGCTGGACGCTGTATGCGCTCTGGCTGCTGCGCCGTCGCGCAAAGGGCGACGTGCCGCGCGCGGTGGTCAGTCTCATCGCCGGCATCGCGCTGCTCGATTCGGTGATCCTCGCCGGCCACGGCGCGCCGCTGCTGGCAGGGCTGGCGGTGGTGGCATTTGTACTGACGCTCTCTCTCCAGCGCTGGGTATCCGGCACGTGAGCTTCGCTACAAATCGAAACGCGGTTAACACGAAGGAACACGAAGGAAAAAGAGAAGGAACACGAAGGAAGTAATATACGAACAAGCCTTTGATGCTCCGTCACGCCGTCACTGCTCGAAGAGCAGGTCAAGAGCGTTGACGCAAAGGATTCATTTCAATACCCCCTTGAGGGGTACGCAAAGGAGAAAAGAGAGGACGCTGAGGAAGGCAGTCACGTTTAACCGCTCCTGACTGACCGGCGTATCATGTCGTTTATGAACAGGGGAGCACTCCCATGACCAAGTTACTTGAGAAAGTCTTGAGCGAGGCTTCGAAGCTGCCGCCGTCCGAGCAAGATGCCCTTGCCGCAATCGTTCTGAACGAACTCGCCTCGGAGGAACGTTGGACTGCGTCATTCGCGAAGTCCCAAGACGTCCTGGAGAGACTTGCCGAGGAAGCGCTGACGGAGTACAGGGCCGGATTGACCAAGCCGCTCTGATACGTGCGCTCGAGAACAACTGAAAAGTTCCGGGCGCTCTACCAATCCATTCCTCGGCCTGTTCAAGAAAAGGCGAGGAGCGCGTATCAGCTTTGGTCGGAGAATCCCGACCATCCGTCATTACGCTTCAAGAAGGTTCACTCCAGGCTCCCGATTTACTCGGTACGCATAGGCTTGGATTGGCGTGCTGTTGGCGTTCTTGAGGAGGATGAGGTGATCTGGTTCTGGATCGGTCCCCATGCGGAGTATGAGAAGTTATTGCGCCGTTTTTAAAGAACACAAAGAGAACTATAATTGCCTACCCTCTAGTCACGGCTCGAAGAGCAGGTTAAGAGCGTTGACGCCAAGAAAATCAAACGCGTTCAACGCAAAGTACGCAAAAGGACGCAAGGAAAACGAACGCAGGAATTAATCGACTAGACTTTCTTGGCCTCTAGCCTCTAGCCTCTAGCCTCTAGCCTCTAGCCTCTAGCCTCTTTCCTCTTTCCTCTTTCCTCTCGCCCCCCCATCACCGATGCAATCATGTTCGACGAAAGAATCAAAGTACGCGTTACCGAAACCGGACAAGTCCTCGACTTGGTGGTGCTGAACAAGCGCGCCGAGCGGATCGTGGTGGTGCTCGGCGAAGGCATCCACAGCGTCAAGTGCGATCTGACTCCGACCCGCAATAGACTGGGCTACGCCGGCAGCGTGATGGGGCGCGAGCTGATCTACGAGCGCAGCCGCGATCAGGTCCAGGCCGACATCGACAGGCTCAATCCGGCCCTGCGCAAGTCCCGGTAGGCAACCGCCCTGACGACGTAACGACGTGAAAACACCCGATCGTTCCGGGTGTTTCAGTGAAGGCTAACCTTCAGGTTCTGCCGAAACTACAATTCATACCCATGCGGACGGTGTCCGCATATACGTGACGACGTAACGAACGTGACGACGTAACTGCGCGAGAATCGCAAGAGCGTTGACGCAATCAAAATCAAACGCGTCCAACGCAAAGTACGCAAAGGTACGCGAAGGAAGGTCAAGATCGCATCGTTTTTTGTCACGGAGGACAAAGGGAACACAGAGAAAGGCTGTCCCGCTAAGATTTCCCCATTCCCGAGATCTGTTTTTCCGGCATTCACGACATTCACGAGATTCACGACCCTACGCCGTCACGATCGTCACGCCCGTCACGGCATTCCCCGGTCACCCGTCACTGTTTTTCAAAGTTGCTTCACCGGCGAGATCTCGAATCCCTGGGCAAAATCGATCTTCGATTGACGCAGGTACTGCAGCGTCTGCTGGCTTTCCACATGTTCGGCAATGGATTTGATTCCCAACGCCTGGCACTTTCGGGCTAATTCCGACAGCTTGGACGGCACGATGTTCGCGGCGCTGATCTTGATGAACTCCGGTGTCAGGCCTTTCAGTCTTAAGAAAGACGCGTCGCTCCCGTCGAAATCGGAAACGGTCAGGGTGCAGCCGAAAGGCCGGACCTCCGCCATCAGTTTCCGCAACGACGCTTCGTGCGCGATTGCGACTTCCAGCGCAATCTCGAACCCAAGCGCGCCACCGGACAAATACGAGTCGTTGACGTACTTGCACACGTACTGGCCAAAATCCGGGTCATCCAGCGTTGCCTCGGAAAGATTGACATTGTTGCGGGGTACGGGCCAATCTGGCTTGATGCCGAGCGCACGGCGAACCCAACGAGCCAGACGATTCGCCACCCAGCGGTCGAGATACGGCAGTAACTGACACTCCTCGAGAATGGGGAAGAACGTCCCCGGCGGGAGCAGCTTGGCGTCCTCTTCCTTGAATCGGACAAAGATCTCCTGGAACGGCCGCTCCCCGCGTTGCGGAGCAAGCGGCACGATGGCCTGCATGTACAGGACGAACTCGTCCTGCTGTAGCGATGCTATCAGGCGATCGACGAGACTTTTCTGCGGCTCCGGTGCTCTGGCCATATTGATGGTTCCGTCTGATATAAGAATCGCGGGCTGATTCACGTGCCGCAAACAGGGATTCGATCAGGATAACGCTGCTTTGGGAAAAACTACACTGATCCAACCCGGTTTAATTCTCAAGGAAACACATCCAGAAAATAGCTTACTGGGCTCACTGAGGGCAATCCCTGTGCCACCCACCGAGTGGAGCGCATGGCGACCGAGTGTTGTGCAATCCCGTACCATGAAAAATCGCTGAAACGGCAAGTCTTCGCCATTGGTCTCTGCTTATCCACACTCGTGGCTCAGGCACCAATCCTCCGAAAAGAATTCGAGAATAGTGTAACAACTGACGCGGGTTGTCACTAAGCCGGTTATCCCCGGGAGAAGAAAAAAACGCGTTCAACGCAAAGGCCGCAAAGGGTTGAAAAAAGGCCGCAAAGAAAAGCAAACGCTTTCGACGCGAGGAACTAGACTTCTCTTTCCTTTCCCCTTTCCCCTTTCCCCTTTCCCCTTTCCTCTTTCCTCTTTCCTCTCGCCCCTCGCCCCTCGCCCCTCGTCCCTCGTCCCTCGCCCCTCGTCACCCGTCACGCCGTCACGCATATGCGGACACCGTCCGCATGGGTATGAATTGTAGTTCCGGCATAACCTAAAGGTTAGCACTCACTGAAACACCCGGAATGACCGGGTGTTTTCACGTTCGTCACGGCGTCACCTAGTCGGGTAAAATTCCCGTTCAACCCAATTATTCGACGCAACTGGGGACATTCGAGCCCCGGCCTCCCGAGGAGAATTCAGATCATGGCAAGGAAATCAGTCAAGAAAGACCCTTCGAAACTCCGCTCCCGCCAGTGGTTCGCTAATCCGGACAATCCCAACATGACGGCGCTGTACCTGGAGCGCTACATGAACTTCGGCCTGAAGCGCGAGGAGCTGCAGGCGGGCAAGCCCATCATCGGCATCGCCCAATCGGGCTCCGACCTATCACCCTGTAACCGCCATCACCTCGAGCTTGCCCACCGGGTGCGCGAAGGGATTCGCGAGGCCGGCGGCATTGCGTTCGAGTTTCCGGTGCACCCGATCCAGGAAACCGGCAAGCGCCCGACCGCCGCGCTGGACCGTAACCTCTGCTACCTCGGGCTGGTGGAGATCCTGTACGGCTACTTCATCGACGGCGTGGTGCTCACCACCGGCTGCGACAAGACCACGCCGGCGCAACTGATGGCGGCGGCGACGGTGGACATCCCGGCCATCGTGCTGTCCGGCGGGCCGATGCTGAACGGCTGGTTCCGCGGCGAACGCACCGGCTCGGGCACCATCGTCTGGAAGGCGCGTGAACTTCTGGCGGCGGGCGAAATCAACGACGAGGAATTCATCGAGCTGATCGCCTCCTCGGCCCCGTCGACGGGCCACTGCAACACCATGGGCACGGCATCGACCATGAACTCCCTGGCCGAGGCGCTGGGCATGTCGCTGCCCGGCAGCGCCGCGATTCCGGCGCCCCACAAGGATCGCGCGGTGAACGCTTACGAAACGGGAAAACGCATCGTCGAGATGGTTTGGGAAGACTTGCGTCCCTCGAAGATCATGACCCGCGAGGCGTTCGAGAACGTGATCGTCGTCAACTCTGCGATCGGCGGCTCCACCAACGCGCCTATTCATTTCAACGCCATCGCGCGCCACATCGGCGTCAAGCTCGACAACAACGACTGGGAGAAGATCGGCTACGACATCCCACTGCTGGTGAACCTCCAGCCGGCGGGCGAATACCTGGGCGAGGATTACCATCACGCCGGCGGCGTGCCGGCGGTTGTCAGTGAGCTGATCAAGGCCGGGAAGATCCGCAAGAACGCGCTGACCGTAAACGGCAAAACGTTCCATGAGAACTGCAGGAACGCGAAGATCGAGGACGAGAAGGTGATCTGGCCGTACCAGCAGCCGATGAAGGAGAAGGCCGGGTTCCTGAATCTGAAAGGTAATTTATTCGACAGCGCGATCATGAAGACTAGCGTGATCTCGGACCACTTCCGCGAGCGTTACCTGTCCGATCCCAAAGACCCGAATGCATGGGAAGGTCGCGCCATCGTGTTCGACGGGCCTGAGGATTATCACCACCGCATCGACGATCCCAAGCTCAAGATCGACGACAACTGCATGCTTTTCGTGCGCGGCACCGGTCCGGTCGGCTATCCCGGCGCCGCCGAAGTGGTGAACATGCAGCCGCCCGCGGAACTGATCAAGCACGGCGTGACAGAACTGCCGTGCATCGGCGACGGACGGCAGTCGGGCACCTCGGGCTCGCCTTCGATCCTGAATGCCTCGCCGGAAGCGGCCACCGGCGGCGGCCTGGCGATCCTGAAAACCGGCGACCGGATTCGCATCGATCTCAACAAACGTACCGCCAATATCCTGATCAGCAAGGCGGAGTACGAAAGGCGCAAGAAGGCGCTGGCGAAGCAGGGCGGCTTCAAGATGCCCGGCAGTCAGACGCCCTGGCAGGAAATTCAGCGCGGCATGGTGGACGAGCTTTCGCACGGCATGGTGCTCAAGCCCGCGGTGAAGTATCAGCGCATTTCGACGAGTAAAGGCGTGCCCCGTGACAATCACTGATGTTAGGGTGAGGCGTGAAGGGTGAAGGGGTGAAGGGTAAGGGCGTGACTCATACGACATTCACGTAATCACGACATTCACGATAATCACGGCACCTATGAACCAGCCGGCCGATGGCCGGCGATAGCAATTTGGAAGCAAACAGAAAAAAGGGCTCGGGCCTCCATGAGGCCCGAGCCCTTTCTATTTCGCACTTCTGGTCCTTCCGATCGCTACACCGTCACGGCCTTTCCATTAGTATGCCCTCGGCGTAGACTTTCTCGCGCTTTCAGTCTAAACAACTAGCCGGATCGGCGGTTCTTGCCGAATCGACGTGTCATCTTTGGGCCGCAGGGCCCATTCCTTGGGTACAGATCTGTACCGCTCTGCAATTAGATCGGCTCTCGAGTCAGTAGGGCATTGGGTTGCTGAAGCTAACGAACATGGGTTTTTCGTACTGCGGGGAGGAATAATGGCATTAAGAGGGTACCGAATAAAATTTGTTCGTGATGGTTATGAGTTTGAGGCAGAGGGCGATAAGACTTTCGTCCTTGATATGTTGAAGCGTTTTGCGCCTCAAACTGGACCCGATGTTGGGACGGCCGTCAAAGCGAGGGATTCCAGGCAGTCGACAAATAAGACCGCCATATCCACTTTAAGTCGAGGCAAGTCCGTATCGATACGCGAATTTATACAGCTACTTGCTCTAAAAAAGCACACAGATATTTCGCTTGCGTTTGGATACTTCCTCGAAAAATACGCCGGAATTCCGGAGTTCACTCCCGCCGACATCACCAATTGCTATTACGACGCAAAACTCGAAAGCTCTAATACAAGCCAGATGATCATCCAGAACATCAAGCGTGGTTATTTGATGGCCTCGAAGAAGAAAGGGGAAAAAGGAAAGAATCGTTACACCCTTACTAACTCTGGAGAGAAATTCATCGAATCTAAGCTCCCCAAGAACTAGTTAGACGCAAAGGTCCGGTCATGGCGAAAGCCAAGAAAAAGGTGACGGCTAGTATCTCGCCACTTGTTCGGTCGGCGTTTGAGGTGTTAAACCACGGTCTATGGCATTTTTTTCGAAGCGACACGTCGGCGGACATGAAATTTGCGCTACTTCACGTGGATCAAGCAATCGAATTACTCTTGAAAGAAAGAGTGCGTGCGGGCGGGAAATCCATCTACCGGAATCCGAAAGAAACTATTTCTATGTACGGTGCTTATGAGCTTCTCATTGAACTGAAAGTGGCCGTTCCAGAACGCCCTGATCTTGAACTACTTCATGAGGAGCGAAACAGTATCCAACATAAGTACGCCAATCCGAGTCCGGAGGATGCCGCATTCCACATTGGAAAGGCAATGCAGTTCATTCGGCGCTTTGTGAAAGAGCAGTTGGGGCTCGATATCAAGGAATTTGTGTCTGCAGAGTATCTAGATCAGATCTGACGATACCCTCTTCTCCTGTTCTGCGCCTATAACGTTTTGGCCTGACCACAACGGCCTTCATGGCGATGGCTCCGGCAATCGCGAAACGAGCAAGATCAAGGACTAGTGTGCAGACTTGCATACTTATACGCCTTGTCGGTGCTTTGCCAAGCACCTCTAAGGTGCCTACTTTTAGTTGGGCGCCACTGAAGGGAGGTACGGTGTGACGGGCGACTATTTCCTCGGCATTCTTGGCATAGTGATTTCAGTCGCCCTTTTTCTCATCGGATATCGACAGACTGTAGGAGCGAAAAAGGAACGCCTCATCTCTGCGAACGACGAGATAGAAAAGATATTGGTGCGTAGGGTTGTGCTGGAGGGCTACGTGCCGAAGACGGCAGATATCGTGCGGCTGACAGAGGGCAAAGCGCGCGATTTTCGTGTCTCTGCCGCGGATATGCTTGCTGCAGAGCAGGTGCTGAATACGCTATTCGCACGCATCGTTGAGTCCGATTTAATTCCACAGGATCGTCGCGATGAGATACTTAAACGCATTATGCCCGCAGTCGTTGAAGCGGAAAGTGAGCCGGTCAAAGAGAACACGGTGATCGAGTTTCACACACGCGCGCGTCGTCTTGGGATGTGGAGCGCCGGCGCCGCTCTCGGCGTGGGGGCGTCAATCTTGGGTGCGTTGGTGAGTATCGTGCCCAGCATATCTGGTCTTGAGACAACTCCTCGCGAGCTAGTGCCGTTAGTGGCGGTGACGCTAGTTGCAAGTCTAGCGCTGATATCTGCCTTCATGCTCTTCACTCGCGTGAAGGAGTCGCAAGAGGCACCAAGCCAGGTCGACGCTCTCGCACAGTACGTCTCCTTCGAGAGGGAAGTCGCAAAGACCCTGGAGCGTGCTGGCGCAAAGATTCGGTCGGCCACGGGAGGTGCGGGCTACGACTTTTTGGTTGAGCGAGAGGGGCAGAAGATCCTTATCGAAGTCAAGAACTGGACCCGCCCAGTGCCCGCAGGGCTCCTCCGATCGGTTGCTCAACGACTAACCGCCCAGTTAGAGCGTGAGAGTGCAAACGCCGCGATTATTGTCACTCCCGCACCAATCCCATTGGTAGCTCGCTTGCCGGAGGACTCCCGCGTCCGCGTCCTGAGCCTGCGGGAGCTTCGAAACTCCCTAGCTCATAAAGGATGACAATGCCCTTCCGCCCAACCATCCGTTCAACGCCGACGGGCCGCAATCGGCCCGCGGGTTAAAGACTCGTTGGGCGGCAATCGGAGGCTAACGTCTAGCATGGGTAGAGAAGACTACCTATTTTGTGAAGGTGATCTAGATGCCACGCTGAGAGCCCATCAGGGGTCTATTGCTGCTAAGGTTGATGCTGTCCCTCGCGATCAGTTTATGAATGCGCGACCTCAAGATGTCGTCGACCATATACTGTCTGTGATGACGGTCGAGCCGCTGGTGATCTACGAAGATCGCGCGGAGATGGATCAGCATGAAACCAAGATTGATGTTAGCGGCTGGCGGGATAGAAATCCATTCGGTGACCGTGGGCCAATCTATGTAACTGGCGTCGCGGTATCTGTGTCGATCCCTTTTACTGGTGATTCGTCATTGTGGAAGCTAAGGCCGAATCAGTGGCAGACGGTTTTTCCGCATGGCCAGGTACTCGGGTCGCGCGGAGAGAATCTTGGCCATGTTCAGCTTGAAATGGCGCAGCCCACAGACGAGGCGCCAGAGCGATTCAAGGCACGCTTAGATGAAGAGTTGAAGATGATCCGCTTCTACGTTCAATCGCAGAAACAGCAAATCGACGGCTTCAACGCTAGCTTACGTCCGCAAGTGCTCGCTGCAGTTAGTGCAAGGCGCGACCGCATACAGAAACACGAAGGCTTAAAGGACATTCTGGGCATCCCCTTGAAACGCAAAGAAGGGGCGCCGGCGTTTGCGCCCGTGAAAATTGCTCGGAAGCTCGTCCGTCCATTGCCACCACCGCCCAAATCCGGATACAAGCCCGAGCCCGGAATTACGGAAGAGGACTATTCGCACATCTTGTCGGTGATCCGGCATGAGGGTAGAACTTTCGAGACAACCCCGAAGACCTACGCCGTGCACGATGAAGAACAGTTGAGAGACATTCTCCTCGCGCATCTGAATGGCCACTATCAAGGCGACGCTACCGGGGAGGCGTTTCGACGAAGCGGCAAGACAGATATTCGCATCGAAGATAACAACCGAGCCGCGTTCGTCGCCGAGTGCAAGATCTGGAAGGGACAGAAGGAACTGTCCCAGGCTATCGATCAGCTTCTTGGGTACCTGACTTGGCGCGACTGCAAGGCTGCAGTCGTAGTATTCAACAAGCACAATGCGAAGTTCAGCGGAATCCTTGAAAGTGTTCCCGAAGTTTTCCAAACTCACTCCCGGTTCAAGCGTATCCGGGACGCCGAAGGGCCTGGGGAGTGGCAGTTCGACATGACATCTCTTGAGGATGAAGGTAGACAGGTGCGCGTCTATGTGTTCGTCTTCAATCTCTTCGTGGCGTAGCCGCCCAACCATGCGCTCCTAAGCTAGGACGTTAGCCATCGCATGAATGGCGAGCGGATTCCACGACACGAGGCTTGGCGCCGGATGTATCGCGTCAATAGATACCGCCGACACCTCACTCAGACCGAGTTGAACCGCAGAGTTCGCGATGTGTTCCTAAATCTGCTACGGCTCACATCTGGCGCAAAAGTCGGGCCACTCCCGTGAGTCCCAATGCCAATCCGGGTCGGACCACTTCAACACCTTGATCCACCTGCATAAGTCCGTAATATAGGTTCCATTCAGGCGCTTAGAGGCGCCTTTTCGGTAGCAAAAAGCACGCTTTAAGGGAGCAAAGCGATGCCGCGCGCCAACCGCCACTTCCTATCCGGCCCTGTCTGGCACCTCACACACCGCTGCCACAAGCGGGAATTTCTCCGCAAGTTCACCCGGGACAGAAGCAATTACTTGCGCTGGCTCTACGAAGCGCGCAAGCGATTCGGACTGTGCGTACGCGTTCGGCAGTGTGAGTTTTTTCGACAAGGTCAAGAGTGAACTGGGTGTTAAAGCAAGACGCCTACAGGTTGCTGCGGGGGACGAGGCGTATTCACCTCCCTGATCCAGGTCGGACCAAGGCAACGCATTGATCCAATGAGAAGAGGTCCCGATAAAGGGCTGCTTCTAGCGCTTAGAGGCGTGTTTTTGGCGGGCAAACGGACGCTTTAAGGAACGCCGTCCTCAGCTCTTGAGCCGATACCCCGTCCTGGAAAATCCACACCACCAGCGAAGCCGAGCAAGAAAAGGTGCGGCGTCATCTCGTGGCTCACCCCGACCTCCGATTTGGACTGCAAGCCAGAAAGGCTTGATTATCCTACCCGCAGCCCCACCTTTGTTCTGTCGCTTCGCAAGGAATTAGAGAATGGCTGTGCACACTGTCGACGTCACGACCGACACATTCGAGCGGGAGGTCATCGAGGCCTCGAAGTCAACACCGGTAGTCGTCGATTTCTGGGCGCCCTGGTGCGGTCCCTGCCGTGTCCTGAAACCGATTCTGGAAAAGGTCGCTTTCGAGTACGGCGGGAAGTTCAAGCTCGCGAAGGTGAATTCCGA
>Ga0184627_10000615_pt1 | contig 13747 bp, 13 predicted proteins | sample PLM3_127_b1_FD_133150 | JGI IMG/M metagenome (GOLD analysis project Ga0184627, IMG submission 133150) | Groundwater sediment microbial communities from an aquifer in East River, Colorado, USA - PLM3_127_b1 | ecosystem: Environmental > Terrestrial > Soil > Riparian zone | place: USA: East River...
ATCCGCGCCGCAGGGAATCTCGCGCAGAGCACAGCCGCACATGGTCGCGGTCGCCGGGTTGGTACCGTGCGCAGCTTGCGGCACGATGATCTCGTTGCGCTCGAGATTTCCGCGCGCGCGGTGATACGCCATGATCATCGCCACTCCTGCCAGCTCACCCTGGGCACCGGCCATCGGCGTGAGCGACACGCCCTGCATCCCGGTGACGTCCTTCAACATCTCCTGGAGCTCGAACATGCAGGCGAGGAAGCCCTGTCCGTGCGACTCCGGCGCGAGCGGGTGACGCGCCAGGAACTCGGGCAGCATCGCCAGGCTGTTGCACGCCCTGGGGTTGTATTTCATCGTGCAGGAGCCCAGCGGATAGAAATGCGTGTCGATCGAAAAATTGAGCTGTGACAGCCTGGTGAAGTGCCGCACGGCCTGCAGCTCGGACACTTCCGGCAGCAATGGGCGGTCGCTGCGCAACAGCTGCTGAGGCAGATCGGTCGGACGGGTCGCAGCCGGGATCTGCGCGGCTGCAGCGCGACCCCGACGCGAATGCTCAAAAATCACTTTCTCGGTGCTCGAAACTTTCGCATGACCAGTGCTGCTCATGGCGGCGCGCTCGGTATTCATGCCGCACGCGCGGACTTCAGCACGTCCGCCAGCGCAGTTGCGAAGAATTCGATGTCTGCCGCTGTCTTGGTTTCGGTCGCGCACACGAGCAGTTCCTCGCTGAGCTCCGGATACAGCGTACCGAGATCGAGTCCACCCATGATCCCGCGCTCTGCGAGCGCCGCTACTACGCCCACGGCGGGACGACCGAGCTCGATCACCGCTTCGTGGAAGCGCGGACCGCTGAACTTCGCCCGTACACCGGGAATGCGCGTGAGTGCGCGGACCAGCTCCTGCGTGCGTTCGTGGCTCGCGCTCGCCACCCGTTCGAGTCCCGCTGGACCGAGCAATGTCAGGTAGACCGTCGCCGCGGTCACCAACAGCCCCTGGTTGGTGCAGATGTTCGAGGTCGCCTTGCCACGGCGGATGTGCTGCTCGCGCGCCTGCAGCTTCAGCGTGAATCCGGGATGACCGTCGAGATCGAGCGTGCGGCCGACGATGCGGCCCGGCATCTGACGCACGTGTTCCATGCGCGTCGTCATGAAACCAAAGTAAGGGCCGCCCGATGACAGCGGCACGCCGAGCGGCTGGCCTTCTCCGCAGGCGATATCGACCCCGTTGTCACCCCACTTGCCCGGTGGCTTGAGGAGCGCGAGCGAAGTCGGATTGACGACTGCGACAATGAAAGTTCCGTTCTTGCGTGCCCAGCGGGTCAGCTCGTCGACCTCTTCGAGCACGCCGAAAAAATTCGGCTGCTGAATCACCAGCGCGGTGATGTCCTGGCCGTCGAATGCAGCCAGGCTTTCGGCACGGATGCGTCCGGTGGCCGCATCGTACGGCAATTCATCGAAGGTGAATTCCTGCATGCCCGCGATGGCGCGCGCGACCTTGCGATAGGTCGGGTTGAGCGTCGCGGGCAATAGAATACGCGCCGATTTCGACTTGCGATGCGCACGCACGGCCATGAGACAGGCTTCCGCGAGCGCCGAAGCACCGTCATACATCGATGCATTCGAGACTTCCATACCGGTGAGGCTCGCGAGCATCGTCTGATACTCGTAGATCATCTGCAGCGTGCCCTGGCTCGCTTCGGCCTGGTAGGGCGTGTAGGCGCTGTAGAACTCGCCGCGCGTGGTGATGGCCCAGACGGCGGCCGGGATGTGATGCTCGTAGGCGCCCGCACCGATAAAGTTGAGCGGCATGCCGTCGCGCTCGGCGCGCTCGTGCATGATGCGGCTGATCTCCATTTCATTGACCGCCGGCGGCACTGCGTCGAGCGGTCCGGACTTGAGGGCAGCCGGTATTTCGTCGAACAGATCGTCGATGCGTCGCGCGCCGATGGCGTCGAGCATCGTGCGCACGTCGCTGTCGGTGTGGGGAATGAAAGGCATCAGTGGGCCTCGGTTTCGAGATGCTTGGTGTAAGCGGCGGCATCGAGGAGCTTGGCGAGTGCCGACTTGTCCGCGGGCTTGAGCCGGAGTAACCACCCGTTACCGTACGGATCCTGGTTGACGAGCTCCGGCGTGGCGGCGAGATTCGCATTACCTTCGAAGACTTCGCCGGCAAGCGGGCTATACACGTCGGAAGCGGCCTTGACGGACTCGACGACGGCGACAGCTTCGCCTGCGGCCACTTTTCTGCCCTCCTCGGGCACCTCCACGAACACCAGGTCGCCGAGGGCGTCCTGGGCGTGATCGGAGATCCCGATTTCCACATTGCCATCCGGCAGTGCGCGCACCCATTCGTGGGACTTCGTGTACTTCAGATCGGAGGGAATCTTGCTCATGACACCAGGGACCTCCCGTTGCGAACGAATGGCGGCTTGACGACGCGGGCGCCGAGCAGCTTGCCGCGGATATCGACCTGCACACGCTCGCCCGTCCCGGCGGGAACGCGTGCCAGCCCGATGGAGCGCTCGAGCGTGGGTGAAAACGTGCCGCTGGTCATTTCGCCCTCGCCAGCACCCGGTGCAATGACCTTCTGGTGCGAGCGGAGCACGCCGCGGTCCTCGAGCAAGAGACCGACTAACTTGCGCGGACTGCCTGCCTTGCGGATCGACTCGAGCGCGGTGCGGCCGATGAAATCTCGGTCTGGTGGATTCCAGGCGACGGTCCAGCCCAGACCCGACTCGAGCGGATGGGTCGATTCATCCATGTCCGAGCCATACAGGTTCATGCCCGCTTCGAGCCGCAGCGTGTCGCGCGCGCCCAGGCCGCAATATGCGACGCCCGCCGCGTGCAGTGATTTCCAGATCTCCTCCGCGCGACTGGCCGGGACGATCATTTCCCAGCCCTCTTCACCGGTGTAACCCGTGCGCGCGATGAAGAGACCGGCAATTTCCGCGCCGACGAACGTATCGAGCGCGAGCGCGTTGGCACGATCGAACGGGGGCAGGATCATCATTGCTTTGTCGCGCGCATTCGGGCCCTGCACGGCGATCATCGCCAGGTCCTTGCGCTCGCTCACTTCGACCGAGAACTCGACGGCGTGTTTGCGGATCCACGCGACGTCTTTATCGCGAGTGCCCGCATTGACCACCACTCGAAACCACGACTCGCTGAGAAAATAGACGATGAGATCGTCGAGGATGCCGGCATCCTCGCGCAGCAGGCACGAGTACAGCGCCTTGCCGGGAACCTGCAACCGGCCGACATCGTTTGCCAGCAGGTGGCGGAGAAACGGCCGCACACGCGCGCCCTTGAGATCGACGACGCCCATGTGCGAGACGTCGAACATGCCGGCATCGCGCCGCACGCCATGGTGCTCCTCGATCTGGGAACCGTAGTTCACCGGCATGTCCCAGCCGCCGAAATCGACCATGCGCGCGCCGGCACCGAGGTGCTGCGCGTAGAGAGGCGTTTTCAGACCCATCAAACCCCCGAACGAAAAAGGGCGGCAAGCCGCAACCGGCCTGCCGCCCCTCTGTCCTGAAACCTGAGAGATCAGGCGCCGATCAGCTGCGCCGCACCCCTTCGGTGGGTTGTTACAACCACTCTCCAGAGCTCGCCTTGAGCCTGCCGTTCCTGTTGCCTGAGCGTTTCCGGGCGGGTTGCGCCTTCGGCGATCCGGCATTGCTGCCAGATACTCTCCGGACGGGCCATGCGACGAGTGGCGCGCATGATAGCCAAACAGCCGCCGGGCCGCTATGTTTGCGCCCTTCGCCGGCCCATGCCGCACCACCAAAAAACGGGTTCTGACATGCGTATTCTGACCCTCGTTGCGATTCTTTTTTTATGGACCGGTTACGCCGGGACCGCGGCCGCGGATCCCGTGAGCGACCTGCATGCGTTGTTCGATTCGGCATGGGAGCGCGACCTGGCGGAAAGCCCGGTTAGCGCCACCGTGTACGGCGACCCGCGCTACAACGATCGTTGGCCGGACCTGTCGGGCGCAGCTCTCGCGCGCAGCGATCAGCTTGACCACAAGGTTCTCGCGGATCTCGCGCGCATTCCGCGCGCCTCACTACCTGCCGCAGAGCAGCTCAACTATGACTTGTTCGAACACGAATACCGCGATCGCACCGAAGCGTATCCGTTCAAGCGCTATCTGTATTCGTTCACCCACCGCGATAGCCTCGCCAGTTCCAACGAGGTCTCGGAGCTGATCGAGTTCAACAGCGTGAAGAGCTACGAGGACTGGATCGCGCGTCTCAAGGGATTCGGCAACTACGTCGATCAGAACATCGCGCTCCTGCAGCAGGGGATGCGCGAGCGTCGCACTCAGCCGCTGTCGGTGATGTCGCGCGTGCCCTCTCAGATCGCGCAGCAACTGGTGGAGAAGGCCGAAGACAGTCCTTTCTTTAAACCCTTCCGTGAATTCCCCGCGTCGATCGACGCCGCGCAACGCGAGAGACTGAGCACGGAAGCACGCGCCGCGATCAAGGACGTCGTGATTGCGGCGTTCCGGCGCCTCGATCAATTCTTCGCCAAGGATTTCCTGCCGAAGCTGCGGACCCCCGACGGCATCTGGGACACCACCGACGGCGGCGCGTACTACCAGAATCGCATCAGCTATCACACTACCACTGCGCTCACCGCCGACGAGATTCACGCCATCGGACTCAAGGAAGTGACGCGCATTCGCGGCGAGATGGACAAAGTCATCGCGCAGGTGGGCTTCAAGGGCTCGTTCCAGGATTTCATCACCTACCTGCGCACCGATCCGAAGTTCTACTACAAGACCGGCGACGAGCTGTTCCAGGCGTACCTCGCCGTTTCCAAGCGAATCGACCCGGAGCTGGTGAAACTCTTTGGCAAGCTCCCACGAACCCCCTATGGCCTGCGTGCGATTCCAATGACCAGCGCGCCCAACACGACCACGGCCTATTACCAGCAACCGTCGCTCGACGGCACACGCGCGGGCTACTACTACGTCAATCTCTATCGGCCGGAAGTGCGGCCGAAGTACGAGATGGAAGTGCTTTCGGTGCATGAGGCCGTTCCCGGCCATCACCTGCAGATCGCGCTGGCTCAGGAACAAGGCGAGCTGCCGCTGTTTCGCCGCAATGCCGGCTATACCGCTTACGTCGAAGGTTGGGGACTGTACTCCGAGAGCCTTGGTGAGGACCTCGGTCTATACACCGATCCATATTCGAAGTTTGGTCAGCTCACTTACGACATGTGGCGCGCCGTGCGCCTGGTCGTCGACACCGGCATCCATCACAAGCGCTGGACCCGCCAGCAGGCAATCGACTATTTCAAGGCGAACGCGGCCAAAACCGAAGCTGACATCGTCAACGAGATCGATCGATACATTTCCTGGCCGGGCCAGGCGCTCGCCTACAAGATCGGCCAGCTGAAGATAAGGGCGCTGCGGACCGAAGCCGAGCAGCGACTCGGCACACGATTCAACGTGCGCGAGTTCCACGACACCATTCTCGCCACCGGTGCGGTGCCGCTCGACGTGCTGGAAAAGAACGTGCACGACTGGATCGACAGCAAGCCGGCGGGGTGAGGGTCTACCCCCTCTCCCGCTTGCGGGAGAGGGCTGGGGTGAGGGCTTCCATGCAAGCGTCAGCTACATCATTCACCTTCACCGCCCTCCTCCTGCTCACCGCCTGCGCGCAACTTAACAGCGCATCCCCCGAAACCGTTGAGCAGGTCGAGCGAAGTCGATTCGCCGCGATGGTGGCGCAAGATGTCGCCACACTCGGCCCCATGCTCGCAGAAGAATTGCGCTACGTTCACTCGAACGGGCAACTCGAGACCAAGCCGCAGTTCCTCGAGACCATCCGAAGCGGACGCCTGCGCTATCGGGCAATAGCCGTGCAGGAACTCGACGTCCGCACCTACGACGATGTCGCCGTGGTGAGCGGACTGCTCACGGCGGACGCGCAGGCCGGCGACCAACCGGTCGCGTTGCAGCTGCGTTTCACCGATGTTTACGTCAATCGCGACGGCCGCTGGCAGCTGGTCGCGTGGCAGTCGACACGCCTACCCTAATCGAGACTGTCGAGTGCCTTCCGACTGACCGCGTGATTCGGGTCGGCGCGCAGGGCGTCCTGGTAGTGAGACCTGGCCTGGTCGAGCAGTTCTTCATTGCGCTGCTCGCGCGCCTGCAGGTGATAGCAGCGGCCGATGTTGAAATGCAGGTCGGCCTGCCTCGATTCGGTCCACTGCAGCGCCGTCTCGAATTCCTCAATCGCAGCCTTGCAATCACCTTGCCGGGACAGGTCGATGCCACTGCGCTCATACGCGATCGCAGCCCGCTCGCTGATCTCTTGTGCGAACCTCTCGGGCGACAACGATCCGTCCTTCCTGAACGGCGACAGCTTGGACGGCTTGCCATTCGCCACCGGCAGGACAACGAAAAAACCCGGATAACCGCCGCCGCCGAACCGCTCGAACAGCCGCTCCTCGGCGGCGCCATCCTCGGGGTTGACTGAAACTTTCACGAAATAATCCAGCACCGACCGTACGTGGTGGTTTGGCAGGTAGCTCTCGTTGAGCTTGCGGCACCACTTACACCACTCGGTATTGAAATAGACAATCATCGGCAGTTCGTCCCGCTCCGCCTCACGAAGCGCGGACTCAAAGCCGTCGGCGCCATTCTCCCAGCCGCTGGCGCGAAAGCCCGAAGCTTGGGCAATGGATGTGGCGAAAACGCCGACAACGACAATCAGCAAGAACAGTCCTGCGTGACTCGCGCGTGTGATCATTCGGCTCTGGGCTGACATACTGGTGACTCAGTCTATTACCAGACTTTTGAGTCTGCGAAGACACCGATCACGGCATCGCCAACGAATCACTCGCGAATCTCCCATTCGCTGGACACGTTGACCTGTTGGAGCGACGGATTGCGCCTGTCGTGCTGTAGAATGGCCCCATTCTCGCCGCTGCCATCCGATGACATCCGCTCGACGCAATTCCGTTCCTGTCTTTGTCGGCACCGTCAAGGTTGGTGGTGGTGCGCCCATCGTGGTGCAGTCGATGACGAATACCGACACGGCGGATATTGGATCGACTACCGAGCAGGTGAAGGCTCTCGCGCGCGCCGGTTCCGAACTGGTTCGCATCACGGTCAACACCTCGGAGGCTGCCGCGGCGGTCCCGCACATCCGCGAGCGACTCGACGCGATGGGCGTCAGCGTGCCGCTGATCGGTGACTTCCATTTCAACGGCCATAAGCTCCTCAAGGAACACCCCGCCTGCGCCGAGGCGCTGGCCAAGTACCGCATCAATCCGGGCAACGTCGGGCGCGGCAGCAAGCGCGATCCGCAGTTTGCCGAAATGATCGAGGTCGCCTGCCGGGTCGGGCGTCCGGTGCGCATCGGTGTCAACTGGGGAAGTCTCGACCAGGACCTGCTGACGCGACTCATGGACGAGAACTCGAAACGCGCCGAGCCGCACGATGCCAACGACGTGGTGCGTGAGGCGATGGTGCAGTCTGGGCTCGACAGCGCGCGGCGCGCCGAGGAGCTGGGTCTCGCGCACGATCGCATCATCATCAGCGCCAAGGTCAGCGGCGTGCAGGACCTGATCGCCGTGTATCGAATGCTCGCGACGCGCTGCGACTTTCCATTGCATCTCGGTCTCACCGAGGCGGGCCTGGGCTCCAAGGGCATCGTCGCCTCGACCGCCGCGATGGGCGTGCTGTTGCAGGAAGGCATTGGCGACACGATCCGCGTGTCACTCACGCCCGAGCCCGGCGGGGATCGCACCAACGAGGTGATCGTCGCGCAGGAAATCCTGCAGACGATGGGATTGCGCTCGTTCATGCCGATGGTGATCGCCTGCCCTGGGTGCGGGCGCACGACCAGCACGTATTTTCAGAAGCTGGCGCAGGACATTCAATCGCACATCCGGCACAAGATGCCGGAATGGCGGCGATCGTTCACGGGTGTCGAAGACATGACCGTCGCGGTGATGGGTTGCGTCGTCAACGGTCCGGGTGAGAGCAAGCACGCCAGCATCGGCATCAGCCTGCCTGGCACCGGTGAGCGGCCCGTCGCCCCGGTCTATGTCGACGGCGAGAAGACGGTGACGCTCAAGGGCGAGCGCATCGCCGAAGAATTCCAGCAGCTGGTCGAGGATTACGTGCAGCGCAAGTTTTCGCGCAAGGAAGTCTCATGAGCGAATTGAGCGACAAGAAGTGCGTGCCGTGCGAGGGCGGCGTGCAACCGCTGACGCGCGCTGACGCCGAGAAGTACTTGAAGAAGCTGGCAGCGGGTTGGGCGCTGTCGGATGACGCGAAACAAGTCCGCCGCGAGTACCGCTTCAAGGATTTCTACCGCACCATGAGCTTCGTGAATGGCCTCGCGTACGTCGCGAATGCCGAGGATCATCACCCCGATCTCGAGGTCGGTTACAACTATTGCAACGTGCGTTTCACGACCCACGCGATCAAGGGACTGTCCGAGAACGACTTTATCTGTGCCGCCAAGATCGATCGCCTGACCGGCTGACGTTTTCACGAAATCTTTGCATCGCAGCAACGGCGTTGAAACACGCCGTCCTTATCGTGCGCTCCGCAAACCAAGGAGCAGCGCATGTATATGTCTAATCTGGCCGAAGTACTGGAGTCCCTCGACTCCGGTGCACGTGCCCACGCCGACCCCACGGAACAGGCCGGCGAGTTGTACGCATCCGATGAATCTCCGCTCACCGCGGATGAGCTCGAGACATTACTCGGCCCTGCACCGCGGCGTCGCGACGCCCAGCGCAAGCGTCTGCGGCTCGTCCGCTTCCGCGACAATTTCTCGGGAGATTTCCGGCCGTTTCGCGTCCGTTGACAGTCGCCAGTCGCAAGGTTCCCTCAAGATCGGTGAGCCATCTCGCACTTCGGAAAACTGGCCGGGGAAACTTGCGCTGGTGCACCTTTTTGGCGACAGGTGTGGCGTAGGGTGACCGTGGTTTTCCAGAGGTCACCATGCACAAGCTGAGTCGGGTTTTACAGAATGTGGGTGGCGAGAACCCACCGCCGGCGATGCGCCTGCGGCTCCGCGAACCCGAGCGAACGCTGTCGCCGTTCGAGGCCGACGCCCTGTTGACGGCCTCGGGACAGTTTGCACGTCGCAATCGCGTGTTCCCGGACTTCCAGGACAATTACTCCGGCGATTTTCACCTGTTCCGGATCTACTGATCCGGTTCAGCGATCGAACAGCGCGGCGTTCTCCGCGGCGGACGCGGCGTCGATCTGCTCCATTGGCACGCGACTGAAGCGTCGCGCCAGCACCAGCGTGATCTCACTCTTTTCCTCGGCCAACGACCACTGCGCGTGCTCGAGCAACAGTGCCAGCTCGAAGCTGCGCCCGATCATGAGCGCCAGGCGCCGTGCGCCCGCCTGAAGTGCAACGCGATCATTGGTCGTGTCGAACCACTCGGCCGCGCGCGTAAGCAGTTCGCGTGCAGCTTGCGCTGCTGGCAGCAGTCGCGGATCTCGTACCGTGGCCAATGCGCGCTCAACCCGTTCCCGCAATGCCGCCAGCCCACGATCGAGATCGGCGCGCAACACCGCATCGAGCGCCAGCACGTTGGTGGTGCCTTCCCAGATCGGCAGCACCTGGCTGTCGCGAAGCAGCACTGGCAGACCTGTATCCTCGACGTAGCCCGCTCCACCGAACGCCTCCAACGCTTCGCTCGCGACCGCCACCGATTGCTTGCCGGTGACGAGCTTGGTGATCGGCAACAGCAGCCGCAGCAACTGCTGGCCCGTCTCATCCAGCTCGCCACTCTCATCGCGACCCAACAGCGCCACCAGTTCGAACGTGAGCAGAAACGCGCCGGCCAGTTCGGCCTGCATCGCAGCCAGCGTCTCGCGATGCAGGGGTTGTTCGATCAGCGGCGCACCGAACACCTGCCGGCGCCTTGCGTAGTCGATCGCCAGGGCGACGCCCCGGCGCATGAATGAGCAGGCGCAGACGCTGTTCCATACCCGCGTGATCTTCAGCATCGGCTCGATGTGGCGCGTGCCGTGTGCGGGCTCGGCGACGAGCTCCGCCGGCGTGCCGTCGAGCGTCAACTCCGCGGTGGGCACTTTGCGCGTGCCGAGCTTGTCCTTGAGGCGCTCGACTCGAATGCCCTGCATGCGGCCCGCCGAGTCGCGCGTTTCGACGTAGAACAGCGCGAGCCCGCTGCCGCCCGGGCCGTTGCCTTCGGGACGCGCCAGCGTCAATGCCATCTGCGAAGTTGCAGCCGAGGTGAACCATTTCCTGCCGTAGAGCCGCCAACGGCCGTCCGCATCGCGTCGTGCGGCAGTCAGCGATGCGCCGACATCCGAGCCGCCGCTGGCCTCCGTCATCCACTGGCCGCTGGTCCAGAAACTCTTCGGATCGCGGGACGTGAGATGCGGGACGGCACGGGCGATCAAGGCGCGATTCTTTGACTCGATCAGGGTACGGACTGCGCCATCGGTCATGGCCAGCGGACAGGTGTAGACGTCGCTCGAGGCGTGAAACAGGTAGACGAGCGCGAACTGGTGCAGACGTGAGAGGCGGCCGTCGCGGTGTTCGTATGGAATTGCGGTGAGCCCGTGATCGACCGCGATCCGCTCGGCGCGCTGCCACAAGGGCGTGAGCTCGATGCGGTCGACGCGGTTGCCCCAGGCATCCCACTGGACCAGGCGCGGCTCGTTGAGGCGATCGGCGAGTTGCAGCGAATACAGCTCGCCGCCCGCCAGTCGCCCCATCTCGGTGAGCCCGTCTTGCAGCCGTTCCCGCACGTCAATCGGTATCAGGCGCGCGAGATACGACCGCAATAGCGAATCCGCGAGGTACTCGTTCCCGAGCACCGGTGGCGTTTGAATGAACCCTGACATCAGCGGACTTCGCAGTAACCGCCGGCAACGCCGTGCGGCGAAAGGACGATCTGCCACAGCTGGTTGCGGCGCGTACGGAATGCGGCGGCACACACCAACAGATAGAAGCGCCACATGCGCCGGAACCGCTCGCCGTACCGGGTGGCAATCTCGTGCCAGCGCAGCTCGAAATTGTCGTGCCACGCCATCAGCGTGCGATCGTAGTCGAAGCCGAAACTGTGCCAGTCCTCGATGATCCATAGGCCTTCAACGCCCTGCGCGATCTGCGCCATCGACGGCAGCAACGAGTTGGGGAAAATATAGCGCTCGATCCACGGGTCGTTGGCGCCATGCGAGGAATTGCTGCCGATGGTGTGCAGCAGGAACAAACCATCGCGTGTCAACAGGCGGCGCACAGTGTCGAAGTAGGTGCGATAGTTGCGCAGCCCGACGTGCTCGAACATGCCGAGCGAAAAAATGCGGTCGAACTCGCCGCTCAGGCTGCGGTAGTCCTCGAGCTGGATGCTGACGGGCAAGCCACGGCAGCGCTCGCGTGCGGCTTCCGCCTGGTTTTGCGAGACGGTGATTCCGGTGACGTGCACGCCGTAGCGCTCGGCAGCGAACTGCGCCGCTCCGCCCCATCCGCAACCGATGTCGAGCACCCGCATGCCCTGTTCGAAACCCAGCTTGCGGCACACCAGGTCGAGCTTGGATTCCTGTGCGGCATTCAGTTCCTGGGCGACGCGCCAGTAACCACAGCTGTAAATCATCCGTGGATCGAGCATGCGCCGGTAGAGATCGTCGCCGATGTCGTAGTGCCGCTCGCCCACCTTGAACGAACGACGCGGTGTCTGCGGATTGAACAGCCGGGCGCGCAGGCTGGCCAGCACCTCACGCAGCGACGGCATTTCGAAATCGAGCTTGGCTTCGAACACGCGGCGCATCATTTCATCGAGCTGCGAGCATTCCCACCAGCCGTCCATGTAGGACTCACCCGCGCCGAGCGAGCCTTGCGCCATCACGCGGCGAAACACCCGTTGATCGACCACGCGGATGTCCCACGGCGCGGAACCATCGACGACAATCCCGGCGCGGGCCATCAACTCAACGAATGCACGGCGATAGCTGTCTGCCCCCATGGCAATTTCCGTTTGTTCGCCCGTACCTCTCGGTCAGGCATCAACCAACGCCAACCGCGGCAGATCGCCAGCCAGACCCAGCGCGCGCTTCATGAACAGAGTTTTCACAGGTTCAGCACGATTCACAAGCGTAAGGCCGGCTCGGCGGATGGCGCCGACGGTGGCATTGTCGTTGGAAAACAGCCGATTGAGCCCGTCGAGCGCGGCCAGCATCAACAGGTTCTCGCCTTTGCGCCAACGCTCGTAGCGGCGCAGCGACTTGAGCTCTCCGGGATCGTCGCCGTTGGCGCGCGCTTCGGCGATGACTTCGGCCAGCGCGGCACAATCGAGAAAGCCGAGATTCACTCCCTGGCCGGCAAGCGGGTGCACGGCATGCGCCGCATCGCCGATCAGTGCGAAGCGCGATTCGACGTAGGATTGCGAGTGGCTGCTGCGAAGCGGGAAGTCCGCGCGCGCTGCACATCGCGTGACGGAGCCAAGAACCGCATCGGTCGCACGCTCGACGGCACGGCAGAAGTCCTCGGGCGGCATCGCGATCAACTCCGCGGCAAACTCAGGCGTCGTGCTCCACACGATCGACGCGCGCCCATCCTGTAACGGCAACAAAGCGATGGGGCCCGTCGCGAGAAATCTCTGCCAGGCCGTGTGCTGGTGCGGCTCGGTGGTCTCGACATGAGACACCACGGCCTGCTGTTCGTGGGCATGACCACGCGTCGCGATTCCCATCAGAGCGCGTGTCGGAGAATCCGCGCCATCGGCGGCGACGACCAGCAAGCCTTCGATTCGCGGACCGTTTGCGAGCTCGATCGTCATCGCGCCCGTCCCGCGCTGCAGGCCACTCACCTGGCCTTGCACGATGCGCACCCCCTGGGTACGCGCTTGCTGCAGCAGCGCCCATTGGATGCGCCGGTTCTCGACGATGTACCCCAGGTTCGCCTCGCCCAGCGTGGCGCAGTCGAACTGAATCGATCCGGGTCCGTCGGGTCGACCTGCCTCGTCCCATACGCACATGCGCCCGAAGGCGCACACGCGCTCGGCAGCAAGCGCTGTCCAGGCGCCACTGGCCCGCAATACACGCTCGCTGGCGCGCGATAACGCTGACACTCGCAGATCGATCTCGGCGTCACTCGCCGGCCGCGTCGGCGGATGCGATTCGATCAACACGATTCGCTCCGCCGCTACGATCGCGCGGTGCGCCAGCAGCGATGCCAGGCAGGCTCCCACCATCCCGCCGCCCACGATCACGATATCGGCTTCGCTGCTCATGCGAGTGGCATGCCGCGGGCAAGTCGCGGCAACCGTCCCGTAACGCCGAGACTCAACGCCGAGAGCGCGCTCTTCGCCGGTGGCAGCACGTCGAACAGCAGCAAGCCGAGATCGCGGACGACCCTGACGGTGCCGAGGGGATTGTTGAACAAACGGATCAATCCGTCGGTAAAGGCGATCACGCTGCGTCGATCGGTCCGGCGCCATTCGTCGTAACGGGCCAGCATCGATTCCTCTCCAAGCGTAGCGGTCGAATCGGCGATGACTTCCGCCAGCGTGGCGACGTCGCGCAGCCCGAGATTGAATCCCTGACCGGCGATTGGATGCAGACCCTGCGCAGCATTGCCGATGATCACCACCCGGGTGCCGACACGTTCCTCGGCGCGGGTCAATGCCAGTGGATAGCAATGCCGCCGGCCAACGCGGGTAAATCGGCCGAGGCGAAACCCGAAGCGCTCCTGGAGCGCGGCGAGAAACTCGCCGTTGCTGAGCTCCATGGTCGATGCGGCGACGTC
>Ga0184627_10000616_pt1 | contig 13740 bp, 10 predicted proteins | sample PLM3_127_b1_FD_133150 | JGI IMG/M metagenome (GOLD analysis project Ga0184627, IMG submission 133150) | Groundwater sediment microbial communities from an aquifer in East River, Colorado, USA - PLM3_127_b1 | ecosystem: Environmental > Terrestrial > Soil > Riparian zone | place: USA: East River...
CATCGCGTCGAGCATGCCTTCGGCGAAGTTGCCGGGCGTCGAGGCCGCCTTGGTGGCGGTGACCCGACCCGCCCGGTCGAGGACGACACAGTCGGTGAAGGTGCCGCCAATATCGACGCCGACGAGATAGGGTCCCAGAAGCTCCTCCTTGTTGTTCTTGCGCCGATTGGGCCGGCGCGCGAGCGGGGTTGTATCCTAACTGAATGTCCGCGCCCCTCGCCCTGTTCGTCGGCGCCCACCTCGCCTGCTACGGGTTCCCCGACGGGCACCCGCTCGGCATCGACCGCCAGGGCGCGTTCTGGTCGGAGGCGTTGGCGCTCGGGCTCGACAAGCGCGTGCAGGTTTTCGCGCCGCGCCTCGCGACCCGCCAGGAGCTGGAGCGCTTCCACACCACCGAGCACGTGAGCTGGGTGAAGCTCCGGTCCGAGGTCGGCGACGGCTACCTCGACTACGGCGACACCCCGGCGTTCCCGGGCGTCTTCGAGCGCGGCGCGGCGGTGGCCGGTACGGCGATCGAGGGTCTCGAGCGCCTGATGGCGGGCGACGTGCGGCGGACGTTCCAGCCGATCGGCGGCCTGCACCACGCGCGCCGTGGGCAGGCGGCCGGATTCTGCGTGTTCAACGACCTCGGCGTGGTCATCGAGAGCTTGCGGGCCCGGTTCGGGGTGGCGCGGGTCGGCTACGCCGACATCGACGTCCATCACGGCGACGGCATCTACTACCCGTACGAGGCCGACCCCGCGCTGATCGTCGTCGACATCCACGAGGACGGACGGTTCCTCTATCCCGGGACCGGGCACGCGCGCGAGATCGGACGAGGCGAAGCCGAGGGGACGAAGCTCAACCTCCCGCTCCCGCCCCGCGCCGGTGACCGCGAGTTCTTCGCCGCCTGGGAGAAGGGGCTAGCGCATCTCCGCCGCTACAAGCCGGAGTTCCTGATCCTCCAGTGCGGCGCCGACGGGCTGGCCGGAGATCCGCTCGGCGATCTGAGCTACACGCCCGCGGTGCACGCTCGGGTAGCCCGCGACGTGCGTCGGCTCGCGGACGAGATGTGCGGGGGCCGCCTGATGGCGTTCGGCGGCGGAGGCTACGACCTCAAGAACCTCGCCGCGGCCTGGACCGCGGCGCTGGGCGAGCTCGCCTGACGGTCGAGCGCGCTCGGTCAGTCGACGTCGAACTTGATCCCCTGCGCGAGCGGCAGCTCCCGCGAAAAGTTGATCGTGTTCGTCGCGCGCCGCATGTAGGCCTTCCAGCTGTCCGAGCCCGACTCGCGCCCGCCGCCGGTCTCCTTCTCGCCGCCGAACGCGCCGCCGATCTCCGCGCCGCTCGGGCCGATGTTGACGTTCGCGATGCCGCAGTCGCTGCCGGCGCCCGAGAGGAACGCTTCCGCCTCGCGCAGGTCGTTGGTGAAGGTCGACGAGGCGAGCCCCTGCGACACGGCGTTGTGCAGCCGGAAGGCTTCGTCGAGCTCGCGGTACCGCAGGACATAGAGGATCGGGGCGAACGTCTCGCGACGCACCAGCTCGCTCTGCGAGGGCATCTCCACGAGCGCCGGGTTCACGTAGGCGCCGCCCTCGCATCCCGGGACCGTCGCGCGTCCGCCGCCGTGCACCTTGCCGCCCTGCGCACGCGCCTCGGCGAGCGCGGCTTCCATCGCGTCGAGGGCGCGTTCGTCGATGAGCGGCCCGACAAGGGTGCCCGATTCCAGCGGATTGCCGATCTTCACCCGGCCGTAGGCGTCGACGAGGCGGACCACCAGACGGTCGCCGATCGAGTCGTGCACGATCAGCCGGCGCAGGCTCGTGCAGCGCTGTCCGGCCGTGCCCACCGCCGCGAAGAGCACCGCGCGCACGACCAGGTCGAGATCGGCGCTCGGGGCGACGATCGCCGCGTTGTTGCCGCCCAGCTCGAGAATCGCACGGCCCAGGCGCTGCGCGACGCGCGGCGCGACCTCGCGACCCATGCGCGTGCTGCCCGTCGCCGACAGCACCGCGATGCGCGGATCGTCGGCGAGCGCCTCACCGAGCTCCCGCCCGCCGACCAGCACCTGCGAGAGCCCCGCCGGGGCCGCGCCGAAGCGCTGCATCGCGCGGGCGAGGAGCGCGTTGGCCGCGGCCGCACAAAGCGGCGTCTTCTCCGACGGCTTCCACACCACCGGGTCGCCGCACGCGAGCGCCAGCGCCGCGTTCCACGCCCACACGGCGACCGGGAAGTTGAACGCCGAGATCACGCCGCACACCCCGAGCGGGTGCCACGTCTCCATCAGGCGATGGGCGGGGCGCTCCGAGGCGATGGTGAGCCCGTACAGCTGGCGCGACAAGCCGACGGCGAAATCGCAGATGTCGATCATCTCCTGCACTTCGCCCAGACCCTCCTGCAGGATCTTGCCGTTCTCCAGCGTGACGAGGCGGCCGAGCGCTTCCTTGTTCGCCCGCAGCTCGTCGCCGAACAGGCGCACGAGCTCGCCGCGCTTCGGCGCGGGCACCATGCGCCACTCGAGGAAGGCGCGATGCGCCGCGTCGATCGCGGCCCGCGCAGCGTTCGCCGTCGTCTCGGGCAAGCGGCCGAGCACGGCGCCGTCGATCGGCGAGCGCGACACGAGACCGCTGCCGGCCGCAGCACGCTCGACGGCTATCCCGAGCTGGGTGAAGAGGGCGTCGACCTTCATAGCCACCTCCGGAGCGCTGACACCGCTCAGGCAAAGTATCGCCCGAAGCGGTTCGCGAGGAAATCATCGAGCTGCGTCTCCTCCTGCCGCACGAACCCGCGCTGCGGCAGCCGGCCGGCGACGAACAGGTCGACCATCGCGCAGACCCCCGCCGCGGTCGTGAGCTGGATCGCGCTCAGCTGCCGGCCGTCGACGGCACGCCCGTAGACCTTCTTCGCGTAGCTCTCCTGCACCAGCTGCCCGTCGCGCCAGCCGCTCGCGGTGACGAACACCAGTACCACGTCCTGCCAGGTGATCGGCAGCGCCGTCTCCAGCACGTCCTTCAGCAGCGCGCGCCGCTCGCCGAGGCGCAGGTCGCGGATGAGCAGCTTCATCGCGTCCCGATGGCCGGGGTACCGAACGGTCTTGTAGTTGAGGTTCTGGACCTGGCCGGCGAGCGTCTCCCACAGCGTGCCGAGCCCCCCGGAGGTGTTGAAGGCCTCGTAGGCCACGCCATCCAGCGAGAAGTGCTCGACCTCCTCGAGCGGGAGCGTCTCGCGGTAGCGCCCGTCCACGATCGCCTCGCAGGGGTTGCAGTACTCGTTGATAAGCCCGTCCGTGCTCCAGGTCAGGTTGTAGAAGAGGGCGTTCGCGGGGTAGACGGGCAGCGCGCCGACGCGCATGAGCACGTCGCGCACGGTGTCGAACCGGCGGGCGAGGTCGTAGGCCGCGATCCCGACGAAACCCGGCGCGAGCCCGCACTGCGGGACGAACGCCGTCGGCGCGTCCTGCGCGAGCTCCCGGATGTGCCGCGCGCTCTCGACATCCTCGGTGAGATCGAAGTAGTGCACGCCGGCAGCGCGTGCGCCCTCGCCGATCGCCGGGGTGAGCCAATGCGGGCACGCGCTCAGCGCGATGTCCTGGCCGCGCAGCGCCTCCACCAACGCCGCCGAATCGGCAAGGTCGAGCGCGCGGGTGTCGAGCCCCGCGGCGCGAAAGCGCTCCAGACGCGCGGCGTCGCTGTCGATGACCGTCAGCCGATAGTCTCCGGTCGGGCCGAGCAGCGCGGCGATCCCAGTCCCGATCTTGCCGGCGCCGAGCAGTGCGAGTTTCGTCATGACGACCTGACCACCGACATCACTGACCGCGACCGCCCGACGGAGCGGGATGGATCGCTCAGCGCATCAGCCGGGCGAGCAGCTTGTCCAGGTGCTCGTGGCTCATGTAGTGCACGACGAGCCGCCCCGAGCCTTTCTTGCTCGACTTGATCTCGACGGTGGTGCCGAGCTTTTCGGACACCTCTTCCTCCAGCCGCTGAATGTCGCGGCCCGAGCGCGCCTTGGGCCGCGGGACGCGGGCCTTCGGGTGCAGGAGGTCGTTCACGAGCTGCTCGGTCTCGCGCACGGACAGGCCTTTGTCCGCAACCTTCTTCGCGGTCGCGACCTGCAGCTCGCCGTCGAGCGCGAGCAGCGCCCGGGCGTGACCCATGTCGAGCCGGCCGTCCAACACCAGGCTCTGCACCGACTCCGGCAGATTCAGCAGGCGCAGGAGGTTCGTCGTCGCGGCGCGCGAGCGGCCGATCGCGTCCGCGGCCTCCTGGTGCGTCAGCTTGAACTCGCTCACGAGCCGCTGGACGCCCTGCGCTTCCTCGAGCGGGTTCAGGTCCTCGCGCTGGATGTTCTCGATCAGCGACATCGCGAGCGCCGCCTGGTCCGGCACGTCGCGCACGACGACCGGCACCTCGCCGAGCCCGGCGATACGCGCCGCGCGCCAGCGGCGCTCGCCGGCGATCAGCTCGTAGCGGTCCGCGCCCGCCGGCCGCACGAGGATCGGCTGGATGAGGCCCTGCGCCTTGATCGATGCGGCGAGCTCGTCGAGCGACGCCGCGTCCATTCTCGTGCGCGGCTGGTACCGCCCCGGCTGAATCCGGTCGATGTCGACGGTCGCCGCCGACTCGCGCGCGGGGACCTCGCTTTCGACGTCGAGCAGCGCGTCGAGGCCGCGCCCGAGCCCTTTGGGTTTCATCATGCTTCCTCCTCCCCGGCGAGCGCGACACTCGCCGCAGCCGCCGGCTCCGCCCGCCCGAGGAGCTCGTCGGCGAGCGCGAGATACGCCTGGGACCCCTTGCACACCGCGTCGAACCGGATCGCCGGGATGCCGTAGCTCGGCGCCTCGGCGAGCCGCACGTTGCGCGGGATGATCGTCCCGTAGACCTTGCTTCCGAAGTGCTCCTCGAGCTGCGCCGAGACCTGCTGCGCGAGCGTGTTCCGCGGATCGAACATCGTGCGCAGCAGGCCGGCGATCTCGATCGACGGGTTGAGGTGCATCCGGACCTTCTTGATCGTGTTGATCAGGTCCGAGAGCCCCTCGAGCGCGTAGTACTCGCACTGCATCGGGATCACGACCGCGTCCGCGGCGACCAGACCGTTCAGCGTCAGCAGGTTCAGCGCCGGGGGGCAATCGAGCACGATGAAGTCGTACTCGTCGGCCAGCGGCGCCAGCGCGCCCTTCAGGCGCACCTCGCGATGGTCGAGCTCGACCATCTCGCCCTCCGCGCCGGCGAGCTCGCGATTCGCCGGTAGCACGTCGTAACCGCCGGTCTCCGAGCGCGCACGCACGTTTTCCGCGGTGGAGAGGCCCAGCAGCACCTGGTAGACGGTCTCCTTGAGCGAGCGCTTGTCGACGCCCGAGCCCATCGTAGCGTTGCCCTGGGGATCGAGATCCACGAGCAGGACGCGCTGCCCGGCCTGGGCGAGCCCCGCGGCGATATTGACGGCGGTCGTCGTCTTGCCGACGCCGCCCTTCTGGTTCGCGATGGCGAGGACGCGCGTCATTGCGTGGGCGCGACGATCACGAGATGCCGCTCGGCCTCGAGCCCCGGCACGGCGAGCTTCATGACATTCACCACCTGGAATCCCCCTGGCACGCGCTCGATCTCGTCACGCGGATAGACGCCTTTCATCGCGGCGATGATGCCGCCGGGCGCGAGCAGCCGGCTGCTTGCCGCGACGAACTCGCCGAGCTCGGAGAACGCGCGCGACACGATGGTCTCGAACCGCGCGCTGGTCCGCCACGACTCGACGCGCTCCGATTCCACGGCCGCGTTCCCGAGCCCGAGCTCCGCGACCGCCTGGCGCAGGAACGCCGTCTTCTTGTGATTCGCGTCGAGGAGCGTCACCCGCAGCTCGGCATTCGCGATGGCGAGCGGGATGCCGGGGAGCCCCGCGCCGCTGCCGACGTCCAGCACCCGCGGACCCTTCACGTGCGGCAGGATCGCCGCCGAATCGAGCAGGTGGTGCGTCACCATCCGCTCGCGGCTGCGAATGGCCGTGAGGTTGTAGACCCGGTTCCATTTCTCGAGGAGATCGAGGTAGCGCCCGAAGCGCTCGAGCTCGCCGGCGCGCAGCGCCAGCCCGAGCGCTGCGAGGCCGCGCTCGAGTCCCTCCGTTTCGCTCATGCCGCACTTTGTTCCGGCCGTGCACGCCGCGCCTGCCCCACGCGTCGCTTCAGGTGAACGAGCAGCAGCGAGATCGCCGCCGGTGTCACGCCCGAGATGCGCGACGCCTGACCCACGGTCTCAGGGCGATGCTGGTTCAGCTTCTGCTGCACTTCGAACGAGAGGCCGCGCACCGAGCGGTAATCCAGGTCGGCGGGCAACGCCATCGACTCGTGCTCCTCGTTCCGCGCGACCTCGTCCTGCTGGCGCGCGATGTAGCCGGCGTACTTCGCCTGGATCTCCACTTGCCCCGCGACCGCGGCATCGTCGACGGCGGGGCCTGCGCCCGGGAGCGTCATCAACGCCGCGTACGTTACGTCGGGCCGCTTCAGCAGGTCGAACAGCGAGTGCTCGCGCGCGATGCGTTGGCCGAGCACGCGCTCGGCCTCGTGCGGCGCCAGGATGCGCGGGTTGACCCACGTGGACTTCAACCGCTCGCGCTCGGCGGCGATCGCGTCGCGCTTGCGTGCGAACGCATCCCAGCGCTCATCATCGACGACGCCGAGCTCGCGGCCGATCTCGGTGAGGCGAAGATCGGCGTTGTCCTCGCGCAGCATGAGCCGATACTCCGCGCGGCTCGTGAACATCCGGTACGGCTCGCTGACGCCCCGGGTCACGAGGTCGTCGACGAGCACGCCCAGGTAGGCCTCGTCTCGGCGCGGGCACCAGGGCCCTTTGCTGCGCACAAGTTGCGCCGCATTGATCCCGGCGAGGAGCCCCTGCGCCGCTGCTTCCTCGTAGCCGGTCGTGCCGTTGATCTGACCGGCAAAGAAGAGCCCCTGGATCGCCTTGGTTTCCAACGACGCTTTGAGCCCGCGGGGGTCGTAGTAGTCGTACTCGATCGCGTACCCCGGGCGCAGCAGGTGTGCGCTTTCCAAGCCTTTGATCGAACGTACCAATTCCATCTGGACATCGAAGGGCAGGCTGGTCGAGATGCCGTTCGGGTAGACCTCGTGGGTGGTCAGCCCCTCGGGTTCGAGGAAGACCTGATGGTGCTGCTTCGCCGCGAACCGATGGATCTTGTCCTCGATCGAGGGGCAATAGCGGGGACCGATCCCTTCGATCTTGCCGGTGTACATGGGAGAGCGGTCGAGCCCCGCACGGATGATGTCGTGCGTACGTTCGTTGGTGTGGGCGATCCAGCACGGTAGCTGGCGGGGATGCATCTCCCGGGAGCCGATAAACGAGAACACCGGCGCAGGATCATCCCCGGGCTGGCGCTCAAGGACCGAAAAGTCGATCGTCCGGCCGTCGAGCCGGGGCGGAGTCCCGGTTTTTAGCCGCCCAACGGGGAGTTTCAGCTCCCGGAGGCGGGCAGCGAGGCTGATCGACGGCGGATCCCCCGCCCGCCCCCCCTGATAGTTCTGAAGGCCGACGTGGATGAGACCGGATAGGAAGGTTCCGGTCGTCAAAACCACCGTTTGCCCCCGGAAACGGATCCCTAACTGGGTCACGACCCCGGTAACGCGGTCGCCCTCGAGGGTCAGATCGTCGACTGCCTGCTGAAACAGGGCCAGGTTCGGCTGGGTCTCGAGCCGGGTCCGAATCGCCTTCTTGTACAGCAGGCGGTCGGCCTGGGCGCGAGTTGCCCGCACCGCTGGACCCTTGCTGGAGTTCAGGGTCCGGAACTGGATCCCCGCCTCGTCCGTCGCCAGCGCCATCGCCCCGCCGAGCGCGTCGATCTCCCTGACGAGATGGCCCTTCCCGATCCCGCCGATCGACGGGTTGCAGGACATCTGGCCGAGGGTCTCGATGCTATGGGTCAGCAGCAGCGTCTTGCAGCCCATTCGAGCAGCCGCGAGCGCGGCCTCCGTCCCGGCGTGGCCGCCGCCGACGACGATGACATCGAACTCGGTGGGGAAAAGCATCGCAGCGTCGCTCTAGGGCGCGAATGATACGTGAATGTTCCACGTGGAACCACGCGGCCCTGGGCAAGGGGGATGTTTCACGTGGAACACCCGGAGTCGCCCCGACTGCGGCGACGCAGCGCCAGGGCGCGCCGCCTAATTTGCTGCGCTGCGGTGTGTCCGCCGCCCTTGCAGGAACCAGATCAGCCCGATGAGCAGGCCCGCCGGGATGAATACCCAGTTCTGGGAAGGACGATTCCGGTTCGGCAGCTCGATCGCGAGGATCTTGTAGCCCCGCTCGACGCCGAGCTTCCTCGCGCGGCTGCCGAACTTAACGTCCGAGATCTGAAGCTCGTTCCCCGCGCCGACCAGCGTCACGCCGGAATTCCGGATGCGCTCCCGCCCGTTCGCACCCTCACCCATGGGCAGGGCCACCGTCTTAGTGATCTCGTCGCCTTCCACGTTCGTACCCTGGATCTTCATCACCACCCACTCGTCCTTCCCCAGCGCATCCGCGACCTTGTAGATCTCGCCCGCCGGCGCCGCAACGTATTTCGCATGGAACTGATCGATCACCCAGTCGGGCCGGAAGAACAGGAACGTCGCGACGAGCAGCAGACCCATCTCCCACCACGTTGAGCGCGCGCGGAAATAGCCCATCGTCGCTGCAGCGAAGAGCAAGGACGCGATCGTGGCCGAGATGCACACGACCACCACTTCCCACCAGCTGCCGACGCCGATGAACAGGATCTGCGGGTTGAAGATGAAGATGAACGGCAGCAGCGCGGTGCGGAAGCTGTACCACGTCGCCTGCAGGCCGGTCTTGTTGGGATCGGCGCCGGAGATCGCCGACGCGGCGTACGAGGCGAGGCCCACCGGCGGCGTGACGTCGGCCATGATGCCGAAGTAGAAGACGAAGAGGTGCACGCCGATCAGCGGGATCACGAGATCGCTGCGCGCGCCGAGCTCCACGATCACCGGCGCCATCAGCGTCGCGACGAGGATGTAGTTCGCCGTCGTGGGCACGCCGGTACCGAGCAGCAGGCAGATCACCGCCGTCAGCACGAGCATCGCGAGCACATTGCCGGCCGAAATGAACTCGACGAAGTCGGTCATCATCAGGCCCAAGCCCGTCAGCGTCACGGTGCCGACGATGAGACCCGCGCTCGCGCACGCGACCGCGATGCCGATCATGTTGCGGGCGCCGAGGACGAGGGCCTGCCACAGGTCAGCGAAACCCTTGCGCCACGCGGCGCCGATCGCGCCCGTGCGGCGGAACGCGGCGAGGAGCGCGGGCGTCGCGACGACCATCGCCATCGAGGTGGCGGTCGCCCAGAACGCCGACGTCCCCGGCGACAGCTCCTCGATCATGAGACACCAGAGCAGGACCACGATCGGAACGAAGAAATGCAGCCCCGCGCGCGTCGTGGGCCAGGCCTCCGGAAGATGGACGACCGGCGCGTCCCGGTCGTCCTGCGGTAGATCCGGGTAACGCGACGAGAACGCGAGCAAGCCGACGTAGCTCGCCAGGGTCACGCCGGCGAGCGCCCATCCCGCCGCATCGCCGAACAGCCAGCGAACGAACGTGATCCCGTAGTAGATCGCCGCGCAGGCAGCGAGCGTCCCGGCGATCCCGAGCGCCCAGCCGAGCGCGCGCGCGCGCAGGCCGCGCTGGCGCGGGCGCGAGATCGCCTTGAGGTCGTACTTCAGGGCCTCGAGGTGCACGATGTAGAACAGCGCGATGTACGAGATCACCGCCGGCAGCGCGGCGTGCTTGATGATCTCGGTGTACGGGATGCCGACGTACTCGACCATCAGGAACGCAGCGGCGCCCATCACCGGCGGCATGATCTGGCCGTTGATCGACGACGCCGCCTCGATCGCGCCCGCCTTGACGGCGGAGTAGCCGGTGCGCTTCATCAGCGGGATGGTGAAGATTCCGCCGGAGACCACGTTCGACACCGACGAGCCGGACACCAGGCCGTTCAGTGCCGAGGACACTACGGCGACCTTCGCCGGACCGCCGCGCAGGTGGCCGAGCAGCGCGAACGAGATCTGCATCATGTAGTTGCCGGCGCCGGCGATGTCGAGCAGCGTCCCGAACAACACGAAGAGGAAGATGAACTGCACCGAGACGCCGAGCGCCACGCCGTAGACGCCCTCGGTCGTGAGCCACATGTGCGAGACGAACCGCTGCAGCGTGGCGCCCTTGTGCTGGATCACCTCGGGCATGTACGGCCCGGCGAAGACGAAGAGGATGAAGAGGCCGGTCGTCACCAGCATCCCCATGCCCATCGCCCGGCGCGTCGCCTCGAGCATGATCACGATGCCGGTCACGCCGACCACCAGGTCAAAGGTCGTGGGCTGGCCCGGCCGCGTAGCAAGCTCGTTGTAGAACAGGAAGAGATAGGCGGCGCAGAACGCCCCGATCAGGGCGAGCAGCCAGTCGGTCCAAGGGACGACGTTGCGCGAAGAAGACCTGAACGCCGGGAACGCAGTGAAGGCGAGGAACACCGCGAATGCGAGGTGAATGGCACGCGCCTCGGTGTCGTTGAAGACCCCGAACCTGACGACGAACGCCAGCGGCGACGCGTACCAGACTTGAAACAGCGACCAGGCCGCGGCGACGAGCGCGAGAAAGAGGCCAACCTTGCCCGCCGGCTCGCGGCCCCCAAGGTCGGCTTCCTTGACCAGTTGCTCGAGATCGGGGCTCGGCCCCGGCGCGGTCGCTGCCATGGTTCCCTTCCCCCAATGACATGACAAGGGGCGCGAGTCCGCGCCCCTTGTGGCGACTATCGAGAGCGTGCGCTTACTTTAACCAGCCCTTCTCTTTGTAGTACTTGACCGCGCCGTCATGGAGCGGCGCCGAGAGCCCGTCCTTGACCATCGCTTCGGGCTTGAGGTTGGCAAGCGCGGGGTGCAGCTTCTTGAACTCGTCGAAGTTCTCGAACACCGCCTTCACGACCACATAAATCGTATCCGGCGGCGTCTTGGTGGACGAGACGAACGTCGCCAGCACGCCGTAGGTTTCGGTCGCCTGCGGATTGTTGGGGTACAGGCCGCCCGGGATCGTCGCCTTGGCGTAGTACGGCTTCTCCTTCACGAGCTTCTCGATCGCCGGCCCGGTCAAGGCCACGAGCTTCGCGCCGCAGGTCGTCGTCGGGTCCTGGATGTTGGCCGAGGGATGGCCGACGGCATAGAAGAAACCGTCGATCTTGCCGTCGCAGAGCGCCGGGCCGTGCTCGTCGGCCTTGAGCTCGGAGGCAAGGCCGAAATCCGACATCTTCCAGCCCATCGCGCCGAGGAGCTCCTCCATCGAAGCGCGCGTGCCGGACCCGGGATTGCCGACGTTGAACTTCTTGCCCTTGAACTCGGCGAAGCTCTTGATGTTCGCCTCCTTGCGCGCGAGGACGGTGAACGGCTCCGGATGCAGCGACATCACGGCGCGAAGCTCGCGGTATGCGCCGCCGTCCTTGAACTGCGCGAGCCCATTGGTCGCGTTGTAATGGACGTCCGACTGCGCGACGCCCATGTCGAGCTCGCCGGCCTTGATGGTGTTGATGTTGAAGACCGAGCCCCCGGTCGATTCGACCGAGCAGCGGATCCCGTGCGCCTTGCGGTCCTTGTTGACCAGCCTGCAGATCGCGCCGCCGGCGGCGTAGTAGACCCCGGTGACCCCGCCGGTGCCGATCGTGATGTACTTCTGCTGGGCTTGGGCAGTGCCTATCGGTGCGGCCAATGCCGCGCCGACCGCCGCAGCGATGAGCGTGTGCTTGCGCATTACGGGTTCTCCTCCTGGAAGGCCTTCTTCGGGCGTGAGGCTCGCTAGTCTATCGCTTCCGCAGCCGGGGCAGGCAGGCTCGCCGCGATGGCGGCGTCGATCGCCCGGCCGAGCTTGTCGACGAGCTCGTCGAGCTGCCCCTCGGTGACGATGAACGGCGGCGCGACGAGGACGTGGTCGCCGCGAGCGCCGTCGATCGTCCCGCCCATCGGGTAGCAGAGCAGCCCCTCCTCCATCGCGCGCTGCTTGATCTTCGCGTTCACGCGCTGACCCGGATCGAACGGCGCTTTCGTGGCGCGATCGGCCACGAGCTCGAGCCCCCAGAAGAGTCCCCGGCCCCGGATGTCGCCCACGTGGGGATGATCGGCGAAGCGCGCGCGCAGGCGCGCCTCCAGCGCCCGGCCGAGCCGCTGCACTTGCGGGATGAGGTTGCGGTCGCGGAGCGCCCGCTGCACCGCCAACCCGGCGGCACACGCCGCGGGATGACCGATGTAGGTGTGGCCGTGCTGGAAGAAGCCCGAACCGCCCACGATCGCGTCGTAGACCTTGCCGCTCGCGAGCAGCGCACCGATCGGCTGGTACCCCGCCCCGAGGCCCTTCGCGATCGCCACGAGATCCGGGGCGATGCCCTCCTGCTCGCAGGCGTAGAGCGTGCCGGTGCGGCCCATGCCGCACATCACCTCGTCGAGGATCAGCAGGATTCCGGCGCGGTCGCACAGCTCGCGGATCGCGCGGAAATAGCCCGGCACCGGGGGCACCGCGCCGAGCGTCGCGCCGACGACCGTCTCGGCGACGAACGCGATCACGTTGCGGGGGCCGAGGCGCGCGATCTCGGCCTCGAGCTCCGCGACCAGACGCTTACCGTAGGCCTCGTCGGTTTCCCCGGGCTGCTTGCCGCGATAGGCGTAGCACGGCGAGACGTGCGTGACGTCGACGAGCAGCGGTTCGAACTGCTTGCGGCGCCAGAGGTTGCCGCCGGCCGACAGCGCGCCGAGCGTGTTCCCGTGATAGCTCTGGCGCCGCGCGATCACGTGCCGCCGGCCGGGCTCGCCGATCTCGACGAAGTACTGCCGCGCGAGCTTGAGCGCCGCCTCCATCGCCTCCGAGCCGCCGCTCACGAAGTAGACGCGCGCCATTCCGGACGGCGCGTGGCGGATCAGGTCCTCGGCGAGCGCCTCCATCGGCTCGTTGGTGAAGAACGACGTGTGCGCGAACGCGAGGCGGTCGAGCTGCTGCTTGATCGCCTCGCGGACCTCGCGGTCGCTGTGGCCGAGGCACGAGACGGCCGCGCCGCAGGAGCCGTCGAGATAGCGCTTGCCGTTGGCGTCGATCAGGTACGGGCCGTCGCCGGCGACCGCGGTCGGATACTGGTGCTTGGGATTGCGGTGGAAGACGTAGCTCATCGCGCGCCTCGCGACTGGTCGAGTCCGCGCGATTCTAGACCTGCAAACCCCCCGGCCTTCGGCCACCCCCCTTCACAGGGGGGCACCGCCCTCGCTAGCCGAGCGCCAGCCCGAGCTCCTCGCGCCGCAGCGCGAGCTCGCGTGGGAGCCGCGGCGCGAGCTTCGCGAACAGCTCGTCGTGCAAGGCGAGCTCGTCCCGCCACTCGTCGTGGCGGATCGCGGTCACGGCAGCGAACTGCTCGCGCGTGAACCGCTCGAGCCCCGTCCAGTCGACATCCTCGTACGCCGGCACCCAGCCGAGCGGCGTCTCCACCGCGTGCGCGCGGCCCTGGCAGCGCTCGACGATCCACTTCAACACGCGCATGTTCTCGCCGAAGCCGGGCCACACGAACTTGCCGTGCGCGTCGGTGCGGAACCAGTTGACCAGGAACACGCGCGGCTTCCGCGCGAGGCCCTTGCCGACCTTGAGCCAGTGGCCGAAGTAGTCGGCCATGTGGTAGCCCGCGAACGGAATCATCGCCATCGGGTCGCGGCGCACCACGCCGACCTTGCCGGTCGCTGCAGCG
>Ga0184627_10000618_pt1 | contig 13715 bp, 27 predicted proteins | sample PLM3_127_b1_FD_133150 | JGI IMG/M metagenome (GOLD analysis project Ga0184627, IMG submission 133150) | Groundwater sediment microbial communities from an aquifer in East River, Colorado, USA - PLM3_127_b1 | ecosystem: Environmental > Terrestrial > Soil > Riparian zone | place: USA: East River...
GCTCGACCTGGCGCACGAGGCCGAGCTCGCCCGGCACGAACTCGAACGCCGGCGAGCTCATCGTGCGAGCCTTTCGATCGGAGTGCACTCCCATTCGCTCATCGGCCGGTCCGCGGCCGTGACGAGCTCGAGATCGCACGTCGTGAACGTGCGGCCCCGATGCAGGTGCACCACTTCGGGCTCGGGCGGCCGGCTCGCGGCGCATCCGCCGGCGAGCAGCGCCAGTGCGACGAGGCGCCTCACGTCTGCCCCATCGCGCGCTGGTGCTCGATCAGCTCGTCCAACGTGAAGTGTTTCAGTTGACCATGCTCGGCGTGACCCTCAGGGAGAATGCACGTGAATTGGTCCCGACCCTGGATCACGTAGGGCTCGATCAGATGGCAACACTGCTTTTTCGCGAGCTCTCCCAAGCACGCCTTGCAACACGCGTCGCTGCCCGTCGCGTTGCAGAGCGGCGTGTGCTGGGCGTCTACGCGCGGAGGGGTGACGCCGTTCGGTCCCCCCACGCGCGGCGCGTCGTGGTGGCGCTCGATATTTTTGATCGGGTCCCAGAACGTCCACGCGTCGCGCACGCGCGGCCCGGTCACGAAGAGTGACCATGTCCCGGGCGCAACGTCCGAGATGCGGTGACGGTCCGACTGGTCGAGCCGGTTCACGTCGCCGGCGACGTACCGGCGGGTGACGATGCCGGGACCGACGATCCGCTCTTCGTCGTAGCCGCCGGCGAGGATGAGGCTCCACGCCCACGCCCATGGGTGGTTGTGGAGCTCGCCGCTTGGATCGCCCCGGTGGTGTTCGTGCATGGTCACGCGAAACTGCTCATCCGGTGAGGACTTCGACTTGCCGTACAGAAAATAGCGCGTGATCGGAGGCGTCTCCCCGTTGCGATCGAATACGCGACGTGGCACACGCGCCGCCACGAAACGGCAGATGCGTCGCGTGATTTTCTGGATTGAATGGATCGCGAAAATATTCATGGGACCCTCTTTCCTTCGGATTGGTGCTTGAGCCGTCGGACTTCGGCGCCGTAGGCGCTCGCGAGCTGCTCGAGCAAGCGCCCGATGCTGTCCGCCGCACTGGCGCTCAGTTGTTCTTCGAAGCCCTCGATGATTTCGATCGCCGCCTCGACGCCCTCGAGCTGCCCGATGGCGCGCGCGAGCTCGGCGGGGAGCTCGGCGGCCGACGGCTTTTCGTCGGGGCTCTTCGCGACGCCGCCGCGCTCCTGGAAACGCGACGGCGAGAAGTCGCATGTGGTGTTGGTGTTCTTCACCCCGAAGAGCACCACGCACCTGACGACGTGGGTGCACTGCGCGCACGTCGTGCCCTCCGGCAGTTGCATGTCGGACTCGCTCACGGCCACTCTCCGAGATCGCGAAACGCCTTGGTTACGACGTGCGCTTGCTCGCCGGTGAGCTTCACGATCGCTTCATGCCTCGCAGGGTCGGCCGCCAACTTCACCGGCTCGACGGTGATGGGGAGCTCGCGATCGCCGATGTAGATCACGAGCCGCAACTGTTTGAACGGGGTTCTCATGTGCCGGTCCTTTCTTTTTCTCTTGGTGTCCACGTGGACCGCGGCTCCGGCCGTGGCTCCGTCGGTTCCGTTTTCGCGGGCTCCGCGGCTTTCACGCGTGGCGCGCTCTTGCGGTAGAGGCCGCGGTAGGCGCGGATGCCGATCGACACAGTCGTGTGGTCACGCCCGACGATCGCGCCGATCTTCGTGACGGATGGGATGAGCTCGTAGAGCTCGGCCCAGAAGTGATAGCGCGCGTCGCAGTCGGGAGGCTGGCGAGAACGCGAAAGCATCTCCTCGATCGTCACGTGGTGCTCGAGCGCGATCTTGCGCGCGAGCTCCAAGAGATCTCGACCATCGAGATCTTTCACGATCGCTTCGACGGACCGCGGCCTCATGACGGACCACCGACGGTGATCGCTGCCACCTCGCGCACGGCGGCCACGTGCTCGGCGCCGAGCTCCTTTTGGATTCGATCGATCCGTTGTGCGAGCGCGGCCGGCATCGCCGTCGCGCCGTACCAGCGTTGGATCTCCTTTGCGACGAGGGCCGCGCCCTCTGTTTTGCCTTCGGCTCTCGCCGCGGCGCGTTCGATCTTTGACTTCACGACTTCTCCCCGAGTTGCACCCATTTTGATTTCGCTCCTAAACGGCCCCAGGACGTTCGGGGGGTGCTGGGGCCCAGGCCCACCCCCTGAAAACGATTCCTAGAGCCGGCTGCGCGCGGCGTTGGCCCGTGGCCGGCCGACGAGCGCGAGCGCTTTTGCGTAGCCGTCGGACTTCAGCGCCTTGGCGTGCCAGCCCGGCGCGGGCTTCTCCGCCGGCGCGACTTCGGACTTTGTTTTCGTGCGGCGCTCGGCAAGCTCCGCGGCCCACGAGCGCGGGTCGTCGGCGATGACGGTCACGCCGTGGCGGAGCGTCGCCGAGCTCGCCCACGGGCCTTTCTTGTCGCGAAACTGCTCGGCCGCGCGCACGAGCAGGCCGGGCGACAGGCCCTTGCTGGCGAGTACCTGGGCGAGGCGATGCAGTTCGTTGCGAGCGAGCTTCCCGCCTACGCGCCGCGTTGCGACCGCGATCCGCTCGGCCTCCCGCAACTCTTCACCACCCGAGCCCCCCGCTGGGGGGTTGGGGGGGGTAGCAGAGATCGGAGACCTGAAAGACAAACCAGATCGATCACTTAGATCCCTTCTACTGGGATCCTTCCGGGGCTCAGCCTGAGCCCCACTGGGGCTCTGTCGGAGCCCCACCCCCCCCGCCATTGGTACCCGGACCCGGTAGAGGTTCGACTCGTTGCGATCGCGCTCCCGCCGGCGATCGACACGATCGAGCTTTCCCGAGCGCTCGAGACACGTCAGGGATCGCATCACGCTCGCCCTGGAAAGCCCCGAGCGCTCGACGAGCACGCGTTTGGACGGCCAGCAGACGCCGCGCCCGTCGCAGTGGCGCGCGAGCACGAGCAGCACGAGCTTTTCGTGCGCCGAGAGCTTCGGATCGTCCACGATCGCATTGACGGAGGCGACTAGCCACACCCGGTCGCCCCTCACGACCGCGCCTCGAGGCCGTAAACCCACGTGGCGATCGCCTTGCCGGCAGCCAGGTCGAAGAGCTCCACGGCCGTGACGTTGATGTCGCGGCGGCGCGCCTCGAGCTCGGCATACTCGCGAGCCTTCTCAGGAGAGAAGTACTTCGGGGTGACTGCGTGGCGCGCGCCGCAGACCCAACGGCGCACCTCGTAGCGCTGCCCGCCGCTCACAGTGCACCCCCGCCGGAGTAGTTGGACGGAAAGACGCCCGACTCGATGCATCGGGCTTGCGCGGAAAGAAGGGACCCGTGTGAGCACGTGGGCCCCTCGACGGTCAGGAACTCATGCGCCGGGTAGTCGTAACGAAGCAGGCCTTGACGTTCGAGCTCGCGTTCCACGGCGCACCCGATCGCAACGGCGGGAGGCCAGGCCCGCACACCGATGTAGCGCTGAAGCGCGGCGAACTCTTCGGGCGTGAGCTGGACGACGACTTCGATCGACGGCGCGCTCATCGCGCACCGCCCGAGGCCGAGCGCCTGCTGACCTCGAACTGCTCGAGCAGCTCGGCGCCGACACACGCGACGTCGTATTCCGATCGCGCCATCGCAAAGTTTCGGAACGAGAGCACGCGATACTCGACGTACCCGCGGCCTGTCTCCGCCCAGTGCTCAGAGACGAAGTAGCTTTTTTCTGCCCCCCACCAGAGCCTCACCCGCTTGTGCGCGTTCTCGTAGCTCGCGAGCAAAACGGACCGGATCGGGTTTTCGCGCGCGTCGTCTGTCGGCCGGCTCACGCGCCACCCCGAGCAGTCGCGAGCAGCGCGGACAGAGCTCGTTGCGCGGCGGGCGATGCCACCCGCAGTGGGCGCAGGCCTCCGGCGCGATCGGCTTGCGGAGCTCCACGATGCGGAGGGCGAGCTCGCGGGTCGCGTGCATCAAACCCCGCACGAGCCACTCGAGCTCCCGGCGCCGGATCTCGTCCGCGGCCGTTTCGGTATCCACTTGATGAAGATCGTCCAGCGCCGCCATGACGAGCATCGACGCCGCGCGAATCCGCGTGTCGATGCCGTTGCGCCAGTGGTAGGGATCGACGCCGAGCTCCGCGGACAGCTTCATGGGGGCCATGGATCGTAGGCGCTGGCGCAGATCCGGGCCATCTGCAATTACGCGAGATTTCGCTTAGTGAAGCGGTTATCCGCAACGACGAATTGAAGACATCTCGGCGCTTCGCGGTCGAACCATTATGTAAACTTTTTGAACGCGCACCCTGAAAAACAAGGGGCTTCCGTTCGGCTCGGCCACGGCAAAAACACGTGACAGCGGGCGCGGGCGTGATTATACTTATCGACGTCATCGGGAGTTCCTTTCCTGGTGAACACGCTCTGAGTCGCTGCCAGCGACGTCGGAGCAAACTGCCTCCCATGGGTTACTAGCCTTGGGGGGCAGTTGCCTATTTGGACGAGTCGATCGGGAAATTGCAACAATGAAACGACGTGCCCACCGAAGAATTCCGCCGGCACTTGACAGGCGGGCAGTGTTCTGGTGTGGGCCCCGAAGGCATTTTGAAGCTTTTTGAGTCCTGGATCGTCTGCCGATCCCATGACCAAGAGCCCCTTCATTCTTCTCTCCGCTCTTCTGCTCGGCGCGTGTAGCCGCACCGCCGCCAAGTCTCCCGAGACGCGCGTCTCGCTCGAACAGGTCGAGCGCATGCTGAGCGAGACGCAGCTCGATCCGGGTCACCTCGCGTACGAATGCACGCACCGCGACCGGCGTCAGGAATGCATGTTGGTTGCAGTCGCGTACGACCGTGGCATTCGCGTTCCCGCCGATCCGGTGCGCGCCGTGGACTTCGCCGAACGTGCCTGCTTCCGCGCGTCCGACAACGTCTTACTCGCCGTGTGCCTCGAATTCTCCCGGCGCCACGATATTCGGCCACCTCTTGGGTACGCTACAAACGTCGAGCTCGACGACGTTAGTAGGCGCGCTCGGTTCGAAGGGCGCGATGAGGGACGCGAGTCGGCTACACTCTGGGACGTGCTCGGCCTCTGAGAATATGCGACACTGGCTGAATGCTCCTGACCCACGGGCATCGGTACCAGGGACGCGCCGAGATCGGTTGGCCGCTCTCAAGTTTCGTGACCGAGAGCAAGGCCGTCGCGTACCTCACCAAACGTGGGTGGACCGACGTTGCTGCGTGGACCGACTCTGACGCGCTGCCATCCGACTGGCCAGCCGATCAGCGTGAGGGCACTGTCTTCGTCAAGGCCACTTGGTCGGGAGAAACTTCGGAGCAAACCCTGCCGGAGCAAGTCAAGTGGGTCAACGATATGAACCTCACCGACCCAGTTCGGCCAGTGGTCACTCTTCAGGCCATCTCAACCCGACAAGACCTCTCCGCACCCAACGCGGCGCTTCAGCTCACCGGATCGATGATCTTGACGGCCTCGATGGCAGCTTCCGCATTTCACGGCTACCGCCGCAACAAGTCCGTCGGGTGGGCCCTCGCCATGGCCGAGGGGCTGAGAGTCAGCCAGATCGCGAAGCGGCTGGGCGTAGGGCGCTCGACGCTCTATCGCGAGCTCGAGCGCCGCCGAGAGCTCGGCGCCCCCCTCACCGTCCCAAAAACGGGTACCCGGCGGAGGCCCTCCAAACCCGCGAAATCGAACGCCGCCCGCTCGAGTCCCTAAAACGCTCGTTTTTGGGACGCTACTTCCGCACGGGCTTCGGGGGCGGCTTCGGCGGGACGCGCGCGGGGGCCTTTGGTGCCACGACGACGGGCCTGGTAGTCACGACCGTTGCAACGATGGTGCGGCCCGCGGTCGGAGGGATCGGAGCAACGGTGCGCGTCGCTGGCGCCGGCGAGCTCGTGTACGGGCGATCGAATACGGCCACGGCCACGGGACGCTGCGGGAGCGCGAACCGCGCTGTCGACGTCGTGGACGCTGCCGGCACCGGTACGATCGCCGCCGCGCCACCCGTGAACCCAGGGAGCATCGCCGGCGTGGACGTCCTGCCTCCGCCGCTCGGGAGAAGGAGCCTCGACGCTTCCCCGCCCCCGCCGCCGGCGACGGCCGCCTTGACCGCTTGCGTGAACGTCGCGGCATCCACCCTCGGGGGCTCGAGCTCGGCCGCGGCGCGCTTACGCGCACGCACGATCGCGAAACCCATGGCGCCGGCGACGCCAGCGCCGGCGAGAGCGAGCAGTGCGATCGCGGCCGGCCGCATCGTCAGTCCGCTCCGGCGTCGCGCATCGAGGCGAGCAGGCGATCGGCCGCCGCGCGTTCGACGCAAATCAGCACGTCGCGCGAGGTCTCGATGCGCTCGCTCGGTGTGCACCAGGTGCCGGCGAGCGCAACGGCGACGGGCAGAACGAAGAGCACGAGCTGACGTCGAGGCATGGGTCCCCTTCCCTTCAATGCAAGCTGAGCCGGCCCTCCGCGATCGCGCGGAGAAGCTCGAAGATCGCGGCGATGATGAGCCCGGACGCCGTGGCCTGCGGCACCGAGACGCGTTTTCGTCGGAGCTGCTGACTCCACGAGAGCGGGCCTTCGGTCGGGGTGTCGAGCTCGCGGATATCGACCGCCCGCGGGAACGGCGGCCGGGGACCTCGCCAGCTCAGGACCGCCGTAGAGAGGGTTTCGAAGTCCTGGCGCAAGTGGCCGATGGCTTCGACGTTCAGGCTGTAGAGGCGATCGTAGTGCTCCCGCAACGCCACGTGCTGGCGCTCGACGGCCGCGAGCCTGTCATCGAACCGTTGCACCTCGTGGCCGGCGCTTATTCGCCGTTCTCCTCGGTCTCTGTCGGCTCCGCCCTTCGGCTCCGGCTCCCTTCGCGGCGGCGTTCGCGGCGAGCCACGGGCAGTCGGCTTTATGCTCGGCGGCCATGTCCGCCGTGACGCTGCCATCGAAGTCGGCCGGGTAGAACTTCGCGGACACGTCCGCGCTGCAGTGCGCACACGGGACCGTGGGGTTGTCCAAGCCGTGGGCCTTCATGCGCTCGCGGGGGTCGGTGCTCACCGTGATCGGGCCTGCGTACGATATGGGGTTGATGCCTTTGAGATCGCTCATAATGGGTTGCCTTCCTATGCGTTCGCTCCGTGGTTGAGGATGTACCAGTTTGAACCGCGCACCACCGAGTCGATGTGGCCGGGCGAGCAGGCGAAGCCCCACCGGCTACAGCACTTCGGGGTGCGCCCGTTCGCGAGCCAGGCCTCGTTCTGCCAAGGCCGATGCGACGGGCGCGATCCGGGCGGCGCGTTGCGACAGGGCACGACGCGATTGTCGGGCGTGATGCAGGGCTGCCCCGCGTTGAACATCGAGCAGACGGCGGGCAGGTCGAAGGCGACCTTGTAGATCGAGGCAATGAGCCCGACGCCGATCGTCAGGTTGAGCCGCGGATCGAAAAGCTCTTGGTTCGTGTGCCGGCCCTTGAGAGCGCCGGTGATCTGCAGGAGCCCCACGCCGTCATCCTCCTCGCCCGGAAGCTTCTCGGGGTTCACGGCGCGCGGATCGCCGCCGCTTTCGTGGCGGCCGATGCCCATCACCCACGCCACGGGCACGTCGAAGCGGCGCGCGATCTCTTTCACGATCGCTTCGTGCCCGAGCATCCGGCGCATGCTGACGAGCTCGGCGCCGGAGAGCGCGGGCACGGTGTAGTGCTCGCCGTCCGTCGAGACCTCGATCACGCCGTCGTTGCGCGTGTTCCAGACGATGGGGCTCGGCATGGGGCTCGGCAGGGTCAAGAGGGCTTCTCCGCCTCCGTGCCCGCGGCCGTCGTGCCCGTGCCGGGGCGAAGCTCGAGCTTTGCTCCGGTGCTCGCGCCCATCGCTTCAGGGCGGGTCATCGCCTCGATCGGATCGCTCGTCGCGGTGTTGACGGCGAGGATGAGGCGCGAGAACGGGATGGCCAGGAGCGGATTGAGATCGACCCCGCGCATCGCGGCGATGGGCGCGAATTTCTCGAAGTCCTCATCGGTCAGTGCGACGACGTCGCCGGGCAGCCGCCCCGCGAATTTGTCGACCAAGCGGAGCATGACCTCGGTCCACCCCGCGGCGCGCCACTCCTTTTTGGTCCAGCAGTGCTCGAGCAGGAACTCGCCGAAGCTGTAGATGAACGGCGCGAGGAGGTTGCCGTCATTGCCCTTGAGCCCCTCGAGGCGGACGGGCTGGGGGATGCGGATGTAGCGCATGGGTCAGCCCGTGAAACCGGCGTTCGTCGCGGCGGCGACGTGGAGCTTGTCCACGATCGCGCGAAGCTGCGTTCGCTCTGGTGCGGTGAGCTCGGTTGCTAGATCGACGGTCGAGCTAGCGAGCTGGCTGCCGTTCGTGTCGAAGAGATCCACGATGGCGACCGGGTTCCCGCCCGATCGCGTGAGGACGATGTGCGTCGCGTTGGAGCGCGCGAGCGTCGCGGCCAGTTGCTTGGTGACGGGTACATCTGCGTTGGGGTCGATGGGAGGCATTGGTGGAGAGGTCCTTTCGTTTAGCCAACAAGTCCAAGGAGCTGGAGATCGAGGATGAGCGTTCCGAGCACCGCGAGCCCTTGCGCCAGCGTGTCGGCCGTGACGTTCAAGGCGCGATCCGTCGTGGGGTTCGTGACCGTGTACGCGGCCGAGCGCGCGACCGGCGTGACGCCAAAGAACCCGAGGCCCGTCGTGTTCACCTGAATGCGCGTGGTCGCGCCGGCGCGGATGGTGACCGCGCCCGGGAGCGAGATACCCGTGCCCGAGCGCAGATCGAGAGCTCCTCCGGTACTCCCGCCCGCCGTGGAATTCTGAGCCTGGACGAGGAGCGTCCGCCCATTCACTGAGATCTCGTCGTCCTGCCTGATCGTCGCCGACGCCTGGGTCGGCGTGAAGGCGAGCGTCGGAGCCGCCATGCTGAGTTTTGTGTCCGTCACGGTGAAGCGCGACGTGCCGCCCGTCTGGAGGTTGACGGCTCCCGGCCCCGTCGTGCCCGTGCCGGACGTGAGGTCCAGGTTTCCGCCGAAGCTTGTCGCGCCCGTCGCGTTCTGCGCGTGCACCGTGAGGGTTTGCCCGGTGGCGCTAGCCGTCCCGATATCGATCTGGAAAAGCTTTGGCGATACTACTGAGGGAGTCCACTGCACGAGCGGCGTCAGGAATCCGAGCCCGACTGCTTGCGAATTGGCGACGAACGTGGGCGTGCCTGCGACCCCGAACTGAAACTCAGGTAGCGCTGATGCGGAGAGCACAGCGCTGCCAGCACGGCTCTCCATTCTCATGACGAATTGGTGGGCCGAGCCCTTCAGTACCAGATCAGCGAGGTCGAGGGTCGGGTTGTCGATCAGCAGACCGTTGACGCCGCTACGGCTCTGCACGCGGATGCGCGTAGTACCGGAGGCATCCCCCGTTTGCTCTAGGATGGCCTCGGTGCCGGCCGTCGTGATGGTGTTGGTACCTGCACTGCGCAGAGTCACCGTGCCGCTTGGGTTGACTAGAACTTGGGACACGCCGCCAGTTTGCAGATCGACATTTCCCGCGGCTGTGGTGCCCGTCCCGCTCGAGAGCCGCAGGTTACCGCCCGAGCTCGTCACCCCCGTTGCGTTCTGCGCTTGGACGGTGAGGTTTTGCCCGTTGGTGCTCGCCGCCGTCTGATCCGCTTGGTGGAGCGTTGGACTCGCGACGCCGAGGTCCCATCGCAGCGTAGCGCCATGGATCGCCGTGACGCCGGCCGTGCCGGTGATGCCAACGACGGTGGGGTTCGGGAGCGTGCCCGCGAGATCGCCGCCCACCGGCGCGCCCGCGATCGCCGCCGCGGCGCTGAGCATCTGATACAGCAGGGGCATCGCTCGCGCGGCCTTATTGGTAAAACGACGTGTCAAACCAGCACGTCGTGCCGCCGACTTGCGTCATCACGCGAGGCGTGCTCGAGAGCGCCCAGATGAGCCCACTCTGGAAACGAAACCCTCCTTGGGGGAAGTAGGCAACGCCCTGGTTTTGCGTGATCGGAAACTCCACGACGGAGACGGCGCCGTTTGCGGGATACGCCGACGGACCGGGACTGTCGAAGAGCTGAATCCAGTTTTGCCCGGCCGCCGTCGTGTAGCCGATCATCTCCACGAGCAGGATGCCGGACACGTTGGGCGCGATCGCGGCGAGCCGGAAGTTGACGAGCGCCGGATCTTGCGGCCCGGCGTGACGCGCCCCGGTGCCGTACGCTCCCTCGCCGCCCTTCGCCTTGAACGGGTCCACCATGACCGTGCTAGGGAGCGCGCTGTTCGCGGGGTCGGGGAAGCCGTTGGGGATGGCGATGGGCGGGCCTGTGACGTTCGTTCCCCACGCCACCATGCTGACCTGACCGAGCGGGTGCCCGGCTACCGTAACCTCACCAGCGGGCGCCTGGACGGTCAAGAGGTAGTGGTCGCAGACCACGTTGCGCACGCCCACCACGTAGTTGCTGCCCTGACCAACCGTCGCGTTGCCCGCGATGGCCACGCGCGTGGTGCCCGTGACGGCGTAGAGCTTCCAGAACGAGCCAAGAAGCGCGCTGGGGACGGCGTTGAACGGGGGCGGGACGTTGACGTAGACATCCAGCGCGGCGCGCCAGGGCATGGTGCCGATAGGCACCTCGTTCGTACCGGAGATCGCGACGTCGAAGTTCTTGCTGATTCCCTCGCTCGCCGGCTTTTCGCCCCAAACCATGGTGATCTCCGTGGTGCAGGCCTGGATCGAGCCCACCCACAAGAGGGCGAGCGCGATCCGTGCCCACGCGGCCCGCTTCATCGGTCCGGAAGCGGGATGTATTTGAAATAGAAGTCAGGTCGGTGCGCGTTGGCCGTGTCGAGGTTGGTGAACGTGAGGTTCCACGTGGAGTCGGTGCCCGTCACTTCCTCCGAGAGCGGGAGCCAGTTCTGGAACGAGCCGAACGCCGCAAGGAAAGTCATCGAGTCGGCTCCGGCACCGTTCAAGACCAGGCTCTTGTCCCCTCCCTTGGTGAAGATCTGAAATTGGAGGCTCGTGAAGCCGAGTCCCGTCGAGACCGCCTCGGCGACCGGGCAGCCGTAGCAGGCGACGACCATCGCCCGCTGCGGCCAGCGCGCAAGGCCCCCGGTAAAGACCGAGGCCGCGGCCGGCGCGGCTGCGAGCGAGGGCAGGTTGGGGATGCGCATGTAGCGGTACGTGCCCCCGTCCGCGCCCCCGGCGAGGCCGAGCTTGTTGGCCTCGACCTCGATCTGCTTCGCCAAGAGCTGCGCACGAAGGGGATCGTTCGCCGCCTGCTTGGCGAGCACCTTGATTTTGTCGATGGTCTCCTGATTGTTCATGGCGCGCGCCCCTTACTGGTTCGCGCTACGAGCCTGCGTCTGACGCGAGAGCAGGAGCATCATGAGGTCCACGAACGTGTACGGCAGACCGGCCGTGGTCGGAGGCGCGAAGAGATCCTGAAAGTCCGTCGCGGCGCCGAGCGCTCGCGGCGTCAGGTTGGGCGTCGTGAACGCGCGCTCCATGGTGATCGCCAGCTGCAACGTCGAGTCGGTCGACCCCGACGGGCTCCACACCACTTCTTCGGGCAGCCGATAGAAGTTGCCCGACACGGGCAAGCCGTTCGAAATGAACCCGTAGGACACGTGGTTGGCGCTCTTGTTGGGCTGCACGCTGTAGGAGATCCCTTGCCCGTAGAGGCCACCGGGCGAGGGGATGAAGACGAGCGGCCCGATTTTCTTTTGCACGTCGCCGCCCTGGCGGAGGAACGCGCACGACGCCTGCGAGTAGAGCGCCGCGGTGAGCCCCGGGTCCGACAGCGACATGATGTAGGCGCTAACGCCGTAGATCGAGAGCTGCGAGCCGTCTTTCGTCTTGCTCGTCTCGATGATGTTGGTATCCGCGATCGTCGCCAGCGTGCCGGCCGCGAAACCAGCCGAGGCCATGTCCTGCCCCAGCCCGTAGGAGAAGCCGAGCGATTGCTGGCGCAGAGTAAAGGTGTACGTCGCCGGCGGGCCGACGACGATCGTCGGCTGGAACCTCACGCGCGAGTAGTAGGGCCAGTGCTCGACGGTCTTCTGCGAGCCGAGCGCCATGCGCGCGATGGTCTGCCGCACGGCGGCCGGGACGGAGGCCGCGGCCTTGATTAGATTCGCTTGTTGTTCTGCCTGAGCAGGGGTCGGGGTCGCCATGGTAGAAATTCCTTCGGTCGGGTTACGTTGGGGTCAGTGGGGGCGGGGCGCCGTTACGAGCGGACGCCCCGCCCCTTTTTTGCTAGGGGGTGAGCGCGTCAGCCGACGCGGTAGAGCTCCGAGAGCGCGTCGTCGACGAACATTGCGCCCATGTCGTTCGCCAGGACGGCCGCCATGCCCTCGAGCCGGAGCATCTCGGCCATCTGTGCGATCTGGCCCATGTCGTTCGCGACCACGGCGCTCATCGCGGGCATCGACGCTTGCCAATCCGCGTCGTCCTCGGGGCCGTCGATGCCCCTCAGCGTTTTGGCCGGGAGCTTCGGCGCGGGGAGCGTGTCCTGGAGCAGCACGCTTCCGCCCACGGCCCCGAGACCCGCGAAGGTCCCGGCGCCGAACGCCGGCGAGAGCATGCCCAAGCCGATGCCGGCCGCGACGCCCGTGCCGGCGAGGATGGCCCCGCGCGTCATCGGATCGAGGCCCGTCTGCTCGAGGCCCCACTTGCCGCCGATGCCCACGACCGTGCCGACCAACCCGCCGAGTCCCGCCGTCAGGAGCGGATGCATGGCCGGGTTATGTCGCCGGCGTCGCCCGTGGCGGCGCGCTCGGCGCTTGGGGTTCGAGCGCCGTCGCCGGCGTTTCACGGGGGCCTCGCTCTTGCGACTGCGGCGGCGTGCTCGTTTGGGGCTCTTCCTCTTCTTCTTGGCCATGACGGTGGTTCCTTTGGCTGGATTGGCGATGCAGAGAACTCGAACGCTCTTTTTCTTCTTCACGGCTCGGCGACCTCGCCGAGCTCCACGATTTCACCGAGGCCCGCGCACGCGGGGCACGTCGCCGAGGCTGTGCCGGCCGTGGCGTCGCCTTCGAAGAGCGCGCCCGGGTCGGCCTCGAATGCGCCCACGTTCGGGATGGGGCTAGGAACGGCTAGGATGACACCGCCCCCGCCGCAGTTCTGGCAAGGATGGTTCATCCGACAATCCCCCTTTCGGAGACGCGGTAGCTCCCGCCGGCGATGACCAGGAGCCGCCCCTCGAGCGTGAACGCGAGCCGCGGTAGCTCCTTCCGAAAGTCGTGCTCGTAGTCGGTGAGCTCGCGATCGCGGCCCTTCTTCGTCCGGTACACGATCGAGACGAGCTGCCCGAGCTCGACGGTCTGATCGTGGAAGGGATCGGCCACGGCGAACTTGCGCCAGTCGACGGCGCCCGTCTGGCCCCAGTGGCTCCGCTCGTACATCTTGAGCGCGGCGGCGTTACGCGGCATACCGCCACCCTCCGCGCACGGCGACCCACGCGCCCACCCCGAGCATGCCCGCGCCGGCGAGCGAAAGGGCAACGGGCGCGGCCCACGCGTTCGCGGTCTCGCGCTTGGCGAGCTCGCTGAGCGCCGAGACGATCTCCGGATCGACGGGCCGGCCCGCCGAGATCTGCGCGCGAGCGATGTCGGCGAGGCCCCCGGCGCTCGCCGCGGCGCGCGCCTTGTCGGCCTCGAGCTCGACGTCCTTCTCCTTCGACTTCACCGCGTACCACGTGCCCGCGATCATCGCGGCGAGGCCGATGAA
>Ga0184627_10000621_pt1 | contig 13680 bp, 20 predicted proteins | sample PLM3_127_b1_FD_133150 | JGI IMG/M metagenome (GOLD analysis project Ga0184627, IMG submission 133150) | Groundwater sediment microbial communities from an aquifer in East River, Colorado, USA - PLM3_127_b1 | ecosystem: Environmental > Terrestrial > Soil > Riparian zone | place: USA: East River...
CTTATCTTCGAACGGCGGCAGGCCGGCCGGTCCCGCCGCGTCCCACCGGAGAACGCCGTCCTTTTGCAGCGCCTCGACCTGGCCCTCGCTCGTGCTGCCGTCGCCCCGCCCGCGGATGCCAGACGCCAGCCGGCCCCGGCCGTAGTGGTAAGGCCAGAAGACGATCACGGCCTCCTCAGGCTGATGCGCGACCACGACTTCGGTAGCAGCGATCCCGGTGGCCGCATCGCCGGACCCGACGCCGACGCAGCTCCCGGTGAGCTGCCAGTTGCCCGGGTACATGCGGCCTTTGAGCGGGGCGTAGGCTGGACAGTCGATCAGCGTCTTCTGCTTGAACACATCCCACAGGATGATCTTCTTCTGTTCGCCCTTCCACTCGCCGTTGATGCGAAACTCGGGCATGGCGGCCTTGGCGCTGGCAATGATCGCTTGTTGCGACTTATCGAGTTGGAGATGCCCCGGATGGTCCGGCTGGAGCACGCCGAAGTTCCAGGCGTCCGTTTCATCCGGCAGCCGCGCGAAATCCTTGCCCTTGGTGATCGGCCGGCCGCCGACGGCGCAGAGCGCGGCGTATTCTTCGTAGCTCATGGTCATTTCAGCTCCTCCAGCCAGCGCGCGATCCTGAGAAACGCCGCTTCCGCCGCCGCCCGCTCTTCGCCAGACAGGTTGCCGGCGGGGACCTTCAGGGTTTTCGAGAGCCAGCCGTTGATCGTGGGAACCACTTGCGGCAACTGGCCGGGAACGCCGCTGCGGTTGTACTCCGCGCTCATGTGCTCGAAGAGAGCCTTGCCCGTCGGGATCGCGTAGATCGTGCCATCGACTTTCCGCACCACCTCCTTGGCATAGCTGCGGTAGAGCGCCGCCACGGTTGCACCATGTGTTGCACGCTTGGGGCCGGCTTCAAGCCGCCAGGCGTCCACGAAAGGGTTGTCGGCGGATGGCTTCGGAGGATCGGGAGGCTTCGGCGGGTCCGGTGGTCCAGGGTCGCCGACCACAATCCAGCACGTGGCAATGTCGGAGGCGACGTCGCCCTTGGCGCACCAGACCTCGATCTTCAAGCGAACGCTTGCCGCCGCGCCGTTGTACTGGAAGACTTTGCCCTTGAGCTTGTCCACGTACTCGGGAGGCAAGAGCGAGCCAAGGTCTACCTCGGTCAGGGCCGGATCCACGCGCCACTTGGGCCGGCCGCCGTCCACCTTCGGGGCGACGATGATCCACGCGCCGCGGGTCGCCTTGATCTCGTCGGGCAGAATCACGGACTGCCCATTGGCGAGTGCCGACCAGCAGAGGAGCAGGAGGAGGGCCAGCGGCTTTATTGTCCGTACTGCGCCGGAAAGGGAAATCATGAGTGCCTCACTTGCCGTTCTGCTTCTCGTCCATTTTCTGAACGGCTACAGCCGTTGTCGTCGCCGCTGTCGTCTGCTTGCGCAACTCGGCCATCAGCTCCGCGTGGTGGGCCTGGCTCGAAGAAATGGCCGCCTGCATGTGCTTGGCGCACGCCTCGCGTTCGTACTTAACGTCCTCTTTCGCTGCCCTGCGCTGCTCATCGGCCTGGGCCACGTATGCCTCCAGCGTCTTGCGCCGCTCCTCGCCGGCCTTGGCGATCTGCTCGTTGAGCATGGCGATGACGGCAGACATCTCTTTCGCCTTCTCGGGCAGGTGCCGGAGGAACAGCCACAGAAGGATCAAGCCGGCTAGACCGAACGACGTCCAACCGGCGTAAGGGCCAATGGCCGTGACCTGGTCGGTCTGCCCAGGCGATAGGATCACACGGCCTCCTTGCAAGTCGTACCGACGGGCAGGCGGTCGAGCTTCAGCGTGCGCTTGGCCTTGCTCTTGGCTTCACTGGCGCTCTTCGCGGGAACGGCAATGGTCAGCGGCAAGCCCTGCGCGCGAGCGCCTTCGGGAAGGCGGACGACGAAGACCTTGCCCAGCGGCTTGGGCTGCGGTTGCACGGGCTTGAATGCATGCAGCAGCTCGCGGCCGAACAGGGAATCGAAGGTCGCTGGGTGCAATGGAAGCGCTCAACGTCTGGGGACGCGGATGCGCGAAGAAGTGTCAGCGGAAAGGATGGGCGTCTGGCTTTGGGTCGCCACCAAACCCTAGCACGGGAATAAGGTCGGTGCAACCGCGCGCGGCGGAATCGGGCGGGGCTTGCGAACGCGGTCCGGCTTGGCGATGCGCTGCTCTTGCACCATGACCGTCCGAAGCCCGAACGATCGCAGGAGCGTTTTGAGCGCCCGCCGCAGACGCACGGTCTCCGGCACGCTGTCGGACAGCGGCTGCAGCGTCAGGACGTATTGGCGCTGGTCCATCGGTTGCCTCTTCCAATCCTAGACGCCGGCGGCAAGCCCCGGTTCACAGCACCGGCTGCTCGTCCGCCCGCATTTGCGCCATGAGCAGCTCCGCCCGGCACTTGTCCGCCTCATCCTCGTCCCCGGTGATGTCGAGCACGATGCGATAGACTTCTTCGCCGCCCAGGCGGGCGCCGGCCGTGGCCTGCGCCAGCCGTTCCTCGGCCTGCAAGGCCGGGATGTTGAGCACGAGCGCCAGCCGCTGCTCCTGGGTCAGGCGCCAGGGGTTGAGGCCGTAGAATCGGGCGATGCGGGCGTGTTCCCGTCCCCATCTTTTTTTTTGAGCTCGAGGATCTTCTGGGTGATTTCAAACGCGAAGCGATCGGCCAGGCGGTAGCTGACGGCGGGGAAGCCCAGCTCCTGAATCAGGGCCACGGTTTCGGCTTGGCACTCGGCCGCGGGCTTGGCGGCTTGCCAGATCGCGGCCAGGCGGCCGTGGACTTCGTAGAGGTCAAGGCGCTGCTCGACGTCGCCGATGGTGACCGAGATTAGGCCGTCTTCTTGGAGGTTCATGCGGGGGTCCTTCTGTTACAGGCCCGGGATTCGGCCGCCTGGCCCGATCGGGTAGGCGGTGCCGATGTCGTACACCGGCTTGGCTCGGCTTTGGCTGCTTGGAGGAGGCAGCTCAGTCAAAACGTAGTGCAATCGCCACAAGGCGCGATAGATCGGCACCGGGCCGATAACCACGCATTGCTGGCGAAAGTAGTTCAGTGCACTATTAGCCTGAATGGCCGCGCGGCCCGCGACGCTGGCAATTTGCGGTGCCGGGATTTCGTAGCCCGCGCGCAGGGCTTCGCCGATCAGATCGAATTCCAGCTTACTGCCTGTCCGCTGCTGCACATGGTGTCCTGCAGCGCGTCCGGCGCCGCGTGCCAGAGTTAGATCGCTGGGATCAAAGCCGGGCGCGACGCTGCCTCTGGGGTTAGCGCGCAGAGTGACCTCGCCCAGCTTGGGAACCGCCATCAGTTGATTCTGAGGCTGCCATTCGACTCCGAGGCGCAGTTGCAGCCAGCTTCGTTCGGGCCGAGGCTGGCTAACGAGTATCGCTTGGCCGCCGCGAAGGCCGGGCGGCCGGATTTGAACGGGCGGCATAGCCCGAAGGAAGCGCGTCTGGCCGGCGCACAGGTCAACGATGATGTCGTCCGCTGGCGACAAGCGGAACTGGGCCAGGCCGCGGGGCGCAGATGCCCGGCCGATGGACGCGGCCCACTGGGCATGACTGGTGTTCGGGACGGCGCGCCACAGGCCGGAGGCCGATAATAGCTGGGCGATCGCGGTTCCCCAAGTCCAGGTCGCGCCGAATGTCGCTTCGGGTTTGCCGAAAATCTCCGGCTCACCCAGTTCCAGACTCAGGAAAACCACGTCCTGCGCGGCTTTGTCTTTCCCGGCTAGCACCCGGTCGGTTACCAGAGCCACAAAATGGCCCCAGCTTACTGCTGGCGAGATGCCCGCCAGCATCTCATAACGAGCGGAGAGCGTCGTTTGCCAGCGGAACAGGTTCATGGCGCCGGCGTTTTTCGTCTGCTGCTGTGCGGAGCACTTGACCACGCCGGCGGGCAACGGCGCCGGTAGCTGTTGATCCGATACCGTGTAGGTCAGCTCGCACTTGGATTCGTCGATGTCGTGATCGTTCTGGATGCGCTGGAAGCCGAGGGGAACGGGCGGAATCACGGACTCCAAGAAGCGATCGGCCGTGTCTTGCAGGTTGGTGGCGCCCGCGCTCTGTCGGGTCTGCGGGATCCGCAAATACCCTGAGATGGTGCGCGTCGAGTAGCCGCCGTAGTCTTTGCGGACCCCATATTTCCAGGTCCACTCCATCGGGTAGCCGGTGTACCGCGCGTTGGCGCAATCGGGAATCGCGACTTCCACGCGCCAGGTGAACTCAATCGCGTTCTCACGTCCCTTTGGTTTCCAGGAAACCACGTCCGTTTTCGGCCCCCACATGACATCTTTGGCGCCCGCGATATTGATATTGAGTCCGCCGTGGCCCTTGCTCTCATAACGAAGTTGGCCGGCAGGCTGTTCGAGCTGCCGGCGGATGGTGAGAAAGTCCGCGTCACAGCCGCCTGCGGACGCGCGCTCAATTCGGTCGCGTAGGATGATTTCAAAGATCGTGTGCGTGACGGTTCGATGCGCTTTGTCGAAGCGCGGGCGGGCCTCGATGCCGAGCGTCTCAACGAACGGGCTGAAGGTGTAGCCGTTGTAGAAGGCCGTGCCGACGGCAGGAAGGAGGGTGTAGGCCATCGTCGGTCCTCATTGGCCGTGGAAGATGGGCAAGGCGCCTAGCCCCTGGTCCCCGATTGCCACGTCTCGTGCCGGCATTTCCGGGATCTGGATTTGCTGGAGCAGGTCGAAACCGATGCCCTGCTCCTCCTCTCCCTTCCAGGCCCGGCGCAGCCGCTCAATGAATTCAGTGGTGAGAAGCATGCCGAGTTGCGTGAAATCTCCCTTGAGCGCGCCGATCGTGGCCTCAACGCCCGCTTTCATGCCTTCATTCTGGAGGCGTTGCATCCGGTTCAACCCGCGCAAGGCCGAGGCGATCAGCTCCAGTATGGGGATCATCTCCTGGATGATCGCCTCTTTGATCGGCAGCAGCAGCTCGCGTAGCTCCGCATCCGCCCGGCTCTGCGCATCCGTCAGCCGGGCAATCGCCGGCCCCAGCTCCTGGGCCTCGCGAATGTCCGCCTGCAGCCGCCGCACGTCGGCGATCGCCGTCGCCTGGGCCAGATCGCCCTGGTACCCGGACAGCTCCCGGCCGCGGTCGATGAAGGCCTGGGCCACCTGCTGGTAAGCCTGGATGACGGCCATCACGGCCCGGATCTGCGCCGCCATCACTTCGCCGGCCAGGCCCGTCTTCTCCACCAGACTGGCCATGGCTTCGCTGGCTTCACTGGTCAGGCCCGCGAAGTCGTTGCCCGCCAGCGCCTCGCCCATGCGGCCCGCAGACTTCGCCAGCTCGCCGATCTGGTTGATGCCGGCGACGATCATGTCTTTGGCTTGCGTTGCGAGGGCAACCACGGCGCCGATGGGGCCCGCGGCCGCGGCCATGCCGCCCGCGCCGCCCGCCAGAGATTTACCGATACCTCCAAGGCCGCCAGCTTCTTGTATGGTTTGGATGTTCCCGGCAGCCCGCCCGAAACCAGTCTGGCTTTGCAAAATCGCTTTCAGAAAATCGCTGGATCCTCCCCACTTCTCTTCGCCTGGCAGCACTTCCTGGTACTCGCCATGCATCAGTTTGTGCCGCTCGGCGTCAATGGCGGCGCGCTTGCGGTACGCCTCCATCGCCTTTTGGGCTTCTTCCACGATCGTCAGTTCGCCGCGCAGGACCTCCTGATAGTCGCCGTGCATCAGCTTGTAGCGCTCGGCATCGACAGCAGCGCGCTGCCGATAAGCCTCCATCATCTCCCGCGCTTGGTCAACATTGGTCAGGGGGTCGGCCCGCAGGGCTGCAGGCGGCTCGCGGCCCAAAAGCGCATCGAACTCGTTGAGAACTTCTTGCCGCCGGCGCCAGGCGTCGAGCATCTTTTGCGCCTGATCCATGACATCGAAAGTAGGCGTCGGCACAGTTGCGCCGCCCGAAATGGCCGTGCCGCCAGGTGCAGGCGCTTGCACCTGGTCTTCGGACAGCACAATCTTCAGCTCGACGTTTTCGGCCATTCTTGAAGAATGGGACCTATACGACTCATGAGTCCCATTTCCCTTCCTACGTCGTCGTGAACCACTTGATCGCTGTGTCCAGGTACGGCAAAAACCGCAGCCGGAACGGCACGCGCCGGTGCTTGCTGGTAAACGCTAGCCGCAAATCGAAGTTCTCCGCGGCGATCGCAAAGGTGCCGGTCAAGGTGGCCGGCGAAGCGGCCGCCGGCGTCGAGGCGGTGGCGGTGGCGATCAGGATGCCGGCGATGTTCGAGTCCAGCCGGCCGATGAGACCGGGCCCCAGGAACGTAGCCCCGGTCGGGGCAAAGACGCCGCCTACGGCATCCGAGTTGTACGGCAGCGCGGCATTCAAGCTGCCGGCCTTGTACTCTTTCGAGATGCCTGACCAAAAGCACTGGCCGCCGCGGTACACGCCGTCGATCACGGAATCGCCGTAGGCGTCGGTGCCCTGAATGAGTTCCTTGGCGAACGCCAGGGCCAGCTCGTAGCCGTCGTCCATGATGCCCATGTCGGCGGCGGCGACGGCGCCGGGCGGGTCATAACTACACGAATATCGGCCTGCGATAAATGTTCCCAGGGCCATGATGCACCTGCTTTCATAGGACTCATAGGACCTATAGGTCCTCATAGGACCCATAGGTCCTATGTTTTTCTCAACCGGTTCCGCGATTGCCGGATGCCCAGCACGCGCTCCGACAGCGCCCGGGCAATGGCGTCGATCAGCCGGTCCTCGGCCTCTTCCTTGGTCCGGCCCCGTGCCTCGCACTCGGGCAGCGTGTAGCACTTGGCCAGCCAGCCGCCGGGCGCCCGCCGCGACTCGATCCAGAGCGACAGGTAGTTGTCCTTCGACAAGACTATTTGCCAAACGCTCTCGCAAGCTTCGGTGCCGAAGACGGGCAGCATCGCTTCAGCCATCGTTCCAGCTCCTCGCAGATGGCGAACAAATCCTGGCCAAACGCTGCCGACAGCAGGCAGCAGTCCATAAAGCACTCGTGTACCGTGCCCGTGCTGTTGATCACGCCGACCCGGGCGACCTGGTCGGGCCCGCGGGCCTTCGTGCAGCAGTGGGCCAGGAATGCCAGCCGGCCGCGCTCACTCAGCCGGGACAGGCCGCGCCACAGGTGCTTTCTTGCTTCCAGGTCCCGGTCCAGCTTCAGCAAGTCCACGATTACCTGCCTTCGGTCCTGCGCATGGGCAATCCATATCCGCGGCGGCCACTTCATCGGCGCCGGCCTCGGCCTGCCCCGGCTTGGGCCGATTGGCGGCTTCGAATTCCTTGGTCTTGAAGCAGGCGGCGCAGCGGACGGCCCACGGCTCGCCCGTGCCCCGGTCCTGGTCGCCCATCACGATCTTGGGATCGCAGGCGACGCGCCAGCGGCCTTCTCGGCCTACCTTGAGCGTGCTGCCGGCCGGACCGCTCACGATCCGGCCGCTTGGATCGGGAACCAGGAAATGGATTCGCATGAAAACTCCTAAATTCATAGGACTTATAGGTCCTATGTCTTTTCCGCTAAATCATGTCGTCGAGGGTCTGCAGCACCTTGGCGCCGCCGAACCGCAGCGTCACGGCCAGGCCGAGTTCGACGGCCTCGGGCTTGGCCAGGAACCAGCCGGCGCCGACGATGCGCGGCTGGTCGATCTGCTGGAAAGACAGCGGTTCGACGAAACCATTGATGCCGCTGTAGCCGTCGGTGCCGGCGCCCAGGAGCTTGTTGGCGGCCCGGATGATCCGGTAGTCCTTGCAATCGCGGTGCACGCACACGCGGAGCTGGTCCGCGCGATCGTCCAGGCCGGCTTCGACCTTGCCGATCAGATCGGGCCCCCAGCGGTCGGGCGGCTCGTTGATTCGCATGGTCAGCGTCACCGCGACGCCCAGGTCTTCTTCGAGGCACTCCCGGTGCAGGCTGCGCCGTTCGCCGCGATGCACGCCGACGAACACCTTGCCGCTGCGCGGCGTCGGCCGGCCGTCGAAGGTCAGCTCGCAGGAGGCCGCCGGATACGCCAGCGTGCCGCGGATCTCGTCGCGCACGGCCCGGTTCAAGGCGTTTTGCAGCCGGTAATTACTGGCCATGCATAAAACCACGCATGTTAGTGGTCACTTTTTGGTGCGACTGCCGCATGAATTACCCTCGCTGCGCCTGGCGGAACTTCAGCCAGGCCTTGAAAACGGCCGCCTTGCCGGCGCCGGGGAAGCCCTTGGTGCGGTGCACATGGGCTTCCAACAGGTGCCACGCTACATGCCGGAGCTCGCCTCGGCGCTCCGTGCACAGGCGCTCGAGCAACTCTGCGGCCGCGTTCATGGCTGGCCTCCGATCGCCTTCTTGAGGAGCTCCACCAGGCCCTCGACCAACCGCTTGCCCAGAAGCGCGTTCCACTTCTCGGGCCACTTGTCCGCCTCGGGCCAGAGCCGGCGCTGCGGCATGCGACTCGTGCCGTGATGGTGATAGCCGGCATAGGGCACATTCGTGCCGACGATCGCGGCGCCGGGCTCGGTCCGCAGGATGTTGCCTTCCAGGCCCGGCGACAAGCTGTTGAGCAGGATCGCCGTGTCACGCAGGATGTCCACCTGCATGCCGCCGTAGAGTCCGAGCAGCGTTTCGGCGCCCTCGGCCTTCAGGGCTGCCCAGGCGTAAGCAGCGGCGCGATCCGTTTCTCCGGGATAGCGCTTGAGCGTGCTGGCATAGATTGCTCGCCAGCGCTTGTCCTGTTCCTTCGACAGCGTCGGCCGCCGCGGGTTGGGCCCCTGCGGCCGGCCGGGGTGCCGGCGGCCGTAGGCGATGGTGTGCGAGTCCAGGGGCGCCCACGACTCGCCGGCGTCATCGACCCCGCCGCGGCTCTTGGCCACGAACGCTTGCCGGATCAGGCTCAGGGCCTGGATGCCGACGCGGAGCTGCACGCCCTCGACCAGGCCGGTGGGATCGCCGTTGCGGCCGGTGAACGCGCCCACGAGCTGCCGCATCAAGTCGCGGATGCTGGCGACTGAACGACGGGCGTGCAGGACTTCGGCCATAGCTCATTCCTCGAGACTGCCGAACCAGGCCCAGCCGATCAGGCCGGCGATAACGAAGGTCGCCACGATTCCGACCACGAAGCCGATGGCGAAAGCAAGCATGGTCAGATTTCCCAGAAGCCGGCCTCGGCCGGCCAGTCGATGTTCTGCTGGTAGCCCGCCTGCGTGCGTTCGCTGATGGGCCGCTCGACGCGCAGCTTGCGCACGCCGTAGCTGTCGTCGAATCTGATGTTCGACCAGAGCGGCCATTCCGGACTGCGGGCGCCGATGTCCGGGACCTGCATCTTGCCGGCCAGGACGTCGGCCATCTCCTCCTTGGCTTCCTGGTAGAGGTCCTCGATCGATGCCGGCGGGCTGTTGCCGCGGCGGCTGCAGAGCCAGCGGGCCGCGAAGCGCGTGCACCATTCGTTCACGATGTAGCTGGTCGCGAGCTGGCTGGCTTCGTAGCGCGGGACCAGGTACAGGTTGACTCGGCTCGTAGCCCAGTAGATGCCTTTGACGGTCAGGACCTGGCGCTCCGTCGTGCTGATCGCGCCGGTGCTGTCGTCGTCCAGACGCAGCTCTACGCCTTCCTGGCTCAGAAGGTCGTTCACGTCGGCTTCCACGCAGTAGACGTAAGCCGGCGTGGTCAGGGCCATGGCTGGGCCTCAAAAGGAAAGGGCGTGCGGCCGGCGACCCAAGCCAGACGCGCACGCCGGTTCGCTGACGGCCGGCGGCTACGGGCTGCCGGCCTTCCTCGCGTTAGTCGGTTGGTTCGCCATCCGGCGGAGCGCCGTCGCTTTCCTTGGCACTCTTGCTCTTGCCCTTCTTGCCCTTGGCTTTCGGCTTTGGCTGGTCTAGGGCTTTGGCTTCATGGGCAGGAGCAGCGTCTTCCGGATCGATGCCCAGCAGCCTCTTTGCCTTGGCAATTGTCCCTTCGGGCCAGTCGCCGCTTGCGGTCATGGCCTCGACCAGGTCCTCCGCCAAGGCGTCGTCATTGGCTCGCAGATAGGCTTCCGCGGCCTCGAGCTTGGGCACGCCCGTGCCGGATTCTCGCAGGGCCTCCATCAGTTCTTCAGAGGTCATTTGAGTCTCCAAAAGCCAGGACATAGGACCATTGCGTCCCGCAGGTCCTATCCAACTAGGGCGTCACGTCCGCCTGGAAGATCGCGTTGGGCACCTTCAGGATGGGCAGGAAAGTGTGGCCCTGGCGCATGATCGCCGACGGCGGGTTGTCGCTGGGCACGGCGTACGCGAACATGCCGTAGACGGTCTGCAGGTTGCCGAGCACGGCGGCCATGGTCGGAGCCACGTCCAGGCTGCTCGGCACCTGATAGCTGCCCTTAGCCACCTCCCACCAATCGAGCGACGGATCGGGTGTGAATACCACGGCATCGACGCCGATGATGTTTTGGTTCGCGGCATTCTGATCTTCGAAAAAGGTCTCGTAGGCTGGTATCCAGTTCTCAACGCCCAGCATGCCCCTGGGAAGCTCGCCGGTATTCAAAAACGCCTCATTTTTCGCGGGATTCCGGACGAACCAGTCCTTGACGAAATCGTTCTTCTGCAGGTACGACGGGATGTTCTCGCCGTAAAACGCGTTCTTGATCGGATAACCCGTGCTTCGCCGCGCTGTCTTCTTGATCTGTCGGATGTGCAGGGGGATGTCGGTGGTGGCCGTCGCCCAGCTCGCGGCGATAATGCCATTGAGCTGGTTCTGGTTGTTGGCGGAGATGCCGAATGTCACACTTTCCACGGCGCCGGACGAGCTGGGCAGCAGGTTGCCGCTCGCATCGAAGTAGATGGCCGCGGAGAAGAGGACCTGCAAGATCGCCGTCGTTTCCAGGTTGTAGAAGACGCGCGTGAATTCCTCGACCTGGCGGGTGACCTCGGTCATGCCCATGCGCTGGACGGTGTAGTTCTCGTAGTCGCGCAGCTTTTGCAGGAGCAGCGGTGAGAACTGAATCTCCTCGAACGAGTGCAGGAACTTGGCGTCGCGCTCTTCGATGTTCCGCAGCGCGCGTCGCAAGGCTGGGCTGCCGTACTGCACGCGCTTCGCCGTCTGCCGCGTCGAGGAGATCTGTGGGTAGCGGACGGAATCGCCCAGGTAATCGTCACCGGCGCGAAAGCCCGGAGGCAGCGGGTCGGGCACGCCGTCGATGACGGCCTTGATGGTGGCGCCCAGGCTGATATAGCCCAGGATTTGCTCGATGGTCTTGGCCACGGCGCTTGCTCGCGCCAGGCTCCCCAACCTGGTTCCCCGTGTTTTCCAAAGGCGGCTTTGGTCGGTGGGGGAAAACACCGACCCGGTAGCTAGCCGTTGCCGCCTGCTCCAGCCCCTCGCGAGCTGGCTGGCAGACGCGCCAGTCATGCGTAACCTGGCGCGTTTCAACAAAGCATTTAGAACTGATCCGAGAACACGAATTTGCCGCCGGAAAGCGTGGACAAGTTGGTCCTGATCCAAGCCTGCAAACTAGTGTCGGTCGGCCACACGGGCAGGAACTGCTCCACGGTGATCACGCCGGCGATCGGCATTGCGGGGAACGGCACGTCGAGGTTGAGCCCGTCGATGTCGGTCGCCTTGACGCCGTAGCCGTCGGGGATAAAGGTCACAGGGATCTGGCTGCCGTCGTTTGCAACCAGGAAGGAGCCGGCCACCAGGGCGGCGTCCAGGGCGGAGACGGTCACAACGCCGTTGCCAGTGTTGACGGCGGAATACGTCTCGGTGAAGGTCGCCACGGTGCCGTTGGCGGTCGGCGGGCCCACAAATCGGAGGGTGCCGGTGGAGCCGACTCGGCGCACTAGCTCGACGGCCTGGGCGGCGGAGACGGTGACCGAGGTAGCCGTGGCGATCTCGGCCTGCGTGAGTACGCCGATGACCGACGGCGCGTACTTGCCGCCCGAGGTGATCTTGCCCATGAGCAGACCTGGCCGCAAAACGTCCAGATCGCCCGTGTTGCCCGAGTCGCGCGCGAGCGAGCCGTTGATGATCTTGCCTTGCGACAGCCAGCCGGTGATGGTGCCGTCGCGGAAGATCAGGCGATGGGTCGCCGTCCGCGCGGTTCGAAGGCCGGCCAAGCCGGTGATGATCTGGTCGGACATCGGTCAGGTCTTTCGCGCCGTTCCCCTACGAGCGCTTCCCCCTGACTCAGGGACATAGGACGCATAGGACCTATGGGTCCTATGCCTTGGCGGCCACGCGGCGGCGCTTCTTGACCAGCTCCGCCATCTCCTCGCCGGCGGCTTCCTGATCTTGCTGGTCGCTGGTGGCCGGATTGGGCTGCACCTGGACCGTGCTCGCCCCCGTGAGCTTCGTCTTGGGCATGGTCTCGTCCAGCAAGGAGAGCTGCAGGTCGATTGGCTCGTCCGCCAGCTTGCCGTTGGCCAGCGAAAGCTGCACGGCCCCGGCTTGGGCGGCCAGCCTGTCCGCCGTCGGCTTCGAGAGCCCGCGGCTCTTGAGATCGTTGATCCGGGCCATGCGATCGGCCTTGCGGCGATCGATCTCGCGGGCCATCAGGGCCTTCGTGGTCGGGTCGCTGATCAGCTCGATCGACAGGCTCATGACCGCCGGCGGCGTCTCGACCGTGACGGCGGAATCGTTTTCCGGAGGAGTCTTTTCGCCGCCGTTCTGGCCCGCCATCGCTGTGCTCGCGACGATGATCCGCTCCACCAGGTTGGCCTCGGTGGTGTCCTCGGGCAGGGTCATGCCGACCTTGGCGAGAGCCGCCAGGGCGTCCTTCATCGTGTAGGCGCCGGCCGCGGCGTCATCGTCAGCCTTCTTGTCTTTCTTGTCGTCGGCCATGGATTCCTCGATTTGCGACAGGCTCAGGAAAACCTGGCCTTTGGGAACGTGGCCCATGCCCATGGCCACGGCTTGAAACGGTTCCTGGCCGGCGCACACCGGCGTCGGCGTCAGGGCGACGTGCACAATGGCGTCGGGCCACAAGCGGCCGCGGCCGTCGCGCCAGTCCTGCGCAGCCAAGCTTACGTCAGCAATCGCGGTCCGGACGGGCTGGCCATTCACATCGGCCACGCTCGTCAGGCGGCCGTCGGCATCGATCTCAAGGCCCGGTCCATCCAGCGTTGCCCATAGCTGGCCATCGGCAATCTCCAGGTCCTCGACGTGGCCGGCGTTATAGCGGCTGCGCCTGAACTTCGCCTCCTGGTCGCTTTCCGGCAGGGCCTCGGGCCGGTGATCCCAGGGCATGGCCGGCTTGAAGCCGGCAGTCTTGAGCGCCCGAAACTGACGCAGCCAGTGCCGCATCCGCTCGACAGTCACTTCCACTGGACCGCTGGGAGTGAGGTAGTTTCCCGGCCGGACCAGGGCCTTGCGCACGCGTGCCATGGCTGAAGCCTAGCCCAGGCCCGCCTCGACCGCAAATCTATGTCTGTGGTACACTTCCACGTACGTCCGCGGTCAGCCCTGCACGTCCGCGGACATCGGCGGAAAATGGCGGATCAGGCATGGGACAGCGGCAACGACCGCAGGAGACCCATGAACCAGAAGGTTGGATGAGCGTCGGAGAAGTCGCAGCCTACCTTCGGGTGAGCCGGTCCACCGTCTATCAGCTCATGCGCGATCGGGTGTTGACCTGGACGCACATTTGCCGCTGCCGGCGCGTCAGCCGGGCCAGCGTTCTGCGGTACGCGCAGGCGGGGATTCATCGGGGGAGTTATTGA
>Ga0184627_10000622_pt1 | contig 13678 bp, 12 predicted proteins | sample PLM3_127_b1_FD_133150 | JGI IMG/M metagenome (GOLD analysis project Ga0184627, IMG submission 133150) | Groundwater sediment microbial communities from an aquifer in East River, Colorado, USA - PLM3_127_b1 | ecosystem: Environmental > Terrestrial > Soil > Riparian zone | place: USA: East River...
CGGAGCAGGATCATGAATGGCCGCGCGGCAAGAAGTCGGCGAAGGCGCGCTGGAAACTGTCCCAGGGGTCGCGGCGCGGCTCGTCGAAGGTCAATTTTCCCTGATGCAGGATGAGCGCTCGGTCGCACAGCTGGAGCGCCCGCGACACATGGTGGGAGGCCAGTATGACGATGCCGCCCTTGCGGCAATGGCTCTTGAGAAACGTCTCCAGTAAATCCACGCCGCCGCCGTCGAGGACGCCGTAGGGCTCGTCGAGGAGCAATAGGCCGGGGTCGAGCAGGCGCCATTTGGCTATCGAAAGGCGGCACTTCATGCCGCTGGAAAGGGTGCTGACATATTCGCCGGCCCAGCGCTCCAGTCCCACGGCGGCGAGCGCTTCGTCGATGGACGCGGCGGACGCGCGCTTATTGTAGAGCGAGGTGAAAAAATTGAGGTTCTCCCGGACCGTGAGGTTCTCGTAAAGATGTTCGCTGGGGGCGAGAAAGCCGACAGCGGAGCGCAGCTCGATGGACGAGCGGGAAAATTTGGCGCCCTCGAATTCGATTTCCCCTTGGGTCGAGTAGATGAGGCCGGACAAGAGCCTGAGAAGGGTCGTCTTGCCTGCGCCGTTCGGCCCAAGCAGGGCTACGCACTCCCCCGCGGGAATCTCCAGATCGAGATCCCGGAGCGCCCAGAAGTATCCGTAGGCTTTTCCCAGCCGGTGAACCGCGATGCGCAAAGTGCGACTTCCAACCGCGTTAAAATTCGTGACCCGTTGAAAAGAGTTTATCCGCCTACGCAGAAGACCCCGGGCGTGAGCCCGGGGATGAATGCGTCGGACGGACCCTCCGTAGCTCGAAGAGCGAAGGAGGGTGAGTGCTTCGGCGGATTCCGCCGAAGAAATTAACGATACCACGGGCGTACGCCCGTGGAGCTTCATCGAATATAGTTGCCGGTGAGGGCGGATTCAAGTACGCCGTATTGTTTACTATTCATGGGATATGAAATCTGCAATGGCTCGTGAAGGGAGGGTAGTGGTTCAGTTTCGCCAAAATTTGTAGGGGCAACCCTCTGTGGTTGCCCGTTCGGAGGGCAGGCACGTAGGCCTGCCCCTACATCGATACGGCGTTGAAATCAAACTGAACCACTACCGAAGGGAGGAGCAGGGTTGACAAGTTCGATATCCGTCCCCTATTTTGAGCCATTGACCGTCGTGTCTCACCGCAAGGAGGAAAATAATGAATCCCATCGTCGCCGTCACGGGGTTTTGGAACGCCTTCGTCACCAAAATCGCGGTCTTTTTGCCCAATTTCTTGATTGGCGTGGTGATCATTTTCGCGGGCTGGGTAATTTGCAACATCATCAAGCGAATCGTCGTCCGGGTTCTACGAGTTTGCCAGTTCGACACGCTCGCCGACCGCGCGGGAATCAGGCAAGCGCTCGAACGCGGCGGAATCAAGCAAACGGCGTCGGAGCTGGTCGGTTTGCTGGCGTTCTGGTTTCTTTTTCTGATCGCCATTGTCACAACCTTGGAAACGCTAAACTTGAGCGGCGCCACCGACACGCTGCATACCATCTATCTATATATACCCAAGATCGTCGCCGCACTGGTGACGCTCATTCTTGGACTCTATTTCGCCAACTTTCTTGAATCGGTCACGCGTACCTCCTGCGCCAACGCCGGATTGGAACAGGCGGCCTCCATCGGCCGCGCGGCCTATATCGGCACCGTGATCTTCGTGGTCGCGGGAATCTTTGAGATTCTCGATATTGCTTCGGAGATCGTCATCTGGGCGTTCATCCTGGTCTTCGGGGCGGTGTGCCTGGCCCTGTCTCTAGCCTTCGGCCTGGGCGGGCGCGAGGTCGCCGGGCGCTATCTCGAAAAGTGGCTGGAGAAGAAGAAAGACGAATAGTGTCCCCTTCGGTGATGGTGGAAACCCCCTCGCCTTTAGGCGAAGCACGGTGTCATTTCGAGGCGAAGCCGAGAAATCTTATATCGAGGGACAAGACCCTTCGCGGAGTTTACCCTGAGCATAGCCGAAGGGTTCAGGGTGACTCACTGATGTTGGGAGAGCGGGAAGTTATCGTCGGATTCTAGCCGACCGGGGACGAACCTCCCAGCTTGAAGCTGGGAGTGAGTCAGTTTAGCAACCTTGACTGATAGGGGTTAATCGGCTACATTTTTTTCGGTTAAAAATTATTTTTTAAAAATGGCCTAAGGGGTTGGTCGGCTCCAGAGATGCCCTTAGGCTTTTTTTGCACGCGAGGAGGCTATGCCAGAATACAAAATTGTGAAGGTCCCGAAGGACGGGGCGAAGATTACCATGGGGGCGAATCAGCAACTCCAGGTGCCGGACAACCCGATCATTCCGTTCATAGAGGGCGACGGTACGGGCCGCGATATCTGGCGCGCTTCGGCGCGGGTTTTCGACGCGGCGGTGGAGAAAGCCTATAAGGGCAAAAAGAAGATTAGCTGGATGGAAGTTTACGCCGGCGAGAAGTCATTCAAGCTGTTCAATCACTGGCTGCCGGACGAAACCATTCAGGCGTTTACCGAGTTCATCGTGGGCATCAAGGGACCGCTCACGACTCCGATCGGCGGCGGCTTTCGCTCGTTGAACGTATCACTGCGGATATTGCTCGATCTCTACGTTTGTCTGCGTCCGGTGCGCTATTTCAACGGGGTGCCTTCCCCGGTCAAGCATCCGGAATACGTGGACATGGTCATTTTTCGGGAAAACACGGAAGATATTTATACGGGCATCGAGTTCATCAACGGCACCGAAGAAAATAAAAAGTTTAAATCCCTGATCAAAGAAAACTTTCCCAAAGAGTATGCCAAGATTCGCTTCCCCAACACGGCGGGGATCGCGCTGAAGCCGGTTTCCGTCGAGGGCACCGAGCGATTGGTGCGCGCGGCGATCAAGTGGTCGCTGGTGAACAAGCGCAAGAACATCAACCTCGTGCACAAAGGCAACATCATGAAATACACCGAGGGCGCGTTCAAGGATTGGGGCTACGCCCTGGCCAAGCGCGAGTTTCGCAATGAGACCGTCAGCGAACGCGAGTCGTGGATCCTGGGCAACAAGGAGCAAAACCCCAACTTGAGCGTGGCGGACAACGCCAAGGCGATCGACCCCGGCTTCGACATGATGTCGCCGGACCAGCAAAATGACATCAAAAAGGAAGTGGAGGAGGCGCTCAAACTCTGGCCGACCCACGGCGACGGCAAGTGGAAGAATAAACTACTGATAAAAGATTCGATCGCCGACGTAACTTTGCAGTTCGTGCTCATTCGTCCCAGAGACTACGACGTGATCGCGACGATGAACTTAAACGGCGATTACCTGTCCGACGCGCTGGCGGCGCAGGTCGGCGGGATCGGAATCGCGCCGGGGGCGAACATCAATTACGACAGCGGCCACGCCGTTTTCGAAGCGACCCACGGCACCGCGCCGAAATACGCGGATCTCGATAAGGTCAACCCCGGCTCGGTTATCTTGTCCGGGGAAATGATGCTGCGCTACATGGGCTGGTCCGAGGCGGCGGATCTCATCATCAAAGGCATCGAAGGCGCGGTCAACAACAAGACCGTTACTTACGATTTCGAGCGCCTGATGCCGGGGGCCAAGCTGGTCAGCTGCTCGGGCTTCGGCGACGCGATCATCGCGAATATGTGAAAACGGTTTCGCGTCTCGGGTCTAGGGTTCCGGGTTAAAAGAAACGCGAGACGCGGGACACGAGACCCAGGACGGAAATATTTGAGGGAATTATGGCTAGAAAGAAAATAGCGCTGATCGGCGCGGGCAATATTGGCGGCAGCATGGCGCACCTTTGCCTGCTCAAAGGGTTGGGCGAAGTGGTTTTGTTCGACGTGATCGAAGGTCTGCCCCAGGGCAAGGCGCTCGACCTCTCCCACGCCGGACCCATCGAGGGTTTCGACGGCAACGTCATCGGCACGAATAAATATGAGGATATCGAAGGTGCCGACGTTTGCATCGTGACCGCCGGCATCGCGCGCAAGCCGGGCATGAGCCGCGACGACTTGGTCGGGACCAACGCGAAGATCATCAGTTCGGTTGCGGAAAACATCAAGAAATATGCGCCGAACAGCTTTGTCATCGTCGTGACTAACCCGCTGGACGCGATGGTGACATTGATGCACCGGGTCACCGGCTTCCCCAAGAACCGAGTCGTTGGTCAATCCGGCATCTTGGACTCTTCGCGTTATCGGTCCTTTATCGCCAAAGAGCTCAAAGTATCGGTCAATAGCGTCGCGGCCATGGTTTTGGGCGGGCATGGCGACGATATGGTGCCAATTAGAAGCACCTGCCTGGTGGGCGGGGTACCGGTCGAAAATTTGATACCGGCGAAGCGCCTCGAAGAGATCGAAGCCCGGGTGCGCAACGCCGGCGGCGAAGTCGTCGCCTTGTTGAAGACGGGATCGGCCTATTTTTCGCCGGCGTCGGCGGCGATTCGCATGACCGAGTCCCATCTCTTCGACAAGAAGGAAATCTTTCCTTGCGCGGCGTTGCTGGAGGGGGAATACGGCGTCAACGGTTACTATTTCTGCGTGCCGGTTATCATCGGCGCCGCCGGGATCGAGAAAGTCATCGACATCAATCTCAACGCCGCCGACAAAAAGGCTTTCGATGAATCCCTCAATCACGTCAAAGATATCGTCCAGGCGATGAACCGCATTTTGGGCGTTTCCTGATTCACGGGCGCGGCAAATCTATTGAGACCCTGAGGCCTATGGATTAGTCTTGGGGTCTCGGTTTATTATGGCCGTGAAAATATGAACGTTCACGAGTACCAGGCCAAGGAGATCCTCAAACGCTTCGGGGTGGCGGTGCCCCGCGGCATCGTCGCATCGACTGCCGAGGAGGCGCTGGCGGCGGCGGAAGCGCTCGGCGGTCCGGTTTGCGTAGTGAAGGCGCAGATTCACGCCGGCGGGCGCGGCCAGGGCGGCGGCGTCAAACTTGCCCGCGGACCGCAGGATGCGGCACAGAAGGCGCGCGAGATCCTCGGCAAGAACCTGGTCACGCATCAGACCGGCCCGCAAGGACGCCAAGTGCGGCGCGTGCTCGTCGAACAGGGATTGAACATCGAGCGCGAATTATATCTCGCCATGGTTCTCGACCGCGCCCAGTCGCGGGTCGCGGTGATCTGTTCTTCCGAAGGCGGCGTCGAAATCGAAGAAGTCGCGCGGAAAAATCCGCAAAAAATATTAAAGGAAGCGATCGACCCGGTGATTGGGCTTGCGGCATTCCAGTGCCGCAGGCTCGCTTTCGCTCTCGGTGTCCCTGCGCCGCTGTCCGGCAAGATGGTGAATGTGATGCAGCGGCTCTATCGGGCCTTCGACGAATGCGACGCCTCGCTGGCGGAGATCAATCCGTTGATTATCACTCGGGAAGGCGAGGTCATGGCCCTCGACGCCAAGATGAATTTCGACAGCAACGCTTTTTTCCGGCACAAGGAAATCGTCGCGCTGCGCGACCTCGGCGAAGAAGACCCGCGCGAAGTGGAAGCCGGCAAATACGATCTTTCCTATATCTCGCTCGACGGCAACATCGCCTGCATGGTCAACGGCGCCGGTTTGGCGATGGCGACCATGGACATCATCAAGTTCCATGGCGGCGAGCCGGCCAATTTTCTCGACGTCGGCGGCGGCGCGGACCAAGAGAAAGTCGCCCAGGCATTTAAAATACTCTTGGCCGATGCGCGGGTGCGCGGCGTGCTCATCAATATTTTCGGCGGCATCATGCGCTGCGACGTGCTTGCCCAGGGAGTGGTCAACGCCGCGCGGGAATTGAAGGTCACCGTTCCACTGGTCGTCCGCATGCAGGGCACTAACGTCGATGAGGGGAAAAAGATTCTCAAGGAATCCGGCTTGGCGATTATTTCCGCCGAGACGATGGCTGAGGCGGCGGAGAAGATCGTTAAGGCGGTTCAAGGCAAAAGTTGAAATGGAGAATGCAAAGTGCAAAATGCAAAACGCAAAATGGAAGGCGGTAGTGGCGAGTGGGCCGGTTCTCAATTTTGACTTTTGCATTTTGCAATCTTCATTTTGCATTGAGCGGTAACAACTCGATGTCAATTTTAGTAAATAGGCAAACCCGCGTCTTGACGCAAGGCATCACCGGCGCCGCCGGCCGATTCCATACCGCGGCCAGTAAAGAGTATGGGACGCAGATGGTCGCCGGGGTTACGCCTGGGAAGGGCGGCACGAGCTATGAAGGCATACCGATCTTCGACACCGTCTCGCGAGCGGTGGCCGAGACCGGCGCCAATGCCACTGTAATTTATGTTCCGCCGCCCTTTGCCGCCGACGCCATCCTGGAAGCCGCGGACGCGGGCATCGCGCTGATCGTGTGCATCACCGACGGCGTGCCGGTGCGCGACATGGTGCGCGTGAAGCGCTATTTGGCGGGTCGAAGCTCGCGGCTTTTGGGACCGAATTGTCCCGGCGTGATTACTCCCGGCGAGTGCAAGATCGGCATCATGCCCGGCCATATTCATCGGCAGGGAACCATCGGCGTGGTGTCGCGCAGCGGAACCTTGACCTACGAGGCCGTGGACCAGCTCACCCGTCTGGGCCTGGGACAATCGACCTGCGTCGGCATCGGCGGCGACCCGGTGCACGGTTTGGAGTTTATCGACGTGCTCGATCTGTTCAATCGCGATCCAGCCACGGCGGCGGTGGTCATGATCGGCGAGATCGGCGGCAGCGCCGAAGAGGAGGCGGCCGGTTGGATCAAGGCTAACATGAAAAAGCCCCTCGCCGGATTCATCGCCGGGCAGACCGCCCCGCCCGGCAAGCGCATGGGCCACGCCGGCGCGATCATCGCCGGCGGCAAGGGAACCGCAAAAGAAAAAATCGAAACCATGACAAAGGCCGGCATACGGATGGCGCCGACGCCCGCCCTGATCGGCCAAACGATGCAGGAGGCTTTGGGTAACTCATGAGTGTCGAGAGAACGCTGTCGATCGTCAAACCGGATGCCGTCGCACGAAACCTGATCGGTGAGATCTTGCGCAGATTCGAGACCGCCGGCCTAAAGATCGCCGCGGGAAAATTGCTCCGGTTGACGCCGGAACGCGCCCAGGCGTTTTACGCGGTGCACAAGCAGCGGCCGTTTTTCGTGGGCCTATGCGTTTATATGTCTTCGGGCCCGATCTTCGTGTCGGTGCTCGAAGGCGAAAATGCGATCATGAAATACCGCGAGATCATGGGCGCCACCGATCCCGCGAAGGCGACGCCGGGAACGATCCGAAAGGACCTAGGCAAAGATGTCGAGCAGAACGCCGTCCATGGCTCCGACGGACCGGAGACCGCGGCGAGCGAGATCGCCTTCTTTTTCCGGCCCGACGAAATTTTATAGGCGCGCGATCGGCGTTTGCCTCCCGTCGCGGAGCTAAGCGTGAAGCCCAACGTAAAAGACCTCGGCAAAGAGCAATTCACGACCTATTTAAAAGAACGCGGCCAACCCTCGTACCGAGCCGCTCAGGTCTGGCAGTGGTTGTATCAGAAACGCGCCGTATCGTTCGATGAGATGAGCAATCTCTCAGGGGCGCTGCGGCGGCAACTCGCCGCCGACTTCTCCATCAGCCGCCCGCGCATCGCGCGCCAATCTGAGTCCCGCGACGGTACCGTCAAATTTCTTTTCGAGCTTTCGGACGGTGAAACCATTGAGAGCGTGCTGATTCCGGAGGTACACCGCCTGACGTTATGCATCTCCACCCAGGCGGGATGCGGCTTCGGCTGCGCCTTTTGTGCGACCGCGCTGATGGGTCTCAAGCGTAACTTGCGCGCAAGCGAAATCGTAGACCAGGTGCTAGAAGCGAGCCGAACACTGGACTCTGATCCCTCCCTCTCCCGCGAGAGACTGTGTCGCAATTCCGTTCATGGTTCGACAGGCTCACCACGAACGGATGGTGACACTCCGAAATTTAAGGACTTAGCCGTCCGTTCCTTCGGTAAACTCAGGACAGGCTCTGAGGCTCTCGAAGGGCGGACGGCTAATTGCGACACCATCTCCGAAGGGCAAGAGAGAGGGATTACTCATACGGCGAGGAAGCGGAGGATTACCCATGTGGTGTTCATGGGGATGGGCGAGCCCCTGGCCAACTATGCGCAGACGGTCAAAGCCCTGGAAGTCCTGACCGACGCGACTTGGGGAATCGGCATCTCGCCGCGCAGGATCACGCTGTCGAGCGTTGGGCTGGTGCCGCAAATTCAAAAACTCATGGAGGAGACGCGCGTCAATCTGGCGATTTCCCTGCACGCCTCCAACGACGAGGTGCGCGGCGAGCTGATGCCGGTCAATCGCAAGTATTCACTCCGGCAGTTGATCGACTGTTGCCGCTCGCTGCCCATTCCCCGCCGTAAACGAATTACCTTCGAGTATGTTTTGCTCAAGGGCGTGAACGATTCCGAGGAGGATGCCCGGGAATTATGCCGGCTCTTGAGCGGCGTCCGTTGTAAGGTCAACGTGATTCCATTCAATCCCCATCCGGGCAGTTCGTTTGAGCGGCCGGGAGAATCCGATATTAATCGCTTCGGGCAGATCTTGCTGGAGCAAGGTTTTCAGGTAAACGTTCGCCGCCCGCGGGGCGATGATATCCAGGCCGCCTGCGGCCAGCTGCAAGGGGAGGAGTCACAACACCGGAGCCGCCGAACTCTCTTCGCCGCCGAGGCGCGGCAATAGACGGCGAAGTAATCCAATTTATTAAGTGCAAAATGCAAATTGCAGAATGCAAAAGTCAAAATGACAAACAAGGACTAGGGAAGGGCGATCACTTATTTATTCCCTATCCTTTTCTTTCTGCCCATTTTGCATTTTTCACTTTGCACTCTGCATTTGCCATCTTCTCATTTCGCTCCAAGACGTGTGAATAATGCAGGCTGGAGATGAGTAAAACTGTCCTCGGGGTCATCGGCGGCAGCGGCCTCTACCGCATGGACGGGCTCAAAGAAGTGCGCGAAGTCGCGGTGACGACCCCGTTCGGCAAACCCTCCGATAAATTCATCACCGGCAAGCTCGGCTCCGCCCAGATGGTTTTTTTGCCGCGCCACGGCAAGGGGCATCGCTGGCTGCCCACCGAAGTCAATTTCCGCGCCAACATTTTCGCGATGAAAAAGCTCGGCGTCGAGCGGATCATCTCCATCAGCGCCGTCGGCAGTTTGCGCCAGGAGATTGAACCCGGCCATGTCGTCGTACCGGACCAGTTCATCGACCGCACGACCCAGCGGCCAAGCAGCTTTTTCGGCAAGGGCATCGTCGCCCACGTGAGCCTGGCGGATCCCTTCTGCAAAGAGCTTTCGAGCCGGCTGATCGACGGCGCGCAGCGGGAAGGCGCGCGGGTTCACCCGCGGGGGACCTATCTCTGCATGGAAGGGCCGCAGTTTTCCACTCGCGCGGAATCTCATCTTTACCGCAGTTGGGGGGCGGACGTCATCGGCATGACCAATCTGCAGGAGGCGAAATTGGCCCGCGAAGCGGAGATCTGTTTTGCGACCCTGGCTTTGGCGACGGATTACGACTGCTGGAAGGAAGGGTCGGCGGACGTGGCGATCGAACATGTGCTGGCCATTTTGAAGCAGAACGTCGAGCTCGCGCAGAAAACGGTCCGCCGCGTCGCCATGGCACCTGCGAATTCCCGGTCCTGCTCCTGTGCGTCCGCGTTAAAGAATGCTATTATCACCGAACCGGCCCGCATCTCTAGGGAAGTTCGGGCCAAGCTGAAGCCGATCATCGGGAAATATCTCTGACGATTCTAGATTTTAGATCCTTCAACATGGTTCAGGACAGGTTTTGGATTTTGGATTGAGGCGATGAGTGTCTTGGTTGTAGGGACTGTGGCGTTCGATTCCATCGAGACGCCGTTCGGCTCGGCGGAGCGGATCTTGGGCGGGTCGGCCTCTTATTTTGCGTTGGCGGCGAGTTTTTTCGCTCCGGTGAGTATTGTGGGCGTCGTCGGCGAAGATTTTCCCGTTGAGCACCTGGAACTTTTTAAACGGCGCAAAATCGACGTCGAAGGGATCAAGCGCGAGAAGGGCGATACCTTTCATTGGCGCGGGCGTTACCACGAGGACATCAACGTGCGCGACACTTTGGAGTTGCACTTGAACGTGCTTTCCGGTTTCGTGCCGCTGCTGCCGGAGCGCTATCGCGACGCGGAGTACGTTTTTTTGGGCAATATCGATCCGGCCATGCAGATCGAAGTGTTAAACCAGATCCAGCGCGTGAAGCTGGTGGTTTGCGATACCATGGATCACTGGATTCGGGAAAGCGCCGGCAATCTGCAAAAAGTGCTCAAGCGCATTGAAATGCTGGTGATCAACGATTCCGAGGCGCGGCTGCTGAGCGGGCAGAGCAACGTCGTGCGCGCGGCGCGCGCCATCTTGAAGATGGGACCCAAGGTCGTGCTGATCAAGCGGGGGGAGTACGGGGTCTTGCAGTTTTCCGACTCGCAGGTTTTCGCCACGCCCGCCTATCCCTTGGAGGAAGTCTTCGATCCGACCGGCGCGGGCGACTCGTTCGCCGGAGGCTTCTTGGGCCAATTGGCGCGCTCGGGAGACGCGAGCCAGAGGGGAATTCGCCGCGCCATCGTTTACGGCTCCGTGGTCGCCTCTTTTACGGTGGAGGATTTCGGCGTAAAGCGACTGACGACGACGACGCTGCCGGACATCGAAGAGCGCTTTGAGCGCTTCGTCGAATTGACGGATTTTCACACCTGAGCCGATGGATCTTTCCGTAGCCGTCCCCGTTTACAACGAGGAAGAAAACGTCGAGCCGCTGATTCGCGAGATCAACGGCGTCTTGGAGACCTTGGGCAAGAGTTACGAAATCGTCGTCGTCGATGACGGTAGCCGGGATCGTACCTTCGCGGCGCTGTCGAAGCTTCACCGCGAACAACCGGCTATGAAAGTCGTGCGTCTCAAGCGAAACTTCGGCCAGACGGCCGCGCTGGCGGCGGGGCTGGCCTATGCCCGCGGAGAGATCGTCATTTTGATGGACGGCGACGGGCAAAACGATCCGGCGGACATCCCGGCGCTGTTGGCGAAGCTTGCCGAGGGCAACGACCTGGTGGCCGGCTGGCGCTTTAACCGGCGCGACCCGTTCCTGCGCCGCCGGCTGCCTTCGATGATCGCCAATCGGCTGATCTCATGGACCACCCGGGTCAAGCTCCACGATTACGGCTGCACCTTGAAGGCGATGCGCAAGGATATCGCCGACAACCTCAGACTTTACGGAGATATGCACCGCTTCATTCCCGCCATCGCCTTCGAGCGGGGCGCGCGCATCGCCGAGTTGAAGGTCAACCACCGGCCGCGGCTACGCGGCCAATCCAAGTACGGGATCACCCGTACGCTGCGGGTCGTTTTGGACCTTTTGACCGTCAAGTTCATGATCAGTTATTCCACTCGGCCGTCGCACGTCTTCGGGCCCATCGGAATTTTGAGCGGGCTGAGCGGATTTTCAATCGCCATTTACCTGACGATTCAGAAATGGGTCTACGATCTGGAAATCGGCGGGCGGCCGCTGCTTTTGCTGGCGATCCTGCTGATCTTCATCGGCTTTCAGTTTGTGACCATGGGACTGCTGGGTGAAATGTTGGCGCGAACCTATCATGAATCCCAGGATCGTCCCGTGTTTGTCGTCGGGGAAATTCTCGAGGAAAGGAAGCGCGCATGAATATCGCGGTCATTGGGACCGGCTATGTCGGGTTGGTTGCCGGGACCTGCTTCGCGGAAAACGGCAACGATGTCGTTTGCGTCGACATCGACGAAAAAAAGATTGCGACCCTCAATCAGGGCAAGGTGCCGATCTACGAGCCCGGCTTGGAAGAAATGATCCGGCGCAACGTCGCCGATCGGCGTTTGAGCTTCACCACGGATATCACCCCGGCGGTCAGGAGGTCGGAGATTATTTTCATCGCCGTGGGAACTCCCCAGGGACCCAACGGGCGGGCGAATCTTCTATCCCTGCGCGCCACGGCCAAAGCCATTGCCAAAGCGATGAACGGACGTAAGATCATCGTTACGAAGAGCACCGTGCCCGTGGGCACTGCAGATGAGATCGGCGGCATCGTCAAAGCCGGCACCAGGCATCCATTCGCGGTGCTGTCGAATCCCGAATTCATGAAAGAAGGAGCGGCGGTCGATGATTTCATGAAGCCCGACCGGGTCGTGCTCGGCGGCGACGACTTCAAGGCCATCGAGAAGCTCAAAGAGCTCTACGAGCCCTTCGTGCGCACCGGCAATCCCATCATGGTCATGGACGCGCGCAGCGCGGAAATGTGCAAGTATGCCGCCAACGCCATGCTGGCGACAAAGATTTCGTTCATCAACGAGGTCGCCCGTTTGTGCGAGAAGATGGGCGCCGACATCGGCGAAGTCAGGCGCGCCATCAGCATGGACCGGCGCATCGGCCCCTATTTCATTTTTCCCGGCACGGGATACGGCGGCTCCTGCTTTCCCAAAGACGTGCGCGCGATGATCGGCATGGGCGAGAGGGAAATCGAGATGTCGCTCCTGCGCGCCGTGGAAAGAGTCAATGAGCGGCAAAAGCGAATTCTGGTCGACAAAGTCAGGCGGGTTTTCGGCGCGAAATTGGCGGGCAAGACCTTCGCCGTGTGGGGTCTGGCGTTCAAGCCGCGCACGGACGACATGCGCGATGCCCCGGCGATCGCCGTGATCAACGCATTACTGAAAGCCGGCGCCAGGGTTCAGGCCTTCGATCCGGAAGCGACGCAGGAAGCGAGAAAAATATTCGGCGAGCGGATTTTCTACGCCCAGCACAGCTACGATGCCCTGTATGGCGCGGCGGCCCTGTTGATCTTGACGGAATGGAACGAGTTTCGCCGGCCGGATTTCGCCCGTATGAAGCAGTTGCTCAAGAATCCGGTGATTTTCGACGGGCGAAATATTTACGATCCCCGGGACCTGCGCAAGCTCGGCTTCAAATATTTTCCCATCGGACGGAAACATGGCTAGATATCTAATCACCGGCGGCGCGGGTTTCATCGGCTCTCATCTCTGTGAGTGTTTTCTCAAGCAGGGGCATCAAGTCATCTGCATGGACAACACCTCCACCGGCGCCGCGGAAAACGTCGCGGGCTTCGCCGCGCATCCCGGCTTCACCTTCGTCGATCACAACGTGAGCCGCTACATCGAAGTCCAGGAGCCCATCGACTATGTTCTTCACTTTGCCTCACCGGCAAGCCCGGTGGACTATCTGGAGCTGCCGATTCCCACGCTCAAAGTAGGCGCCCTCGGCACGCATAACACCCTCGGCCTGGCGAAGGTGAAAGGGGCCGTTTATTTACTGGCCTCGACCTCCGAAGTTTACGGCGACCCCCTGGTCCGTCCGCAAAGCGAGGAGTACTGGGGCAACGTCAACCCCATCGGCCCGCGCGGCGTTTACGACGAAGCGAAGCGTTTCGCCGAAGCGATGACCATGGCCTATCACCGCTATCACGGCCTGGACACCCGCATCGTGCGCATCTTCAACACCTACGGGCCGCGCATGCGCACGCGCGACGGCCGAGTGGTGCCGAACTTCATCAGCCAGGCGCTGAAGGGCGAGCCACTGACGGTGTACGGACAGGGACAGCAGACCCGGAGTTTTCAATACGTCGACGATCTGGTGGCCGGAATTCAAAAGTTGCTCCAGGCCGACCACCACCTGCC
>Ga0184627_10000623_pt1 | contig 13665 bp, 12 predicted proteins | sample PLM3_127_b1_FD_133150 | JGI IMG/M metagenome (GOLD analysis project Ga0184627, IMG submission 133150) | Groundwater sediment microbial communities from an aquifer in East River, Colorado, USA - PLM3_127_b1 | ecosystem: Environmental > Terrestrial > Soil > Riparian zone | place: USA: East River...
CAGGTGCGGGCTGCGCAGCCAGCTGCCCTTGGGGTACGCGCCGTGCTCGTCCTCGAACACACCATCGAGCACGAGGATCTCCTCGCCGCCCCAGTGGTGATGCCGCCTGAACCTGGTCGACGGCGCCCACCGAACCAGCTCCCAGAGGCAGAGTCTCTATATGTTTGATCGGTAATCTGGTAGCGCTCGTTCCCTGGCATAGCTGTAAGCTGACTGACCGGACAGTCACCAGTTGTTAGATAGCTGTTAGATGAAACAATGAAGGGGCTAGGGCTATGCGCCCTAACCCCTTTTCTTGTGGACGTATTCTTTTTGGTTGCGGGGGAAGGATTTGAACCTTCGACCTTTGGGTTATGCGTACCACGACAGCTTTCGCTGCCTGGAGGGAACCAGTTCGTGGTCTGGACTTTCTCTTCACCCTCGGACCGGCTCCGCCGCCGTTAGGGTGCCTGCCGTTAAGTCTCTACACCTTCTCCACCGCCTTGAGAGTTGGCAGAGCTTGGCTCGGGGTTACCCCGCCAATGGCTTCCCCGAATTTGACAGGTGATCGCGCGGAAGTTTCCCTCTGCGCAGCCCAGTGCAGAATTAGCACTCACAGATCACGACACTGGGCGGCAATCTTTGGCGTGCTAATCCTGCGGATTGAGCCCAACGAGCTACCAGACTGCTCCACCCCGCGGCGGGATAGTAACAAAGGGGGTAGGCCAAGTCAAGGCAAGGCGAATATGATGGACTCCATCAGCCTCGTCCTATCCGATATGAAGGTCATGGGCTAATAGACCTGCGCAAGTTGATTTCCAGCTAGCCGCGTGTTAAAGCACGCCCATGCGAATTGTGTTCATGGGCACTCCGGAGTTTGCGGTCCCGTCACTGGAAGCCTTGTTACAGTCAGACGATTCAGTGGTCGGTATCGTGACTCAACCGGATCGACCGAAAGGACGGGGGCAGATTTTGGTTGCTTCGCCAGTGAAGCTGGTCTGTCAGCGGGAAAGTCTCCCCATCTTGCAGCCGGTCAAGATGAAGGATCCGGCCTTCCTGGGAGCCCTTCGGGCCTGGCAGCCGGATCTCATCGCCGTGGCCGCCTTCGGACGCATCCTGCCAAAGGTCATCCTTGACATGCCGCCGCGCGGTTGCATCAACGTGCATGCGTCCCTGCTTCCGAATTATCGTGGGGCGGGACCAATCCAGTGGGCACTCATCAACGGTGAACGGGAAACCGGCATCACGACTATGTTGATGGATGAGGGGATGGACACCGGCGCCATCCTTTTTCAGGAACGAGTCGCGATTCAGCCGGAGGACACAGCCGGCTCGCTGTCGGCCAGACTGGCAGAGGTCGGGGGGAGGCTGTTGCTCGAAACCATCCGCCGACTGAAAGACGGCACCGTAATCCCTCGTTCGCAAGATCATATCCAGGCGACGCCGGCTCCTCTCCTCAAGAAAGAGGACGGACTCATCGACTGGAAACTCACGGCGGTCGAGATCGGGAACAGGGTGCGTGGTCTGTCTCCCTGGCCTGGGGCCTATACCTATGCAGGGGATGATCGGTGGATCATCTGGCGAGCAGCACCGGCCGCCCGCCCGCCTAGCGCGGTAATTCCGGGCACTGTCGTCGAAGCACGCAAGGAAGGAATCCTTGTCGCGACGGGAAAGGGGCTGCTGGCCATTACAGAGATTCAGCCGGTCAACAGCCGTCGGATGAGCATCGCCCAGTACCTGGCTGGACATCCACTTGCTCCCGGTCTGGTGCTAGGCACAAGGACTGAGGACTGAGCACAGTAAAGCCATGCCTGCCAAGCCGTATCTCTACTCTCAGTCCTCGTCACTCAGTCCCGGTCACCCTCGACGCGGTCCCAGAAGGGTCGCGCTTGAGACTCTGTTGGCGATCGAGCGCGAGGAAATGTTCGCCGATGACGCATTGGATCGCAGTCTCAGCCGTGCCGGTCTAGACGTTCGTGATCGAGCGCTGACATTCGAGCTCGTATACGGAGTGCTCCGTCACAGGGCCACCCTCGACTGGCGGCTCGATCAGGTGTCAGATCGGGCGATCAGTCGTCTACCAGCGCTCGTAAAGACCGCGCTTCGCCTGGGCGCCTACCAGCTCCTCTATTTGGGGAAGATTCCACCCTCAGCGGCCGTGAACGAATCGGTCAAGCTTGTGAAGTTCGGCAAGCACAGAGCATCGAAAGATTGGACCAGTTTCGTGAACGCTGTGCTCCGGTCGCTGATCCGGGAGCCGACACCTCCTTGGCCTGATCCCGCGCAGGATCAAGTGGCTGCTTTGTCCGTCCGATATTCCTGCCCGATCTGGCTGACCCAGCGGTGGCTTCATCGGTTCGGCTTAGCCGCCGCAGAGTCGCTCTGTCGCGCAACGATCACAATTCCGCCGCTGACGATCCGAACCAATACTCTCCTCCTCACCCGCGAGGCGCTGGAGGCAGATCTGGCCCGGGCAGGCCACCAGGTTAGACCCACGGCTGCCAGTCCTGTCGGTCTTACTCTGGAGAAGTGCGGACCAGTCACAGAACTTCCACAGTTCCGGGCCGGTGCCTTTTACGTGGAGGACGAAGCAGGGCAGTTGGTCCCTCTCATCCTGGGTCCTCAGCCTGGAGAGCGGGTATTGGACGCCTGCGCCGCGCCGGGCGGGAAAGCGACTCATCTGGCGGCGCTGATGCAGAACCACGGCGAGATCGTGGCAATCGATAGGAGCCAGCGACGCCTGCGGTTGCTTCAAGAAAACTGCCGGCGGCTTGGCATCCGGATTATCACGACGGTGACGGCAGATATGACACAGGATCTTAGGGAAAAAGGAAAAGTGGGGGAAGGACTCCTTACCCAACCATTCGATCGCATCCTGCTGGATGCCCCTTGTAGCGGGCTAGGCTTGCTGCGGCGACATCCAGAGGGCAAATGGCAAAAGGGTGAGGGTCTTCTTGCGTGGCATCAGGCCACTCAGATCCAGATGCTGGAGCAGGTGAGCCGCCTCTTGCGACCCGGCGGGGTGTTAGTCTATAGTACCTGCTCGACCGAGCAAGACGAAAATGAGGATGTGATCGAGCATTTCTGTAAAGCCCACGCAGAGTTCCGACGCGAGCCCGTCTCGTCCTGGCTGCCGCCAACAGCCCGTGTTCTTCTGAATACCCAAGGGGATCTCTCGACCATGTTCTCTCCTTACCCTATGGACGCATTTTTTGCCGCTCGGCTCCGAAAGGCCACTTCTGTATGACTCGCCGGAGTGTCCTCATCGCCCCGTCCATCCTTTCGGCAGACTTTGCCCGCCTTGCGGAGGAAGTCGCGCGAGTCGAGGCAGGGGGGGCTGATCTGCTCCACATTGATGTAATGGATGGGCATTTCGTTCCCAACCTGACGGTTGGTCCGCCGATCGTGGAGGCCCTCCGCAAGGTGACAAAGCTGCCGCTCGACGTGCACCTGATGATGACAAATCCGGATTCGTTTATTCCGGAATTTGCAGAAGCGGGGGCTGACTATTTAACGGTCCACGTAGAGACTTGCCCGCACCTGCATCGGACCGTCCAATCGGTCAAAGAACGTGGCGTCAAGGCGGGAGTGACCCTCAATCCGGCTACCTCCCTCAGTTCGGTTGAGGAGATCATCCCTGACGCGGATCTCCTGCTCGTGATGTCCGTGAACCCCGGCTTCGGGGGGCAGCATTTTATCGAGTCCGTTCTCGAGAAAATTTCTCGAGCCCGACAGCTCATTGACCGGACCGGCAGCCGCGCTGCGCTGGAGGTGGATGGCGGCGTCAAGGTAGAGAATGCCGCGCGCATTATCCAGGCCGGAGCAGATATCTTGGTCTCCGGGTCAGCGATCTTTTCCAGTTCCGATTACGGCGCGACCATCAAGGCCATGCGCCAATCTGCGCGCAAGGCGATGCCGGGTACCGGAGCAGCTGTGGCCCGGCGGTAGAGTGAGGCATGGCGGACACCTCTTGGCTCACGAGCAGCCTGCACCCGCTTGAAATCAAGGTTCTCACCGCGCTCCATCAGCACCGGTTGTCTACCTCGTCTTCCTCGCAACAGGCGCTCCGGGAAGAGCAGATCGCAGACAGTGCTTCACTGGAACCGTCCCAATTAAGCATGGCAGTTGAGTGGCTCCTCACGAAGTCCTTCATCAGGGTGGACTCCGAGAAGGTGACCCCGGTTGTTTCGCTGACCAAGGTGGGGGAGCGGTATTTCGAGAAATACTCGCCGCTGGAGCGGATCCTGTCGGTCGCGAGGGATGCCAAGCAGACCGGCAGGCGCCTCACGATCCAGGATATCCAGGCCAGGGAAGGCCTGGAACCGACCGCGATGAGCGGGGCGATCGGCCGTCTGAAAAAAGAAGGGGCGATCCAGATTGACCAGGGGGGGTATGTGGAGGCAACCGGATCCCCTAGTCCTACGGCGGAATCGTTGCGCGCGCTGCTCCGCGATCTGCGAGGTTCGTCACGCGAGCTCGACTCCTTCCCACAAGCGATGCGTCAAGTGATTGAGCAGCACGCCGTCAGGAGAGGGAACGCCCAAGAGCCGTTTCGCATCGACGAGCGAATCCAACGCTGGTACGTGCTGACCCCGGAAGGGCAGGAAGCTGCTCAAGCTCTTGCTCAACAAGGGTTCGCAGACGAAGTGTCCCAGTTGACGCCCGAGCTGCTCAGGGACGGGGCCTGGCGTACCAAGCGGTTCAGAAAGTATACGATCAGCCTGCGACCGCCACGTCTCGCTGCCGGTAAGCGGCATCCCTACCGCGAGTTTCTCGACCAGGTGAAGCGAAAGTTGGTGAGTCTGGGGTTTCAGGAGATGCGAGGCCCGCTCGTTGAGACGGAGTTCTGGAATATGGATGCCCTGTACATGCCTCAGTTCCATCCGGCGCGGGCGATCCACGATGTGTACTTTGTGAAAGAGCCAACCCATGCGACAACCATAGCCGAGCCCTTCCTCTCTCGGGTCGCTGCGACACACCGGAATGGTGGGGAGACCGGCTCGACCGGATGGGGCTACGACTACGATCTGACCCGCGCCCGCCGTTTGGTGCTAAGAAGCCAGGGCACGGCAGTATCCGCCCGCACGCTGGCTGCAGGCCCACAGGTGCCGGGCAAATACTTCTCGCTCGCTCGCTGCTTTCGCTACGACCAGGTGGACGCCACCCACGCTACGGATTTTTTTCAGATCGAGGGGATTGTGCTGGGGCCGGACATTACGTTCCGCACGTTGCTGGGCCTCCTGGACCTGTTCGCGCGCGAGGTAGCGCAGGCCAGAGAAAGCCGGTTCCTGCCGGCCTATTTCCCCTTCACAGAGCCATCGGTCGAGTTGCACGTTCGGCATCCTCGCTTGGGCTGGATCGAGCTGGGGGGAGCCGGCCTCTTCCGACCGGAGGTCACCTTGCCACTTGGCGTGGATGTGCCCGTGATCGCCTGGGGACTGGGGCTGGACCGTATGGCTATGGTGGCGTTGGACATCCATGACATCCGGGACCTGTTCTCCACTGACTTGGAGGTGATCCGGACGACACGCGGTCATTTCTGATCGCGGCGTCTGGCCGCCGACCATGCCAACCATTTCGATCAATCGCAAGGACTTTGAGCAGCTCATTGGCCAGCCGGCTACCGAGGAACAGATTGTAGCCTGGCTGCCACTGGTCAAAGGAGAGTTAAAGGAGCAGGACAGTAAGACCGGCGAGTTGCGCATTGAGTTGCAGGACAGCAACCGGCCTGACCTCTGGTCGTGCGAGGGGATTGCGCGTCAAATTCGGATCAAACTGGCTGGTGCTGTCTCACCCTATCCGTTCTTCAAATCCACAAGACGTCCAACTCGTCGCCTGCTGGTGTCACCGGGCCTGGAGCACGTGCGACCCTACGTTGCCGCCTGTATTGCAGTGGGCTATGCGGTCACAGATGAGGGATTAACACAGCTCATCCAGGTTCAGGAAAAACTCTCGGACGTCTTTGGACGCAAACGTCACACGGTCTCGATCGGGCTCTACCGGCTTCCCCAGATTGAGTTCCCAGTCCATTATGACTTGGTAAAGCAAGATGAAGCCCGCTTCACACCCCTGGGGTTCGAGCAGAACATGTCCTTGAGCGAGATCCTCACTGTGCATCCCAAGGGGCTGGAATATGGTCCGATCCTGGCCGGACACGAGTTGGTTCCGCTGCTGAGGGACGAGGCAGGCCGGGTCCTCTCGCTGCCGCCGATCATCAACAGTCGGGAGGTCGGGGAAGTCCGGGCGGGGGATCGAGAACTGTTCGTGGAGGTTACTGGCACCGATCTGCGCATGGTCATCTTGACGTTGAACATCCTGGCCGTCAATCTGGCTGATCGGGGGGCTACGATTGAGCCAGTGGAGGTGAGGTATCCTTATGACAGCCCATTTGGCAAGACAGTGCGGACTCCGCTCGATCTCGGGAAACCTCCTGTTATAGATGACCGGGTGGAGGGTACTAAGGCGAGACTAGCGAGCAAAAAACCAAAATATATTCTGAAAACTATTGAGGCAGCTCTGGGTCAGACGCTTGACGCCAAGGCCATGCAATCGGCCCTGCGCTCGTACGGCTATGAAGTCAGTGCCGTTCGGAACGAGCTTTCGATCAAACCACCTCCGTACCGGAACGACCTGATGCACACGGTGGATGTGGCGGAGGATGTGGCGATCAGCCTGGGCTATGAGAGGTTCGCGCCGGAGATGCCGACCCAGTTCACGGTGGGGAGCCTGTCTCGGTTGGAACAGGTTTCCGATAAGATTCGAGACCTGATGGTCGGGTTCGGCTTTCAGGAAATTACCTCGAACATTCTTGCGTCGCGGCTTGAGCTCGTCGAGCACATGCGCCTTGCCGGAAGCGAGCGGGACCGGCTGGTAGAGGTGGAGAACGTCATGTCCCAGAGCTATGCCTGTCTGAGGCAGTGGATCACCCCATCGCTGCTTCGAGTGGAGGCTGCATCAAGCCGCGCCTTCTATCCGCACCGATTGTTCGAAGTCGGCGAGGTGGCGGTTCCGGATCCCAGGGATGAGATGGGCTCACGGACCCTCACAAGGCTGGGCGTCCTGATTGCTCATGCAGGCGCGAACTTCTCCGAGGTCCATTCCTGCCTGGACCTCTTGCTGTTCTATCTGAACCAGCCCTACACCTTGGAACCCATGAGCCACCCGTCGTTCCTCGAGGGGAGGGCCGGGCGTATCGTATCCGAAGGCCGAACCCTGGGCCTGATTGGCGAATTGCATCCGGAAACGCTAGAGCATTGGCAGGTGAGTGTGCCAGTGGTGGTCTTCGAACTGGAGGTGGATGCGTTAGTCGAAGAACACAAGAGCTGATGGCATATGGCCAATGGCTAATGGTCAGGACTGGACAGAACGTCTTTTCCGCTCAACCATAAGCCATCAGCCATTTGCTCTTCATTACGCGGGCGCTGCCTGTTGTTTGGCGAGCTCGGCGAGTTGACCAAATCCAGCCGGATCCCTGATGGCCATATCAGAGAGGACCTTCCGATCCAGGAAGACATTGGCCTTCTTCAGCGCGTTGATGAAGCGGCTATAGGTCAGCCCGTGCTGGCGGACCGCCGCGCTTATGCGGGTCACCCACAGTCGTCGAAAATTTCTCTTTCGCTTCCTCCGGTCGGCATAGGCGTAGGTTTGACCCTTGTCCACCGACTCGGTCGCGCTGCGGAACAGCCGGCTCTTTGCGCCATACTGGCCCTTGGCTAATTTCAGCCGCTTTTTTCTTCGCTGTCTCGTCTTCGGTCCGCCTTTGACGCGCGGCATGGAACACTCCTTTGTTACGAGTTGTACGGCAGGAGCCGGCTCACGGAAAGCCGCTCGCCAGGCGCTACGGTCGTCGTTCCTTTGAGCCTTCGCTTCCGATCGCGGGCCTTGCTCGTCAAGATGTGCCGTTTGCCGGCTTTGCGCCGAAGCAACTTCCCGCTGCCGGTTCGGCTAAATCGTTTACTGGCGCCACGGTGAGTCTTTAGCTTCATCCTCGCCATCTCCGGTTCTCCCTCTCGTTCACACTTCTTCAACTCTTCGGGGCGACGATCATGATCAAACTCCGGCCTTCCATGCGTGGCGCATACTCAACGGTGCCGGAATCCGCCAACTGCTCGATCACCGTGTTCATCATCGCCCGCCCCATTTCCTGATTGGCCATTTCTCGTCCACGAAAGGTTACCGTGACTTTGGTTTTGTTGCCCTCGGCCAGGAAGCCCTTGATTTGCCGAATTTTGATTTCAAGATCATGTTTGTCGGTCCTTGGCCGCAGTTTAATCTCCTTAACCTGTGTGGATTTCTGATGCCGACGGCTTTGATGCTCCTTCTTGCTCAGTTCATACTTATATTTCCCGTAATCCATGATCCGGCAGACCGGCGGTTGCGAGGTCGGCGCCACTTCCACCAGATCGTAGCCCATGTCCTGGGCCTTCCGGAACGCATCGGGCGTGGCCAGAATACCCAGCTGCTCGCCCTCCGGACCGATCACACGAACTTCTCGAACCCGAATCTCCCGATTGACACGCAACTTAGGGACGATACCGCACCTCTTTGAAAGGGTTATTGCGCTCGCAGCGCCTGCGAGACGTCGGCCCTGATCAGGTCAATGGCTGCCGGGACCGACAGGCTGCCCAAGTTTGCGCCGCTTCGCCCACGGACCGACACGGTGCCGGCCTGCATCTCGCGGTCGCCGACCACCAACATAAAGGGAATCTTGGCCTTCTCCGCCTCTCGAATCTTGAACCCGATTTTCTCATTCCGCAGATCCGCCTCGGCTCGGTAACCGGCGGTTTTGAGCTGAGCCGTCACGGCCTGGGCGTAGTCCCGTTGTTTGTCGGTGATACAGAGCACTATCGCCTGGACCGGGGCCAGCCAGGTGGGAAAGGCGCAGGCATAGTGTTCCAGCAAGATACCAAAAAATCGTTCAATCGATCCCATCAGCGCCCGATGAATCATGATCGGTTGGTGCGTCTTGCCGTCCTCCGCCACGTAAGCTAGCGCGAATCGCTCTGGGTTGTTGAAATCAATCTGCACGGTCGAGCACTGCCAGGCCCGACCCAGCACATCCTTGATCTTGATGTCGATCTTGGGGCCATAAAACACGCCCTCGCCGGGATCGATCTGGTAGGCCACTCCCCGTCCCTTCAACGCCGCTTCCAGCGCCCCGGTGGCCTGGGCCCAATTCTCGAGCGACCCGACCGCTTTCTCGGGCCTCGTCGAGAGACAGACCTCAAACTCAACGAAGCCGAACGTGCGGAGCACACGGAACGTGAAATCCAGCACGCGGCCGACCTCTGCCTCGATTTGGTCCGGTCGGCAGAAGAGATGGGCATCGTCCTGGGTAAAGCCGCGCACCCGTAGCAATCCATGCAGGACCCCTGTCCGCTCGTAACGGTACACGGTGCCTAACTCGCCATACCGGATCGGCAGGTCTCGGTAGCTGCGGAGGTGAGACTTGTAGATCATGATATGGAACGGGCAGTTCATGGGTTTGAGCTGGTACTCGCTTGCCTCGAGCTTCATCGGGGTGAACATGTTCTCCCGGTAGTACTCCACATGCCCGCTTGTTTTCCAGAGCTCGAGACGCGCGACGTGCGGGGAATAGACCAGTTCATAGCCCTGTTGCAAATGCTGCTCCCGCCAGAAATTTTCAATCACCAGGCGAATCAGCGCGCCCTTTGGGTGCCAGAGGACCAAACCTGGCCCGATCTCGTCCTGGATCGTGATCAGGTCCAGCTCCTTCCCCAGCTTACGGTGGTCCCGACGCTTGATCTCTTCCAGCTTGGCCAGATAAGCATCCAGCTCAGTCTGGGTCGGGTAAGACGTACCGTAGATCCGCTGGAGCATTGGATTCCGCTCATCGCCCCGCCAGTAGGCTCCCGCGCCCGACAGCAGCTTCAGCGCGCCAATTCGGCCGGTTGAGGGAACATGGGGACCCCGGCAGAGATCGACGAACTCCCCTTGGCTGTAGAGGGACGCGGTCTGATCTTCGATGTGTTCCAGAATGTCAACTTTATAGTTCTCTCCCCGTTCCTTGAAGAATCGGATTGCATCCTGCCGAGGCATCTCCATCCGCTTGAACGGATAGTCGGCCTTAACGATCTCGTGGGCCCGCGCTTCGATCTTCTCAAGATCCTCAGGGGTAAACGGACGATCGAAGGCGAAGTCATAGTAGAACCCGTCCTCGATGGCGGGACCGATGGCGAGTTGCGCGGAAGGAAAGACTGCTTTCACGGCTTGAGCCATGATGTGGGTGCTGCTATGCCGATACACGTCCTTCCCGTCCGGTGACGCAAAGGTCACTGGTTCGAGCGCAGCATCCTCGGTCAATATCACGGTCAGATCCCTGGGTACGCCATTGACCTTGACCGCCAGCACGTCATGAGCCAGCGCCCCACTGGCCCCTCGCAGCGCCTCTGCGGCGGTGCAGCCGGCGGGAGTCTGCTGGGTGGTTCCGTCGGGCAGCGTAAGCTGGATCTGGTGAGTTTTGATCGGCATCCGCTGGAAACAAGAAAAGGCATCACAACCGCCGCCTAGGCGGTCCGATGCCTTTGGCGGGATGGTAGGCGCGGACGGTCTTGAACCGTCGACCTCTACCGTGTCAAGGTAGCGCTCTCCCCCTGAGCTACGCGCCTAACGTCCGGGGCCATGCTAATCTAGCCCCGGCGGGGTTGTCAAGAATAGCACAGGCGACGGCAGCACGACGAATCGTGCTGCCGTCGCGCTCTTTGGCGAGGCTTCCGCTCAGGCGGAGCCTTTACTTGACGGCGGTCTTGAGGGCCTTCCCGGCGGAGAATTTCGGGACTCGAGCGGCGGGAATCCGCAGGGATTCACCTGTTCTCGGATTGCGGCCGATTCGCGCTTTTCGCTTGGCAACCAGAAACGTACCGAAGTTGACCAAGCTGACCCGCCTGCCTTTCTTGAGGGAAGCGGTTACGCTGTTGGTAAATGCCGACAGCGCATTGCTTGCTGCAACTTTGGTAATACCCGCCGACAATGCCATCTTTGCGGTCAGCTCTTCTTTTGTCATAGCGTACTCCTTAAGTTAGAAAGTTGATAGATGAGATCCTACGGACCGTATGCCCGTTGGGACCAGAGACTTCCCAGCTCTTATGCTGGGTACAGCATTCCTGCACGGTCAGGCTTTCTGAGTCTTTTCCCGTTTGACCGGGATGTGTAATTCAGTAATTTTTTTCCGCAGGGTATTTCGGTTCATTCCCAATAAATGAGCAGCCTGAATCTGGTTCCCATTCGTTTCCTTGAGGGCCAGGCTGATGAGCGGTCGCTCGACCGCCCTGATCAACATCGGGTGCAGGTCCCGGGCAGAGCCGTTTTTCATGCCTTTCACGAAATCACCGAGCTTGAACTCGAGATAGTCCTCAAGGGAAAACTCGCGGCCGCCTGAGCCGGCGGGCTGTCCGGCCCCGTTCCTGATCGCTTGCACGGTCCCGACCGTCTGCCGGAGCACCGAACGGGATCCAGCCAGGATGAAGGTGTGTGTCGGGTCAACCTCACGCTGCACCTCTGCCAGGTCTTTGACCGTGGATCGTTTGGTCTCGAGGATCACGCCGTCAAACGTGCGTTTGGCGACCGCTCGCTGCAGAGATCCGACATCCCTGGCCACCGTAATGGTGGCGGGAATGGAGGATTTCTTGAGGTCCTGCTCGAGCTGGGCTTGAAGGTCAGGATCGCCGGTCAGCAGAAGGAGGCTAAAAGCGGATGACCGCATGTCCATGAACATTCCGCGGTGAAGAGAGGGCGGGATTATCTCGCTATGGTTAAATGATGTCAATCAGAAAAATCATTCTGATCGATTTTTTTTGGCGTGCAATGAAAATGCCAGGCGCGAGTAAACTGCATCACATTGAGATGGCTTCAGGTTCTTTATGGGCGCCACTTTCCGGCCAAGGGAAAATTTTGTTCGCTGGTGTCGGTTATTCCATACAGGAGAACGCAGCGATCCATCCAGCGCTTCGGGGGACCATGCGCGCCAAGTTGTTGAGCCTATGCATGCCCAATTTCTCACCGCATCAGCGGCGACCGGGTGGATCGGATCGAGATGTTCTTGGTTGATACGCAGGGCCTCCGCTCCGTCTCGTACCTCCGGTAGGGGGTAGCCGTGTGACTGCCACCAATGGTGTCGCTTCAGAAGACTTTGGAGGTAAGGCGCAGGTCAAGATGAAAGGGCGGGAGAAACTGCATGGGATTTCTCACTGGACCCGTCATGAGCTGCTCCCTCGAGAGAGGGTGCGCAGTGTGCTCGTGATTCCGTCATGAGTAAGCACTCTCGTTCTATCGACTCAGGCCCAGAACCTGGCATGTACAAAAACCGCTTGACACCTTCCTGCGCAAGGGTGTATACGTTTACATTACAAATATTAATTCCTATCGGAATACTAGGCAATGAAGGTCTCCCTCAAAGCTACATACGGGATTATGGCCGCCCTGGACTTGGCTCTGCACAACGGCACCTCGCCTGTCCGGGCCAAGTCTATTGCACGCCGGCAAACGATCCCTGCTCGATTTCTTGAGCAGGTCCTGCACGCCATGAAAAACGCCGGATTAGTGGACAGTTTACGAGGCGCACAAGGGGGCTATTTGCTTAGCAAGCTCCCAGCAGAAGTTTCTCTGGCCGACATCGTAGAGGCGCTGGATGGCCCACTCGCGCCTTCCCCCAAGCGAGGGGCGGCTGCTCGCCGCACTCGGGGAATGACCAAGCCGGAATCGCTTTTGTCCAGCGTCTGGGAGCGGGTGACACAAGCGGAATTAGATGTGCTGAGCGCGGTCACTCTCAAGGAATTGGCTGAACGCCACCAAGAGATCGAGCAACAGCGGACGTTGATGTATCACATCTGAGATCTAAACAAGATTTGGACAAAGAGGCTTGACATGACCTCTTTCAGGACGATTCACCCGGTCGAGATCCAGACTGAACCTATTCCGCCGGAGATCCTGGAGGAAATCGAGGCCTTTGAAGGCGAAGTGCAACGCTTGAATGCCGGGGAGGTCTCCAGCGATATCTTTAAACCGTTTCGCCTTCAGCATGGGATCTACGGTCAGCGCCAGCCTGGGGTGCAGATGGTCCGGATCAAGATTCCCTTTGGAGGGTTGACGGCGAATCAGTTGCGGCGCATCGCAGAGCTGGCTGACACCTACGCGACCGGCGTCGGCCACGTCACGACGCGCCAGGATATCCAACTCCATTTCGTGCAACTGAAGGATGTGGGCACCATTATGCGGGGGCTCGCGGAGGTGGGCGTCACGACCCGTGAAGCATGCGCCAACACGGTCCGCAACGTCACGGCCTGCCACCTTGCGGGGGTCTGCCAGGGCGAGATCTTTGATGTCACGCCCTACGCCAAGACGGTCGCGCTGCATTTGCTCCGCAACCCCTTGAATCAGAGTCTTCCGAGGAAGTTCAAGATCGCCTTCTCCGGTTGCCGCCACGACTGCGCTCTCACGCCCATTCACGACATTGGGCTGTTGGCAGCCCGTCTTGAGGACGGGACTATCGGGTTCCGGATGTCCGTGGGCGGCGGGCTTGGAGCTGCGCCCCGCATCGGTCAAGTGTTGCGAGAGTTCGTTTCTATGGACGAGCTGATTCCCACCATCGAGGCCGTGATCAAGGTCTTCGATACCCTGGGTAATCGCAAGAACCGCAACAAGGCCCGGATGAAGTTCGTCATCGAGAAG
>Ga0184627_10000624_pt1 | contig 13664 bp, 14 predicted proteins | sample PLM3_127_b1_FD_133150 | JGI IMG/M metagenome (GOLD analysis project Ga0184627, IMG submission 133150) | Groundwater sediment microbial communities from an aquifer in East River, Colorado, USA - PLM3_127_b1 | ecosystem: Environmental > Terrestrial > Soil > Riparian zone | place: USA: East River...
AACGTCGACTCCTGCGCGTGAGTGAAGTTTGGTTGCTGCGGCGAATGGCGCGCCGCCTCGTTTATGATTTCGACGACGCCATTTTTTACCATAGCTCCAATTCCGCCAAGGCTTGGGGCAGTCGTCGAAGGGAAAAAAGATTTGCCGCGATCGTTCAGGCGGCGGATGCGGTCATTGCCGGAAACGAATTCTTGGCAAATACGGTCGGGCGTTTCACCGATCCCGCCAAGGTACGACGGATTCCCACCTGTATCGATAACCAGCGTTACTCACCAGCTACGCACACAGACTATACTAAAAATCGGCGGCTTGTTTGGATTGGATCGGCAAGCACCGCAAAAGCGCTACACGGCGCTGCCGCGCAGCTCAAAGCTGTTGTCGGTGCGGTGCCGAACGCGCATCTGAAACTCATCTGTGACGTTTTCCCCGCAGATCTGCCAATCCCCGTGATTCAGTGTCGATGGTCCGCCGAGCGGGAAACAGCGGAATTAGCCGATGCCGCCGTGGGCATCAGTTGGCTTCCGCATGATTGGTGGAGTCAAGGCAAGTGTGGGCTTAAAGTTCTTCAGTACATGGCTGCGGGTTTGCCTGTGATTGCAAATCCCGTCGGAGTGCATTGCGAGATGATCGTCCATGGACGGACGGGATTTCTGGCCGATACACCGGAAGAGTGGGCGGACGCGGTCCGTATTCTGGCGAACGAACCTGGTCTTAGACGGTCCATGGGAGAAGCGGGGCGGAAATTCGTTTCCCATCACTATAGTCCGCGGCGGTGGGCTGAAGAGTTCGTCCGGATAGTGGACAATAGAGAGATTCTCCAGCCGTAGAAGGCCACTGAAGCATTGCCTTCTCCGCTCGATTGACAAGGTAGATGGGATCGCATAGCGTTTCCCGAAAACTCAGTCAAAGCCTACATCCTCAATCGGCAATGGATGTTTCTCACCGTCGTTACATTTATCCGGCAACGGCCCAACAAAACTCGTGCCCGTATGATAATGGGCGACTTCAGGTATATATCCTAATGACGCCATGCAGGTATCTTGAGAGAGCTTAAATGGACCCGTTTGGAGCAGGCATGGCACGCGCTACTTTCGAGACTTTTCCTTGCCCCGAGCCCATCCTCGAGGTGGGTTCGTATCAAGTCAATGGCCAGGAGCAGATCGCCAATCTTAGGCGATTCTTTCCTGACAAACGTTTTGTCGGAACTGATATGCGTCACGGACCGGGAGTGGATGCCGTCACAAGTGTCGAGTCTTTGCCCTATAGAAACCACGCATTCGGAACAGTCATCGCGTTGAATCTGTTTGAGCACGTGCCGCGTTTCTGGCTTGGTTTTCAAGAAGCCCAAAGGGTTCTACGGACCGATGGTTTGTTAATCATCAGTTGCCCCTTTTACTTTGGTATACATTCGTTTCCGAGCGATTACTGGAGATTCAAGCCTGAAGCGTTCCGAGTGATGCTGGCGTTTGCCGAGCGATTACCCGGCGCATGAGGCTATCGCCTGCTTCTGGACTCGCTGCCGAGTGAAGATTTGACCGAAGAGGGACTCAACCGGGCGGTTGAAGTGCTGGTGCGCCGTCGTCCGGAACAATATTTGCTCTGGGGTTATGATCGCTACAAGAATATTTCCACGCGACGGAGAAGGAAAACTTTTCCAGCCGACGTTAGCGCCGGTGAGCCGCGTCCGTTGTGCGCAACCGTTCGTAAGTTTGAGCGAGCACCGGGCTCCTGTCATGCGGAACGCGTCATAGGCCTTCCATCGACAAGCAAGCCGCGTTAAAAGAATCCCATGAGACTCGCCACTCTGATTAATAGCCTCGACAGTGTATGTTATCATTATGGTTGCTCCGGTTTGAGGCCCGTTTGCATGGGCGGAGATGGAAAATATCGGTCATGAGTTTAGCGGAGAGTTGGATGCGGCACCTGCCGCCGCTCCGAACGATGCGGGACGCGGGCGTGCATCGAGAAATGATCGTGAACGGTGTCACGGGTTATCCGGCGGACACTCCGGACGAGTGGGCGAGGGCCGATGTTGCCTTGGCGCGCGACATCAAGCTCAGGCGCGCCCTGGGCGAAGAGGCTCGGAAGCGGGTGAGTCTGCATTATGGAACGGAGGTACGGGGCGAGCAACTTGTTCGCGTCGTGGAAAATACCGATGACTGTCGCGACTAAGTCATACATGGACGCCGTTTTGCACTCAAAGCAAGAGCCGCGCACCTTCGCTCTAGACCAGAATGAGACGCGGTCAGGGCTTAGCCGTTATGCTCGCTGAGAGTACTGGATAGCACTACGCTGTTTTACCGACAAAATCTTCGTTATTACTCCTTGTGGCTCAAGCGGGGAATGTTCCTTAGAAGTAGCACAGGAAGGTTGCAGGAGCTCAATGATTCTCAGTGCATCTCTGTTATTGGACGCGGGCACGGAGGAACCCGGGCAATGGCTCTTACCTTGCGTGCCAGCGGAGTTTATTGCGGAGCCCATTTGAACTCGGCTGACGATTTGATTCCTGCCGAGTTCCTTTATGATGCCTGCCGAGTGATGTCTCGGCATGTCCAGTGCCATGGTGCCTATCAATGGAACTTTGAAAAAGTCTTGAGCGCCGAAATCGACCGCTGCTTTGTCGCACTTTTAGAACTCTATCTGAAATCGGTTCTGGATAATAAGGCTCGGTATCGCGGCTGGAAACTTCCTGAAACCGTCCTTCTTTTTCCATGGCTTGTTCGACTTCTTCCGCAAATGAAGTTTATCTATTGGGTTCGTGACCCGCGTGACGCGGTGCTGGATCGACATCGCACCGACGATCTGCGTCGTTTCAACATTCCCATTACACAAGCTCGTGATCCGGTTGAGATGCGTGCGGCAAGTTGGAAGTACCAGTATGACATTGTAAAAGCTACCCCGAAGCCGCCCAATTTTCTCCTGGTTAAGTTTGAGGATTTTGTTCTCGACCAGGACCGGCAGCTAACGAAGCTGGAAGATTTCTTGGGGCTTCAGTTGGTTAGGATTCCGGTGGACAGGGGCCGCGTGGGAATGTGGAGAAATCACAAGAATCGCAGAGAATTTTCATTCTTGCAGCCCGCCCTCCATGATCTAGGGTATGAGTGAGGCTGCGACGGCGGACGTTGGCCAATCCATGACGCTAGACCGATTTGAGTTGCATCGTTCAATACTCTGCTGTCGCCAGCTAGGAGTTCACAAGAAGCCCGTGGGGCGTGAACACCTTACACCCATATACGCTCTAAACCGCCGATTGAGATGGCTGACCCGGTATGCGGGCGGGAAGACTCGTTAAGAAACGTTATGAGCACCGTCCCGAACGCTTACCGCTTGAGCCTCGGCGGCATTTCCTGGCTGGTCGTGAAACTGGGCGAGCAGTCGGTTCGGCGGATCGTTCAGTCGCTGGATACGAACCATCAAGTTCTTCGGTTCATTCCGAATCGCCGCGTTTTTAGAATTGACGCTGAGGTTCCGGTAATCGTAAAACATTTTTTCCCCAAGGTGTTATCTGGAATTTTGAAATGCATCTTTGGGTGGGACCCCGCACTCCGGGAATGGAACGGGCTGCGTCGGGCGGCGAATCATGGGCTTCCTGTGCCAACGGCATTAGCCGTAGGCCGACGGAATGGATTCTTGCGAGGAGAAAGTTTCATCGTGACCGAAGCCCTACGCGACGCAGTTTCATTGGGCGCGTTCTTTTCCGCAAGCCAGCGGCCTACGGGGGCTCTACGGCGGAAAGCCATCGAACAGGCCGCCAGGGTTCTGCGCAAAGCGCACGACGTGGGCATGTTTCAAAGGGACCTTCATCTCGACAACCTGATGGTACGAATCCAAGCAACCGGGCCCCAGGTGTTTTTGATCGATCTGCAGCGGGTGCAATTTCGCCGTTCGTTAAGGATCAAAGAGCGGTTGATCAATCTTGCCGAGCTGCATGGCGGTTGTACCGCGGCGACCCACGCTGAGCGCCTGCGCTTTCTCAAGACTTATCTTTTGGAATTGCCTGGCCTGGGCAAGGATCTGCGCCCGTTCTTATCAAGACTCGAAACCATGGCGCTGAAACATCGATTGGGTGTTTGGCGCTCGCGGCAGAAGCGCTGTTTGGCCGACAACCGCGACTTCATAAAATTACGGGTCGGCCGCTACATAGGTTGCGCGCGCCGAGATTGGGCCGAAGGCGTGTTTCTTTCAGAATTGTCCCGTCCCGTTGAGCTGCTGTCGTCATGCGCCGTCGTGAAAGATTCGCGGACGACGACGGTCGGCGCCGGAAAGGTGTGCGAACGGGCGATTCACGTCAAGCGATACAATTTTCAGAGCCTGGGCTACGCGCTCAAGGATCTCTTTCGACCCTCGCGCGCCAAACGCGCCTGGATCGCGGGCAATAGCTGCGTGATGCGAGGTTTATCCGTGGCCGCGCCCGTGGCGTATCTGGAACGACGCCGCGGCCGTTTTCTGATCGAGAGTTACCTGGTTGCGAATACCGTCGAAGGCCAAAATCTGACTGAGTTCAAAGCTCAACGAGGCCGCCAGTTTTCCGAAAAACGCGATTGGCTCGACGACCTGGCGCGATTTCTCACCCGCATGCACGGCCGTCAGGTCGCGAATCGCGATCTCAAGGCAGACAATTTAATCGTCTCGCAAAAGGGGACCAAGGGGTACGATTTTTTCATGGTCGATTTCGACGGAATTGAAATCGGGCCGGTTTCATGGCGCACGCGGGTGAAGAATCTGACTCGGCTTGAGCGCGGGTTGCGCGGCTCTGCGGCCATCACGAGGACCGACCGCTTGAGGTTTCTGAGAACCTATTTGGGCCCCCGATTCGAAGACCAGTGGAAAAAGTATTGGTGTGGCATCGCGCGGCAAGCCGACGTTGACTAGGCCTCGAAGCCTTTGGTACTAATGAGACGATAGATGATCGGTTCCTCAGAGTTGACGCTCAGGCCGTTTCGGGACCGATCCCTGCATTGAAGGTTTACATTCGCGGTCGATGGATCAACCCAGTCGCATCCTACTGATCAAGCCCAGCTCCTTCGGAGATATCATTCACGGACTCCCGGCGCTCGCCGCCTGCAAGGGTCATTGGCCCGACGCGCAAATCGATTGGGCGGTCAAGCGCGAGTGGGCGGGGCTTTTGGCCGGACATCCGCTGTTAAGGCGGGTGGTTTTCTTCCCCGGCACGGTATGGAAGGGACTGCGCGCTTGGCCGGCTTTGCGCCGCGAGGACTATGACCTGGTCATCGACCTTCAAGGATTGCTGCGCAGCGGCCTGTACGCGGCGTTGACCGGCTGTCCCGTGCGCGTTGGATTTGACGATAGCCGGGAAGGCAGCTCGTGGTTTTACTCGCACAGGGTTAAAGTCTCGAATGACGCCGTTCACGCCGTCGATCGTTGTCTCGATCTGGTGCGCCGGATCGGCGTGAAGACCGCCCCGGCGCCGGCGTTTCCGGTACCCGACGGCAAAAAGGAACAGGAGTGGGTCGATGACCTTTGGCGCCGGCATCAGATTCGCGACGGAGAGGCGTTGTGCATTGTTCATCCGTCGGCCCGATGGGAAACCAAGCGCTGGCCCGCCGAGCGCTTCGCTCAACTTGCCGATGGCTTGATCGCGCAAGAGAGGCTGCGGATCATGATCGTCGGAAGCGCCGCTGAGGCGAGCCAGATCGAGGAGATGTCGCGGCAGATGAGCCAACCCGCAATCAACTTGGCCGGACAGACGGATTTGCTTCAGTTGGCGGCGTTGCTGCGCCGCGCCAATTTACTCGTCAGTAACGATTCGGGGCCGATCCATCTGGCCGCCGCGGTGGGCACGCCCGTGGTCGCCATTTTCGGTCCCACCGATCCATCCCGCGTCGGTCCCTACGGGGACGGCCATGTGGTGTTGCGGAAAGATGTCGATTGTTCCCGCTGCAGCTGGCGGGCTTGTATCCGTGACGCCCTGTGCATGAAGGCCATCGGCGTCAGCGAGGTGTTCGAAGCGGTGCGTGCCGTCGTGAACCGCTCCAAGGGGAAACTTGCGGCGGCGGGTGCCGCGGAAGTTCTATGACAGATGGCAAAACGGCCCCGTTGAAGATCGCCGTCGTGCGCCCTTACTTCACCGAATCGAAGGGCGGTGCGGAGCGCTACGCGGTGGAGTTGGTGCGCGGGCTGGTCGCGCTGGGTCATTCGGTACACGTTTTCGCCTATCGGTGGGATCGACCCGAGGAAACCGGCGTTTCCTACCATGGGGTCTGGATGCCGCGCAAGCCCGCGTGGCTTCGGGTACTGATCTTTCATTGGAATCTGCGCCGTTGTTTGGTCCATGCAGACTATGACACGGTGTTGGGAATGACGCCATTTTGGCCGCAGACGGTCTTTTGGTTGGGAGACGGCCTCTATTCGGTTTGGACGCGCGTGGCTTGGCCGTCCCCCGTCATTCGCAGGCTCATGTGTCTCAAGCGCGCCGTGATGGTGGTGAATCTATGGTTGGAGCGTAAGATACTTTGCGGCGCGACGCCCCACTTGATCGCTAACTCGAAGCTCGTTCAGCGCCAGTCAGCAAAACACTACGGAGTGCCCGCGGAACGGCTCACGGTGGTTTATCCCGGCGTCGACGCGAAGCGATTTCATCCCGGAGTGCGGCAACAGTGGCGCGACGCGACGCGCCGGCAACTCGGCATCGGCGATCAGGAAGTCGCGTTGCTTTTCGTCTCCAACAACTTCAAGCGCAAGGGGTTGGACTTGCTGATCGGCGCGCTCGCCGCGCTGAACGATGAAGCTACGGCGTTTCGCTTGATCGTCGTCGGCGCCGGGCGCGTAGCGCCATTTCGCCGGCTGGCGCGGCGCTTGGGAGTCGATCGAAAAATCATCTTCACGGGTCTCGTGGATCGGATCGAGCGGTACTACGGCGCCGGCGACGCTTTCGTACTTCCGACCCGATACGATCCTTGCGCGGGCGCCTGTCTCGAGGCCATGGCCTGCGGGCTGCCGGTCGTGACTACCGCTAGCAACGGGGCGTCGGAGCTCATCGAAGAAGGAGCCAGTGGCTTTGTCTTATCGTCGGGGAATATCGCGGCGCAGTTGGCCGACCGCCTGAAACCGCTCGCGGATCCACAGCGCTGCGAGGCGATGGGTGCCGTTGCCGCCGACCGAGTTAAAACACTCACCGTAGAGAACAATGTTCGGCAAACCGCGTCGGTCCTGGATCGCGCGGCGCAGGAACGGCGCGCGCAGCGGTCGATTGAACCGATTCGTCCGTCACCGGATCTGCTCGTCAATAGCACGTTCGTTTCACTGCTGGAGCGCCGGGGTTTGGCGTCCTTTGCAGCCTTGATGCAGGCGCAAGGGGCGAGCGAGCTTCCCTATAATCGGCTTAAGCGGATTTATAAGTTCGCTCTGGAGGATGGTTCCGGATGCCAGACTTTTTTTCTCAAGCGCCATCGCCGGCGCGCGTCCTTTTGGGAGCGGTGGCGTTGGGCAGGCGGTTGGCGCGCGCTCGGCGAAGGAATGCGTGAGTGGCAAAACATCGTGGCGTTTCAGCGCCGGGGGTTGCCCGTCGTGACCCCCGTGGCCGCGGGTGAACGGCTGCTGCCCGGCGGACTGATCGAGTCCTTCGTGATGACCCAAAGTCTGGAAGGCTTCGAGCCTGCGGACCAGTATGTCAGCGCGCGGTTTATCGCGCCTCTCGATCAAGTCCAGCTCGAAAGAAAGCGGCGCCTGATCGCGGCGGCGGCGCGGTTATCGCGCCGCATGCATGAGCAGGGCTTCAATCACCGGGACTTCTACCTTTGCCATATTTTTGTGCGCGACACGGCGGACGGAGCGAGCGATCTCCGTGTTATCGATCTTCAGCGAGTGGACTACCGAGCCGCGCTGCGACGGCGCTGGCTGAACAAAGACCTGGCGGCGCTCCACTATTCATCCCTTTGTTTGCCTTTGAGCGATCGGGATCGACTGCGCTTCTTCGTTGCTTATGGAAGCGGCTCGGCAAGTCGCCGCGCCCGCCGCCGCCAGATTCGGCGGGTGCTGCGAAAATCCCGGGCCATCGCGAGGCATGACGCGAAACTGAGTGATTACGTCGGTCGAACCGTGCCGGGAGACCCATTGGCTACACCGCGCCGTTAAAAAACGGACACACCCGTGGAGCGAATGTCGATCATCGGCCACGCCGCGCGACTGTGATACTTACCAGCATGGGAACACGGAAAGCAACGGACCGATATTAAATTGCAAAACAGCGAGTCATCGGCTACGGTACCGACCTAGCATCGCTTTGTCGCCGGTTCCCGCCGTTCACCGAACTGTCGTTGCGGGTCTGGCCGTTCGGTTGTAGACCTGTTTGCGATCGTCGATTGAGGCGCGCGCGGTTTGCTTCATGGAGCATGATTCATTCGCCAAGAAAGTAGCACTTATCACCGGTAGCTCGCGGGGCATCGGCAACGCAATTGCCAGGCGGTTCGCGGGCGCAGGTTGCGACGTGGTCGTCAATTACCGCAAAGGCGGCGGCGCCTCCCAGCGGCAAGGGGAGGCTCTTTGCGGAGACCTACGGTCCATGGGGAGACGAGCGGAATTAGTTCAAGCCGACATATCGGTCAAGGAGCCGGTGAGTCGAATGTTTGAAGAGATTGATAAAAACTTCGGCCGATTGGATTTTCTCGTTCTCAATGCCGCGCGGGCGCCGTTCAAGCCGCTCGAAAAACTCCTGGAGCGGGAGTTAAGGCAACTGGTGGAGACCAATTTCTTTGGCCATCTGTTCTGCGTTCAGCAGGCGCTGCCGATGTTGGCGAAGACCCAGGGCAAAGTCGTTTTCATATCGAGCCTCGGCAGCCGCTTTTACAATCCGGCCTATCCCCTCGGCAGCATGAAAGCGGCGATGGAATGCGTCGTGAGAGATCTTGCCGAGAGCCTGCGCGACCGCAAGGTAGCCGTCAACGCCATTTGCGCCGGTCTCACCCGCACCGATTCCTTAAAGGTCCTGCGCCAATACTGGGAGGGCTTGGATCACCTGCCTGAACGCTGCTTCGTCGAACCGGACGAGATCGCCGACGTCGTCTTGTTCCTTTGCGGGCCCGAGAGCCGGGGGATCCTCGGCCAAACACTGATCGTCGACCGGGGAACCAGTAACCGGCTTCACGCATTCGCCGCCGTCAGCTGAGGCGTTGGCACATGGTCTGCCGATGGCGAAGGAAAAGTTTTTTGGAGGATTCATGCAGCATCTCGTGTCCGAAGAGCGAGTCATCGAGGAGACAAAGAAAAGCATCGGTGAAAGTTTGAGAATCGATCCGGCATCGATCGCAGCCGAGAACTCCTTAATCCAAAATCTGGGCGCGGAATCGCTGGATTTCCTGGACATTAATTACCGTTTGGAGCAGGCCTTTGGGATTCGCATTGCTCGACATTTCGTACTGGAGCATGTCGAAGAACTGTTCGGCGAGGGCGCGGCCATTGACGACAAGGGATGCTTGACGGAGCGGGGCGCGCAACTGTTAAAAATCCGGCTCGTGGACCATCAGGATGTGCTTAAGGCCGGCATGGAGCTCGATCAGGCGACCGCGCTCATTACCGTGCAATCGATGGCCCGTGGCATCATGGATATTCTCAGCAGCTTGCCCGAAAGCTGTCCTCATTGCGGCGGCGCGCGCTGGAAGAGCGACGACGGCGCGCGCATCGGTTGCGGCGCTTGCGGCAAGGACGCGGTTTTCAGAAATGGCGATGAGCTGATTCAGGAGTGGCTCAAGAGAGTCCAGGAAGAACAAAAGATCTTTCCGTCTTAGGCAGGACTCCCTTCTCGCCTATCCGAAGCCATGCAAGCGAATTCTTCTAAGCGCCGAGTCGTCGTTACCGGGTACGGAATGGTCACGCCTTTGGGAAAGGACACGGACGAGACCTTTGCCCGGGCGAGCCGGGGTGAATCCGGGATTGATTACATTCATTCCTTCGACACCACCGGTCTGCCTTGCCGCATCGGCGGCGAGGTCGATGACGAATGGCTTCAAGCGTCCGAAGAGCCGCGGGAGTGCAAACTCGACCCTTCGACTGGAGCCCCAGCCATGGCCGGGGGCTCTCGCTCAGGATTCCGCCCCAAGGGCGCACTGGAGGGTGCCACAGGCTTGCCCGTGGGGCTCCACAAGTTCACCTATCGGGGCGTGAAATTCGCCTTGGCCGCCGCTCGAGAGGCGGCGCAGCAGGCGGGCATCGGCTCCATCGCCGACCGCGAACGGATCGGCGTCGCTTTGGGATGTCACGGCGCGAACCAGTCTGTCGCGGCTCTGGCGTCGCTTCATCGGTTTTATGGCAGCGACGGGCGGTGGGACGTCAAAGCGCTTGCGCAAGCGGGTGGGTATCCTTATCTGCATTTCTTTCAGCGCAAGCCCGACGTCGCCATGGCGATTCTTTCGGCGGTGTTTGATTGCAAGGGCAGCAACCTTGCGATCGTCTCCGCTTGCGCGGCAGGGGCGCAGGCTATCGGCGAAGCTATGCGCTTGATCCAAGAGGAAAAGAGCGATGTCATGATCGCGGGCGGGTGCGAAGCGATGTTGGACTTCGTCGGCTTTATGGGATTTGTCTTGATCCAAGCTCTGGCGAACCGATACTCGAGCCCGCAGAAAGCGTCGCGGCCCTTCGATCGCAAGAGAAGCGGTTTTGTCATGGGGGAAGGAGCCGGGATCGTCGTGCTCGAAGAGTTGGAGCATGCGCGGACTCGCGGAGCTTCGATCCTGGGCGAATTGCTGGGCTATGGAGACTCGGCGGACGCTTACAGAATCACCGACACGCACCCGCAAGGGGAAGGGGCCGTGTTGGCGATGCGAGGGGCACTTGAGGATGCCTCGCTCGGACCCGAAGCGGTGGACTACATTAACGCTCACGGAACCTCCACGGCGCAAAACGATGCCGTCGAGACCCTGGCCATCAAGAAGGTTTTCGGCGACCGCGCCAAAGAAATTCCCGTCAGCTCCAACAAGTCCATGCTCGGGCACACCATCGCCGCGGCCGGCGCCATCGAATGCATCTTGACTCTGGTCGGTATGCAGCGGTCGTTGATCCTGCCGACGATCAATTATGAGTTTCCGGATGCTAAGTGTGACCTCGATTACGTTCCGAACGTGGCGCGACACCATGAACATCGCATTGCGCTGTCGAATTCCTTCGGCTTCGGCGGTCAGAACGCCTGTCTTTGCTTGGGTAGGTTTGCGAGCTGAGATAGGATTGAATTCCCATGAAAGCCAACTCCGTGGTGATTACCGGCGCCGGCATGGTCACCTCTTTAGGGCGCACCCGTTCGGAAACCTGGAGCGCGCTGCTGGCGGGCCGATGCGGCGTGGGGCCGATTCAAGGATTCGATTGCGCCGGGTTTTCCTGTCGTGTCGCGGCCCAGGCCGTGAACATCAATCGATCTGACATAGCTCGTCAATCGAAGCACGAAACCATTCTCGATCTACACTCTTACATGTTGTTACAAAGCGCTCGAGACGCGTATCGAGAAGCTGGTTTGAAGAGTGGCCCTTTTGCCGCGCAGGACATCGGTTTTTTCGTCGGCATGGGCATGGTCGACCATGACCTTGAGCAACTCATGCCGGCCGTTGCACATTCGGTAGACGGCGAGGGTCATTTCCACGGCGCCGCCTTTTACTCCGGCGCTTATCAGGAGATCCATCCACTGTTTATCCTCTCACTTTTAAACAACGTGAGTTTCTGTCAAGCGGCGATTGAGATCGAGATTCGCGGCGAGAATGCAGTATTCTCTCCCCACGCCGATGCCGGCGCGCAGGCGCTCGCCGAGGGAGTTCGAACGGTCGCTGAAGGCAAGGCAAGAGTCGTTCTTGCCGGCGGAGTCAGCGAAAAAATCACTCCCCAGAGCCTGGCGCGGGCTCATCTGCAAGGCGTGCTCAGCGTTGACAAGAATTCTCAAGCCCTCGGCTGTCGCCCGTTCGCTGTCGAAAGAAGCGGAACGGTTCTAGGTGAGGGGTGCGGGGTATTGTGCCTCGAAGGGCGCGCTTCGGCGGATCGACGCGGCGCGTCCTACGGAGTCGCCATCACGGGCCACGGCGCCGCCTTTGGCAGTCAATCTGATGCGGCGGCTTGCGCAGACGCGATCGCGTGCGCCATGGAAAAGGCATTGGAGGACGCGGAGCTTTGCGCCTCCGATATCGACGTTGTGATCGCTCATGGAGAGGGAACCTGCGCCGGCGACGGAAACGAGATCGAGGCGATCCGGGGGGTATTCGCTTCTTGCAGCGAACGACTTCGGGTTTTTTCTTCGAAAGGCGCGCTGGGACATATATTGGCGGGCGCCCCCGCGGTGGATGCAATCCTCGCGGAATCGATCCTGAAGGAGCAAGTGCTTCCTCCCACGCTCTATTCGGAGCCGGCCGATCCGCGTGTCGGCTTTCGTTTGTCGAGTCGGGCGCAGCAAGTCTCGGCGAAAAAAATTCTCTTGAACTGCCGGAGTCCCGAAGGACAATGCGCCTCCCTCGTCTTTGAGAGTGTTCGCTAGGAGACCTCGTCATGCGCTTTCTGTTCTGCGACCGCGTTCTTGAGATCGAGAAAAAAAAATCTATCTCCGGCCTCAAGACCTTCTCGCTGGCGGAACAATATCACGAGCGGCATGCTCCCAGGAAGCCGCTCGTCCCCGGCGTCCTCATGATCGAGGCCATGGCCCAGTTCCTCGGCTGGCTGATCAATTATTCTTACGACTTCAGGGTCTTTTCCATCATCTCTTTGATTCGGAACGTTGAAGTTTGCGCCGAGGCGAGGCCCGGGTTTGTCGCCCGGGTCCATGCCGAAATCGTTTCGACGACGGAAAAGGACACTCTGGGAACCGCTTGGATCGAGGTGGAAGGGAATCGCATCGCGGCCGCCGAGCGGATGATTTACACCCATCTGCGCGCGCCTGATCCGGAGGCGCTCAGGGAGATGTTTCGCTACAATACCGGACTCGTGTAGATTCAACGGTGGACCGGGAGAGTCCTTTGGCGAAGAGAAGAGTCGTTGTCACCGGCCTGGGAGTGGTCACGCCGCTCGGGCTTGACCTTGAAGAAAACTGGCAGAAAGCCCTGGCCGGGGTTTCGGCCATCGGCAGACTGACTCTTGCGGGAACGGAGCGCTTCCCAATTCAGATGGCCGGCGCCGTTTCGGATGAAAGCTGGAAGAAAATCAAGAGCGCACTATTGAACGAGGCAACGGCCGAGGGAGAAAGGAGAACTCTTTTTGCTCTCTGGGCCGCGCAAAGCGCTTTTAGCGATGCCGGCCTTTCCGCTCCGGCTAAGAATCGTCATCGCTTCGGCGTGTGTCTGGCTGCGGGTTTAGGTATCTGCGCGTTGGAAGATCTCTATCGTTGGGCTTTGCCCAAAGGCGGATTCGATGTCGTTAACTTCGGGCGCCAGCGTGAACAGGTGAGCCGAGAATCAATGATCCGGAACTTCTCTAACCGGCCCGCGGCGCTAATCGCGCGCCGGTGGGGCTTCGGCGGTCTCAACTGCACCATCACTTCAGCCTGTGCTTCCGCCACACAGGCGCTCGGCCTTGCCGGCCGAGCGATTCAGAGAGGGGAGGCCGATGTCGTCCTGGCGGGAGGAGCGGACTCGATGATTCACCCTTTTGGGTTAGTGGGATTTGCTCTTCTGGCGGCGGCGGCGACAGGTCCTCACGCGCTTTGCCGTCCGTTGTATCGGACGCGCTGGGGGTAGATCATCTGC
>Ga0184627_10000628_pt1 | contig 13652 bp, 9 predicted proteins | sample PLM3_127_b1_FD_133150 | JGI IMG/M metagenome (GOLD analysis project Ga0184627, IMG submission 133150) | Groundwater sediment microbial communities from an aquifer in East River, Colorado, USA - PLM3_127_b1 | ecosystem: Environmental > Terrestrial > Soil > Riparian zone | place: USA: East River...
GTTCATGGTCTGATACATCACGCCGTGGATGTTGTCGGCGACGAAAGGCGAAGTGCCGGTGAGCATCTCGTAAATCACCACTCCCAGGGAAAAGATGTCGGACCGGGTATCCGCGCGCTTGCCCGACACCTGTTCCGGCGACATGTATTTGGGGGAACCCAGGATCATGCCGGTCATGGTCTTCACTTCGTTATTGCGCATGCGCGCGATGCCGAAGTCGGTGATTTTCACCAGTCCGTCCTGCAGCACCATGATGTTTCCCGGCTTGATGTCGCGATGGATGATCTGGTGTTCATGGGCGTACTGCAGGCCTTCGGCGACCTGAGCGCCGATGTCCAGTGCGCGTGAAAGAGCAATCGGCGCGCGCGCCTGCAGCAGGTCGCGCAGTTCATCGCCCTCGAGAAACTCCATCGCCATGTATGCGATGCTTTCGCTGCGGCCGATGTCGTAGATGGTGACGATGTTGCGGTGGGACAGACCGCCGGCGGCCTTGGCCTCCTGGTTGAAGCGCGCTTCGTACTCCGCCCGTTCATCCTTTGGCAGGTTCAGGTTCACCGTCTTGATCGCGACCACGCGATCGAGCATCGGGTCGCGCGCCTTGTAGACCACACCCATCGCACCGTGGCCGAGTTCGGCCAGGATTTCGTAGCGGCCCAGCGTGGCGATCGAGCTATTCCGAGTCATCGGCCGAAATTTATCCCTTCTGCTTTGCCTTTACGCTCTTGTAAACCGGCCCCCAGATTGGGTGTCCAGCTTCCGCGGCGTCAAGTTCGAACGAAGGATCGAGTTCCAGTGCGATGCCGAACTCCTCGCTGCAGGTGAGCTGTTGGCCCGACACGCAGGCGATGAATGCCAGGTACTTGTGCGCCATGACGCGGTCAGGGCGCGTCAGGCCTTCTTCCAGCGCGTACTGCAGCCGCCGGGCGGATGTGCGGTAGTTTCCCTCCTCGTAGTTGTGGATGCCTTCCTCGAGATAGCTCTTGCCGCCCGTCCTGCCAAGCAAAAGTTCCCGGAGCGAATTGGTCGCGCAGCCGGCAGCAAGATTCGAAGCCAGGATCAGGAGCAGTGCAAGTCGGATCGTGGGCATGGTTTCGTGTTGTTCTAGTTGAACTTATGCTGGAGGCGCACTTTCTGGTCCGCTCTTACCTCGACTACCTGAGTGTAAACCGGGAAACTGCCGTTGCGGATCTCGATCTTGCGTTTGCCCGGCGCGACTTCCAATTCGTTTACCGGCGGACTGACTCCGACACGCTCGCCGTCCACGTAAACTTCCCCCCATGGCGCGATCGCCAGCTCGATAACGCCGATGCCGATCGGCTTGGCAGGTTGCTTGGGTTCGTCGTCAGCGGACAAGAAGGCCAACGGAGGTGATTTTTTCTCCCGGGCTTCTTCCCTGGCAGCGGGCTTGACGGGGGGCTTGGCGGCAGTGGGTTTCTTCTCCGCCAACTTGGGGAATCCGGACACCTCGGGTTCCTCGGCTTTGCCGACGGCCTGGGATTTCTTCTGCGCTGTCTGGGCTTCGTGATTCACCGGCGCCGCCGGCAAGTCGCCCTGGCCGAGAAAGTTGAGCAGGACCGCCAACGCGAACGCGCCCACCGACAATGTTGCGGTGCCGTAGGCAATGGTCCTGTTGTTCAGCCAGGGCTCGATGATGGCAAGCCAGTCGCCGGTTGCCGTGGCCATGGTTGCGGTGGCCTGCTGGTGCATGCCGTCGCGGGACGAAACCTGAGCGCGTTTGGCCGGAGAACGTATGACGGTGTCAACGGCGTTGGTGTAGCCGACGCTGTAGATCTCGTGCTCGCGCACGTTCTTGTCGGTGTGCGAACCCTCGTTGCGGAACAGCTTGGCGTAGCCCTCGGAAATGTGCGACACCATTTCGAAGTAGGAGCGCGACACCAGAATCTGCCCCGGCAGCGCAAACACCATGACGCGTTGCGCGACGTTGATGCCGTCGCCGATGATATTGGGCTGCCCGTTGAGATCCAGGACCAGCCGGACCGGGCCGAGGTTGATGCCGATGCGGGCCGGAAGTCTTGGTGGTTCGTTGGGCCTGGGCGCAAACGACTCGCGCAGGCTCATCGCCACGAACAACGCGTCTTCGTGGTCGCCGAGGAAACTGATGGCAACCCCATCGCCGGTATCCAGAATGATGCGGTCGTCCGGCGCGATGTCGCGGATGGCCTCGGCGATCAGTGCGTTGAACTCATCCTTGAGATGTATCTGCTCCGACACCGGCTTCTTCGCGTATTCGGCGATGTCCAGGAACAGCACACTGCAAACGAATGTGCGGTTGGCGCGCTCAGGCATCATCGGACATCACCTCGTTGTCGGCTTCAAACGGGCTTCCTTGGCGGGCACATGCTTCCGGGGACGATAATCTTATCACCATTCAATGCCGATCCGGCAAGCTCCTGGTGTAAATTTCTTCACTTGCGTCAAGCTCTTTGCGAACAATCTTCCACAGTTTTCGAGGTTCTGCCGGCGCTTCCCATGACTGGGGAATCGATGCAATCCCTTATTATTGGGTGGTCCCGGCGGAGCGCCGCAGCTGGACGCGGCTGCAAACTCCGGCGCCCTGAAATTTTCAGATTTCCGGAGCAGCCTTGATTCACGTCAATCCTTACCGTACCGGCCTGGATCGAAACCCGGCCAACCATGTTGCCCTGTCACCGCTGTCATTTCTGGCGCGGGCGGCTGAGGTCTATCCGCAGCGCGCCGCGGTGATCCACGGCGAACGGCGCCAGACCTGGGCGCAAATCTACCAACGCTGCCGCAGGCTGGCTTCGGCGCTCGCCCGGCGCGGCGTCCGCGTCGGTGACACAGTTGCCGTCATGGCGCCCAACGTGCCGGCGATGTTCGAGGCGCACTACGGCGTGCCGATGACGGGTGCGGTTTTGAATACGCTCAACACGCGCCTGGATGACGAGGCAATCGCGTTCATGCTCACTCACGGCGAGGCCAAGGTACTGATTACCGACCGCGAGTATTCCGCCACGATTGCCAAGGCGCTGCGCCAGATCGAGCGCAAGCCGCTGGTAATCGATATTGACGATGCTCTCGGCGCGGGCGGCGAACTGCTGGGCGAGGCCGAGTACGAGAATTTCATTGCGGGTGGTGATCCGGAATTCGACTGGAGGCTTCCGGACGATGAGTGGGACGCGATCGCGCTGTCGTACACCTCGGGCACGACCGGAAATCCCAAGGGCGTGGTGACGCATCATCGTGGCGCCTATCTCAATGCGATCGGCAATATCGTCACCTGGGCCATGCCGCACTTCCCGGTTTACTTGTGGACGTTGCCGATGTTCCATTGCAACGGCTGGTGTTTCCCGTGGACATTGGCGGCGCTCGCCGGGACCAGCGTGTGCCTGCGGCGAGTCGAGGCCGCGCCGATTTTCGACCTGATCCGGCGCCACAAGGTCACGCATTTCTGTGCCGCGCCGGTGGTGCATAACATGCTGATCAACGCGCCGGCCGAACTGCGCGTCGGAATCGATCACAAGGTTTCGGCGATGGTGGCGGGCGCCGCGCCGCCGCAGGCGGTCATCGAAGGCATGGAACGCATGGGCGTGGACCTGACCCATGTCTATGGTCTGACCGAGGTGTACGGTCCGGCAGCGGTGTGCGCCAAGCATCCGGCGTGGGACGAGTTGCCGCCGGATCAGCGCGCCGAGCTGAACGGTCGGCAGGGCGTGCGTTACGTCTTGCAGGAGGCAATGGACGTGCTCGATCCCAAGACGCTGAAGCCGGTACCGCGCGACGGACAGACCATGGGCGAAATCTTCTTTCGCGGCAACATCACCATGAAGGGCTATCTCAAGAATCCGCAGGCCACCGAAGAGGCGTTCGAGGGTGGCTGGTTCCACACCGGCGATCTGGCGGTGATGTACCCGGACGGCTACGCCAGAATCAAGGACCGGTCCAAGGACATCATTATTTCCGGCGGGGAGAACATTTCCACCATCGAAGTGGAGGATGTGCTCTACCGGCACCCGCACGTGCTGGAAGCGGCGGTGGTGGCGAAGCCGGATGAAAAATGGGGGGAGACGCCGTGCGCGTTCGTGACTCTCAAGAGCGGCGCGCCGGCGGTCACCGAGGAGGACATCATCGATTTCTGCCGCGAGCGGCTGGCGGGTTTCAAATGCCCCCGCAAAGTCGTATTCGGCCCGTTGCCCAAGACCTCCACCGGCAAGATCCAGAAAAACATTCTGCGTGAACAAGCGAAAATCGTTTAACCCCTTTTCACCGCAAAGACGCAAAGGACGCGAAGCAAACCCGGACAAAAAGAAAAACGGTTCCTGTCGTTCGAAACCTGGACCACCGATACTCGCGACAAAGCCAGGTTCCGTACATTGCAGGTTTTTTGTCGGCTAGTATTCTGCTTTTCTTTGCGTTCTTTGCGTCTTTGCGGTGAAAGTTTTTTGGTGGTGAAGGTTTCTGACGTTGCTGCGGTAGAATCTCAACCCTTTCCAACAAGCGAAGATCCGTGAAATGAAGGTACTGGTCCCGGTGAAGCGGGTGGTGGACTACAACGTCAAGGTGCGGGTGAAGGCCGACGGGACCGGCGTGGAGACCGCCAACGTGAAAATGTCGATGAATCCTTTCGACGAGATTGCCGTCGAAGAAGCGGTACGGCTGAAGGAGGCGGGCGCCGCCACCGAGATCATCGCGATCTCGGTTGGCTCCGCCCAATGCCAGGAAACGCTGCGTACCGCGCTGGCGCTCGGCGCCGACCGCGCGATTCTGGTGGAAACCGCCGTCGAAACGCAGCCGCTGGCCGTGGCCAAGATCCTCAAGGCGATCGTCGCCAGGGAACAGCCCGGTCTGGTCATCATGGGCAAGCAGGCGATCGACGACGACTCCAACCAGACCGGACAGATGCTGGCGGCGTTGCTCAACTGCTCGCAGGCCACTTTCGCCTCGAAAGTGAAGGTGAGCGGCAACGCCCTGGAAGTAACCCGTGAAGTGGACGGCGGCCTGGAGACGCTATCCGTCAACCTGCCGGCGGTGGTGACCACCGACCTGCGGCTGAACGAGCCGCGCTACGTGACGCTGCCGAACATCATGAAAGCGAAGAAGAAGCCATTCGAAATCCTGACGCCGGATGCGCTCGGCGTGGATGTCGCGCCGCGGCTGAAGACGCTCAAGGTGCAGGAGCCGCCGAAACGCAGCGCCGGCCAGATCGTGAAGAGCGTGCCGGAACTGGTGCAAAAGCTGAAGAATGAAGCGAAGGTGATCTGATGCGTATTCTCGTCGTAGCCGAACATGACAACGCCGCGTTGAAGCCCGCGGTGCTCAATACCGTTGCCGCCGCGCAGAAAATCGGCGGCGACATCGACGTCCTGGTCGCCGGGCACCACTGTGCAGAAGCCGCAAAGTCCGCGGCGCAGATCCCCGGGGTGAAAAAAGTTCTGGTCGCGGAAGCGGCGCAGTATGCGCACCCGCTGGCAGAGAACCTTGCGGCGCTAATTGTTTCGATCGCGAAGGGATACACCCACGTGCTGGCGCCGGCCACCAGTTTCGGCAAGAACGTGATGCCGCGCGTGGCGGCGTTGCTCGATGTAGCGCAGGTTTCAGACATCGTCAAAGTCGAATCGCCCGATACGTTCGTGCGGCCGATCTACGCGGGAAGCGCGCTTGCGACCGTTCAGTCCGGCGATGCGATCAAGGTGGTTACCGTGCGCTCCACCGGCTTCGACGCCGCCGCCGCGACCGGCGGCTCGGCTGCGGTTGAGAACCTGCCGGCGGTCGCCGACACCGGCCTTGCCAGGCTGGTGGGTCAGGAACTCACCAAGTCGGCGCGGCCGGAGTTGACCGCGGCGCGCGTAATCGTCTCTGGCGGCCGCGGCATGGGCAGCGGCGAGAATTTCAGGATTCTGGAAACCCTGGCGGACAAGCTCGGCGCGGCAGTCGGCGCCTCGCGCGCGGCGGTGGACTCGGGTTTCGTGCCGAACGACTACCAGGTAGGCCAGACCGGCAAGATCGTCGCGCCCGAGCTCTACATCGCGGTCGGCATCTCCGGTGCGATCCAGCACCTCGCGGGAATGAAGGACAGCAAGGTGATCGTGGCGATCAACAAGGATGCTGAAGCGCCGATCTTCCAGGTGGCCGACTACGGACTGGTCGCCGACCTGTTCCAGGCGGTGCCCGAGCTGACCAGCCAGCTTGGCTGAGAAAAACTTTCACCGCTAAGAACTTTCACCGACAAACACTTTCACCGCAAAGACGCAAAGTACGCGAAGAAATACAAAACCGGAATGTTGTTCGGGTCAAAAACGGAACACCCGGCTTCTCGGATCAGCAGAGTTACCGCCTTTCCATCCGGATAAGACTTTTGCTCCCGTCTTTCTCCGCGTCCTTTGCGTCTTTGCGGTGAGAAATTCGATTCTTTGATTTTTTTGGGAATACGACCATGTCCACATACGCTGCGCCGATCCGCGACATGAAATTCGTCATCAACGAGTTGGTCGGCCTCGACCAGATATCGGCGTTGCCCGGATGCGATGAGGTCACCCCGGACCTGGTTGATGCGGTGCTGGAGGAAGCCGGCAAGTTCGCGGCCGGCGTGCTTGATCCGCTCAACAGTACCGGTGACCGTACCGGTGCCAGGTTCGACAACAATGTCGTCACCGCCGCACCGGGTTTCAAGGAAGCGTTCCGGCAATTCTCTGAGGGCGGCTGGACCGGACTGAACTGCGACCCGCAGTTCGGCGGGCAGGGATTGCCGCACATCATCTCGGCGCAGACCTCGGAAATGTGGAATTCGGCCAACATGTCCTTTTGCCTGTGCCCGATGCTCACCGCCGGTGTGGTTGCGGCGCTGATGCGCCACGGCTCGGACCAGCAGAAGGCGCTGTATCTGCCGAACCTGGTGTCGGGCAAGTGGACCGGAACCATGAATCTCACCGAGCCGCAGGCGGGGTCCGATCTCGCGGCGGTGCGCACCCGCGCCGTTCCCGAGGGCGACCACTACAGGCTCCACGGCACCAAGATCTTCATCACCTGGGGCGAGCACGACATGGCGGAGAACATCATCCACATGGTGCTGGCACGAACGCCGGACGCGCCTGAAGGTGTGAAAGGCATTTCGCTGTTCGTGGTGCCGAAATTTCTGGTGAACAGGGACGGCAGCCTCGGCAAGCGCAACGATGTCAAATGCGTGTCCATCGAACACAAGCTCGGCATCCACGGCAGCCCTACCTGCGTGATGGCTTACGGCGACGCAGATGGCGCGATCGGCCATCTGGTCGGTGAAGAAAACCGCGGGCTGGAGTTCATGTTCACCATGATGAACATCGCCCGGCTGGAGGTCGGCATCGAAGGCGTGGCCATCGCGGAGCGTGCCTACCAGCACGCGCTGGAATACGCGAGGACCCGCGTGCAGGGCCGGGAAATCGGCGTCAAGGGCGGCGATCGCGTCACCATCATCCACCACCCGGACGTGCGCCGCATGCTGATGAGCATGAAGGCGCAGACCGAGGCGATGCGGGCGATCGCGACCGTTGCTTCGGCGTATCTGGACAATGCACTGCTGCACCCGGACAAGACCGAGCGCGCACGTAACCACGCGCTGTTCGATCTGCTCACCCCGGTGGTCAAGGGGTGGTGCACCGAGCAATGCATCGAGATTGCCTCCATCGGCGTGCAGGTTTACGGCGGCATGGGTTTCGTGGAGGAAACCGGGGCGGCGCAGTACCTGCGCGACGCGCGCATCACCACGATTTACGAGGGCACCACCGGGATCCAGGCGAACGACCTGATCGGCCGCAAGATCGCGTACGAAAAGGGCGCGACAATCAAGCTGATGATCGCAGAGATGCGTGCGCTGGACGGCGAACTGGCGAAAGTCACCCATCCGGGGATCGCGGTTATCCGCCGTTCGCTGTCCGAGGGCGTGGCGGCTTTGACGGAGGCGACCGACTGGTTGCTGGCGACGTTTCCGCACGACATGAAAGCGGCCGCCGCCGGGGCGGTGCCTTTCCTGAAGCTGTTCGGCGTCGTGGCGGGCGGATGGCAGTTGGCGCGTGCCGCGCTGATCGCCAAGCGGCGCCTGGATGAGGGTGCGGAGGACTACGATTTTTACCGCGCCAAAATCGGCACGGCGCGTTTCTATGCGGAACACGTCTTGCCGCTCGCCCAGTCCTGCAAGCAGGAAATTGTTAACGGGTCGACCAGCGTTCTGGCGCTGGAAGAATCCCAGTTCTAGTTAGTTAGCGTGTATGCCGCAATCAATAAACCAAAATCTCACCACGAAGGTACGAAGGCACGAAGAAGAGCGAAAAAAATGAAAACGTGTGTAAAAAGCTCCAATCGTCGGATGTTCCAACAGAGTCGAAGTTGGCGGGAGAGGATCACGAACAGTCACTTCGCTTCTATCCCCAGTTAGTTTAAGGATTCCTGTTCTTCTTCGTGTTCTTCGTGCCTTCGTGGTGAGATTTTCGCTGTCCTTCGCTCCCCTCAAGGGGGTACTGAACTGAGTGCCTTCGTGGTGAGACTTTGACTTTTCGTCTTGCGGATAGCTTCGTGGTTAGAAGTGAGATTTTCTTCCGAAATTTTTCGTTGACAAGCTCGGACTCAGCCGCGCAAGATCGGCGGCGTTTCCGGCCGCGAGGCTGCCTGAGACCTATTCACGGATTGGCGACTTTGGGAGCAAGAAAATGAACGGATTTCTCTGGTTTGCCGCTGCGGTGGCGGTGTTATGGGCCTTGGCATACTGGCGCGCTGCCGCGCCGGCCTGGTTGATCGGCGTCGGTTCCTACCTCGGCGCATTGACGCTCTGGTCGGGCGCGGATGCCGAAACCAAGGTGCTGCTGTGGACCATTTTTCTGGTGGTGGCCGGCGTACTGATGTTGCCGTCATTGCGCAAGGCGCTGATCAGCGATCCGCTGCTCAACTGGTTCCGCAAAGCGCTGCCCCAGGTTTCGCAGACGGAGCAAGAGGCGCTTGATGCCGGAACGGTATGGTGGGACGGCGAATTGTTCAGCGGCAAACCGGACTGGAGCAAGCTGTTCGGCACGCCGAAGCCACGCCTGACCCCGGACGAGCAGGCTTTCCTCGACGGTCCGGTGGAGCAATTGTGCCGCACTTGCGACGACTGGAAGATCACCCATGAGTTGAACGATCTGCCGCCGGAAGTCTGGCAATTCATCAAGGACAAGGGTTTCCTCGGCATGATCATCCCGCACCAGTACGGCGGCCTGGGATTTTCCGCGTACGCGCATTCGCAGGTAATACAGAAGCTTGCCACCCGCAACGCCACGGCGTGCGTTTCGGTGATGGTGCCGAATTCGCTCGGACCAGCCGAACTGCTGCTACATTACGGCACCGAAGAGCAGAAGAACCACTACTTGCCGCGGCTGGCAAAGGGTCTCGAGATGCCGTGCTTCGCGCTCACCGGCCCGGAAGCCGGCTCCGACGCCGGTTCGATCCCCGACTTCGGCGTGGTCTGCAAAAGCGTGCACGAGGGCAGGGAAGTCCTCGGCATTCGGCTTACATGGGAGAAGCGCTACATCACGCTCGGCCCGGTGGCGACGATCCTCGGTCTGGCGTTCAAGCTCCATGATCCGGATCATCTGCTGGGCGGCGAGGAAGACATCGGCATTACCCTGGCATTGATTCCGACCAGTCATCCGGGCGTGAATATCGGTCGCCGCCACCTGCCGCTCAATGCCTCGTTCATGAACGGCCCGAACTGGGGCAAGGGCGTTTTCATTCCCATGAGCTGGGTAATCGGCGGCAAGGAATACGCCGGCCAGGGCTGGCGCATGCTGATGGAGTGTCTGGCGGCGGGACGTTCGATCTCGCTGCCGTCCTCGAGCGCCGGCGCAGCCAAGTTGGCAGCGCGCACCACCGGCGCCTACAGCCGGGTGCGCAGCCAGTTCAAGATTCCCATCGGCAAATTCGAGGGCATCGAAGAGGCGCTGGCGCGCATCGGGGCCAATACCTACGCAATCGATGCGGCGCGCACCATGACCGCGGGCGCGGTGGACCTGGGCGAAAAACCTTCGGTCATATCGGCGATCGTCAAGTATCACTGCACCGAGCGCGGCCGCCAGGTCATCAACGATGCGATGGACGTGCACGGCGGCAAGGGCATCTGCCTCGGTCCCAATAACTATCTGGGTCGCGCCTACCAGCAGATTCCGATCGGCATAACTGTCGAAGGCGCCAACATCCTCACCCGCAGCATGATGATCTTCGGGCAGGGCGCGATCCGCTGCCATCCCTACGTGCTCGAAGAAATCGCCGCGACCCGAACGCAAAATCCGCTGGAAGCGAGCGGGAAATTCGATGACGCGTTCTGGGATCACGTGCGTTTCGTGCTCGCCAACGCCGCGCGGGCGCTGTGGCTGGGGCTGAGCGGTGCGCGCCTGGTCGCGGTACCCGGTGCGCCGGAACTGCGCCGCCATGTCCAGCAACTAACCCGCCTCGCCGCGGGTTTTGCGCTTGTCGCGGACGTCGCCATGCTGTTCCTCGGCGGCGACCTGAAACGCCGGGAAAAGTTGTCCGGGCGACTGGGAGACATTCTGAGCCAGCTCTACATCGCTTCCACCGTACTGAAGCGATTCGAGGACGATGGTCGGCCCCAGGCCGATCTGCCGCTGGCGCAGTGGGCGCTGGAAGATTGTCTCAACCGCATCCAGGATGCATTCTACGGCGTGTTCGGGAATTTCCCGATCCGCATCGCGGCGTGGAAGATGCGCTTCCTGGTCTTCCCATGGGGCAAGGTGTTCAGCGCGCCCAGCGATCACCGCGGCCACGAGGTGGCGCGGCTGCTGCTGGAGCCGTCACAGACGCGCGACCGCCTGACCGCGAACATGTTCCTGCACAAGCACGAGGACGACCCTGTGGGTCGGCTCGAACTGGCGATGCAGGCGGCACCTGCCGGCGAGGCGGTGGAAGCGAAGATCAGAAATGCGGCGAAGGCCGGTGTGATCTCCGGGTTTACCGAAGAGTCGCGTACGGCATCGGCGCTGGAGAAGGGCATCATCGGCGCGGAGGAAGCTGCACAATACCGGCGCTTCGGCGCGCTGCGGCGTGCCTGCATCATGGTCGACGACTTTCCGCATGACGTGGGACGCATGCAGTCGGCACGCGAACCCGCAAATGTTTCGGATATGTGCGGCGTCGTTTCGCAGAAGACCGCGGCATGAACGCGGTCGTCCTGCTGTCGGTGGAGCGCGGTGTGGCCACCATCTCGCTCAACCGTCCGCAGGTACTGAACGCGATGGACGGCGAGATGATGCAGCAACTGCGGCCGATCGCGGAGTCGGTGCAGAATGATCCGGCGGTGCGAGCCGTGGTTGTGCGTGGAGAGGGTCCCGCTTTCATGGCCGGCGGCGACGTGTCGGTATTTCATTCCCATTTGCAGGAACTCCCGGAACTGATCGTGCAATGGGGAAGGCAGATGCATTTTGCGTTTCTGGCGCTGCGGCGGATGGGCAAGCCGGTCCTGGCCAGCGTGCACGGTGCCGTTGCCGGAGCCGGTTTCAGCCTGATGTGCGCGGCAGACCTGGCGATCGCGGCGGCGGACACCAAGTTCACTCTTGCCTACGCAAACATCGGCGCCAGCCCGGACGGCGGCAGCACGCATTTCCTGCCGCGGCTGCTCGGCTACCGGAAGGCGATGGAACTGGCGTTGTTGCCGGACCGCTTCGACGCCGAGACGGCGCGGTCGCTCGGTTTGGTGAACTGGGTGGTTTCCGGCGACAGTCTCGCCGGGGAAACCGCGAAGATCGCGCAGCGCCTGGCCAGCGGGCCGACCAAGGCCTATGCCGAGGCCAAGCGGCTGATGAACCAGTCCATCGCCACGTCCATCGAAACGCAGATGGAAGAGGAGCTGTTCGCGTTCTCCCGCTGCGCCCGTACCGCCGACCTGAAGGAAGGCGTGACCGCTTTTGTGGAGAAACGCAAACCGGTTTTCACCGGAAAATGAATTCAATCGCTAACCGCAGAGGACGCGGAGGACGCGGAGGAAAACCAAAATCGAGGAAGAACATGAGGGAGTTAAAAGCAGCTCCGGTGCCAAAGTGACCACCGATACCGGGGTTCAACTTTCGCATGCTTTTCTTGCTCTTGCCTTTCCTCCGCGTCCTTTGCGTCCTCTGCGGTGAGAGCTTGAACTTGACTTAGATGCCAAATTTGAAAGACAAGACAGTTTTCATCACCGGGGCGAGCCGCGGCATCGGCCGCGAGATTGCGCTGCGTTGCGCGCGCGACGGCGCCAATATCGTGGTGACCGGCAAGACCGCCGATCCGCATCCGAAGCTCAAGGGAACGATATTCGCCACTGCAAAGGAGGTCGAAGGATTAGGCGGCCGGGCGCTGCCCCTGCAACTCGACATCCGTGACGAGAACTCGGTCGCGGCCGCGGTGAAGGAAACGGTCGAACGGTTTGGCGGAATCGACGTGCTGGTCAACAACGCCAGCGCGATCAACATCAGCAACACTCTGTCTACTCCGGCAAAGCGCTACGACCTGATGCACCAGGTTAATGCCCGCGGAACGTTCGTGTGCACGCAGGCGTGCATACCGCACCTGATGAAGTCCCGGAACCCGCACATCCTCACGCTTTCCCCGCCGCTCAACCTGAACCCGAAGTGGTTCAGGGATCATGTCGCCTACACCATGGCCAAGTACGGGATGAGCATGTGCACCCTGGGGATGGCGGCCGAGTTCGCGCCGAACGGCATTGCCGTCAACTCGCTGTGGCCGCGCACCACTATTGCCACCGCGGCGGTGGAAACCTTTTTCCCGCAGGCGGTGGCGTCCAGCCGCAAGCCCGCGATCGTGGCGGACGCCGCATATGTGATCATCACGCGCGACAGCCGCTCGTCGACAGGCAACTTTTTTATCGACGAAGAGGTTCTGCGCGGTCACGGCATCACCGATTTCGAGCAGTACGCGGTAACGCCGGGCGCGCCGCTATTCAACGACATTTTTCTCGACTAGAAGACTCACGGACCAACACTCGAGGAGAACAAAATGACGCAGAAAATGGACGTCATTCCCCCGGAGACCGCCAAGACCCTGGATGGGATGTTCCAGGAGCGCGTGCGGCGATCGCCGAGCGCGCTCGCCTACAAGAACTTCGACGAGCCTGGCGGCACCTGGAAGGACTACACCTGGAGCGACGTCGAGAAGCTGGTGGCGCGCTGGCAAGGGGCATTCGAGGCCGACGGCTTCCAGCCCGGAGACCGGGTGGCGATCGTGTTGCGCAACAGCGTCCCCTGGGTGGTCTTCGATCAGGCTGCGATGGGGCTCGATCTGGTCACGGTGCCGTTGTACACCACCGATCGTCCCGACAATATCGCCTACATCGTCCAGAACTCGGGCGCGAAGCTGCTGCTCGTCGAGAATCCGGAACAGTGGGGGCAGTTCGCCGAAGTGCAGGACCAGCTTGCCGGGGTCAAGCGCGTTGTTTGCCTGAATCCGTTGTCCGGCCCGTCTCCGGATCCGCGCCTGAAGAGCATCGACGACTGGCTGCCGAAGAACGCGGGCGCGGTAAAGCACGTCAACAGCGACGGCAGGAAGCTCGCGAGCATCATCTATACGTCAGGCACGACCGGGCGCCCGAAAGGCGTGATGCTGTCGCACAACAACATGCTGCAGAATGCATACGCGACGCTGCAGTGCCTGCAGATTTACCAGGA
>Ga0184627_10000629_pt1 | contig 13646 bp, 8 predicted proteins | sample PLM3_127_b1_FD_133150 | JGI IMG/M metagenome (GOLD analysis project Ga0184627, IMG submission 133150) | Groundwater sediment microbial communities from an aquifer in East River, Colorado, USA - PLM3_127_b1 | ecosystem: Environmental > Terrestrial > Soil > Riparian zone | place: USA: East River...
AGTTGCCTTACCGTCGACCCGACAAACCCTTCCATGGCACGCCATAAGTGTTCGACTAACGCTGGAACTTTGTCACCTCGACGTCAGAAAAGTGTTCCATTAACGCTGGAACTTGCCCCCTTAACCGTAACTAGTTGATTTTGGCCCGCCCTCACTCGCTGAAGCGCGCGGACGCCTCCGAGTTCCCTACGTCCTGGATCGCCAGTAACTCCTGCGCGGGAATCACGGCATCCGTGGCGTAGGCGAATAGGCAATCTGCGGAGCCAGCGTACTTCTCTTAGTACGTGCCTTAGGCAGGCTCACGTCGCGAGCCCGCCCTGTTGCTATCCTCCGCCTGCCAGTTCAGTTGGGCATTGCGCGCCCATCACAATTTGTTGCTGCGCAAGGCGATGGCCGCGAATGCATCATCGAGGAAAGGCGGGCGATGAAAAGGTCCCGACCAAATAGGTCCTTAGACACCGCGGCCCTCAGCAGCTAAGCTGGCAGTCAAGTAGAAGGCTTCGGGAGGGTGGAGGGTGTCTGCACACCCCTGGGGAGAAGGGGGAGCCACGACGCGGGGTCTCGTCTAGCGAAGAACGAGCCCGTAGACAGTCAGGCCTCCGCCCCCCGACAGTTATGCTGCCCGCTCGTTAGCCGATGAAACCATTCTTGCGCTGGGCTGGAAGCAAGATTCAGCTGCTTCCTCATCTTCAGGCTTTCTGGTCCGACCACTATGCACGCTATGTGGAGCCGTTCGCAGGCTCAGCATCTCTGTTTTTTCGTCTTCAGCCCAAGAAAGCGTTGCTATCCGATATCAATCGCGAGCTGATCCTTGCTCTTCAGCAAGTGCGTCAGCAACCAACACACGTCGTTGAATGCTTGCGTCGGATGCCACGCTCTTCCCGCCACTTCTACCAGATTCGGGAGCAACAACCAGAGACGCTACCGCTGAACGTGCGGGCCGCGCGTTTCATTTACTTGAACGCGCTCTGCTTCAATGGCCTCTATCGCACCAACCTCCTTGGGGTATTCAACGTGCCCTATGGCTCGAAGCACAAGCGGAATCCTTTCGATCTCGAACTGATTCGTCGCGCCGGTAGTCTGCTACAGCATGCTCAGTTGCTCAACGACGATTTCGAAAAGTGTCTTCAACACGTCACCGAGGGTGATTTCGTCTATCTCGATCCTCCGTACATTAACAGCAAGCGACGCACATTCCAGTACGCGGCTGGAGTCTTCTCCTCTGATGACCTCGATCGTCTCTTTGATGTGCTCCACGCTATAGACGCCGCAGGAGCTCACTTTGTGCTTTCTTACGCGAACGTCAAGGAGATGAGTCCTTTCAAGGATTGTTGGCGCTCAATGCGAGTAACGGCGAGGCGGAATATCGCCGGGTTTGCCGCTGATCGAAAGCTGACGGCCGAGATCCTCATTACCAACATCCAGTGACCGTGGTCACACGCGAACAGAAGAGAGGGCAGTTACATGAGATTGAGGTCGATCTCATCGATCGCAATCCGGAGAACCCTCGCATTGTTTTTCGCCCGAGCGAGATGTCTCAACTCATGGAGTCGATCCGACGCCATGGCGTGCAGGTTCCGATCTCCGTTTACCGGGACGGTAGACGGTATGTCCTGATTGACGGAGAGCGACGGTGGAAGGCCTGTATCAAGCTCAACAAAGGAACGATACCTGCGCTTGTTCAAGAGAAACCCAATGCCCTGACGAACTTGCTCTTGATGTTCAACATCCACGCTCTGCGCGAGCAATGGGACTTGTTGACCATCGCCCTCAAGCTGCCGCGGGTGATTGAGCTGCTTCGGGGACAGCTAGACCGTGAGCCGAACGAACGCGAAGTGGCCGCTCAAACTGGCCTGTCCACGGGTGTAATTCGACGCTGCCGACTCCTCATTGAGCTGCCAGAGAGGCACAAACAGACCATTCTTCGAGAGCTGCAAAAGCCGAAATCACAGCAGCGCTTCACGGAAGATTTCTTCATTGAGATGGAGCGAGCGCTCAAGACGGTTGAGCGCGCGATGCCCGAGGTAGTAAAGGAGTTCGGCAAGGAGACTATCCGCGAGAATCTCATCGACAAATATGAGCGCGGCGTCGTTGGCAACATAGTCCACTTCCGCCAGCTCGCGAAGATTGCACGAGCCGACAGAGTCCACGCGGATCCTAAGAGAGCGCGCGCATCCCTTCGCGCCGCGTTCGCTAAGAATCAGACTTCAATTGAGCAGGCCTACCAACAATCGGTAGCGTCGGCGTACTCCGAGCGCGACCTGGTTACCCGTGCCAGGTCACTTGCCGCGCAATTGTCGGAGTTCAGTCGTGACGACCTCGACGCCGAGGCCCTCATGTCGTTGCAAGAACTGTATGACGTGCTTAGGTCGCTATTGGGAGGGCGCTGATGTATCGCGTCCTTGCCGATACCCTGCAACCTTATGCAGACGCCACCATCCGGTACTTTGAGAAGCAGCACGGAGTTGTTTCTGTTCAGATCGAGACCGAAGTCGATCCGGACGTTTCATTTCGTCCAACCTTCCATGGCAAGCTTCCTGACAAGCATCTCCTTTGCGTGGAGGTCTCCGAGACGCCCCTCCCCCCAGGGATCCACGAGTTCATCATCCAAGCCCGAAACCAGAACCTACCGGCTCGGCTCTGGGTTGTAATTCCGAAAGGGATACTGCCAGCTGTCGACGTCAAGGCTCTTGGGTTCCTTAGGGATAACGGTGTCGGTCTTATGGAGATCGAGGACGCGCGAAAGACCACTGTTCTTTCCGGCCCGCCACTCTCAATTTCGCTCACGGGACTCCGGCAATTCAGGATCACGGAATTCCCCGGCAAGTACCGGGACGGGATTCGTCTCGCCATTGACACCTTTCGCAACGGAAACCCAGCGAAAGGTTGCTCGGAGCTGTACGACATAATCGAATCGCTCACCAGAAAACTTGCGGCCAAGGCCTCGAAAATCCCTGGTGGAGTCAGGCATCCTCTCAATATGGATCTCGCGAAGGCGAACTGGCTACCGCTCCTTGAGGCATTGCGCAAAGAAATCGACCGTCAAACCCTGGGTTGTCCGAACCTCACCGTGCAACTCTTCAATCGACTGATCGCCTTGACCGAATATCGCAACGACACTGGTCACAAGCCGAAGAACCTTGAGCAACTGCGCATCCGCGATCGGCAACTGCGGACTCGCTTTGAGTCAGCCTGTGATGAGCTTCAAAATTTGATTCGCGCTTCGGCACCCTTGCGGTTGTAGAGCCAACTTCGTGCCGCGCCCTAGCATTCCCGCAAGCTCAGGGTCGCTCCGAAGGGTTAGGGAGACCTTCACGTCCTTACCGACCTTCTCGACGCAGCTTCGATGGAGCCCGCTGTCCCTTAGCTCGAACTGGGCTGCTATGCCGCTGACGGCTCTTGGTAGGTCAGCCCGAACACCGTGTCCGTTAGCCACCGGCGGAACGACTCATTGTCCATGAACTGCTTGAACAGCTCCGTGTCGTCCTTCAGCACCGCTGTCATCACGCGGGCTAACGCCTTGTCGTGCTCGATCCGGGCGTTTTGCTTGTCGGAGTACTTCTTCGCGTTCTGGTAGGCCGCGTCGGCCGCGACGCGCTGCGGGATGTCTTCCGTGATGAGCTTGTGCACGCGATCTGCATCCGTCCACGGGACGTTGCCGAACTGGTCGTTGAAGGTCTTGAGAATGTTCGACAGCCGATCCAGCTCCAGTTCGGGCTTGTGGCCACCGCCAGTCGTCGGTACCGGTTCGATCTCCGCGTCCGCGTCGAGGAGCTGAATCTTCACTGCCGCCTGCTTCTCGACGCGATAGCTGTCCATGTCGATTGCTTCGAGGATGCCCTTGGACAGGTCGTCGTCGACCGGCGCCGGCAGCTTCGGCACGAGGAAATTGAGGAAGATCGACAGCTTCTCCCACTCGGCATTGGTATAGGGAAGGATCGAGGCCAGGAATCCATACGCCCGCACGAACGCCTTGGCCTTGCCTTTGAAGTTCACCTGCCCGTCCTCGTCGAGCTGCGCCTTGTAGACGGCTACGCAGCCATCGAGGATTGGGTCCAACTTGTCGCGATCGGCCCCGCCGAGATACAGCGCGACAAGCCGATCAATCTGCTCAGGCGCGTAGACCTGGTAGCCATCAAGGGCGGCCTTGAGGTTGTGCAGCTTGTTCGGGTCGGTCTCCTCGGCGAGGATCGTCGTCCGGTAATAGTCGGCGAACGCCTCCTCGATCGTGGCCGCCTCGTTCATGAAGTCGAGCACGAAGACGTCGTGCTTCTGCGGATGCGCGCGATTTAGCCGCGAGAGCGTCTGCACTGCCTTGATACCGGACAGTACCTTGTCGACGTACATCGTGTGGAGCAATGGCTCGTCGTAACCGGTCTGGAATTTGTCCGCGCAGATCAGGAAGCGATAAGGATCCTCCTGGATTTTGTCGGCGATCTGGCTGGACGGGAAGCTGTTGAGCGACGCCTCGGTAACCTTCACCCCACCATATTCGTGCTCGCCGGAGAATGCGACGATCGCCTTCCAGGGGCTCTTGCGCTCGGCCAGATAGTCGCGGAAGGCGTGGAAGTACTGGGTGGCACGCTCAATCCCGCTCGTCACGACCATCGCTCGGGCGTGGCCGCCGATCTTCCCGAGCGCCAGAACCTGCTCGTGGAAATGGTCCACCATGATCTCGGCCTTGAGCCGGATTGCGTGGTCGTGACTCTCGACGTAGCGCCGCAGCTTCTTCTTCGCGCGCTTCGTGTCGAACTCCGGGTCGCCCTCGACCGTCTTGACCAGCTTGTAATAGCTGTTCACCGGCGTGTAATGCTTGAGGACGTCCAGGATGAATCCCTCCTGGATCGCCTGCTTCATCGTGTAGCTGTGAAAGGGACGGTGCTTCACCGTCCCGTCGGCCATAGTCTCGGGTGTGCCGAAGATCTCCAGCGTCTTGTTCTTGGGGGTGGCGGTAAAGGCGAAGTAGCTCGCGGTAGGCAGCAGCTTCTTGGCCTCCATCAGCCGGTTGATCTTGTCCTCGACGGTCTCGTCGTCCTCTTCAGCACCAGCCGCGGAAAGCGCCATGGACACCGCGGCGGAAGTACGACCACCCTGGCTCGAGTGCGCTTCGTCGATGATGATCGCGAAGCGCCGCCCGCGGTGCTCGGCGCCGATCTCGTCGAGGATGAACGGAAACTTCTGCACCGTGGAGATGATGATCTTCTTCCCATCGGCGATGAACTTGCGCAAGTCGCCCGAGTGCTCAGCATGCCCCACGGTCGCGCCCACCTGAGCGAACTGCTTGATGGTGTCCCGGATCTGCTGATCGAGAATCCGACGGTCGGTGACGACGATGATCGAGTCGAACACCGGCTTGCCGTCTTTGGGCAGTCCTATGAGCTGGTGTGCGAGCCAGGCAATCGAATTGGACTTGCCGCTTCCGGCCGAGTGCTGGATCAGGCAGCGCTTGCCCGCACCGTGTAAAGCAGCGTCCGTCAGGAGCTGACGCACCACGTCGAGTTGATGAAAGCGCGGCCAGATTTGCACCGCCTTCTTCCGGCCGGTCTTCTCGTCCTTGATCTCGACGACCTGTGCGTAGTTCTCGAGGATGTCGGTCAGGCCCTCGCGCGTGAGGATGCGCTTCCAGAGGTAGTCGGTCTTGAGGCCGTCCGGATTCGGCGGATTACCCGCGCCGTCGTTCCACCCGAGATTGAAGGGTAGGAACCAGGACGCCTTGCCCTTGAGGTGCGTGCAGAACCGAACCTCGTGGTCGTCCACGGCGAAGTGCGCGACACAGCGGCCGAACTCGAACAGCCGCTCGCGCGGATCCCGGTCGCGCTTGTATTGCTGGACGGCGTCCTCGACCGTCTGCTTCGTCAGGCTGTTCTTCAGTTCGAACGTGGCAAGCGGCAGGCCGTTGATGAATACCGCCATGTCCAACGCGCGCCGCGTTTCGTCGCGGCTGTAGCGAAGCTGGCGTGTAACACTGAACCGGTTTGCGGCGTAGCGCTCCTTCGCCCTCGCGTTGTCTGGCGACGGCGTGCCGTAGAAGAGATCGACGTGATGCGCGCCGTGCTTGATGCCGTGGCGCAGCGCGTCAATCGTACCGCGCTTGGTGATCTCGCCCTGGAGCCGGGCTAGGAACTTCAGGCGCGGCGGACCGTCCGCACCAAGCCCCAGTGCTTCGAATGCCGGCGCCTGGGTCGTCTGGACGAACGACAAGAGTTGGAAGAGATCGACTGCGTGCTCGCGGTCGTAGTGCGACGCATTGCCGAGGAGCCAGCCAGTACCCCCGTAGGGTGTGTGGGGCTTGTGCGCACCGCCTTCGGTCGTGTCGGCGCCGCCAGGCACGTCCGTCATGGCCTCGATGATCAGGGATTCGAGCCCCTTTTCGGAAGTGTCGGTGCTCATAAGCGAAGTTCAATGAGCCGGCGTTGCTTGATGCTATTCATGCCGATGGTGGTTCCGGCCGGCGCGCGCCGCAGCACCTCCCGATCGCACCAAAGGCTTTGATCGGCCACGATCGAAGGCAGCTGGTCCACATGGGCGATGTGGTAGAGCTTTGGCCGCGCCGGTACCGTCAAGCCTCGGCCTCCTCCGGCGCAGTGTCTGCGTAGGCCAATTCTTCCTCGACTTCGGTCAGAGACTCGGGTTCGTCGAGCTCGCCCGGTCCACGAACCTCCTCCGGCAGCCTCGCCGCGGCGTCGCGCACATCGCGCTTGCCGCTGACCACGTCAGCGATGAGGCGGGTGCGGTACTCGCGGAGGAGATCGATTTCGCGCTGAGCGTCTACTACGGCAGCCGTCGCTTTCTTCGTGCTCGCCGCCGTCCATCCAACGATCTCCTCCTGCTCGTCGACACTCGGTAGTGCGAATCGAAAAGACCTGATCTGCTCCGGACTCAGGTGGGGAACGCTGATTCCCGTGAAAATGGGCGTCAGGTATTCCGCGAATGCCTTCCCTGCCAGAAGCAGCATCAGAAAATCGGCACGCAACTCGTCCTTGGGTCGAATGCGCGCGACTCGCTGCAATAGAAGCGATGGCAAATCGGATTCGTCGATGGTGGCGACTCGAGTTCCGCTTTGGATGATCGGTCGATCCATTCCTAGAATGATGTCGCCGACACTAAGCTCGAAGGCCATGTAATTCTCGCGGTCAGACCTTGGCCAGCGCACAACGTCATTCCATCGGATTTTGCCAGGCGAGATATTGACGCCCCGAAGGAGCCTAATGTCGTCCTTCTCTTGTGTGAATCCCTCGCTCTTGAACGGAAAGCCGGTCACTAGTTCGACCAGGCGACCAAGCCGGGCCACCTCCCAGTGCTCCGGCACCTCCTCTAGCCATTCCACGCCAGAGGGCTTAAGGCGGACGTTGGGGTCGAGGCCGCTGGTAACGGCGCGGTGAATGATGGCCTGCTTCTCCTCCTCCAGCAGCTTGATCAGCTTCTGCTTGGCGCGGATGTAGCGCCGGATCCGCCGGTCCGCGTGGTCGAGGAAGCGGACGATGATGACTTGTTCGGGGCGCGGAGGGACAAGGAACGAGACCTCTCTCATCCTTGACTCTGCCAAGTCCCATTGACCGATTCGCACACCATCGGACGCCTGAGTGAAAAATGGAACATATGCCCGTGAGCGAATCGCAGCATGGAAGAACCGACCATCAACGCCGATCAGGTCGAAAACAAAGTAGGCGGGACTCACAATGCCGTCGTGGTTCGAAACGCCATACGATCCTTGCCATGCCTTCATCTTGTTCATCGCGAACTGCCCGGCTCGAACAACCTTGTAATTACCGAGCTCGTCAGGGATGAAGTTGTGGTTCTCGTCCGTGTCGGTCACATCTCGCAGGATCACGCCTTTCTCGCGGACGACAGAGAGAAGCGGCAGATCCGGCTGATTCCGCTCGGTGACGCGTCGCAGGACGTGTCGTAGCTTCCGCACCTCCCAATGCTCCGGCACCACCCCTAGCCACGGCACGCCGGAATCCTTCATCGCGGGATAGGGCTTGAGGTCAGCGATCATCACAGTGATTCGAACCAGTGCCGGATCTTTCCAGCCATGAGCTGGCGCCGTTCGGCCAGAAAATCGTCATAGCTTGGAACATCGCCGTCCAACATCGCTGCCGGAATACAGTGCATCTGGAAGTTTGCGAGCATCTCCGTGCGCTTGGTGATGCCCCCGTATTTCTTCTTTCCGCCGTTGCACTGCTCTGCCAGTTCGCCGAAGTACTTTTCCGGCGCCTTCTTGCCGATGGCAATGTTGATTTCGCTCTGCGCCAGGACGAAGTTTGCAATCTGGTTGTATCGAGCTCTGGAGAACCCCTGTCCCTTCAGGTGGTCTTTCGGGTACACGTGATGAACATCGCTTCGGTTCAGCAGTAGGTCGTTCACTGTAATGTCGCGCGACAGGAAACCTTTGTCGCTCGCCTTCACCTGCGCCGCCTGATAGGCAAGGAAGAAGGCGCTGTTGACGGACGACGTGTCGAGCTCATTCGGCACGAGGTTGGACCAGAAGTTTTCCGAGAGCTCGGCCGCAAGAGCTGCTTCGCAGTAGCCGAGCACCCCTAGAGCGCTGATCTGGCGGATGTCGTAGTCGATATCTGTCTCAGGGTTGCCCTTCGAGTACCTCCGGGTAAGGACAGACATGGCATACCAGCGACGCACGACCCGCTCAAGTTCCGCGGGCGCCAGCTGTTCTGCCCGACCCTTGAGATACAGGATGTACGCAAAGTTCACATTGTTCTGCGCGCCGATCAGATCGCTGATCACGAATCCCGCAGACCGCAGAATCATTGAGATCCGATCGAAGTGCGTCTTGTTGATGAAAGCCAGAATGCCTTTCTTCAGTCGCCCGAACGACTCCTCGGCGATAACCTCCTCATACTGCTTGGTCCCGAAATTCCGGCCAGAGAGTAGCGCCACCAGGTCCTGGAGTTTCCCGCGCCCGAACTCGGATGTGAACGCGACTCTGAGCATATCCGTGTAGGACGGGTCGTAAATGTCGTCATTCACATCTTTGAGCCACTTCATCGCTGGAAAGAACTCGGATGCCGCGAATCGAGTATCTGCCTTCTCGATCTTGCGATAGAACTCCGGGGCCTTGGCCAGGTGGCAGAAATAGTCGATGGCCTTACGGAGCGTGTTTCCGCCGTACGTCTCATTCGCCGCGATTTTTGACATCGCGAAGTCTGCCTGGGAGAGCTCGGCTCCCGCGGAATTCACACGAATGAAGATCTCCGTGACCGTCTCGATATCCAGATCCTCCGCCAGTTCGATAATCCCGACGTGGTTGTTGATGATCTTCCGGAGCTTCTCCAAGACGCTGAAGATCATGTCCTCGTCGATGTCTTTATTGGCGTTGGCATACGCCTTCGTGATCTGGAGCAACTTCGCGTCCGGCGCGAAGACGGTTGAGACGTCTTCAATCCACTTGACGTCCTTCCGAATGATCGGCGTTGCAACGTCGAACTTCTCTTCCAGCGGATTGAAAGCAATCTTGATACGCACGGTTTCGTAGTCCTTCGTGAGCACTTCGCGGCCCAGAATCGCCGCCATCAGGGCCGTGACGCGCTGCTGACCATCAATCAGGATGCGTTTCCCGGCGGAGGGCGTGCCGTCCTTGAGCTTGACCGTAGGATTACGCCAAGAAATGAGATACCCAATGGGATAGCCCTGGTACAGGGAGTCGAGGAGGTTGCGGACCTTGGTTGCCTCCCAAACAAATGGGCGCTGAATCTCGGGGACGGCGATCTCGTCAGATTTGACCCAGGTGAGCAGAGTCTCGATCGGGTGAGGAGTCACTGAGTAGCGTTGAGTAGACATGCTCATTCACCTCCGCCGACGATTTCGCCCAGCAGTCCCTGGGTCTCCTTCTCCAGCGCCAGGATGTCGACCCGAATCTCCTCCAGCGTGCGGAGTGGCTGCGGTTTGTAGAAGTAACGGGTGAAGCTGACCTCGTAGCCTGTCTTGGCGCTGTCCGGAACGTACCAGGCTTCCTTCGCGTGGGGCAGTACCTCCCGGCGCAAGAAGGCTTCGATGCCACCCTCTTCGAGCAGTGGCACCTGCTCGGTGTCGCGCAGGTCGGGGTCCGGCTCGTACTCGACTACGGCGAGCTTGCCCTCGAGGGTCACAGCGAACAGGCCGCGGAGGGGATCGGCTGCTGTGCCCTTCTCATGGACCTTCTTGATGACGGCCGGCGCGTCGGCGGCGCGCTCGGACGCCTCCCTGAGCGCCTTGATCTCCTTGGGCGAGTACGCGCGGTTCGCGTCGATGCCTTTGAGGCGCAGGGGCCGCTCGACGGTCACTTTCCAGTAGCCGAAGGCGGCGTTGGGGAAGATCTTGCTTTGCTCGGTCTCCTTGAATGCGAGGAAGGCGTCGCAGATGCGCCGGATATCCTCGTCGGACAGCTCGCAGTTTTTCTTGCCGAGGTTCTTGCGCAGCGGCTTGAACCACTGGGTGGCGTCGATGAGCTGCACGCGGCCCTTGCGATGCTCGGGCTTGCGATTGCCGAGCACCCAGATATAGGTCGCGATGCCGGTGTTGTAGAACATATTGAGCGGCAGCGCGACAATGGCTTCGAGCCAGTCGTTCTCGATGACCCAGCGGCGGATGTTGCTTTCCCCCTGCCCCGCGTCGCCGGTGAAGAGGGACGACCCGTTGTGGACCTCCGCGATTCGGCTACCGAGCCGTGTGCTCCCCTTCATCTTCGACAGCATGTTGGCGAGGAACAGCATCTGACCGTCGCTAGATCGGGTGACGAGCGAATACTCGGGATCGCCCGCGTGCTCGATCACAAAGCGAGGATCCTTGATCCCGTCCTTTCCGCCCATCCGCTCCAGGTCGCTCTTCCAGCTCTTGCCGTAGGGCGGGTTGCTCAGCATGAAGTCGAACTCGCGCGACGGAAAGGCGTCGTTCGAGAGCGTTGAGTGCTCCGGCCCGCCGACGATGTTGTCCGCGGCGTCGCCCTCACCCTTGAGCAGGAGGTCAGCCTTACAGATGGCATAGGTCTCGGCGTTGATCTCCTGGCCGTAGAGATGTGTCGCGACCTGCTTGCTGTGCTCACCGGCGAGCTGCTGCAGCGTTTCCTCCGCGACGGTCAGCATCCCGCCCGTGCCGCAGGCGCCGTCGTAGAGCAGGTAGGTCCCGGACTCGATCGAGTCCGCGATGGGAAGGAAGATCAGCTTTGCCATCAACTTCACCGCGTCGCGTGGCGTCCAGTGCTCCCCCGCCTCTTCGTTGTTCTCTTCGTTAAACCGGCGGACGAGTTCCTCGAACACCGTGCCCATGCCGTGGTTGTCGAGGCCCATGTGCTTGACAGGCCCGTCAGCGTTCCTTACCGGATTCGGACTCAGATTGATGTCCGGCGACAAGAACTTTTCGATGAGCGTGCCGAGAGCATCGGCCTTAGAGAGGCGCGGGATCTGGTTGCGGAACTCGAAGTTGTCGAGGATGTCCTGTACGTTGGGCGAGAACCCGTCGAGGTAGGCCTCGAAGTCCGCCCTGAGCTGCTGTTGGCTGGCGCGGGACTTGAGATCGCGTAGGGTGAACTTCGAGGTGTTGTAGAAGGCCTGGCCGGCAGCCTGCCGCAGCGCCACATCCTGATGCACGATCTTCGCCGCGTCGAGCGAGGCCCTCATATGGAGCACGGCCTGTTTGGTCGGTTCGAGCACCGCATCCAGCCGACGTAGCACGGTCATCGGCAGGATCACGTCGCGGTACTTGCCGCGGACGTAGAGGTCGCGCAGGACGTCGTCAGCGATACCCCAGATGAAGTTGGCGATCCAGTTCAGTTGACCCGCGTCCACTTCAGCACCTTCTCGGAACGAGGTTCGTGTCGCGCGCTCTACGGTCAAAGCCGGAACAGGTTGTGGGCGGGGCCGCAACCGGATAGTGGGCCAGCTCGGAATGCACCGCGTGATGTGAGTGTTCCCCTGGCCTTTGTCTTGGTCCGCCCGTACGGTGCGAGCGACCAGCTAGTTTCCCTTAACCCCGGCCGGCAGGCACGTATGCAGCCCTCCCTCAGGCCCGGGGGATGCTAGCACCGGTTCAGAGCTGGAACGAACTACCTCCCGGGTTTCGTGAGGGCCTTCGCCACGGCGCGGCCGCTGAACCGCGAGCCCGAGCAGCTAAGCCAGCAGCTCGACCACCCGGAGAGGTCGGACACTCTTGACCAAGCGGGACGGGAGGCGGTTCGCTTCCGCGAAGTCAAGCTAACAGCCTGCTTGTGTGAGCGCGAGCGGGCTCACCTACAGATTACCCCTTCCTCCGCTTCGGCCAATAACTCGGCAACGTCGACTGGTCCCGCGCACCCCACCCCTCCCGAGCCGCGCGGTCGTAAATCTCGAGCGCTTTCTCCGCCACCGGCAGACTCGCCCCGAGCGACCGCGCCTCCTCGAGCATCGTGCGAAGGTCCTTCCGGGCGAGATCGACGTCGTTGGTCGGCTGCGGATCAATGCCCTGCAGCACCTCGGCGATCTTCGGCGCCCGGGCCTTGAGCATCGTCGGCGCGCCCGACGTGTCCGCGAAAATGTCCATCAGTCGCGCCGGGTCGAGCCCGATCTGACTGCATAGCGTCAGCGCCTCGCCGCACGCCTGGTACCACACCAGCAGCGGCAGGTTGATCGCGAGCTTCATCGCCGCGCCCGCGCCGACCGGACCGACGTGCTCGTGCCGCCGGCACATCTGATCGAGCAACGGCTTCGCCCGCGCCACGTCCGCTGCATCGCCGCCGACGAACCCGAGCAGCCGCCCCTCGCGCGCTGGCCCGGTGGTCCCGCCGACCGGGCACTCGATCATGTGCGCGCCCTTGGCGGCGACGTCGGCCGCCAGCTTCCGCTCCACCTCCGGCCGCACGGTGCTCATCTCGATGAAGAGCTTGCCGGCGCACTTCCCCGAGAGAAGCCCCTCCGGGCCGCGGTACACGGCGTCCATCGCGGCCGGGTCGCTCAGGATCGTGATGACGAGCTCGGCCTCACCGGCGAGGGCGGCTGGTGACGCGGCGAGCGTCGCGCCCTTCGCGACCAGCGGCTTCGCCTTGTCCGGGTTGCGGTTCCAGACGACGAGCTGATGGCCGACCGAGAGCAGCCGCTCGCCGATGGCGGCGCCCATGCGGCCGATGCCTGCGATTCCTACTCTCATGCTTTAAACCTCCCTCTCCACCACCCCGTCGCGCTACGCGCGACACCCCTCCTGTCCAGGAGGGGAGAGTTCTAACCAATTACCCACTCCGTTTCTCGTCGATCAGCGCGAGTACCCGCTCGGGCGAGAGCGGGTATTCGTTGATCTTCACGCCCAGCGGTTTCAGCGCATCCTCGACCGCCGACACGATGCACGAGATCCCCGGGATCGTGCCGCCTTCTCCCGCCCCCTTCACCCCCAAAGGATTCACCGGCGACGGCGTCTCCATGTGCTCAAGGTGGATCGGCGGCATCTCGGTCGCGAGCGGCATGAGGTACTCGCCGAAGTTGGTGGTCAAAGGCTGCCCGCTCTCGCGGTCGTACTTCATGTGCTCGAAGAGCGCATTCCCGATCCCGTGCACCACCCCGCCGACGATCTGGCCTTCGACCAGCATCGGGTTGATCAGCGTGCCGCAGTCGTGCGCCACCCAGTAGTTCAACAGCTTCACCTCCCCGGTCTCGACGTCCACCTCGACCTCGGCGACGTTCGACCCG
>Ga0184627_10000630_pt1 | contig 13639 bp, 12 predicted proteins | sample PLM3_127_b1_FD_133150 | JGI IMG/M metagenome (GOLD analysis project Ga0184627, IMG submission 133150) | Groundwater sediment microbial communities from an aquifer in East River, Colorado, USA - PLM3_127_b1 | ecosystem: Environmental > Terrestrial > Soil > Riparian zone | place: USA: East River...
GGCGCGGCAGATCGGCGACGTGCGGTTCGAGCACGTGCGCCGCGAGCTCAACAAGGACGCCGATCAGCTCGCGAATGAGGCGATGGACGAAGCGGCGGCTGCCTCGCAGCCTTAGATCGAACGATGCGTCCCTGCCTCGGACAGGGCGCCGGCGCCAGCGAACCATTTCCTCATCGGCGTTATCACCCTGTCAGAGGCGGAATCACAGGCAAAGGAGGAGTCACCATGTTGTCACTCCGGCGCGCTTCAATCGCGGCATCAGGTATCGCCGTCATCACCGCGGCGGCAATCCTGTCGGCGCAGGCAGGCAATCCACTCAGCGGTATGTGGACCATCAACCTCGCCAAGTCTAAGTACAGTCCCGCCAACCTTACCCTCAAGAGCAGTACCTCACGATTTGACGCGACTCAGACTGAGGTCAAGCTGGTCAATGACGGAGTCGATGCGCAAGGTCGAGTCACTCGTCTTGAGTACACGGCGAGATTTGATGGGAAGCCCTATCCAGTGAAGAGCACGATCGATGGCAAGCCGAACCCGAACCAGGATGCCATATCGTGGAAGAAGGTCGACGACTACACCTATGAGAACGTGGCCATGCTGAAGGGGAAGGCACTCACGACGACCCGCCTGGTTGTATCCCGTGACGGGAAGACGCGAACCAATACAGTCACTGGACAGGACGCTCAAGGTCGGACAGTCAACAACATCGTCGTCTACGAGAAACGGTAAATACCGGAACGTCGGATTTTGCGAGCGGCCTGACACGAGTGGAGCCGACGCGCCTTGACTCTTGACGGCGCGCGGCTCATTCGTAGGCGGCAGGCGACACCAAAGACACTAGCGGCCCTCAAGTCGCTGCAAAGGAATTGGCTATTCAGCACTTGCCTCCTGTAGCGATCGCAGGTCATCGGTCCTCCGGTGCGGGTGGTCTGGATCACCCGATGCGTATAGCCACACGGCGAGCGGCCGGACTCCATGCCGGTGGTTGGACCCGCGACCTGCGTCACCAAATCGGGGCCTACTTCGATGGCCTCGCGGGTGAATGGCACACGCGAACCTCCCCGCAGCGCACGGCCGTCGTGATGGACGCACTGGTGCGCGGGCTCGGCGCAATTGACTCGCCCGTCGGCATTGCCGTGGAGGTCGGCAGTGGCATTGGCACCTATTCGAATCTGCTCGCGGAACGCTTTGCGACCGTTGTGGCCATCGACCTCTCCCTGTCAATGTTGAAATTAGCGCCGATCGGGCCCGCCCATCGGATACAAGCCGACGGTGCCAAGCTACCGGTAGGCGACTCATCGGCGGCGGCAATCGTGCTGATCAACGCCTTCTTGTTTCCCGCCGAAGTCGAACGCGTTTTGTCACCAGAAGGCGCGTTGGTATGGGTAAACAGCAGCGGTGAGCAAACGCCCATCTATCTCTCGGTCGCTGATCTTGTCGCGGGACTGCCGGGCGAGTGGACGGGCACGTCGAGCCGGGCAGGTGAGGGTCACTGGTGCGTGCTTCGGCGAGCGTGAGCCAGCGTCCGCTCAGTGTCGCCTCACACGGTTGCAGCCGACAGCGGCTGGCGCGCGACAATGAGCCGCCGCGGCTGAAACGCAGCCGTTGACTCCCGTGGCGCATGGGACATCCCCGAGTGACGCATGGTGTCAGGACCGGTGCACCGGAGGCGCTTATGGCGAAGAGACGAGCACAACGGAAACAAACACCGAGAAAGCCGACCGCGCGCAAGCTCTCGCGCGTGCCTCCTTCGAGAAGGCGCTGCGTGAAGGGGCCGAAGCGATGTTGCCGCCTGAGCGGGTGATGGAGGGCGTCACGATCGCCATCGTGCGCGCACCTGGAGGAGTCCCGATCGGCTTCTCGGGTCCCTAGTGTCTAGGTGATCGACAGACGCACGATCGAAGGCAGCGTCGGCTACGCTGACCGGCCGCGAGCGGAGGGAGAGAGGTGGCCGAACACTGCTGCAAAGCGGCCGGCTTCTTGACCCACCGAAGCCTGGGCGGAGGCGGTCAGCCGGCCCGTGCGCGAATGACCGCGCCGAGCCGTCCCGCTTTCTCTTTCTCCGCACGGAACGACGTCAGGACGTCCAGATGCATGGCGGTGCATAAGCCGCAGGCGTAGACCTTCTCCTCCGGCACTCCCGCCAGCATCAACTGATCGCGATTGGCGCCCGCGACGTCCAGGCGCAGCTTGGGCGTGTCGACTCCGCTCAGGGCAGCCAGAAAGCTGCCGCGACGCGGCGGCGGGGCGAGAAACCAGCGATCGATCAGGTGCCGGGGATGGCCGGCGGCGGCAAAGGCGTCCACCAGCTCGGTGCCCACTTCGTAACAGCAGGCACCGATGCTCGGACCGATCGCGGCAACGAGGTCGTCGGGCCTCGAGCCGAACTGATCCGACAAGGCATCCACGGCCGCCGTGACCGCGCCCGCGGCGGTCCCCCGCCATCCGGCATGCACGGCGGCGACCGCACCGGTTCGTGCATCCGCCAGAAGAAGCGGCACGCAATCCGCCGCGCGTACGGCGATCGCGACGTCCGGGTCGTCCGAGACCAGCACGTCCCCGTTTTGCCGCGCCGGCGCCAGTGGCGACCCGCGCCGGACAGCGGTCACCTCACGGCCATGCACCTGATTCAGCGTGACGACCTGAGCGACGCCGAGGAGGCCCGCGAGACGACGCCAATCGCCGGCGGATGACAACTGCAGTTCACGCGTCGTGAATGCGTGGTCGGCGATGGCGTCGAGCGGACGGCACTTCAGCACCGATCCGCACGGCGACTGGGTCCAGTAGAACATTTCGGGGACAGCGGGCAACGTCATGTACGATGACCGGGAGTGGGACGTCTGCAATGGAAATTATAGGATCGGGCATCGATGCCACCGAGATTGCCCGTATCGGAGACGCAATCGAGCGCTACGGCGACCGGTTCGTGCACCGCGTCTTCACCGATGAAGAAATCGCCTACTGCCGGGGCAGACGCGATGCCGCCTCGTCCTTTGCCGCCCGGTTTGCAGCCAAGGAAGCGGCCATGAAAGCGCTCGGGACCGGGCACTCGCGCGGCGTGTTCTGGCGCGGTATCGAGGTCTTCCGGCGTGGCGGCCCGCCACAGCTTCGGTTCCTTGATGGCGCGGCGCTGCGGTTTTCGTCGATGGGCGCGACCAGCTCACTGCTCACGCTCACGCACTCTCGAGATCTGGCCATTGCCCACGTGCTGCTGATCCGATAAGAAACTCCCAACACCCGATTCCCTAACTCCCAAGTTGAGAGTTGGCGCTTTGGGAATTGGGAGTTGTCGAAACTCCCAACACCCGATTCCACAACTCCCAAGTTGGGAGTTGGCGTCTTGGGCATCGGGAGTTGTGGATGCCTGACCCTTCGACGACCCGCTCAGGGTCACGCTGAGCGAAGTCGAAGCGTGACAACCGCAGTTCACACTTTCCCGACACCAAGTTCGGCGCCCCATTTGTGCGCGCGCGCAAGCTCCTGCCCTGCATGCCCTTGCACATCCGCCTCCTTGCACGATCCCGCGGCCACAGCTTTGCCTCCCTCGTCTGTCGCCAGCGTATCTGCCACCGACGGAGGGCATTGTGATCGTCAAAATCACCCCGAACGACAAGAACAACCCGCCCGGCAAGCTCGCCGACGCGGAGCTCCATTTCACCGAAGGCGTCCTGGACGGGCTGAAACTGATCGGCTTCAGCGTGTGGGAGCGCCGCACGGGAAACGGCCGGAACGTCACCTTCCCCGCGCGGCAGTACACGGTCAACGGCGAGCGGCGCAGCTTCTCGCTGCTGCGACCGATCGCGGACGCCACCGCTCAGGATCGGATCCGTGAAGCGATTCTCGAGGCATATGCGGAGTACGAGGAGAAGGCGGCGGTCGCGACGTAGGCTGCCCGGAGGCCTATCTTGCCCGGAGGCCTGCCGCCGTCGCGCCTTCGGCGCTTTGGCGAGCCTCGCCACGGCGGTCCACGAAAGCGGACCGCCCGGCCAGCAACTGGCTCGTCGGGTCGCTCCGCGACCCGACGTAGGCGGGAGGCGGGAAGGCCTCCGGCTACTGGAGGACGGGGAGGAGACGCGCGTTCTCCTTCTGCCGTTTGGGCGGCAGCGTCCACTCCTCGCGCAACGCCTTGTCGACCTCCGACCGGAAGAACTCGGCTTTCATCCCGCCGTCGATGATGTCCCACGGCAGGACCGTATCGCGCGACCGGTCGCGGAAGACGAAAAAGTGCGCGTCCACCTCGCTCTCGGCCACCGCGGCCCGCCAGTTGCCGCCGTTGCGTTCGGCGGCCTCAATCGCGGGCGCGACACGGCGGTCACCAAGCGAGAGGAGCGCCTGGTAGAAGGAATGCCGTTCCGACTTGATGTTGACGTAGACGTTGTCGATGCCCGCCATCAGGCTGCGCATCCGCAGGATCTTCCGCTCGATGGACGAGTCGTTCTCCATCGGCAGCCACTGGTAGGCCGTGCCGGGCTTCGGCACAAGCGGGTTCACGCTTCCGACAATCCGTCCAAGCTGCCCCCGCCCGCGCCCGTGCGCCAGCATGATGCCGCGCAATTGCAGCGTGAGATCGCGGATCGCCACGAGGTCTTCGTCGGTTTCGGTGGGCAACCCGATCATGTAGTACAGCTTCAGGTTCTCGATCCCGCTCGCAAAGATCATTTCCGCGCTGGCGAGGATCTCGTCGTTGGTAATCGTCTTGTTGATCACCCGTCGCAGCCGGTCGGAGCCCGTTTCCGGAGCAATGGTAATCGTCCGCTCACCGCTCTCGCGGAGGAGCCCGACAAGTCTCGGCGTGATGTCGTCCAGCCGGAGCGACGCGGGGCTGATCGAGTAGCCCATGCCCGCCAGCCGTGTGAGGATTTCCTCAATCTCCGGGTGATCGCACAACGCAATCGACACGAGGCCGACACGGTTGGCGTGCGGGCGCGCCCGCTCGGCAAGCTGGAGGATCCGCTCCTTGGGGAACGCGCGCACCGGCAAGTAGTTGTACCCCGCCCAGCAGAAGCGGCACAGGTTCGCGCACCCGCGGACCACTTCGACGAGGAACCGCGAGCCGAACTCCGTGTCCGGGGTAAAAATCGTCGTGGCAGGCGGATCCACGGCGTCGGTGGTCTTCAGCGCGGCCTTCTTCACGACGGCTGGCGCGCCGGTACCTGCCCTTGGCACAAACGCGGCGATGGTCCCGTCGTCCTTGTACCGCACGTCGTAGAAGGAGGGGATGTAGAAGCCCCGTTCGGTGGCCAGCCTTCGCAGCAGGTCAGCGCGATCCGAAGCGCCCTGGAACGCGCGAAGCAGCGACGGGATGAGGACCTCGCCCTCTCCGGCCGCGATCGCATCGGCAAACAGCGCGAGCGGCTCCGGGTTCACGAACGTCACCGCGCCGCCGATGATGACGAGCGGATGGCGCTGCGTGCGCGCTTCGGCCCGCAGCGGGAGCCCAGCCAGGCGCAGAAGGGTGAGGACGTTCGTGTAGTCCCATTCGAAGGACACAGAGAACGCCATCACGTCGAAGTCGCCGACCGGCGTCTGCGACTCCAGCGTGAGCAGGGGCGCGCCCGACGCAACCTGCGCGGCGAGCTCGGTCTTCGGCGGCAGAAATACGCGCTCGCAGACGATATCGTGCTCGGCGTTGAACAGCGTGTAGACCGTCTGGAAGCCCAGGTTGGACATCCCGACGAAGTAGGTGTTCGGAAAGACCAGCGCCACGCGCAGCTTGCCGCCGTGCGGTTTGCGGATGTATCCGACCTCCTTCGACAGGAGTTCCCGAGCGCGTTCGCGCTGTGGCCAGTGCTTCATCTGCGGAGGTTTTTCAGAACTCTTGCCGGGCCAGTCCTTTGTCGCGGCCCGGAGTCTTCACTCGAAGGCTTGTTGTGAATAGTCGCTACGCAGTCCGATCTGTCCACGAAAAGCTTGCTGAGCCGGACGCCGAACGACCCGCCGGGGCGGTTCGCCACGGCGAACCGCCCAACCAACACTGCCTTGTCGGATCGCGTGGCGACCCGATCGTCGGCGGAGGCGGCTGGGTGCGCGTGCTCGTGCTGCGGCGCAGGCGGGCGCGCGTGCCGTGGGTCTATGCAGTGTACCACCGGCACCCGCCTGTCGCGGGGCCGGAGTGCCCGATCAGCCCCCTCAGTGCTGACGCCGGAGAAACGCCGGAACGTCAAGCGGCGAAGAGAGGTCGACGTCGAAATCCACCAGTCCGTCGGCTCCTTCGGCCCTCGGTGAAGGCGCGAGGGGCAGGGTGAGGTCGAGGCTTGGACGCCGGCCGACGGGCAACGGCGCCACAGCCACCTGCATCAGCTGAGGCGCATCCATCTCCATCATCGGCTGCTCCACCCTGGCAGGCTCTTCCGGTCGGGCAAGGTGCACGGTATAGCTGTGCAGATCCACCGGCGTTTGCAGCGCCGCAGCCGGGACGCTACGGTTGCTGCCCTTCCGCTCGAACCCGGTCGCGATCACCGTGATCTTCACTTTTCCCGTCAGGCTCGGGTCGACCACCGCGCCAAAGATGATGTTCGCGTCCTCGTGCGCCGCTTCCTGGATGACGCACGCCGCCTCGTTGACCTCCGTCAGCGACAGGTCCGGGCCGCCGGTGACGTTGATGATGACGCCCCGCGCGCCGACCACCGTCCCGTCTTCGAGCAGCGGGCTGGAAACGGCCTTCTGGGCCGCCAGCATTGCACGGTTTTCGCCTTCGGCGGTGCCGGTGCCCATCATCGCGACGCCCATGCCGGACATGATCGTCTTGATGTCGGCGAAATCGAGGTTGATCAGCCCCGGCACGAGGATGAGGTCCGAGATCCCCTGAATCGCCTGCCGCAGCACGTCGTCGGCTATCGAGAACGAGTCGGTGAGCGACGTGCGTCGATCGATGATCGAGAGCAGGCGCTCGTTGGGGATGGTGATGACGGTGTCCACGCATTCTCTGAGCGCTTCGAGGCCGGCCTCGGCATACATCGCCCGCCGTTTTCCTTCGAACCTGAAGGGTTTCGTGACGACGGCGACCACGAGCGCTCCCAGCTCGCAGGCCAGGCTCGCAATCACCGGCGCGGCGCCGGTCCCGGTGCCCCCGCCAAGGCCGGTCGTCACGAAGATCATGTCGGCGCCGGACAGCGCGTGGATGATCGTATCCGTGTCCTCCAGCGCCGCCTGGCGCCCGATGATCGGATCGGCTCCCGCCCCGAGACCCTTCGTCACCTTCTGGCCAATCTGGATCTTGATGGACGCCTGGTTCTGGTCGAGCGCCTGGACGTCGGTATTGGCGACGATGAACTCGACGCCGCCGAGCCCCGAGGACACCATGCGGTTGACGGCATTGCCGCCACCGCCGCCGACCCCAATCACCTTGATCTTCGCGCCGCGCCGTGCGTCCGGTTCGAGTGTCAGTCGCAGCCTCTCCGCGTCTTGGTTGCGGGGATCGCTTTGTTTCATGTCAGCCTCCTAGAAAAACTCCTTGAAGATCCCGCGCAACCGTCCAGCCATGCGGCCGAAGGCCCCCGCCCCGATTCGCCCGGGGTCGGGTACACGATTGCGATGCGCATAGAGCACCAGTCCCACAGGGGTCGCAAACGCCGGGCTGTTCACGTGGTCGGCGAGTCCGCCCACATCGGCCGGGCAGCCTCGCCTGATCGGCAGGTCGAAAATCTGCTCGGCGATCTCCGGCATCCCTTCGAGAATCGACCCCCCGCCGGTCAGGACGATGCCCGAGTTGAGCGCCTTCTCGTATCCGGCCCGCCGAATCTCGTCCCAGACCAGGTGGAAGATTTCCTCAGCGCGCGGCTGAAGAATCTCCGACAGGATGCGGCGGGCCATCAGCCGCGGCTTGCGGCCGCCGACGCTGGCCACTTCGATCGTGTCGTCCTCGTCCACCATCGACGACAGTGCGCATCCGTTTCTCCGCTTGACCCTTTCCGCGTCGGGGATCGGCGTCCGCAGCCCGACAGCGATGTCGCTGGTGAAATGGTCGCCGCCGACCGCGACGACGGCCGTGTGCCACAGGCTGCCCCGCTCGAAGATCGCCAGGTCCGCGGTGCCTCCCCCGATGTCGACGAGCGCGACGCCGAGCTCCTTTTCATCCTGCGTGAGCACCGCCTCCGCCGCCGCGAGTTGTTCAATGACCGTATCGACAGCGGCCACCCCGGCGCGGTTGACGCACGCGATGATGTTCTGCGTGGACGAGGCCGCGCCGGTGACGATGTGGACGTTGACCTCGAGACGGGCGCCCGTCATGCCGACCGGCGCGCCGATGCCGTCCTGCTCGTCGACGACGAAATCCTGCGGGAGCACGTGGAGGATCTCGCGCCCCGCGGGCAACGCGACGGCCTTCGCGGCATCGATCGCCCGCCGCACGTCGTCTCGCGTGATCTCGCGGTTCTTGCCGGCCACCGCGATCACGCCCCTGCTGTTGAAGCCCTTGATGTGCGGGCCCGACAGGGAGAGATGGACTGAGTCAATCTCAACCCCGGCCATCAGCTCCGCCTCCTCGATGGCCTTCTTGATCGAGTCCACGGCCGCCTCGAGGTTGACCACGACGCCACGCTTGATGCCGCGCGACTCCGCGACCCCAAGGCCGACGATGTCGAGGCGGCCGTCGTCCAGGCTCTCTCCGACGACCGCGCAGACCCGGGACGTTCCAACATCCAGCCCGACCAGATAGCGTTCCCTGCGACTCACTGAACCCTCATCTATCCCCCGGAGACCTGAAGGTCTCCGGCTACCGGGTCTCCGGCTCAAGGCCTCCGGCTACCGGTAACCGGAAGCCTTCACGTTTCCGGATTTCTGGGGCCTGACGTACACGCGTTCACCAAACCGCAAGTCGACGTAGTCGATCCGGGGGACCTTCTCTCTCAGCGCAGCCGCCAGATCGACGTACGACTGCAGGCGCTCCGCAAACTGGTCGTCGCCCATACGAATCAGGGCGGTGTCGCCCTTGAGGATGACCACCGCGTCGCGGGCGTCGGTCACGTCGATCTGCGAGACGCGTCTGGCCAGGTCGGGCCGCCCCCGAAGCGACGCCACTAACCGCGTCGCAAGCGCCGCGCGGGCTTCATCGACAACGGGCTCGCCGGCTCCAGCACGCCGCGGCGCCGCAAGGCCGTCGATGAGCGGGAGGTCGAATTCGGCGTGATTGGGACCGAATTCGTCGATGACCCCGCCGTGCTGGTCGAGCAGATAGAGCACGTTGCCCATCCGTCCGATGCCCAGCGGCTGCCGCTCGGCGATCACGACGTCGACCGTACCGGGCAGCACACGCCGGATGACGGCGTCTTCGACCCACCGCGAGGCCAGCACTTTCTGGCGCCACTCTTCGAGGCTGACCAGCAGCATGTTTCGCCCGCTCAGCCCGTCGAGCAGCGACAAGATCTCGCCGCGTGAGAGCTTCGTATTGCCGCTGACCGTGATGCGCGTGACGGTCAACACGCCGGCCGACAGGCCGAAGTCCGCGACGCGATAGGCCCCGACCAGCAGGACCGCGGCCAGCACCGCCAGGCACGCGACACGCCAGCGCGACGGGCGGACACGTCCGCGTTTCGCCGCGGGGGTCACATGCGCGCGGCGGAACCGTTTGTCGGTTGGCGCTGAAACTGCCATCACGCTCCCGCCTCGCGCTGCCTGAGAGCCGCAACGAGCCGCTTCGGCACCGTGCCAATCGAGCCTGCGCCGAGCGTGATCACCGCGTCGCCCGCTCTGACGAGCTTCAATAATTCGGGCACGAGGTCGTCCAGATGCCTGACCACCCGCACCGGCCGGCCGGAGCCGCGTCGAATGGCCTCGGCCGCTGTGTCGACCGTCACGCCAGGGATCGGGTCCTCACCCGCTGCGTAGATGTCGGTGAGCACGATTTCATCCGCATCCCTCAGCGACGGCCCGAAGGCCTCCATCAGCCGGTGCGTGCGGGTGTAGCGGTGGGGCTGGAAGGCGACAATCAGCCGCCGGCCGACCGACGCTCGCGCGGCGGCCAGCATCGCCGCGATCTCCGTCGGGTGATGGGCGTAGTCGTCGATCACCAGGATGCCGTTGACCTCGCCGTGCCACTCGAAGCGGCGCTCGGCGCCTTCGAATGCGCGCAACGCCGAGGCGGCCTGCTCGAAAGCGACGCCGACCTCGCCCGCCACCGCCACCGCCGCCAGGGCGTTCTGGAGGTTGTGGCGGCCCGGCACGGTGAGGTCCAGCACCCCGAGGCGTTCAGTCGCATCCTCACGGTGGCGATGCACGACGCACCGGGCGCCGAATGCGCCCAGCTCGACGTCGGTGCCCGCCAGGTGCGCCGTCGCCGCAGGGCGGGTGCCGCGCCCTTCGACACGCTCAGGGCGTCCCGAGCCTGTCGAGGAACGAAGCGGACCCGCCGAAGTCCCGTGGACCAGACCCGCCGTGTCCAACCCGTAGGTCAGCAGGCGCCGCTTCACACGAGGCAGCACCGGAGCGAAGTTCGGATCGTCAGCGCACGCGATGACGCTGCCGTAGAACGGCACCTTGTTCGCAAAATCGGCGAACGCCTCCTGCAGCTCGGCGAAGCTGCCATAGGTCTCCATGTGCTCGTGATCGATGTTCGTCATCACGGCAATCGACGGCCACAGCATGAGAAAGGAACGGTCGCTTTCATCCGCCTCCGCCACCATGTATTCGCCCCGGCCGAGCCTGGCGCCGCTGCCGAACGCGCGCAGCCGGCCCCCGATGACCGCGTCGGGATCGAGACCGCTCCGTTCGAGGACGAAGGCGATCATCGACGTGGTGGTCGTCTTGCCGTGCGACCCCGCCACCGCGATCGAAAAGCGCATGCGCATCAGCTCGGCCAGCATCTCGGCCCGCGGTATGACCGGAATGCCGCGCCGCGTCGCCTCGACGATCTCCGGGTTCGTCGCCCGAACCGCCGAAGAGACGACCACGACGTCCGCGCTGCCCACGTTGCCCGCCGCGTGACCCTCGTGCATCGTGATCCCGAAGCTCGCCGCGAGCCTGCGTGTCGCCTCGGACGGCTTCAGGTCCGAGCCGCTCACCTCGTACCCCTGGTTCGCGAGCAGCTCGGCAATGCCGCTCATTCCGCTCCCGCCGATGCCGACGAAATGAATCCGCCGAGTTCTACCAAGCACGGCGAGTTCATCCCGTCCTGCCAGCAAGGGCCAATAACCGGTCGACGATGACCCTCGCGGCGTCGGGCCGCGCCATCCGTCTGGCTGCCTCGCCCATGCGGCGGCGCTGCGCTTCGTCGCCGGCCAGCGCAAGGAGCTCGGCGGCGATCCGGTCGCCGCTCAACTCACGCTGCTCCACCATGCGCGCCGCGCCGTGCGTCACCAGCGCGAGCGCGTTGCGGCGCTGGTGGTCGTCGGTGGCGGTCGGCAGCGGCACGAGAATCGACGCCTTGCCCGATGCCGTCAGCTCCGCGAGCGTGGTTGCGCCCGCCCGGCAGATGACGAGGTCTGCCGTCTTCATCTCCCGGTCCATCGCGAACAGGAACGGCTCGACCCGGGCCTCGAGCCCGGCTCGCCGGTAGCCGCTGCGGACCATTTCCAGATCGCGCTCCCCTGTCTGGTGCGTAATGGCCACTCGTGGTGTGCCGGCGGCCAGCCGCGCCGCCGCCTCCACCATGGCCACGTTGATCGCGTGCGCGCCCTGAGAGCCGCCAAAGACGAGAACCCTCGCCGCCCCTGGCGGCGGAACGGCGGGGTCCCCATCGCGCGCAACGCGCGATGGGGTGCCAACGGCGGGGTCCCCGTCGCGCGCAACGCGCGATGGGGTGCCAACGTCATGCCCATGTGCCTCCTCTTCCTGGAAAAACTCCGGCCTCACCGGATTGCCCGACACCACGGCCTTGCTGCCGAAAAATCGCACGCTCTCCTGATACGTCACCGCGGCGGCATCGACGACCGGCGCGAGCAGCCGATTGGTGATGCCCGGCATCGCGTTCTGCTCCATGAGCAGCGTGGGGATGCCGCGCAGCGCCGCGAGCAGCACCACGGGTCCAGAGCTGTACCCGCCAACGCCCACGACGACCGCGGGCCGCGTCCGCGTAATCACACGCCACGCATCGCCGGCGCTCACGGGCAGCAGGGCCATGCCCCGCGCGAGCGACTGCGCCGACTTGCCTCTCAACCCCGCGCTGCGGATGACATCCAGCGCAAACCCTTCGCGGGGAACGACCCGCGCCTCGATGCCGGCGGCCGTGCCGACAAACGTCACCTGCGCGTCCGGCACGCGCGCCAGCAGCTCGCGGGCGACCGCGATGCCCGGATACAGGTGCCCCCCCGTCCCGCCGCCGGCTATCAGCACAGACAACGGCACTCAGCACAACCCTCTCGTGCGACCGTGCGACTGGGCGATGGTGCGACGGGGCGTGCGAGGGTGCGAATGTGCGACTGGGGCGATAGGGGGTTCGATGGTGCACTTCGCATCCACGTCGAACCTCGGACTGCCGCATCCTCGGACGCACCCTCGCACCCTCGCACCCTCGCGCTGTCGAACCAACCGTCGCACCCTCGCACCTCGCACCATCGCACCTCGCAACTCGCGCCATCTCGTTCAAGCGTCCGCCGTCTCGTGCTGCGAAATGTTCAACAGCACGCCCATACCGAGAAGGCTGATCAGAAGCGAGGATCCGCCCGCGCTGACGAGCGGCAACGGAAGGCCCTTCGTCGGCATCATGCCGAGCACGACGCTCATGTTGACGAAGGCCTGCACCACGATCATCGACGTCAGGCCGAGCGCGACGAACGAGCCGAAGCTGTCCTGGGCGCGCAGCGTGATCCGCATGCCGCGCCACGCGATCAGGCAGAAGCAGATCAGGGTGCCGGTTGCGCCGATGAGGCCGAGCTCCTCGCCGATGACGGCGAAGATGAAGTCGGTATACGGCTCGGGCAGGTAGAAGAGCTTCTGGACACCTTCCATCAGGCCGCGTCCGAAGACACCGCCGGTGCCTACCGCAATGAGCGACTGGATAATCTGAAAACCGTCACCGAGAGGATCCGCCCACGGATCCCAGAACGCGAGCAGCCGGCGGCGGCGGTACGGAGCGCTGACCAGCACCAGGTAGGCCGCGGGCACCAGCACCAGCAGGGTCCCGACGAAGTAGCGGTAGTGCAGCCCCGCTACAAAGATCATGATCGCCACGATCAACACCAGCGAGATGGCCGTTCCGAAATCGGGCTGCAGGAGAATGAGGGCCGACATCGAGCCGACGACGATGGCGATCGGCAGCAACGAGTACGACAGCTCGTCGATCCGGTGCATGCGCCGCTCGAGAATGAGCGCGGTGAACAGGACGCACGTGATCTTGGCAAGCTCCGACGGCTGAATGCCGAGCCCGCCGAAGCCAAACCATCGGCGCGTCCCATTGATGGGGGCGCTGAACAGCACGCCGACGAGCGTGACCGCGACCAGCCCGATCAGGGCCCAGACGAACGCGTCGTGGCGATAGGTGCGGTAGTCGACGCGCATCGCCACGGCCAGCGCGGCAAGACCCAACACGGCCCACATCACCTGCTTCGTGAGGAACAGGTACGGCTGCTGGTAGCGCTCGAGGGCGACAAGCGCCGAGGCGCTGTACACCATGACGATGCTGGCGCAGACCAGCAGTAGCGTCGCGATGAACAGAACCTTGTCGTATTTCAGCGTGCGCGCCACGTCATCTCACCAAACCCCAAAC
>Ga0184627_10000632_pt1 | contig 13631 bp, 9 predicted proteins | sample PLM3_127_b1_FD_133150 | JGI IMG/M metagenome (GOLD analysis project Ga0184627, IMG submission 133150) | Groundwater sediment microbial communities from an aquifer in East River, Colorado, USA - PLM3_127_b1 | ecosystem: Environmental > Terrestrial > Soil > Riparian zone | place: USA: East River...
CGAGTCCTTAGTTCGTTTTTGCCACCGCGCCCAGCGCCGACACGAACGTGCTCCACGGCACCGGCTTGCCGTGTACGGGCGCGAGCGTCGCCACGTCCAGCTTCATGCGCCGCACCTGGGTGTCGAGGCTGCGCATCGCCGGCAGCTGCGCCGCCCGTGGCGGTTCATGCGTGTCGAAGAGATCCGCCTCGAACGCGATGCGCTCGGCCGGCAGATACGCCATCAGCATCCCGGCGACATGCTGCAGCGGCTGCACGTAGTATACGCGCAGAATCCGCGTGTTATCGGTGATGACGAAGTTCTCCTGAACGGCTTCGGAGTTGTAGCCCTCGGCGAGCTCGGTCGGCGGATAGAGCGACACGATGTCGGGCTTGACGGTTCTCGGTTCGTACACCAACACGTCGTTGTTCAGGAACTTCAGGTTCGCCATGTGCGTCACGACGGTGGAGCCGATGTGCAGGTACGTGCGCAGCCCTCCGATGTGATCGAAATGGGGATGCGAGGTGATGAGCCACCGGATCGGCTTGTTCGGCGCCAGCTTCGCGATCGCCTCGATGACCGCCAGGCTGCGCTCTTCGCTCGTCGGTGCCTCGAACACGGCCACGAACGTGTCGAATTCCACCATGTAGCTGTTGGCGGGTCCGCCTCCGAGCAGGTACACGCCGCTCGCCAGCTTGTCGACCGTCACCTGCATCGGGAACGTCGCCTGCGCGACCGACGGGGGCACCGGGACCGGATCGTCGCACACGTTGGGCTGCACGGTCGGGAACTTCCCGCCGTAGCCGTTGTGCCCGGTGCTCTGCCGGTAGAACTGCCAGTTGTCGTCCCATCCGTGGTGAGAATGCCACGCGATCGGCCACTTCACATTCCCGAATGTCATCTGGTTGGTCGACTCATGCTCGATGTTGAAATCGCCGAGGACGTTGTCGTTCACGGTGGTCTTGATCCGCTGAATCTGATTCTGCGGGTTGATCGTGGCCTCCACGCGGAACTTCCCGAACATCGTGATCGCGACCACGTGCATCTTCTCGGGCGCCACGACGTTGCCGTCCCGACCCTTCTCGAGCTGCTCCCACCGCCAGAAGGCTTTGGGGTTGGCGCCGGGCATGCGCGCGGCCTTGAGGAAGCCGTGGGGGTTCAGCCACAGATCCAGTTGGTAGACCTCGGCCTGTTCAGGCGGCACGGCCACGGGAGGCCCGTTGCCGTCCACGTGCCACCCGAACTTGCCGTTCACGATGTGTGTTTGACGCGCGTCCTTCTGAGTCGGGGTGCCACCCTGCCAGCCCAGCCCGTACTTCCATGAGGCCGGGTTCAGGCCCGGCTTGCGATCGAAGGTTTCTTTGCTCGTCCCGGTGGCCCAATTGATGGTGCGCGTGTAATTGGCCATCTCGCTCCGGGGCCAGTCGATGCCCACGGCGTTCTCGAACGTCTGGCCCACCGGACCGCTGTAGCCGGTGCCGGAAAAGGTGATGCACCTCAGATTGGCTTCACCGATTTCCTTGGCGGCCGCCGCCAGGAGCGGGGCGGGATCCACCTGCCCTGGGGGGAACTGCTGGGCGGGCAGCTGGCTTCCCACACCCGCGAGCAGAGCAACCGTTGCTAGCAGTCTTTTCGCCATCGTTCCTCCTGTGCACACGCCGGTGGTCCGGGAAGGTTTCCTGAAGGTGCCGGACGCGCTGCTGATTATCGCCGAGCCGAAGGGCGTGTCAATACAGCAGACGACCTACAGCAGACAACACATAGCAGGCAAACACGCAGGATCGAGGCGAGGACGAGGTGGTATCCGGTGGGCCTACGACACCAGGGCGGGTTGGACGCTCCGCTTCGCTGCCATCACGCGATCGATCACCTCGAAGAGCTCGACGGGCTTGAGGGGTTTCGCGACGTACCCGTCCATGCCGGCGTCGAGGCACCGCTGCCGATCCCCGTCCATGGCGTGCGCGGTCACGGCCACAATCGGCAGGCGATCGGCGGTGTCGCCATGGCGGGCGCGAATCGCCGCGGTCGCTTCGATCCCGCCCATTTCGGGCATCTGCAGATCCATGAGCACGAGGTCGAACGTCTCCCGTTCCACCGCGCTCACGGCCTCGCGTCCGTTGTCGACCAGCACGGGCGTGTGGCCGCGCCGCTTCAGCAGCTGCTGCGCCAGGAACTGGTTCACCTTGTTGTCCTCCACCACGAGCACCCGCAGCGCGCGCGCGGCACGCTCCGGCGTCACCGCCGGCGCCGCCGGGCGCGTGTCGGGGCCCTCGTCGGCGCCGACCGCGACGCGAATCGCCTGGAGGAGCGCCATTTCGCCGACAGGCTTGAACAGGCGCCGCGTACCAGTCAGGTGGGCCCGATCGACGTCGTCAGACGAGGTAAGCATGATGATCGGAACCGTGGCTCCGCGGACGTGTGCGCGAAGGGCGGCGGCCAGCGCCGTCCCGTTCATGCCAGGCATTTCCGTGTCGAGAATCGCCACGTCGAATCGGTTGTGCACACCGTTGAAGAGGTGCAGCGCGGCAGGCCCGTCGGCGGCGGCATGGACGTGCATCCCCCACCCCCGGAGCAGGCCGTCCAGGATCCGGCGACCCGTCGCGTTGTCGTCGACCACCAGCACGTTCATCCCGATCATCTCTTCCACGCGCGGGAGCACAGCCTGCGCCACCGGGAGCGGGCTCACCGGGAGCACCGCCGTGAACTGGAAGGCGCTGCCCCGGCCTGCCGTGCTCTCCACCCAGATCTGCCCGCCCATGAGCCCGACAAGCTGCGCCGAAATCGTCAGGCCGAGCCCGGTGCCGCCGTATTTCCGGGTGGTCGATCCGTCCGCCTGCGTGAAGGGCTGGAAGATAGCCGCCTGCTTCTCCGGCGTGATGCCGATGCCCGTATCAACGACGCTGAAATGCAGTCGTGCCTGATCGTCCCTGGCGCCCTCTCGCGTGACCCGTACGACGACCTCACCGGCCTCAGTGAACTTGAGTGCATTGCCGACGAGGTTGATGAGTACCTGGCGCAGGCGGTGCGGGTCCCCGATGAAGCCGTCCGGCACGTCCGGTGCCACTTCGATCAGCAGCTCGAGGTGCTTCTGATGCGCCCGCAGGGCCATCGGCTTCACGGCCTCGTCCAGCATCGTCCGCAGCGAGAACGGGACGCGCTCGAATGACATCTTGCCCGCTTCGATCTTCGAGAAGTCCAGGATGTCGTTGATGATGAAGAGCAGCGAGTCGGCCGACTGGCGAACGGTTTCGAGGTACTCGCGCTGCACGTCGCTCAGCTCGGTGTGGAGCGCGAGCTCCGTCATCCCGATGACGCCGTTCATCGGCGTCCGGATCTCATGGCTCATGTTGGCCAGGAAGTCGCTCTTGGCACGGCTGGCGGCCTCCGCCGCCTGCTTGGCGGCCACCAGTTCGGCGGTGCGCTCGCGGACCTTGCGGTCGAGATCGACCGTCAGTTCCTGCAGCGCGCTGTTGAGCTCCCCGCGCTCGACCAGCGCGTGCTCCAGCTGGCCGTACGACTCCGACAGCCGATGCTGCATGCTATCGAAATCGTCGATGAGCTCGGCGATCTCGCCTACCGAGCTTGGCGATACGGGCTGATGTACGCGCTTGCTGCCTGCGGACACGTTCCGTACGAGCGTCACCAGCTCTTCCAGGGGCCGCGTGACGGCATTGGAGAAGCGGCGGGCGCCCATGACCGCGCCACCGAGGGCCAGCCCGATCAACGCCAGCGTCAGCAGGTAGTAACGAGTCGTCTGCAGACGCATGCCGATGAGCGGCTGCTCGACAAACACCCTCCAGTTCGCCGCGTCGACGTGGGCCGTTGACGCCAGGTACTCGGCGTCGGCGGCGTCCCCGGTCGTCCAATACACGTAAATGCCGTCCTTGGCCTCGACGCTCTGGCGGATCAGCTGATCGTCGGCCAGCTTCGCCAGCGTCGGCCTGCCTGCGGAGGCGCTTGCGTAGACGACGGCGTTGTTGCGATCGACCACCGTGACGCGGGCGCCTGGCGGCAACGCCCGCGACCGTTCGATGAATGCGCCGAGCATGTCGAGGCCCTGCGCACTTGCGATGACCCCAGCGAAGTTGCGCGCGGCGTCGAAGTGGGGGGCCGCGATCACGGCAACGGCAATCCCCTCGCCCTGGGAGATCACGACGTCGGAGATCAGAGCTCGTCGCGTGCGCTTCACGTCCGTGAAATAGACCCGCGTGGCGATACTGCCGCTCCTGATCAACTGCTCCGCCTGGGCTGAGGTGACGGCCCTGTTCGCATAGCCAATGATGTTGCCGGTGCTGTCGGAGGCGAGCGAACCTCGAAGCCCATCGTGAATCCTCAGGAACTCAGCGAGCAGCTCTTCCCGGCGTTTGGGGTCGTCGGCCGTCAGCGTGAAGGTGGCGGCCAGTGTCTCAACCGCCCGGATGTTCGTCCTGAGGTACTCGTCCACCCGACCGGCCACCGAGGCCGCGGCCTCGCGGAGGCGTGCGCCGCCCTCGGCCTGCTGTCGCTCGGCCACGAGTTGGCTCGCCGCCGCGCTCAGGAGAAGCACGGGAACGGTGGCCGCCAGCAGGAATGTTTCGAAGGCGTGCGCCCGGAGCCGCACGCGCTCGGGCGTGGCTCCCGCCGGCGCCACGCGCCCTCCGCCAATGACCGCGATGACCCTGGCCAGGACGACACCGACCATGCCGAGCAGCCATTGCTGGCCCGCAAGCGCCCACGCCAGGGCCTGCCCGTCCGCCCCCTCCAACCCGATCGAACCACGCGCCATGACAGGGGCCACAACGGGCGACGCCACGAGCCAGAAGGCCGCGCCGACCACGATCACCGGCCAGCGGCGCGGCGTCAGGCCGACGACGAGCGCTTCGAGCAGCAGGAGGGTCAGGAGCACCGGATTGGCGCCGACAAAGGGAGCCACGCCCATCGCGGCCGCGGCAAGGCCCCACCACGGACCCAGCAGCATGGCCACGGGGAGCGTAAGGATCCGACCGGCAAGGAAAGGGTCAACGGTCACAACAGGCACTGCGTTCAGTACGGCTGCGGCGGCGATTGCCCCTGCTGTCAGGCTGATACGCATGCGCGTTGACCGGCTCATCGGCGAGGGCGAGTTGCACGACGTGTTCCACCGCGGAGCCCGGGTAGTTTTCCAGAAATCGCCGCATGCGCGCAGTGTGCGCGTGCGGTTCCGCACGGTGCCCCACAGCCGGGCCGTGCGGCTGCACAGGTCGCTGACGGACGCGGGCGCGTCGACGAGCTCTACACCGTGCCTGAAGGCAGGCACGGCCCGGAGTGCTGCACGCTCGCGCTGCGGAGCACGGATACGGTTTTTCAGCGTCTGATAGAGCTCTTTGACCGCCACCTCGGGATCGCAGTCCCATATCGAGCGATCAACTCGGGCGTGACGACGCGCTTCAGGATCTCATGGAGCTGCCGGAGCCCCTCGGTGAGCGCGGCCGGCCCCGGCTGCAGGATGTAGGCGGATTTGATCTCATAGATGTGGCCGTTGCGGACGGCGGCCACGATGTCCCACCCGACCCGCGCCGCGATTCGCTCCTTCCGCACCGCCTTTCCACACCACGACGCGACAATCACGTCCGGGTTTCGGCGCACGACTTCTTCCGGGGTGACGATTCGATCCCGCCCAAGTTTCCCGTCGCGCAGCTCCGGAAAAATCGGCTCACCCCCTGCGAACTCGACGAGCTCCTCGACCCACCGGATGCCGGAGATGAGCGGGTTGTCCCACTCCTCGAAGAAGACCCGCGGCCGCGGAAGGCCGGAGGCCGCTTCCCGGACCGCATCGATCTCGAGCTCCAGCGTGGCGGCAAGGGCTTCCGCACGATCGGCGCACCCGACCAGGCCGCCGAGGACACGAATCATCTGCAGGATGTCGGCGACGCTCCGCTGGTTGAAGACGGTGACCGGATAGCCCCTGCGGATCAGCTCCGCGGCAATGTCCGCCTGCAGGTCCGAGAAACACAGCACGAGATCGGGTCTGAGCGCCTCGATCTTGCTGAATCGCGCGTTGATGAACGCCGAGACGCGCGGTTTAAGCCGTGCTTCAGGAGGCCTGATCGTGTATCCCGACACACCGACCACGCGGTCGCCCTGCCCGAGCAGGTACAGCGTTTCGGTCGTCTCCTCGGTGAGGCACACGATGCGGGAGGGGTAGCTGCTCATAGTTCGCGTGTGACGATTTTGCCGCGCTCCAGAAGGACCTTCACTTGAATGCCTCGGGGTGCAGTGCTCGCGCAACGGCTTCGGCAGCCAGTCCAACGCGCGGGCCCGGAATCACAAGATAGTCGCCGTCCAGGAAGTGGATGCGGCCGTTTCGCACGGCAGGTATGGATGCGAGCGCTGCCCATACGCCGCGCTCGCGCGACACGTCCGCCGCCCCTAGTTGACGGGTGCGCACCTCAACGATCACGTCGGGGGCACGAGCAAGGACGGTCTCGTGCGACGGCTGCACCGATTCCTGCCGCACGTCGGCAAAGACGTTGGCGCCCCCCGCGATCTGGAGGATGTCGTGCAGGAAGCCGGCACCGCCGCTCACGTACATCTGCTGCAGCGATTGGGGCTGCCGGCCGAAGACGAGCAACGTGCGCGGCCGCGGGTAGGCGCGCACCCTGGCCTGCACCGCGTCGAGCTGCGCCTGAATCTCGCGCGCCTTGCGATCGCCGTCCGCCGCATGACCCGTCGCGGCGCCCAGATCGCGAAGGGTTTGAAGGGCGCCCGCGACGCCCCCATGACGGTAGCTGAACGTGCGGATGCCGGCACGCGCCAGTTGCACCTCCAGCCCGCTCTGCGATCCGTACGTGAGCACGAGGCCTGGCCGCAGCGTGAGGATGCGTTCGACATCGGGATCGAGCAGGGCGCCGACACGCGGCAGCGCCTTTACCTCGGGCGGGAAGTCGTCATAGCTGCTGACGGCGATGACCTGGGGGCCGGCGCCGATCGCAAACAGCATCTCGGTCAGCGCGGGGACGAGGGAGATGATGCGAGTGACGGGCGCGCGATCGTTCCCGGAAATCTGAAGACCTGCGCCACCGGAGACCTGAAGGTCTCCGGCTACCGGTGCCTCAAGGACCGCATGATGGCCCGCGGCGACCCGCGCATCATGAACGGCATGGTAGCCGGAGGCCTTCAGGCCTCCGGTCACGGCGAGCAGCACCGCGAGGAGAATCAGCCTTTTCTTACAAGCAGCCATAAGAAGAACGGGCCTCCGAGCATGGCGGTGACGATGCCGACCGGGATCTCCACCGGCGCCAGGATCGTGCGCGCCACGAGGTCGCATGCCACGAGGAATGCCGCGCCGAAGAATGCCGATGCCGGCAGCACGATCCGGTGATCGACGCCCGCCATCAGCCTCACCAGGTGCGGGACGACGATGCCGACGAAGCCGATCGGGCCGGCGAGCGAGACGGCGGCGCTTGTCGCCAGCGCCGAGCTCAGGAACGCCAGGCGCTGCGTCCGCGCCACGTCCACACCGCGCGTGGCGGCGATGTCGGCGCCAACGCTCAGCAGGTTCAGCGACGAGGGCAGCAGCGCGAATATCAGGAAGGCGGCCACCATCAGCGGCAGGGCGCCGAGGATCGGGCCGAAGCCGCCGACGTCGAGGTCGCCCATCAGCCACCGGACGGTCCGGTACGTCTCGGCGAAATCGGCGAGGTACTGGACGAACAGAATCAGCGCCGAGAAGAACGAGTTCAGGGTGACGCCGGCGAGGAGCAGCACCGATGTCGACATGGCGCGACCTGGCCTCGTCGCGAGCGCGTAGACGATGGCGGCGGCGGCAAAGGCGCCGGCAAGGCTGGCCAGCGGAACGGGTGACAGCGGACCGAGCGTGACAGCCGCGCCGAATGAGATGGCGAGGATCGCGCCAAGCGCGGCACCAGCGGACACGCCGAGGGTAAATGGCGTCGCAAGGGGGTTGCGCAGCAGGGCCTGCAACACGACCCCCGCCGAGGCGAGCGCGGCGCCCACGACCGCGCCGGCCAGGACGCGCGGCATGCGAGCGACGAAGAAGATCTGCGCATCGACGTTGTCGGCAAACGGGATGGACCTGTCGAACGCACGGGACAGGCTGATGGACGTGCTGCCGACAAGCGGTGCGAGCAGGCACGTCACAAGGGCGAGCGCGCCATAGGCCAGCAGCGTCACGGCAAGCCGAGAGCGGATCGGCCGTGGCCCGGCGCTGACGCGAGCGATCGTCGACCCGCTGCTCGTCATGACCCAGTCATGGCGCGCGCCTGATGGGCACGACCGTCAAATGACCGGACGGCTCGTGAAACTGAACGTCCGCCTCGACGTCGTAGAGTTGCTGAATCATGGCGCCGGTCAGCACGTCGCGCGTGGGTCCCTGCGCGAGAACCCGGCCGGCGCGGATCAGGACCAGCGAGTCGCACAGCGACGCCGCCAGGTTCAGATCGTGCGTCGCGAGCACCATCGTGACGCCACGGTCGTGATTGAGGCGATCGAGGAGCGACGCCACCTCGAGCTGGTAGGCCAGGTCGAGCGAGGCTGTGGGTTCGTCGAGCAGCAGCACGTCTGGTGCCTGCGCAAGGGCGCTGGCGATCACGACGCGCTGCTTCTCGCCACCGCTGAGCGTCATGTACGCGCGGTCTGCCAGGTGGGCCGTGCCGGTGGCGGAGAGCGACTCGCGCGCGATCGCCAGGTCCTCGGGGCCCTCGAGCTGGAACGCACCGAGGTGCGGGTGGCGTCCCATCAGGACCATCTCGAGCACGCTGTAGTCGAAGGCGGGATGCGTTTCCTGCGGGACGACGGCCACCTGCTTCGCGAGCTCGCGGCGCGGAATCGCGCTGATGGCGCGGCCATCCAGCGTGATCGTGCCCTGGCGCGGGCGCAGCACGCCCGTCATCAGCTTGAGCAGCGTGGTCTTGCCGCAGCCGTTCGGGCCGAGCAGGCCGGTCAGCGATCCGCGCTGAATCGTGACGGACACGTCGCGCAGCGAGAACGAGCGAGTCGTTTCGTCGCGCGAGTCGTATCCAAATGAAACGTGTTCGATCGAGAGGGACATGGTCTCCTGCAGGCGTCCCTCGCGCCGCAAAGGGACAAGCGCCGGAGCAGGTTTCCTGACTCGCGGCCCGCCCGCCTTCGCGCTTGCGCGCTTCGGCGAGGCGAGGCCGCTTACAGTGGCGGGACCGCGTGGGCTTCGCACCCACTTCCCCTGTTCACCGCGGTGTCGGTTGTGGGGCGGAGTATAGCACGCTAGAATCGTGAAGGTTTCCGAGTGAACTCACGCAGTCAGGCCGCCGGACTCGGCGATATCGACGACAAGCTCCAGGCGGGCGAACGCCTCAGCTTTGGCGATGGCGCCCGCCTCTTTCATTGTCCAGACCTGCTGGCGGTGGGGTCGCTCGCGAACCGCGAGCGCGAGAAGCGCCACGGCGCGCGGACCTACTTCAATTACAACCTTCGCCTCGAGCCGACCAACGTCTGCGTGGCGAGCTGCCTGTTCTGTTCGTTCGCTCGTCTGAAGCCGACGGATGCCGCCGCCTACACGATGTCGCTCGAGCAGGCGTGGGACAAGCTGCGGCGCCGCGCGCATCAGCCCCTCACCGAGCTCCACATCGTCAACGGATTGAATCCAGAGCTTCCGTTCAGCTATTACACCGAGCTGCTGCAGGGATTCAAGCGTATCCGGCCCGGCATTCACCTGAAATGCTTCACGGCCGTTGAGATCGCGTTCTTCGCCGATCTGTACGGCATGAGCGACGAGCAGGTGCTCCGCGAATTGATAGCCGCCGGCCTGGACTCGCTGCCCGGCGGGGGCGCCGAGATCTTTGCGGAGCGCGTGCGCCGGAAAATCTGTCACGACAAGTGCGGCGCGGACAGGTACCTCGACATTCATCGCACGGCGCACCGGCTTGGCCTGCGAACGAACGTCACGATGTTGTACGGCCACATCGAGACGTACGAGGAGCGCGTGGATCACATGCTGCGGTCACGGGCGCTGCAGGATGAGACGGGCGGTTTCCAGGCGTTCATCCCGCTCGCCTTCCATCCCGACAACAACCAGATGCGGAAGCTGCCGGCGCCGAGCGCCACCGACACGCTGAAGGTGCATGCGGTGTCGAGGCTCATGCTCGACAACATTCCGCACATCAAGGCGTTCTGGATTGCGACGGGCGTCGAGGTCGCGCAGGCGGCGCTCTGGTTTGGCGTGGACGACCTGGACGGAACGGTCCAGGAGGAGAAGATTTACCACATGGCCGGGTCCCCGACCCCGGAGGGGCTCACGATGGCGCAGTTGACGCACCTCGTACGGTCGGCTGGTCGGGAGCCGCTCGAACGCGACACGTTTTATAACGTGAAAGACGAGATCTCCGTCTAAAACCTGAGGCGGGAAGGCCTCCTCCCACGAGCTGCCCTGTTGCCGGCGGCGGCGAGGCGATATAATCCCTACAGGTCCAAGCTCCATGGGGCAGTCAGCCCAGCCGGTGGGGTTTGGCCTTTTTCACGTTCTGACTTTGCGAAAAGTTTCACAAGGGGTGGCTGACTGGCCATGGCATCGATCATTCCGCTGCTGACCGAATTCGAGAAGGAGCACATCTCCGAGCGCCAGGCGCTGCCGGAGAAGTATCTCGGCCTGTCTGATGCCGAGATGGACGCCCGGATCGCCGCGGCGCGCCAGCAGCTCGGCCGTCGTCTCCTGATCCTCGGCCACCACTATCAGCGCGACGAGGTCATCAAGTTCGCCGACCACACGGGGGACTCGTTTCGTCTTGCGCGCCACGTCGCGTCGCGGCCGGACGCGGACTACATCGTGTTCTGCGGCGTGCACTTCATGGCGGAAAGCGCCGACGTCCTGGGCGCCCCGCACCAGCAGGTGATCCTGCCGGATCTGGCTGCCGGATGCTCGATGGCCGACATGGTGGCGCCCGACCAGCTCGAAAACTGCTGGGAGGAGCTGACGCAGATGGGCGTGGCCGGCGTCGTGCCGGTGACCTACATCAATTCGGCGGCGGCCATCAAGGCGTTCGTCGGCGAGCGGGGCGGCACGGTCTGCACGTCATCGAACGCGGGGGCGACGATGACGTGGGCGTTCGCGCGCGGTGAGAAAGTGCTCTTCCTGCCGGATCAGCATCTCGGCCGAAACACTGCGTACAAGATGGGCATCGCGCTCGACGAGATGGTGGTGTGGGATCCCAACGAGATTTTCGGCGGCCTCGATCCCGACCAGGTGGCGCGCGCGAAGGTGATCCTCTGGGCGGGTCATTGCTCGGTCCACACCCGCTTCTCGGTGCAGCAGATCGAAGGCATCAGGAAGCAGCATCCGGGTGTGCGCGTCATCGTCCATCCGGAGGTGCCGTGGGAAGTCGTCCAGGCGGCCGACGACAGCGGCAGCACGGAGTACATCATCAAGGCCGTCACCAACAGCCCGGCGGGCTCGGTCTGGGCCGTGGGCACCGAGGTTCACCTCGTAAATCGTCTTGCCAACGATCTCGCGCCGGAGCGAACCGTCATTTCGCTCGATCAGTTCGGTTGCCTCTGTTCAACGATGTTCCGCGTCTCTCCGAACCACCTCCTCTGGATACTGGAAGAGCTGGTCGAGGGTCGCGTCCACAACCGTATCGTGGTGCCGGACGACCAGAAGCACTGGACGCGGGTCGCGCTCGATCGGATGTTGTCTATTCAATAGCCTCCGAGTACCATCGTTCCGGCGGACCTGAAGGTCCGCTGCTACGTACGCAACTACGTACGCAACCCCGACCCAACCGTACGTACCCAACCGTACGTACCCAAACGCACGTACCCAACCGTACGTAGAGGCGGACCTCAGGTCCGCCTTGCGATCGTCGAGGAGGACTCATGGCGCACGAACTTCCCAAGCTTCCCTACGACTTCGCTGCCCTCGAACCGCACATCGATGCGCAGACGATGCAGATTCATCACGGGAAGCACCACCAGGCGTACGTTACCAATCTGAACGCGGCGTTGGAGAAGCATCCCGACCTCCAGTCGAAGAGCATCGACGACCTGTGCCGCGGGATCAGCAGCATTCCCGAGGACATCCGGACACCTGTGCGCAACAACGGCGGCGGCCACTGGAACCACTCGCGCTTCTGGACCTGGATGGCGCCGAACGCCGGAGGCGCGCCGAGCGGCAAGATCGCCGACGCCCTCACGGCCTCGTTCGGCAGCTTCGATGCGTTCAAGGAGCAGTGGGGCAAGGCGGGCGTCGGCCGCTTCGGCAGCGGGTGGGTGTGGCTCCTCAAGGATGGCGGGAAGCTCTCGATTACGAGCACGCCCAACCAGGACAACCCGCTGATGGACGGCAAGACGCCGATTCTCGGTCTCGACGTCTGGGAGCACGCGTATTACCTGAAGTACCAGAACCGCCGGCCGGACTACATCGGCGCGTGGTGGAACGTCGTGAACTGGGCCGAGGTCAACAAAGCGCTGTAAGCGCCGGGTCTATAAAGCAAGACCCGGCCTACATTTGAGTACGGAGGGCGGGTCCTGCGTTTTGGACCCGCCGTCTACCGCGTGCTCGGAACACGCGCGACGTCCGGCAGCGCCCACGCCGTGAGCGTCGTGCCGGCCGGGACCAGCACGTGCTGCCGGCCGTCGAGCATGTACGTGAGAGCAGACGTCCCGTGCAGCGCGGACCCCATTTGAAATCGCCAGAGGAACTTTCCGCTGCGCGCGTCGATCGCCAGGAAGTTCCCCTCGGCATCGCCGCTGAAAATCAGGCCCGACGCCGTCGACAGCAGGCCGGAGGTTGACGGAGAGATGTACTCGAACTCCCAGCGCCGCTCGCCGGTGGTGGGATCGAGTGCCCGGAGCGCCCCGTACGCGCGCATGTCAGGACCCCTGGCGCGCTGGCCCGCACCGCCCGTGAACCGCTCGCCTGGTACGTACTCCTGCCGCCACGCGTAGTACGTCGCGCACACTTCGCGCGCGTTCACGAAGAACAGGCGCTGCGCCGGATCGTACGACGGCGGCCAGAAATTGGTGGCGCCCGTCACGTCCGGGCACGTGAGCGAGCCCTTTTCGTCGGGCACGTGGCCAGGAAGCAGCACCGGCCGGCCATCCGGACCAATCTCTTTCGCCCACGTCGTCACCACAAACGGCTTCGCCACGAGCAGTTTTCCGTCGGTCCGATCGAGGGTGTAGAAGAAGCCGTTGCGGTTCGCCAGCATGACGACCTTGCGCGGCTGGCCGGCGATCGTGAGGTCGGCCAGCACCGGAACCTCAGTGGCGTCCCAGTCGTGCAGGTCGTGCGGCGTGAACTGGTAGTGCCACCGGAGCTTCCCGGAATCGACATCGAGCGCGACGATCGAGTCGCTGTACAGGTTGTCGCCCTTGCGACTGTCGCTGTGGTAGTCGGGGCCGGGGTTGCCGATGCCGTAGTAGATCAGGTTCAGCTCGGGATCGTACGCGCCGGTGACCCACACGCTCGCGCCACCGCGCTGCCACGAATCGCCGGCCCAGGTGTCATTGCCCGGTTCGCCTGGCCCGGGAATCGTATAGAAGCGCCACGCCCGCTTGCCGGTTTTCGCATCGTAGGCGTCGATGAAGCCGCGGATGCCGTATTCGCCTCCCGCGGCCCCGACGATCACCTTGTCCTTGACGACGAGCGGGGCAATGGTCGACGCATAACCCTTGCTGAAGTCCTCCAGAGTCGCGTCCCAGAC
>Ga0184627_10000633_pt1 | contig 13622 bp, 15 predicted proteins | sample PLM3_127_b1_FD_133150 | JGI IMG/M metagenome (GOLD analysis project Ga0184627, IMG submission 133150) | Groundwater sediment microbial communities from an aquifer in East River, Colorado, USA - PLM3_127_b1 | ecosystem: Environmental > Terrestrial > Soil > Riparian zone | place: USA: East River...
TCCACTGCAGCCAGGGCAGGAGATAGAACAGCCCGAGCAGCAGCCAGACGACAATGGTTCGCCAACGAGTGAAACGCCCGACGGTCTCGCGCGGGTAGACTTTTTGATGAGCGGCGTAGAGCGCATCCCTCGCCGCTCCAGCGCTCACAGCGGGTCGCGCTTCCACGTTGGCTCCGCCGCAGGTCGGCTCTCGTGCGCCGTGCGCGCGAGATACAAGGTGAGCAGACTCGCGGTGGCGGCCGCGATCCAGAAGAGAAAGAAACCGACGGCATATCCGGTCATGCGCGCGAGCGCGGTGCCGGCCTCCGGCAGCAGTTCGATGGCGGCCGGATCGACGAACGCAAAACACAGAACGCTCGTCCCGCCGGCGGCCAGGAACGAAGACCAGATGGCAATGCCGACGCTCTGGCGGCCTCGCGACCAATGCGATGCGGCGGGCGATGGCGCGCGGTCCTCCGATTCAGTTGGTTGCCGCTCCATGGGCGCCTCCAGCTTCGGGTTGTGACAGGCTCATCACGTACGCCGCCAGCAGGCGCACCTTCTGCTCGCCGAGCAGCGGAAGATGCGCCGGCATCTGATTGGAGCGTCCCTTGACGAGGGTCTGGCGAATCGATTCCGGAGAGTCGCTGTACAACCAGATCGTGTCGGCAAGGTTCGGTGCGCCGAGCTGCTGATTGCCACGCGCATCGGTGCCGTGACACGCGGTGCAGAAGAGATCGAATTTCGGTTTCCCAGCCGCCGCCATGTCCTCGGGTGCGCGTGTGCCGCTCAGTGAGAGCACGTAGGCGATCACTTCTTCGACACCCGATGCGCCGAGTGCCTCGCCCCAGGGCGGCATCACGCCGTAGCGACCGTCGCGGATCGTCTGTTCGAGCGTGGCGGGATCGCCGCCGTACAGCCAATCGCCGTCCGTGAGATTCGGAAAGCTGACCGCGCCGCGCGCATCCGAGCCGTGGCAGGTGGCGCAGTTGTTGCCGAAGAGATTGCGCGCCGCAGCCATCGCCTCGGCGTCGCGGCTGAGGGTCGGGATGTCCATGCTGGCAAAGCGCGCAAATCGCGCGGCGTATGCCTGCTCCGCGGCTGCGACCTGCTCGCTATATTGCTTCTGCTGCGACCACCCCAGTTGGCCGCCGTAGTTACCGAAACCCGGATAGAGCACGAGATAGCCCGCGGCAAAGATCACGGTCAGGTAGAAGAGCCACAGCCACCAGCGCGGCAGCGGGTTGTTGTACTCGGAGAGATCACCGTCCCACACGTGGCCCGTGGTTTCAGCCTCGTTCGCACCGCGACGCCGCGTCCACCACAATAGCCACAAAGCGCCGGCGACGTTGATGATCACGAGGACGATGACGTAATAGCTCCAGTCGGCGCTCATGACGGCGTCCGCTTCGGCGGGGATGGGCGCGTGTCATCGTCCTCGAGCGGCATTTTCGCGGCACGGTCGAAGGTCTTGCGGCGTCTCGCGCTCCACGCCCAGATCCAGATGCCGGCAAAAAGCAGCATCAACAGCAGCGTGAGCAATCCGTAGAACGCTCCTGCGCTCATGGCGACGTCCAGGTGCGCGAGGCGCGTCCCAGTCCCTGCAGGTAAGCGACCAGCGCGTCCATTTCGGTCTTGCCCGTGACGGCCGCCTCCGCACCGTCCATGTCCTCCTGCGTGTACGGAGTGCCGAGCCGCCGCAATGCAGCCAACTTCCGTGCTGTGCCATTGGCATCGATCTCGCGTTGCTCGAGCCAGGGAAAGCCCGGCATGTTCGATTCGGGGACCACGTCGCGGGGCCGCAGCAGGTGGATGCGATGCCACTCGTCGGAGTAACGGCCGCCGACGCGCGCGAGATCCGGACCGGTGCGCTTCGAGCCGAACTGGAACGGGCGGTCGTAGACGCTCTCGCCGGCGAGCGAGTAGTGACCGTAGCGCTCGGTTTCGGCGCGCAGCGGCCGAACCATCTGTGAATGGCAGTTGTAGCATCCCTCGCGCACGTAGACGTCGCGGCCTTCCAGCTCGAGCGCGGGATAGGGGAGGATCCCCGGCGCGGGTTGCGTTGCCGCGCTGGAGAAGTACAACGGCACGATCTGCGCGAGCCCCCCGAAGCTGATCACCACTGCGGTGAGCACGCCGAGCACCATGGCGCTCTTCTCGACCTTGTCGTGACCCATGGCGACCTCAGGCGGGCTGCGGAATGGCGACATCGATGGCTGGCGCGCGGCCGGCGATCGTGCGGCGCACGTTGTGGACCATGATGAACATGCCGGCGAGCACGAGTGCGCCGCCGAGCAGACGCACCGCGTAGTACGGATAGGTCGCCGCCAGTGACTCGACGAAGGTGTAGGTGAGCGTGCCGTCGTTGTTCATGGCACGCCACATCAACCCCTGCATCACGCCCGCGATCCACATCGAGGCGACGTACAGCACGATGCCGATGGTCATCACCCAGAAGTGCACATCGATGAGCTTCGTGCTCGCCATGCGCGCCTGCCCGTACAGGCGCGGTAGCAGCGCGTAGATCGAGCCGATCGAGATCATCGCCACCCAGCCGAGTGCGCCGGAGTGCACGTGACCGATGGTCCAATCGGTGTAGTGGGAAAGCGCGTTGACGGTCTTGATCGACATCATCGGTCCTTCGAAGGTCGACATACCGTAGAAGGACAACGAGACGATCAGGAATTTCAGAATGGGATCGGTGCGCAACTTATGCCACGCGCCCGAGAGCGTCATGATGCCGTTGATCATGCCGCCCCAGGAGGGTGCGAGCAGCATCAGCGAGAAGACCACGCCCAGAGACTGGGCCCAGTCGGGCAGCGTTGAGTAGAGCAAGTGGTGCGGGCCCGCCCACATGTAGATCGAGATGAGCGCCCAGAAGTGGACGATCGACAGGCGGTAGGAGTAGATGGGACGTCCTGCCTGCTTGGGCACGAAGTAGTACATCATCCCGAGAAAGCCGGCGGTGAGAAAGAAGCCGACCGCATTGTGTCCATACCACCACTGCACCATCGCATCGACGGTCCCGCTGTAAAGCGAGTACGACTTGAACAATGAAACCGGCAGCGCCGCGCTGTTGACGATGTGCAGAACCGCGATGGTGATGATGTAAGCGGCGAAGAACCAGTTGGCCACATAGATGTGCTGCACGCGCCGGCGTGCGAGGGTGCCGAAAAACACGATCGCATACGCGACCCACACGATCGCGATCAGCACATCGATCGGCCATTCAAGCTCCGCGTACTCCTTGCTCGACGTGAGGCCCAGCGGAAGCGTGATCGCTGCGAGCACGATGACCAGCTGCCAGCCCCAGAAGGTGAATGCCGCGAGGCGATCGGAGAACAGCCGCGCGTGGCAGGTGCGCTGGACGATGTAATAGGACGTCGCAAAGAGCGCCGACCCGCCGAAGGCGAAGATCACCGCATTGGTGTGCAGCGGTCGCAGGCGGCCGTAGGTGAGCCAGGGAATGTCGAAGTTCAATGCCGGCCAGAGCAACTGTGCCGCAATGAGCACGCCGACGGTCATGCCGACCACGCCCCACACCACTGTCATGATCGCGAATTGACGAACGACCGTGTCGTTGTAGGTCTGCGCCTGTGCCATCGAGCCTCCCGCCAAGATCGTTCGCGCGGAAGCCTACGCGAGGTGCTGTGGCCGGCGCGTTAGGTACTTTCCGCAGTCGGCTTGCGACATCTGACGATGTTCAACGGCGGCTCGACCAGACAGCATGTGTGGCAACTTCGTTAGCCGGCGAACGGCACACAGGCAGGAACCCACATGGAAAGACCCCGGCACATTCTGGTCGTGATCGATCCCACGGTGACTCAACATCCGGCTCTCGAGCGAGCGCGGTTGCTGGCGCTCGCATTCCATGCGCGCGTCGAACTATTCGTCTGTTATGTGACGCATGCCGCGGTCGAGCTGCGCATCGACGAACGCCAGTTGGAAAAGCTCGCGAATGGCTTGCGCGAACAGGGCATCGAAACCACCACCGACGAGGCGTCCGATGCAACCATCCACGGGGGAATCCTGCGCAAAGTGCTCAGGTCGCAACCCTCGCTGGTGGTGAAAGACACGCATCCGCATTCGCTACTGCGCCGATCGTTTCTCGCGAACACGGACTGGCAGCTGATCCGTCTGTGCCCCGCACCCTTGCTCTTCGTACATCCGGGAGAGTGGAGTCGTCCGCCGCGCATCGCCGCTGCAGTGGATGTCGCCCTGCCAGGCGAGAAACCGGCGGTGCTCGATCACTTGCTGCTCTCCGCGGCCGAGTCGTTCGCTCTGGCAACCGATGGCCTGTCGTACGTGGCGCACGCCTACCTGCCCGTGTCCGGCTTGACGGCGACGGCAACCACGCTCGCCGTGCCGATGGCAGCGGGGGTGGATCCGGCTCGAATCACTGCGGACGGGGAACTGCTCGCACGCGAGCAGTTTGAAGAATTGCTCTCGACGCACGACGTGTCGCATGAGCGCCGGCGCCTCCTCGCCGGCCGGCCGTCGGATGCGCTCGTGGAATTCGTGCGCCACTCGGCCATCGACCTTCTGGTGATGGGCGCATTCGCGCGGGGCTGGATGTACAACGTCCTGGTCGGCAGCACGACCGAACGCATTCTCGATCTGCTGCCGTGTGACGTGCTGGTCATGAAGCCCGCAAGCTTCGAATGTCCGTTGCGTTCGGAGGCGATCGATCGGACGCACGTTGCAAGCGGCGCGCCCGCAACCCGCGAGTGATGACACTAAGTAACTTTCGCCCCCTAGGTGGGTTCACCGAAACACGGAGCGTGTGATGCTCAATCGGCCGGGTCGAATATCAGTCCTGCTGCTGTTCATCCTCGCACTGCTGGGATGTAACGATGCATCCGGTCCGGCGGACCCTGCGCAGACAGCCCAGGTCACCGGCGGTTCTGCGAGCGGCGATTTCGGCCCACCCCAGGGCGAACCGGTCAAAGCGGTTCTCACGTCCCCGCCCGAGGTGCCGCCGCCCACCGGGCGCAAGCAGCCGGCCAAGGTGATCGTCGAGCTGGAAGTTCGTGAGATCCAGAAACCGATTGCCGAAGGGGTGATGTACACATTCTGGACGTTCGGCGGCACGGTGCCCGGATCCTTCATTCGCGTGCGACAGGGCGACACGGTCGAGTTTCATCTGAAGAACCATCCCGATTCGAAGATGCCGCACAACATCGATCTGCACGGCGTGACTGGCCCGGGCGGTGGGGCAGCATCCTCCTTCACGGCTCCAGGGCACGCATCGCAGTTCACGTTCAAGGCGCTCAACCAGGGACTCTATGTGTATCACTGCGCCACGGCGCCCGTCGGGATGCACGTGGCGAACGGCATGTACGGCCTGATCCTGGTGGAACCACCCGATGGTCTGCCGGCCGTCGATCACGAGTTCTACGTGATGCAGGGGGACTTCTATACGGTCGGCAAGTACCGCGAGAAGGGCGATCAGGTCTTCGACATGCAGAAGGCGATCGATGAGAACCCGACGTACGTGCTGTTCAACGGCTCGGAGGGCGCCCTAACGGGCGATCGCGCCCTCAGCGCGAAGACCGGCCAGACCGTGCGCATGTTCGTGGGCAACGGCGGGCCAAACCTCGTTTCGAGCTTCCACGTGATCGGCGAGATCTTCGACAAGGTCTGGTTCGAAGGCGGCACGCGCTTTCAGGAGAACGTGCAAACGACCCTCATTCCGTCAGGCGGTGCTGCGATCGCGGAATTCAGGCTCGAGGTGCCAGGCAGCTACATTCTGGTCGATCATTCCATTTTCCGGGCTTTCAACAAGGGAGCGCTCGCGATCCTCAAGGCGGACGGCGCCGAGCGCAAGGACATCTACTCGGGCAAGGAAGTTGACGCAACTTATCTCGGCGACAAAGTGGCCGACCTGACGCCCGTTGGAGAAGCGGCCGCCGCGCGGGTCGCAGGGACGCTGACGAAGGACGAGCAGATGAAAGCTGGGGTGCTGCTGTTCAGTGGAACCTGCTCGGTGTGTCACCAGCCGAACGGCGCCGGTTTGCCGAACGTGTTTCCCCCGCTCGCCAGCTCGGACTATCTCATGGCCGACAAGCATCGCTCGGTCGAGATCGTTCTCAATGGGCTCACCGGCGCGCTCACGGTGAACGGTCTGCAATTCAATTCGGTGATGCCGCCGATGAGCCAGCTTACCGACGACGAAATTGCGAACATTCTCACCTACGTGCGCAACAGCTGGGGCAATCAGGGTGAGGCGGTCACCACGGAAGAAGTGGCCAAGCTGCGCGCGACGACGAAGCGGCCGGCGGGCGCGGCCCACTGAGAAGTCGCGTGCGGGCTCTGCTGCTGAGCTTGCTGGCGGTTGCGGCTGCAGCGGTGGCTGTAACGGAACACGCTGCGATCGGCGGTGGCGCATTCTCGTCCGTGTTGCCGCAGGGAGAGGGAAACACCCGCGTCGCCATCGGGCCGTTCGAGCTCGATCGTCATCCCGTCACGAATGCACAATTCCTCGAATTCGTGCGTATGCATCCGCAATGGCGCCGCGACCGCGTCACGGCGCTCTTTGCGGACGCGCAGTACCTCGCGCACTGGCGCGGCGCCACGGAGCTGGGCGAGCCGACTCGGCCTCAGCAGCCGGTCACGCACATCAGCTGGTTCGCGGCTGAGGCTTACTGCGAATCACGCGATGCAAGACTACCGAGCTGGTACGAATGGGAGTACGCAGCAGCCGCCAGCGAGTCGGTGCCCGATGCGAGGAACGATCCCGCCTGGCGGCAGCGGATTCTCGAATGGTACGCACAACCCTCCACGCGTCCGCTCGCTGACGTCGCGGGCTCAGCGGCAAATTTCTACGGCATCAATGATCTCCACGGCCTGGTTTGGGAGTGGGTCATGGATTTCAACGGCCTGCTCGTGAGCAGCGACAGCCGCGAGCAAGGCGGCGCGGACCGACTGCAGTTTTGCGGCGAGGGCGCGCTCAGTACGGCGGACCGGGAGAACTACGCGGTGCTCATGCGAATCGCGTTCCTGAGCTCACTCGAGGCGCGCTACACGACAACGAATCTCGGATTCCGATGCGCGAGAGCTGCTCCTTGAGGCGCACGGCGGTACTTCTCGGGGGTGCCCTCATCGCGTGCTCTTCCGTGACGATGGCACGCGAGCCATCGCAGGTACGCCACGAAGTGATGGAGCCTGCTCCGGCAATTCCAGGGGAGTCGATCTATCAGCTGCCGCTCGACCTCACGCTGGCAGATGCAACGCGCATGTCGCTGGGGAGCCTGCGCGGCAAGCCGTTGCTCGTCACGATGTTCTATTCCTCCTGCAACGGGGTTTGTCCTCTGCTTGCCTTCTCGATGAGAAGGACAGTGGCGGCTCTGCCGCCGGGACAGCGTGACGCCCTGCAAGTCTTGATGGTGAGTTTTGATCCGAGGCGCGATTCGCCGCAGGCGCTCCGGGATTTTGCGCAGCTGCACCAGATCGATCGGCCGGGATGGTGGCTGGCGCGCGCTTCCGAGCCCGACGTGCGCAAACTGGCCGCCGTCCTCGGCATCCGATATCGAGAGTTGCCGGGCGGAATATTCAGCCATTCCGCTGTCGTGACACTGCTCGACGCCGACGGCGTCATCCGCGCACAGAGCACGAGTGTGCAGGAGCTGGATCCCGCGTTCATGAAAGCAATCGAGGACGCTCTGCGATGACGAACGGGCGCGCTCAGCGGCACCAACAGCACAGAGGCCCGATCGGAGCATTACTCGCGGCGTGCACGATCGGATGGGCGTCGGCTATCTGCGCGAGCACAGTGGAACCCATTGCCGCGGCCTTTCGCGCGACGACGCCAATCGCTGACCTGCGGCTGCGCTCGGAGCAAGTCGAGCAGGATGGCTTGCCGGAGGAGGCCGATGCACTCACGCTTCGCGCGCGGCTCGGCTTCGAAACCGGCAAGGCCTGGAACTGGTCGCTGCTGGCTGAAGCGGAATTGTTGTGGCCGCTCGTGTCCGATTACAACAGCACCGTGAACGGCAAGTCGCAGTTTCCGATCGTTGCCGACCCCGAATCGCACGAGCTCAACCGGCTTGCGCTCGTGAACACCTCCTTGCAGGGTACGACTCTGACCTTCGGACGCCAACTCATCCTGCAAGACAATCAGCGCTTTGTCAGTCCGGTCGACTGGCGGCAGAACGAGCAGTCGTTCGACGCCGTGCGCATTCTGAATCAATCCGTGAACCATCTCACGATCGACCTGAGCTACGTGAATCAGGTCAATCGCGTGTTTGGCAAGGAGTCGCCGGCAGGGCGTTACACGGGCGACAACTATCTGGCCAATGTTGCCTACCAGACGCCGGCGGGACGTATCGCGGGATTCGCGTACCTGCTCGATCTCGATCAGGCGCCCACGGAATCTTCGACGACCATCGGCCTGCGCTACTCAGGTGAGTGGACGCTTTCCGAGGTCAAGCTGGCGGGCTTCGCCACTCTCGCTACGCAGGAAGACCGCGGCGCTAATCCGCTGAGTTTCCGCGACGATTACCTCGCCGCCGAGTTGAATGCAACGGCGCGGCAATGGAGTGTCGGTGCCGGCATCGAAGTGTTGGAAGGTAATGGCGTGAAGGGATTCAGCACGCCGCTCGCCACCCTGCACAAGTTTCAAGGCTGGGCGGACAAATTCACTACGACACCGGTGGACGGTATCGACGATCGCTACTTTACGCTCGGCTATGCGCGCAAGCCGCTGGGGCTTTTCAGCTCAGTGTCGGCGACGGCTGTTTACCACCGCTTCGATGCCGAACGCGTATCCGCCGACTTTGGTTCGGAAATCGACCTCCTGGTGCAGGCCAAGTGGAGCAAGTGGTCGGCGCTCATCAAGTACGCCGACTATCATGCTGACGGCTTCGCGACCGATACGCGCAAATTCTGGGCGCAGCTCGAATACGTTTACTGACCCACGCGCAGCAGTTCGTACGCGCAGTCAGCCCCCCGGTGGGCGGCAATGGTCCCGCGGGTCACTCGCTAACGTGCGCTCACTTGGCGAGCGTCTTGCCGACATCGCGGTGCAGACGCGCCATTTCACGGGCGTCGTTTGCCGATGCCCGGAGATTCTTCACGAAATTGTCGCAATGAGTGGCGAGGCTCGCGGCGTTCGTCTTGGGTCCGACGCCCAATCCAGCGCGGTAGCGCTTTGCCAGACGCTCGTGTTCGTCGGCCTGCTTGTCGAGCTCAGCGGCCTCGTCCTCAAGGCGCTTGGCGACCGCTTCATGATCGGCTTGGGTCTGAGCCATCTCGACCTGCTGGTCGATGTTGACATGATGCATTGGATCCGTCGCCTTCTCATCGGCAGCGGAGCTCACGGAGGCAAGCGCGAGCATCGCTGCGGCGGCTGTAGCGACTGGCAGATAGCGAGTGAACATGATCGTCTCCTAATGGGATGGGTCAGACAGGAGGGACGAATTCAAGCGATCGTATGCGCCCGATTCGCAGCAAGTAATGACTTCAAGAAGTCCCTCCGAACGGATGCAGGCTACAGCTTGGGCGGGGGAAGGCCATCCGTACTTGCCGCAGTGAGCGCCGTCAGGGAGCGCGGCAACGTGCCCTATTGATGCCGCTCCAGGAACCGGCCAAGCGAGCAGGTGCTGGGAATCCCGCGCGTGATCTTGCAACCACGCAGGTTCTGCGTGATTGCAAGATCTGACCCCTCACCTCCACTCAATCGGCAGGCTGTTTGTCGCAGGAAACGACCGTGTTCCAGTCGGCGAAGTTGCCTTCCGGGTTGCGCTCCCATGCCCAGACGTGCAGCTCGTAAAACGCCGGCAGCGCGTAACGGTTCGGTCCGCTGACCAGGTTCAGCAGATGCCCGTCAAGTGTCGGCTGCCCCCCGTTCTGCGTGTCCCACACTTCGGCGATCTCGATGAATTCGACGCCGACGAGGCGCAACCGGCCGCCCGGCAGCGGCTCGTAGATCAGTGCTTCCGGCTCTTCCGCGTTCAGTACGCCATCACCGATGCGGGATGGCAGAACATAGTGGACGCCCATTGCTCCCGAGTTGGGACCGCTTACGCACGGGGTCGCCTGCACCCAGCCTTCGGCGATTGCGACACTGATGTCCCGGTATCGCTCGGTCGCTCTGCGCACTTTGTCGACCAGTGGCGAACGGGAATTCTGCGATCCATGGGTGTTGACCGCAGCGGGCGGACCAGAGTCGTTCGCCGACAGGCTGCGGGAGTTTGTTGCGGGTCGCTGTGTGGCGAATCGCCTCGGGCGACGGCCCGTCGTACACGCAGAACGTCTTCTTCTTGTCCACGCTCACGTAGGAGTGAACCCACGTGACCTGGTCCGCCAGGTTGCTCTCGACGACCGCAAGGCACGCCTTGGCACCGTTGCCATCGACAGGAATCAGAAGTCCGTCCGGAAATTCTCTCTCGACCACGTAACGTGGCATTGCGTCATCTCCCCTGGTTTGTCTCACGGGTATTGACGGCGAATACGATAGAGACCCGGACGCGGCTGCAAATCGGGTGTTCTACCCAGATTGCGAGTTGGGGATGCCCAGATTGGGGAGCTGGCACGCGGTAAAGATTCGCGCGACACTGAGGAGCGTATCAAGGTACTGATGCGAATACCCAATGCATTGATGATGTGCGTGCTCTGTCTCGGAGCCGCGCCCGCCTTCGGACAGGCAACGCGTTGCACGTCGACGGCCACGGGCGATCTGCATTTTCACCAGCTCAGCAGCAAGATATTCGGTAACACGCGGACCATCCGTGTGTTGCTGCCGCAGGGTTATAAGGCCCCGGCAAACAGCGAGAAGCGCTACCCGGTGCTCTACATGCTCGATGGACAGAATCTTTTCGATGCCTGCCTGAGCGAAGTGAGCCACAAGGAATGGCAAGTCGACGAGACGATGCATCGGCTTGCCGCAGAGAAGTCCATTCCGGAGATGATCGTTGTCGGAATCGATCACGCGGGACCGAAACGAGCACATGAGTACTTGCCGTACAAGGACTACTTCGCCGAGATGGAGGAGCCCGCCGGCAGACAGTTTCCTGACTTTCTGATGGACGAAGTGATGCCGCTGGTGACTCAACAGTACCGTACCCTGAGCGGACAGCAGAACACCGGCATCGGTGGATCGTCTTACGGTGGCGTGGCGTCACTCTATGTGCTGATGGCCAAGCCCGGCATCTTCGGCCATGCACTGATTGAAAGCCCATCGCTGGCGATTGGCATGGGACAACTGGTCCGCGACACGAACCCTTTGATCGCCATTCCACTGAAGGTATTCATCGGGTTTGGTGGAAAAGAGAGCGAGAATCCGGCCTACGTGCAAAAGATGATCGCGCTGATCAGGATGGTAGAGACGAACTTCCGGGCGGCGGGTTATGACGATTCGAACTTCCGGTTCGTTTTCGATCCGGAGGCAAGACATGACGAGCCCGCGTGGGCGAAGCGATTTCCCGACGCAATGAAGTTCCTGTTTGCCGATTGGAAAGCCCGGCAGTAAGACGCAACACCTGACTTTTTCTCCCGCGTAGCGCGCAGTCCACGGCGCGACGCGGGCATCGTTATCTGTGCGCTTGTGTCAACTACTTGACAGATCGCGCAAGTGCCGCGCGGCACGCTTCCCTCCAGCTGAACAACAAACGCGTCTCATCAACCAAGGAGATGGGCATGGGGAACCGCGCGGGTCTTTGCTGGCGTGCGCACGTCGCGAGCGCTGGAGCGAATCACTGCACAGACAACACGCACACCATGATGCAAGCGTGGTCGCAGCAGAAGGTTTGCGCATCAGGCGGCTGCGGCGCCACGACGGTCGGCACGATAGTCACCTTCACCTCCGCACTTAAGTCATCGAGCTCACCCGGCGAACGAGCGTTGCGACCGGCGCCGCGATCGCCACACACTGACGCACGTTCCTGGACATTGCAGATCGGTGAGACAGGAGGTACGTCGTCATGAGCTGGCTGTTCGCGAAGCGACTGAGATCGTTCGTGCTGCTTGCGGCGTTCGTGAGCTTCGTGTTGAACATCACGCTGCTCATGCCTGCGATCTACATGATGCAGGTCTTCGATCGGGTGCTCACCAGCCAGAGCGTCGAGACGCTCGTGATGCTGGGTATCGTCACGCTGCTGTTCCTTGCGCTCGGTTTTTTCCTCGACACCGTGCGCGCCCGCGCGCTCGCCTGGTGCGGGCGCTCGCTCGATCGCAAGCTTGCGCCATCGGCTATTCACAGCTCGCTCGAGCAGGCTGCAGCGGGACCAGGTCGCGTGGACACCGACGCGCTGCGTGACATCGTCCAGCTGCGAGCCTTTCTGAGCGGTCCCGGCGTCCTCGCGCTGTTCGATGCACCTTGGCTGACGATCTATCTCCTGCTCATCGCGCTGATGCATCCGGTGCTCGGATTCGCAGCAACGATCGGGGCGCTCGCGCTTGTCGCGCTCGGCATCGTCACTGATCGACTCACTCGCGAGCATACGGAGCAGTCGCTCGGCCGTTCGCGTGCCTCGACGCGCCTGGCAGAGAGGCTGGCCCGCAACGCCGAAGCCATCATCGGCATGGGCATGACAAAGACGGTCGTGGCGCGATGGGGCGAGCAGCACGATCAACTGCTGTGTGTGCAGGAGCAGCATGCCCAGACATCGTCTGCATTGTCTGCAATGGCGCGAATGGTCCGGCAGGTGCTGCAGGTCGTCATGCTCGGGACCGGTGCGTGGTTGGTGATCGACATGCAGGCGTCGGCCGGTGTCATGGTCGCGGCAACGATCCTGCTCTCGCGTGCGTTGCAGCCAGTCGAGCACCTGATCAGCGGCTGGCGCGTGATGATCGAAGCGCGCGGCGCGTGGCGCAGGTTAGGAGAGCGCTCCACGCCCACCGTGCACGCATCAAACGTTGCACTGCCGGCGCCTGTCGGGCGAATCGACGTCGAGCGGCTCGCGTACTCCTTCAGTGCCTCTCGACCCGCGCTCATCAGGAACGTCGGCTTCTCGCTCGCGGCGGGAGAGAGTCTCGGTGTCATCGGCGCCAGCGCTTCCGGTAAGACGACGCTGATTCGCCTGTTGCTGGGTTTGTGGCGTTCGCAAGTGGGCGTCGTGCGGCTGGACGGTGCCGACGTGGCGCGTTGGGACCGGGATGCGTTGGGGAAATACGTCGGTTACCTGCCACAGGATGTCGAGTTGTTCTCCGGCACGGTAGGCGAAAACATCGCGCGCCTCGGCGAGACATCTGGCGCGGCAGCCTCGACACGCATCGTTCAAGCAGCACGCCTCGCGCACGCGCACGAGATGATCCTGCAGCTCCCGGACGGCTATGACACGCAGATCGGAGACGGCGGCGCCGTGCTCTCGGGAGGTCAACGGCAACGCATCGCGCTCGCCCGAGCGCTCTACGGCGATCCGCGGGTCGTCGTGCTCGACGAGCCGAATGCCAATCTCGACATCGCTGGCGAGGCCGCATTGCTAGCGGCCCTTGCCGAACTCAAGTCGCGCCGCGTCACGGTCGTAATGGTGAGCCACAACCCGGCACTGATGGCGGCACTCGACAAGCTCGCACTGCTGAAGAACGGCGCACTGGAAATGTTCGGCCCGAGCTCTGCCGTGATGGCGCGCCTGCGTGCTGCGCCGTCGACTCGCATCGTCTCCTTTCCGCCCGCCAAGCACGCCGAGGTGCCCGCATGAATGCGA
>Ga0184627_10000634_pt1 | contig 13602 bp, 11 predicted proteins | sample PLM3_127_b1_FD_133150 | JGI IMG/M metagenome (GOLD analysis project Ga0184627, IMG submission 133150) | Groundwater sediment microbial communities from an aquifer in East River, Colorado, USA - PLM3_127_b1 | ecosystem: Environmental > Terrestrial > Soil > Riparian zone | place: USA: East River...
CGCGTTGAGCGGCGTGCGCAACTCGTGGCTCATATTGGCAAGGAACTGCGATTTGTGCTGGCTCGCAATCTGAAGTTCGTGACTCTTCTGCTCGATTTCCAGAAACAGCCGTGCGTTCTGGATTGCCAGCGCGGACTGGCTGGCAAACGTGGACAGCAGATCGACTACTTGCCGCGAAAACTCGCCCGATTGCTTACGGGTAACAACCAGGGTGCCCATCACCTGATCCTCGCGAAACAGCGGCACTGCCAGCACGGCCCGGAACCCGCTCTCGATCAGAAGGTCACGTATGCGACTCTCATAGGCGCCCTCGATGGCAATGTCCGAGACCTGAACGGGCTGCCGCTTCGCGACCGCCTGCCCGGCCACCCCTTCTCCCTTCCGGAAAGGATTGCGCCGCAAGGCATCGGCGATCGACTCATAAAAGCCATTCGCCGCCAGCGGGCGTAGCTCTTCAGTTACCTCGTCGTAGTCAGAGATCAAGCCCGCCTGCGTCCCAGCGAGCTGGTTGGCGTGGGTGAGGATGGTCGTTAAGACAGTATCGAGATCGAGCGTCGAGCTGACCGCGGCACCGACCTCGCCGAGCGCCTTCAGCTCTTCGACGGATCGACCCAACTCCGCGGTGCGTGCCTGCAGTTCCTTGAACAGCCGCACGTTCTCGATCGCGATAACGGCCTGGTCCGCGAACGTCCTCAACAATTCGACTTGCTTGTCCGAGAACGCATGCACTTCTGCGCGCCGGATCATGATCACTCCGATCGCTTCGCCTTTGCGCAGCATCGGCGCCACGAGCGCCGTTCGGTAGCCCAGGCTGGAGGCATAGGCTTTCGAGCCGGCGAACTCGGCATCCGGCTCGGCAAGCAGATCGGCAATGTGAATGACGCTCCGATCGAGAATGGCTCGGCCGGTCACCAAGTCACGGCGGATGGGGACAGACTCTCCTGCTGATAGCGGGCCGTAAGCCGTCGCCAGTCGGAGAAGGGTTCCGTCGACAAGAAATACCTGCGCGTCATTGGCGGCGCAAAGCCGCGCAGAACGCTCGGCCACCGCGTCCAACACCGGTTTCAGATCGGTGGGCGAACTGCTGATTACGCGCAGAATCTCGCTGGTGGCCGTCTGCTGCTCCAGCGTTTCCGTCAAATCCCGAGTGCGCTCCTCCACTTTTCGCTCCAGTCCCGCGTAAGACTCCTGGAGTCGCTCGGTCATGCGGTTGAACTCGTCGGCCAGCGACTGCAATTCGTCGCCGCTTTTGACGTCGATCCGATGCTCCAGCGCTCCGGAACCGATACGCGCAGCGCCGGCGCGGAGCGCCTGGATCGGTGACACCATCCGGCGCACAAGAAACAAACTTGCCAATATCGAGATCACAACACCAACCAGCACAAGTACCACGGTACGCAGTATCGATGCGTACAATGGTGCGAAGGCCTCGGCAATCGGAAGGTCTACAAAGACGGACCAGTTCAAGGGCGTGATGGCAGCGTGCGCCGAGAGGACTTCGGTTCCGCGCACGTCCCGGCCCACAATTGCCTCAACAGATGTGCCGTCGTCGCGACTCGGTGTTGCGGCGGCCACGCGGACCTGCGGAAGCGTGGATAGATCGGTTTTCTGCAGGACCAGGCTGATGTCGGGATGCGCGATCAGCCGGCCGTTAGCGTCTATCACATACGCGTAACCGCCTTTGCCGACTTTCAGGTTCGAGACCACGTCCCAAATGAACTTCAGGTTTGCCTCGGCGGCGACGACGCCCGCGTCCTCCCCCGCCCCGGCCATGGCAATCGTCATGTAAGGCTCCGACTCCTTGCGGAAGTAAACCGGGCTGAAATACATCTTGCGAGCCATTGCTTCCACGAACTTCGGATCACGCGATAAATCGGCGTTGCTGTCGATGACGTCCATTGCGAGGCGCGACACGCGCAGTTGCTCATGCCCCGTGGGGTCGATATGGGTCACCTCGGTGATGGTGGGAACCTGGCGCAGGAGCCGCAACGAATCGAGCCGTCTCTGATCGAGCGGGACGCCGCGCGGACCCCACGGCGTCTGCGCGATCCAGGAGACATCGTGTTCCAGCCCGCTTACGAACTGCTCAATCCTGATCGCTGCCGCCGCAGCTTTCTCGTGCTGGATGCGGGCGAGCGCGGACTTGTTTTCCTGATACGAAAAGTAAATTTCGACCAGCCCGCTGACAACAAGCCCGCCGATTACCAGAATCACCAGCGACAACGCGTACTTGACGAAAAGGCTGGCGCGCCAGATCACTGGATCACCTCATCCGCCCGCAACAGAATCGACTGCGGAATGGTGATGCCGAGGGCTTTGGCGGTTTTCAGGTTCACGACAAACTCGAACTGGGTCGGCTGTTCGATCGGCAAATCGCCGGGCTTCGCGCCCTTCAAGATCTTGTCAACGTACCCGGCCGATCGGCGAAACAAATCGCCGAAGTTCGCCCCATAGGACATCAGCACGCCTGCGTCAGCGAACTCCCTAAAGCCGGATATCACCGGTAGTCGGGCATTTGACGCCAGCTTGAGAAGCGTCATTCGATGAGTCAAGAAGAAGGGATCGTCGAGCACGTACAGGGCCTGGGCGTGAGCTCGGTTTATAGTCGAAAATGCGGGGCCGATTTCCTCTGGTCTTTGCACGCTCACGAAAGTAAGTTGCATCGACAGCGAAGGCGCCGCCACCTTGAGCTCCTTAAGCGCCATGGTGTGGAATGGCGTGTCTGGATTCCACAGGACTGCGACGCGGGCAACTCGGGGGATAGCTTCCTTGAGCAGTTGCAGCCGCTTGGCGGTAAGTTCGAGCGTCATCAGTGAGAGCCCGGTGACGTTGCCGCCAGGATGCGCGAGGCTCGTGACCAAGCCCGAACCGACCGGGTCAGCGACGATTGCCATGACGATAGGAATGGTGGACTTGGCGCGCTTGACCGCCTGAGCTGCAACCGTACTCGCCACGACGATCACGTCGACTTTGCGCTGGACCAGGTCGGCAGCCAACTCCGGTACCCGAGCGTAATCGCCGCTGGCAGATCGCCACTCGATCACCACATCGCGTCCCTCGGCGTAGCCCGCGTCCCGTAGCCCCTGCTGGAACGCCTGTGCCTCCTTGCTCTCGCGTGAGATGCCGACGAGCAAAACCCCGATGCGCCGCGGTGCTGCCGGTTGCTGCGCGTAGGCCTTCATAGGCAGACAAAACAGCCCGAGAGAGCCAACCAAGGCCGCGAGGTCGCGGGCGAACGCGCGCCGCGTAATCCGTCGTTTCATCGAATCACCTCATCGGCGCGGAGCAGAATCGACTGCGGTATCGTGATCCCGAGCGCCTTGGCGGTCTTGAGATTGACCACCAGCTCAAACCTGGTCGGCTGCTCGATCGGCAGGTCGCCCGGTTTGGCGCCTTTGAGGATCTTGTCGACGTACTCCGCACCGCGCCGAAGAATCCTGTTCATGTCGATTCCGTAAGAAATGAGTCCTCCGTCGTCGACGAAATCACGCATGGAATATATACCCGGAAGACGCTGCTTCGCGGCAAGCTCTACGACCTCGCGACGGTGGTTGGTGGTCATTGGATCCGGAACCACCATGATCGCCTGCGCGCGCCGTCGCGCCTGCTGCATGGACCGCGCAAGATCGTCTCGCCTCATGACATGCACGAACAACGTCCTCACACCTAACGCAGGAGCCGCGGCCGACAGTTGCTTTTCCCAAAGACCGCTCATGGGGCTCTCGGGATTGGAGACCACTGCGACAGTAGACAGATTTGGCACCGTTTCCTGCAGAAGTCCCAGCAATTTTCCGGGGAGCCCTTCCTCGTATTGCAGCGACAAGCCGGTCACGTTGCCTCCCGGTCGCGCCAGGCTTGCAGCCAATCCGTTGCCAACCGGATCCACCATTGCCAAGCTGACCACCGGGACTGTCTTGGTTGCGCGCGCAGCCGCCACGGCTGCGGGAGTTCCGCCGGCGACAATGACGTCCACGCCTCGCTCGACCAAGTCCGTCATGATCCCGGGCAGCCGATCGGTACGCCCCTCCACCCATCGACGCTCAATCATGAGGTTCTGGCCTTCAACCCAGCCCAATTCGCGCAAGCGCTGCCAAAACGCCCTTACGGCCGTTATATCTGTCGCCGGCGAATCAGGACTGACAATACCCATGCGCACGATATTTTCGGCGGGGTGCGCGGTGCGGGACAAAACGAGGACATTGGTCACGACCAGCATGACCAGCGTGAGGACGACTGACTTTCTGCTGCCCAACCAACACGCGCGCACAGTTTCTCCCTCCCAGACGGACAGATGCGAGACTGGAACAAAGGCCTGAATCCACTATGGAGGACGGGTCGGCAGCCCGTCAAGCACACGACCCCGCCCTTGGGTGTGCGCCGTCAGTCCTTGAGGCTGCGCAACTCGCGGCGGATGATCTTGCCGGTGCTGGTCAGCGGCAGCGCATCGACATAGCGGACCTGGCGCGGATATTCGTGGGCCGCCAGTCTCACCTTCACATGGTTCTGGATCTCGCGAGTCAGTCCCTCGCTCGGGCTCCAACCGTCTTTCAGGACCAGGAATGCCTTGACGATCTCGGTGCGCTCCGGGTCGGGGACGCCGACCACCGCCGCCAGCCGCACCGCCGGATGGCCGAGCAGGCAGTCCTCGATCGGTCCCGGCCCGATCCGGTAGCCGGCGCTGGTGATCACGTCGTCATTCCTGCCGACGAACTCGAAGTAGCCCTGCGCATCGCGGCGTCCGGTATCGCCGGTCAGCAGGTACTCGCCCGCGAATTTTTCTCGAGTAGCCTGCGGATTGTTCCAGTAGCCCAGGAACATCACCGGGTCCGGACGCTGTATGCCGATATTGCCCTGCTCGCCGGCCGGAAGCGGGCGGCCGGTGTCATCGACGATCTCCACCTGATGGCCGGGCGCGGCTTTGCCGATGGCACCCGGCTTCGCGGCAAAAAGGGCTGCGCATGAAGACAGCACCATGTTGCACTCGGTCTGCCCGTAGAACTCGTTGATCGCCAGTCCGAAAGTGTCGTGCCCCCATTGCAGCAGTTCCGCCCCCAGCGATTCGCCACCGCTGGCAATCGAGCGCAGCTCGAGATTCCAGCGCGCTTTCGCAACGGGCACCGAGCGCATCATCTTCAACGCGGTCGGCGGCAGAAACGCGTTGCGCACCTTGTGCTTCGCCATCAACTCGAAGGCCGCCTCGGGGTGGAATTTCTCGAAGCGGTGGCTTACAACCGGGATGCCGTGATGCCAGGCGGCGAACAACAGGTCCACCAACCCGCCTATCCAGGCCCAGTCCGCCGGCGTCCACATCAGGTCATCCTGCCGCGGCAGCAGATTGTGCGACATCTCCACGCCGGGCAGGTGTCCGAGCAAGGTGCGGTGCGCGTGCAGCGCGCCCTTGGGTTTGCCGGTGGTGCCCGAGGTGTAGATGATAAGTGCCGGGTCGTCGGCGCGGGTCTGGTGCGGAGCAAACCGGTCCGGGAATCCACGCAGCGCTGCACCGAAATTTTCGGTTCCGGGAGGTTCACCGTCGATGCAGAACACCGATTGTAATTGCGGAAGGGCGGACCTGATCTGGTCGATCTTTGCCATGCCAGTCGCATCGGTGACCAGCAATTTCGCTCCGCAGTCGCTCAGCCGGAACTGCAATGCATCGAAACCGAACAGGGTGAACAGCGGTACCGCGATCGCGCCGATTTTGTAAGCGGCGATATGCGCAACCGCCGTTTCCGGTTCCTGGGGAAGAAGGATGCCGATCCGGTCCCCCGCCTGGATGCCGCGGGCGGCGAACAGGTTGGCAGCCTGGTTGGAAAGTCTCCTGATGTCGGCAAAGGTGTAGCGGATCGTCCTGCCGTCGCGGGTCTCGTGGATCAGCGCCAGCCGGTGCGGGTCGTTCGCCCACTTGTCGCAGAGGTCCATGCCGATGTTGAAGAACTCGGGGACGTCCCACTCGAATCGCCGGCAAATCGCTTCGTAACTGTCCAGTTGCGGGAGCACGCCATCACCTTCGCGCCACGAAGTCCATTGCGAACAAGACGCTCACCGCGGAGGACGCGGAGGACACGGAGGAAAGGCAAGAGCAAGAAAATAAGTTCGGGTGAAAACCTTTCATTGGCTAATGATCCATCGCAGCAAAGTTGGCAGCACAGGTTCGCGAACAGTTACCTCGCTATTATCCCCAAGTTGCTTTCCCTCGTTTTTGTTTTTCCTCCGTGTCCTCCGCGTCCTCCGTGGTAAGAGCCTCTTTGTCGCGAATGCGCAGGTATCCGCGGCGCGGCGACGGAAATATTCGACAACCTGTTAGTCGATCTTGAAGATGATCTCCTGGTCGGCCAGGTAGGAGGTGCCGTCGCGCTTGAAGATGTACTGGCGCACCGCCTCCAGCACCGCCTCATCGAACACGCCGGGCGGCTCCGACAGCAGCACCTGCACGTTGCTGACGTTGCCGTTGACTTCGACCGTGAGCCGCGCCTTCACCCGGCCCTCGATGTGCGCGGCTTCGGCCTCCGGCGGATATTTCGGCTTCACCTTCTTCACCGGCTTGACGTCGCGGAACACCGACGGCAACGGCGGCAGCTCCGGTTCGGGCTCCGGCTTCTTCTCCTCCTTTGGCGGTTCGGGCTGCGGTTTCGGCTCGGGCTTGGGCAGCTCGATCTTCGCTGGCACTTCGCCCGGAAGCGGCTTCGGGATTTCGATCGGGACCGGGTTTTTCTCCCGCTTGACCTTCTTTTTCGGCGGGGGTTTCTGTTCTTTCTTCTTGTCCGGCTCCGGACGCGGCTCCATCGGGGGTGGCGGCTCTTCGAGGCGCACCGACATCACCTGCGTCGGAGGCGGTTCCCGCCAGTCGGGCAGGAACGACCAGTCCACGCCATAAACCAGGAACGGGACCAGCAACTCCAGGCCGAGCGCGATCAGGCCGGCACGCCACAGCGGAAGTGTCTGCTCGTCGATATCCTTCGGGTCGGCCCAAAGCGGGCCGCGCGACGCGACGCCGACGGAGCGCCCGAGGGAATGCGGCACGGCACGGGTGTCGGCGTCAGTCCGCGCTTCCCGCAAGCGGCCGGCTTCGTCGGTAACGTGTCCGCGCGGCGGCTTCTCGGTCATTTCTTCTCGGCGATGGCAGCGATGCCTACCGACGAGATACCGGACCCACGGATCGTATCCATCACGCGGAGCAGCATTTGCAGCGGCACGTCCTTGTCGCCGGCGAGCACGACATCCACCGGCCCGTCTTTCTTTAGCGCATTGAGCCGTGCCTTCAACTGATCCGGATTGAGCGTCTTGCCCGCGACGACCACCTTGCCGTCTTTCGTGACGCCGACGGTAATGGTGGAGACCTTGAGTTGCTGCGTGGTCCTGGAGCCGGGAATTTCCATCTGCACGCCAGAGCCGGCGATCATGTTGAGCGAGATGACGACGAAGAACACCAGCAGGAACATCATGATGTCGATCATCGGGATCACTTCGACGCGCGGCCGGTTGGCGTCGAAATATCCGCCGCGCGTACGGCGGCTCACTGCCCCCTCCCCGCCTTTATCGCGGCGACGCTGGCCGCGTGCGCGTCCCGCACGGAGACGCCCTGGTGCGCCGAGCCGCCGCCGTAGAACCGGTTGATCACCATCACCTTCAGCAAATCCATCTGGTGCAGCGCCAGGCGTACGCGCTTGTTGAAGTCGTTGAGGAAAAGCACCGCGATGATGGCGATGAAGAGGCCCGCCCCGGTTGCGACCAGCGCTTCGGCAATGCCGCCGGTCACCATCCTGGTGGCCGCGCCGCCGGTACCCGACGTGCCGAGGATGTCGAAGGCGTGAACCATGCCGATGATGGTGCCCAGCAGACCCATGAGCGGGGCGAGCGTCACCGAGGTATCGAGCACCCAGACGTGCTTGTCGATCTTGGGCATCTGCCACATGATCGCCTCCTCGATGTGACGCTCCATGGTGCCGGCATCCTCGCCGCGCGAGGCCAGCGCCGAGGAGATGATGGAGCGTTGCAGCGAGCCTTCGTAATGGTTGGCGAGCTGCTCGAGTTTGCCCACGTTCTGGTACTCGACCAGTTGCAGGTCGTGTTCCATCGCCAAGCCCGACTTCAGAACCTTGTGGAAGAAATACGAACGCTCGACAACCACCGCCAGCGTCACCAGCAGCAGCACCGCCATCAGCGGCAACAGGCCGCCGGACATGATGCTCAGTTCAATCAGTTTTTCAATCATGATTTTCTTCCTTTAAAAAACTCTCACCGCAGAGGACGCAAAGGACGCGGAGGAAAGGCAAGAACAAAAAAAGCATTAGAGTGTAAAACCAGGTATCGGTGGTCACTTTGGCACCACGCCTGCTTTTAACTTCTATATGTTTTTCCTCGCTTTTTGGTTTTCCTCTGCGTCCTTTGCGTCAACGCTCTTGAATTTTCTAGTGGATCGGTGGATAGAAGGGCACGCCGTAGCGCTCGGAGAGGCGCCTGGTCTCCCCGCTCTTGAGCATCTCCGCGAACGCCTCGTTGATGAACTGGATGAGTTCGACTTCCTTCTCCTTTACGCCCCAGTTGTTGTCGAAGCGCATTTCCGGCGGTGGCACGTAGCCTTTCACCATCTCGAACTCCGCTTCCGGGTGCGCGAGCCGCGCCTGCGATATTGCACCCGACCAGATCATCGCGGCGTTGACCTCCCCGCGGATCAAGGCGTCGATGACCTGGTAATTCTGGAAGAATGTCGCGTGCGGGATGCCGTTGGCCTGCGCGTATTCGCTCATCGGGGAATAGGCCGGTACGCCGATCTTGACGCCTTGCGTTTTGGCATCGTCGAGACTCTTCACGTCTTTCGCCGGCCCTTGGGTCACCAGCACGTACCCGGTGCTCATGAACGCCTTGGTGAATGCCATTTTGTGCTTCGGCATGTGGTGATCGTCGCCGGTGTATGTCAGCCCGAGGAAAATGTCGCAGATGCCCTTGTCGATGGAAGTGCGGAAGGTGACGCCGACGCCGAAGCGCATCCCGGTATTCACCCAGGCGATGCTGACGACCCAGCCATGCTTCCTGGCGATCGATTGCAGAATCTCGATCTCCAGGCCCGGCGGCTCGTTCTTGCGCGCGGTGCGGGAGAAAGGCCAGAACCACGCATCGGCACAGGCGAGGATGCGGCCCATCTTCTGCACGCGTTCCATCGCTGGCACTTCCTTCAATTCGTCGGGGATCGCGGTCGGCGCGAAATTGCGGTAGCCGGACTGGTAAAGCCGGTCGCTCAGGGGATCAAAGACCTCGGGCTGCCGATAGCCCATCTGCGGCTTGCGGTTCCTGCCGTAGACGTATTCCGGCTCGAGTTCGAACACCTCGGCGGCAACGGCTTCAGCAGCAACAAACGTCGTGATGCCGGCCGCCAGCAACAGGGCGGCGCAGCGAGGAAACATCCGCATGATGAATTTGTTGAAATGCCGGCTTGACGTCTATTGCCGCAAGAAAATACCGCCCCGCGATACCAGGGACGGGTTCAGATCGACTGCGAGGAAGACCTGCCGAACGCCGCGGGATGCGTGCCGTAATTGACCAGGGCGTAATCGTATCGCAAATCGCGAACGAGTCGAAAGGCTTTGGCAAGAAAACGGCTATTACCACGGAGGACACAGAGCATTCTTTTCAATACCTTCTTTTCAATACCTTCCCTTCAATACCTTCCCTTCAATACCTTCTTTTCAATACCCGCTCGACGGGTGCCCTTGAGGGGTGCGCTCGACTTCCGCATTACCCTCCCTACTGTGCCAGACGGGCCTTGATACGTTGTTTCCAGCGAGGGTCCTGGACCTTTTCCAATAACATCTTCAGCACGGCCGCCTCGTCCGGGCTCTTCGCGCGACTCAGCCCGTACTGCTCCGGCGTCAGTTTAAGAATGTCGCCCAAGTCACGGTACAGCACCTTATATTTGAACGACCCAAGAAAATAGAGCGATCGGGCCGGCACGTCGACCACGTCTTGTTTGTCCGAAGAGATCATGTGAAGCCGCCCGCCCGCGTAGAAAAATGGGACGTGGTATTTCATTGCCGGGGCGTTTTCGAGAAAAAAGAGACCGCTCGCCAGCGTCGTCATGCAGGATTGCCGGTACGCGATGCCCGCTCGCTCGTCCTGGGTAACGCGCACGCAGCCCAGCTCGTACGGCGCCTCCGACATATCGAAAAAGCCGAAAATCAGTGCGGAATTGTCGTCGACCACTGTCCGCACCTCCGAATTAAGCGCGCACCCGCTCAACACCAGATTGCACAGCAGCACAGCCACCACGGCTATCTGTCTCATCGCTAGCTCCCACTTTGACGGTTAAGCATCGTCCTCCGGACACTTCTTCTTTGTCGGCCTCATCGGGTACTTCAGGCTCTCGACCCGCCGACGGTCGCGCGCCGGAATCTTCTCAAGAAAATTAAGCTTGGTCAGTTCCTCGACGTCGCTGACAGACACGATGCAAATGTCTGCACTTGAGTGAGCGCTTGGGGTCGAAAGTTGCCGTTCGGACACTGCCTGTCTGGTCGTGTCCAAACTTCTACAGCTCATTATCCATCGGATCGAAAGTTGGCGGCACAGGTTCCCGAAGAGTCACCCCACCTCTATCCTCAAGTTGCTTTCCCTCGGTCTTGTTTTTCCTCCGTGTACCCCTCAAGGGCACCCGTCGAGCGGGTATTGAAAAGAAGGTATTGAAAAGAATCCTCTGCGGTGATCGTGATGTATCTTGAGAACTTAGACTCCGTCAGGACAGATCGCCGCGGATGGCCTTGATGAACATCTGCCGCATCTCGGCGTGGCCGGCCGGACGCGGATTACCGCCTGTGGAAGGATCGTCCACCGCCATCGGCACCAGCATGTCGAGGTCGGCTTCCTTTACTCCCAGATTCGCCAGCGTGTTTGGAATACCGATTTCCTTCCTGAGCGCGAGCACCCAGTCGAGCACCGCCTGGAATCCCGGGTTCGCCAACCCGAGGTAACGCGCCAGCCGCGTAAGCCTTTCCTCGATCGCCGGCCGGTTGAACACCAGCACGTAGGGCATCACCACGCCGTTGGTCTCGCCGTGATGAGAGTTGTAGATCGCACCCACCGGGTGGCTCAGCGAATGAATGGCGCCGAGGCCTTTCTGGAACGCGGTGGCGCCCATGCTCGCCGCCGCCAGCATGTGGGCGCGAGCGGCAACGTTTTTGCCGTCCTTCACCGCGATCGGCAACCATTCCCTGACCAGCCGCATGCCTTCAAGCGCGACACCGTCAGCAAGAGGATGAAATCCGGGCGCGCAGTACGCCTCCAGGCAGTGCGCAAGCGCGTCCATTCCGGTCGCGGCAGTGATGCGCGGCGACAAGCCGACGGTCAATTCCGGATCGGAGATCACCACGGCCGGGAGCAACTTCGGATGGAAGATGATTTTCTTGACGTGCGTGGCCTCGTCGAGGATCACCGCGGCGCGGCCGACCTCGGAGCCGGTGCCGGCGGTGGTGGGCACGGCAATAGTCTGCGCGATGCCGGCGACGTTCACGCGGGTGTACCAGTCGTCGCGGTCCTCGAAGTCCCACAACGGCCGCGTCTGCCCGACCATCAGAGCAATGGTCTTGCCGACATCGAGCGCGCTGCCGCCGCCGAAGGCGATGATGCCGTCGCACTTGCCGGCCTTGTAGAAGGCCACACCGTCATCGACGTTCCTGCCGACCGGATTGGCGCGGATGTCGGAAAAAACGGCGTCCCCCAGTCCGGCATTGCGCAACGAAGCGAGCGCACTCTCGATCATCGGCAGCTTGCGCAGACCCGGATCGGTGACCAGCAGCGGACGTTTCATGCAAAGTTCCTTGCACACGGCGGGCAGCTCGGCGATGCGTCCGGGACCGAAACGCACCGAGGTCGGGTAGTTCCAGTTGCGGGTCAAGGTTTTCGGGTCAATGGTCATCTTTGAAAGCGTGAAGGGTGAATGAGTGAAGGTGTGAAGGGTGAATCAGTGAAGGCGTGAAGGGTGAATGAGTGAAGGTGTGAAGGGTGAATCAGTGAAGGCGTGAAGGGTGAATGAGTGAACGTGTGAAGGGTAAAAAGCGAACGAAATCGAAACCGGTATTCGAATTTCTCTCGCCTCTCGCCTCACGCCTCTCGCCTCACGCCTCTCGCCTCTCGCCTCTCGCCTCACGTAGTGATCCGCAAGTGAAATGACTTCGGCCGAGTGAGCTGTTCATAGCCGACGCTCGAAAGCGTGCAGCCGCGGCCGGAATCCTTGACCCCGGCCCAGGCCAGCGCCGGATCGAGGTAATCGCAGCGGTTCATGAACCAGGTGCCGGTTTCCACCCGGTCGCCGATGGCCAACGCCGCTTCGGGATCGGAAGTCCAGATAGCCGCGGTGAGGCCGTAGTCGCTGTCGTTCATCAACGCGATCGCTTCCTCGTCGCCCTTCACTTTCATGATGCCGATGACCGGCGCGAAGCTTTCCTCGTTCATCAGGCGCATCGAGTGATTCACGTTCACCAGCACCTGCGGCGCCATGTACGGCGTGCCTTCCTGGTCGGCGGGAAACGCCTTCGGGCTCACCAGCGACTTTGCGCCCTGGGCGATCGCCTCCCTGGCTTGTCCACGGGCAAACTCGGCGGCGCGCGCACGCACCATCGGCCCGAGATTCACGTTGGCATCGAGCGGGTTGCCGAGCCGGTACAGACGCGTGAGTTTGACGAAACCATCCACGAACTCGTCGTAGATCTTCTCGTGCGCATAGATGCGCTCGATGCCGCAGCACGACTGGCCGGAGTTGAAGAACGCGCCGTCCACCAAGTTCTCAACCGCATGGGCTATGTTCGCATCGGGGCGCACGTAGGCCGGGTCCTTGCCGCCCAGCTCCAGGCCGGTGCCGATGAACCGGTCGGCCGCCGCTTTCTGCACCGCATGTCCACCGGCGATCGACCCGGTGAAGGCGACGAAGTCGATCAGCGGCGATGCCACCATCTTCGAAGTCTGCTCGTGGCTGCAATGCAGAAACTGGAACACGCCTTCCGGCAAATCGGCTTCGCGGAAGCATTCGTCGTAACGCTCGGCGCACAGCGGCGTCTGGTTCGAATGCTTCAGGATCACCGCGTTGCCGGCCATGATCGCCGGCACCACCGAATTCACCGATGTCAGGTAAGGATAGTTCCACGGCGCCAGCACCAGCACCGTGCCCGCCGGTTCACGCCTGATGAAGCGGCGAAAGCCCTGTTTCGGACCGGCGTCGATGTCAGCCAGAGATTCGGCGGCGATCGACACCATGTAGCGCGCGCGCTCCTCGAAGCCGCGCACTTCGCCGGGCGACTGCGCCAGCGGGCGGCCCATCTGTCGGGTGATTTCCTCGGCGATCTTCACCTTGCGCGCCACGAAGGCATCGACGAAGCGGTTGACGATGGCGGCGCGGCCGGCGATCGGCACCCGCTTCCACTGCGCCTGCGCTCGACTGGCCCGCTCCATCGCCTGCTGGATCTGGACGTCGGTGGCAAGCGGCCGCTCGACATAAATGCTGCCGTCGATGGGGGAGATGGTGCGTTGAATCGTCATGAGTGCGGAAGAGGCGAAAGGTGAAGGCGTGAAGGGTGAATGAGTGAAGGGTGAATGAGTGAAGGGTGAATGAGTGAAGGGTGA
>Ga0184627_10000635_pt1 | contig 13588 bp, 11 predicted proteins | sample PLM3_127_b1_FD_133150 | JGI IMG/M metagenome (GOLD analysis project Ga0184627, IMG submission 133150) | Groundwater sediment microbial communities from an aquifer in East River, Colorado, USA - PLM3_127_b1 | ecosystem: Environmental > Terrestrial > Soil > Riparian zone | place: USA: East River...
CGGTTTCGGCTGATTCTGCGGTAGTTCTCGATAGCCTCCTCCCGGAGGCTACTTGGTGCCGGCGTGCCCATCGCTAACAAGTGATAGTGTCATGTCGTCCCGCGTCTTTCAGGCTCCAAATTCGCAGTCGACCCATCCCTGCGCGGCCGGTAGCCGGCTGCTATGACCTCTGGTGACGACTCTCCGCACTATCCGTCGCGCTCCTTGTCGGCCTCGGGATCAGGGAGACCGTCGGGTCGCCAACGCGCGGGTGAGGACGAGAGCGGCGAGGTCGTCCCCGCGACTGCGGCACCCGCTGGGGGCGTGTGGCGGCCGCCGTTCGGCCCACTGGCGATGGGGGGCCTTAGTGGCGGATGCGCGCCTCAGGAAAACGCCGCCTCGATGCCGGTGCCGGTAAGGGTGAAGGACGGCTCGGACTTGTCGACCGACTCACCAAGCCGACGGAGGTATCCCGCCCGCTCTAGCGCGTCTAGTCGCGTCCACGCTTGAACGACGGAAAGGCTGAGCTGCGGGGCAAGATCCGACGCCGACCAGAATCGCACGTGGTTGTTCATGTAGCGCAGCATCTTGCGGTCGTCGTCCGTGAAGTCCTGCGCAGCGATCATTGTCTCCTTCCCGGGACGCACGCATCTTGCCCACCGACTTTGGACGCAGAAGCTCTCACCACGGCCCTACTGGCCTCGTCCTGCACTCAGCAATGAGTATGCCAACTGACGGACTGGCAGTGTTCAAACGGATGGGTGGCAGCTACTCGGGGATCGCCAGGCACAGACCGGTCAAGACCACCCCCACCAGGAGCGAGTGGATGTGCACGCTGCGCGCCTGGCGCCGAATAACCCCGGCGGTCAGAGCATCAGCAATGGGCTCCTCGCCGTGGTCCAAGTTGCGCGCGCCGCGCGCCGCCAGGCGCACTCAGGTTTTCTCAGTCGCCTGGAAGATGCCAAGGGCTGCGCCCCAGAGGGGCCCGAAGAGCGCGAGGCGCAACCACCGATCGGCACCGTAGACCTGTAGCAAGATCAGGAGAACGGCGCTCAGCCCAAGAGCGAGGATGCCGAACAAGAGGCGCCGTCGGCGCTCTCTACGCCCGATGTTCGGAATACACACGGGCAGGGTTCTGAAGCGTATGGCGCAAGGGTCCACCGATAGGCCGGCGTCGTGCGTGCAGCCGACTGGGAAGGGTTCTAGCATTCCACCGCAGCGAGCGGCCAACACGTGGCAAGCCCGTTTTCTCTCAAAAACGGTAGCCTGCTCCCGATTGACACGGAAGCGAGAGCCGGTACGATCTGGTCATGGTGCCTAATGAGAGTCCGACCGCGTTAGGGATCGCCTGGGACAACTCGGTGCATCGGACACTCGCGGGGATGCTTAGGACATTGCCATGCCTCGCCTCTTCCGCGCCGCACTCGACGGTACCTCGTTTCACCATCTGAGCCGCATACCGGCACCGATCTAAAAGGCGGGCGCTCCTCAAGGTTGCGCAGGTACGTTCGGCAGTCCGGGTTTGCGCACCCTACTTTCATTGCCTGGAAATCCCACGCGCCGTGCTGCTGTCGCTGGTTAACGACCTGTGTTACCCCACTGCAGACCGGGCAGGTGCGAGCGGTGCCATCTTCGTGCACAGCCGCGCGGCGCACGTATCGTGCCTGTGCATACTGGAGAACCGTACGCGCGAGCGCTGAGCTGCTTGTCCGGTGCATGATCTCGGACCTGCCACGGTGGCTTGCCCAGTTCAGGCTCCCGGTGTAGTGAACCCGCTCGTCGATCACGATGTCTTTGCCGTGGAGACCGGAGGCGGAGATCACTACTGCCCCGGTCTGCCTAAGATTCGCGACCGCACGCTCCACGTAGCTTCGATTCTCTGCTTCCGATAACGGAGGTGTGACGAGAGTGACCTCAACACCACGCGATAGGGCAGCCGCGAACAGGGGCTGAATCCGAGGCCAGCGATACTCCCCGAAAAACGGCACCAGGCCGAAAACACTGCTGACTGCCCCAGCCATGTCGGCCTCGAACCGCTCGAAGAAGGTCCGTTCGTCCAATACTTCGTGGACCGAAGCTCCCTCATCAACTGGAACCTTCCATCCGTCATCAGGGGAATCCGCGAGGCCCAAATTCGGCAGGACCTCTCCCACCAACTCCGCAGCCGGCAAGAGCGGCGCCCGCTCCTTCATGAAGTCCCAGAGTTTTCCCAGGCCACTCGATGACTTGGCATGTTTGTTAAGCCATTCGGAAGAGCCCACAAACAAGAACTTGTCGCGTGCCCTCGTGACCGCCACGTTGAGTTCGCGCACGACGTCTTCGACGGCGGCTGGATCACAGAGCCGAGCCGACCAGTACGGCTCATCCAGCGTGCTGTCGAAGATGATAAGTTCCGCCTCGCTCCCTTGGAACGTATGCACCGTCCCTGTAGCTACCCATTCTTGAAGCTTCATCGCGTCGGTAAGCCGCGATAGCAATCGGCGCTGGGCGGCGAATGGGGTGATGATTCCGATTGGGCGCCGGGCAGACGCGGGCGGCGACGGAAAATGGGATGCGGCGGCGGCCGCCAATTCGGTCGCAATCGTTGCGGAGTAGAAGTTGAAGCGGCTTAAGCTGCCTGGCTGCTTCCCGCTCCAGCAATGAAGGTCAGATGTGTCGACTATGAGCAGCGGAGAAAGAGAGAGCTTGTCGGCCCACTCGACGGGTCCGCGGTTACACACCGATTCCCCATCGATCAGCCCGTCTGCGCCATACACCAACGAGCGAGCTGCGTCCGCTATCGGGGGAAGCATCCTCTGCTGCGTCCGTAATCTCGTTAAAGAGGGGCTGTCCGCCGGTCGGTTCTTGATCGCCATCCCTGCCAAATGAAACATGTCCTCACGTAAGCGGCGACTGCTGATCTCGGAGTCACTTCTGACGATCGGAGGGAGTTGGTTGAAATCGCCGACGAGAACAACACGATTGGCAGCGCGTGACGCTGCGAGGAAGACCAGCGGCGGCAGTGCCATCGAAATCTCGTCCACGATGACGGCGTCGAATGTCTGGCTCGCCAGTTCTTTGCCGACATAGCACTTGGTCAGAGTGCAAAAGACGGCGCGAGCTTCATCCAGCAGTTGTTGCTGCGCTTGCGCGACTGCCTCTTGCAGCTCTTGGATCTCGGCTTGCAGCTCGTCTGTTTCTGAGATGTTGTTATCACGTTCAGCCTCGAAGTCAGCCCGAGGAGCTAGAGGTCCACAGTCCGTCCGAGCACTCAGTACCTCGCGGTCACGTAATTCACATTGCGCCTCCGCCGCTTCAACTCGCCTGGCAGCCCCTTCGCCGGCAAAACGAGCCCCCGCGAGCTGCGCTTCAGCTATCGCAAGGGCGCGCTCAGCTCGCTCCTCCCGTCGTCTACGAAAAAGCCAGGCCCCCCTCGCGCGCTCCAGGTCAAGTCGCGCCTGCCGGGAGATCTCTTCGGCCGATTGAACCGCCTCAAACGCGACCGTGAGTTTTGCGTCCTCTGCTGACAGATTCTCGATGGCTCGGCGCGCTAGGGCTTCACCATTCACGAGCCTATCCCAGGTTCGCAGCGCCGCCTCGATTTCTGCTCTCGCCGCGCTGAGCCGTCGAGCCTGTGCTTCGCCTTCTCTGAGTCGGCTTTCCAGGTCTCCAACTCTGGATTCGAGTAGCTCGTCCAAGCGCACGCTGTCTGGAATCTTTTGATCTTGTGTTCTGCCGACGCGGAGTACTTTTCCCTCTTGGAAGATTTGGTGGTTGGCGAGGGGGCCTCGGCCGTCATCGTCGGCCCGCACGGCGGCGTAAAGGGACGCATCGACTGCGGCGTGCGTGTGCGAAGTGACCAGGACCCGCTCGCCGATCTCGGCAAGCGAGGCCACAAGGTGGGCAATCACGTGGGTCTTTCCGGTTCCTGGTGGGCCCCAAACGAAGGTGATTGACGAGCCGAGCGCCTGCTCAAGCACTGCCTGTTGTTCGCCTGTGATGCTCCACTCAGAGGCCATGTCGGGGAGCGCGCGACTCCCAATCTGCGCGTGAGACGGGTTAAAGGCCGTAGCTGCGTGGACCCCGATCTCTCCAGGTGAGAGTGCTAGCTGCCCAAGTGCCTCCGCCAATTTCTTGAGCAGCTGGGTGTCATCGACAGTGAAGATTGCCCGAGCCATGCCAAAGGGAAGGGCAGTCTGGCAGGTGACCTCTAGTGCAATTCGATCCGCCTCTTGGCCGACGACCGAGGCTTCGTAGTCGTCTTGCCCGACCTTCAGACGACCTGTCGCCTCCTCGGGGAGACGAAGGCCGTCGGCTACAACGAACTGGTAGATGCCGCGGTTTGAGTCTAGGCTCTCCAACAGCCGGCCGCTCAAGAGCTCGTATGACTGAGACGCTCCTTCTTTCTCAAGCGCTTGAACCTCCGCGGTTACGGCCTCCTGCAGCCAAACGGCGAGGGCCTTCGGGTCAGAAGGGGGAACATCCGGCTGGTGATCGGGGGGCACGTCGCTCAAAAGGCCTCCTTCCGCCAGTCGACAGTGTGGAGGCCAAAGGTAGATGGATACGTGAAATCTGTCAATCGGCGGGTCGGCGGGAGCGGGGAGGCGGCTTAGCGACGACTATTGGTTCCTAGTGGCCGGCCTAACCCCAGGTTCGCCATTGAACATAGGCGCTTTGCGTACTCTCCAAAACTGCAGCCCAATCTTCTCGGTTGGGTTTGGCTCCAAGATCTACGATGGCTAGCCGCAGCACCTCTTCAAGGGCAACACGGCCGGTAGGCAGGTGCGCGCTTGCAAGTGCATCCCGTCCGACCTCAGCGCCTGCGCTCAGGTGAAGGTGTGGGGTAGCCAGGCGAAATTGCTCTTGGGGATGCCAGTGATACGCAATAATCTCTGTACCCTCGTCATTGTCCAGGGAGTAGTAGTACGCAGTTGTCTGGACCTTCCACGGTCCGCGTGTGGGATCTTCGACGACTCTATAGTTGTGGAGAACGGAGAGACGCAAAGCGGCTCCGATGAGTGAGACAGGGGAGCCTCTACCGATCGTCAGCGCGTGCGGTGCGGAAGAAGGATGGTACCCGCCACTAACAGTGGGGATCTCATCGGTGACGCAGGAGAGCGCTCTTTGGAAGGGCTCGAGGAAGTTTGTTACGGCTTCTGCGGGCGTGCGGCCGGCCACACAGAGAGTTACGGTGCGCCGGCGAACGGCAAGAGCATCACGACCCTGACCACCTCTGGGCGATCAACGTCGTCGGCGAATTTGCCTTCGTTCCAAGCGCGAACGAAATCCTCGCCGCTCATGCTCAAATAGCGGCGGGCCTGTTCGTCGAGTAAAGCTTTGCCTTCGTCCTTGGTTAGTTCAGTGTAGGGTTTGGCAGCGACACTAACGGGTCTCGCCCCCTCTCCGGTTGCCTTTGACTATAGCATCGTCTGTCAAGTGGCTTTGACGCAGGGCAGAGGTCCAAGCCGGACACGAACGTTCCATGGTGTGCGTTAGGAACATAGCTTGGCCGTCTCGTTTGTGGGCTCTTTAGCTCGACAGTAGACTACGCTCACCCTGCGGTCCTTATGGAGGACGGCGATGAATTGCCCGTCCTGCGGCCAACAGAATCGAGAAGGTGCCAGCTTTTGCTGGAGCTGCGGCTCGACACTCAATGCTCCATCTGTGTGCCCTAACTGTGGCGCGGCCATCGAGCCAGGCCACAAGTTTTGCAACTCATGCGGCGCGCCCCTAACAGCGGCTTCAGTTCCCGGGACCACTGTGGGGTCGCCCCTTACCCAGCCGACCGCCTTCTGCGACGGCCGCTATCGCGTCGTTCGCTTCCTGGGAGAGGGCGGCAAGAAGCGGGTTTTCCTGGCCCACGATACCAAGCTAGACCGTGACGTGGCGTTTGCCCTCATCAAAACCGACGGACTCAACGCCGAGGGCGAGGCCCGTATTCGGCGAGAGGCGCAGGCGATGGGCAAGCTTGGAGACGACCCGCACATCGTGCCCGTCTACGACATCGGAGAAGAGGGCGGCCAGCCGTATCTTGTCACGCAGCTCATGGGCGGGGGTGACGTCGAAGGGCTCATCGAGAAGGCCTCTGATCATCGCGTTCCCTTAGAGGTCGCACTGCGGATCGCGGACCAGGTCTGCCAGGCGTTGGAGCACGCCCACGCGAAGGGAATCGTGCATCGAGACCTAAAGCCGGGGAACGTCTGGCTTACCGCGGACGGAACGGCGAAGCTGGGCGATTTCGGGCTAGCGGTGGCGCTGGACCGGAGCCGTCTGACCCAGGCAGGGATGATGGTCGGGACGGTTAGCTATATGCCACCAGAGCAGGCGATCGGCGGCGAGGTGACCCCGCGCAGCGACCTCTACTCACTAGGAGCGATGCTCTATGAGATGGCCTCCGGCCGCCCGCCCTTCGTCGGGGACGAGAGCGTTGCGATCATCACCCAGCACCTGAACACGCCGCCGGTGGCGCCGTCCTGGCACGTGCCGGACTTGCCATCGGGGCTCGAAGCCCTCATGCTACGGCTCTTGGAAAAAGACCCGTCCAGGCGACCCTCCTCCGCATCCGAGGTTCGATCCGCGCTAAGCGGAGTCGCGGCATCAGCCTCAGGACGCAGCACTGGAGGCCCGGAGCACGCACTTGATGAAGCTGTGGAGAAACCCTTCGCTGACCCGCTCTACGGCCGCACCTTTGTCGGGCGAGAACAGGAGCTGCGCCAGCTGCAGGGCGCGTTCGATGCTGCGCTCTCGGGACAGGGATCGCTGGCGATGGTGGTCGGCGAGCCGGGCATCGGGAAGACGAGCCTGTGCGAGCAGCTCGCGACCTACGTCGCGGTGCGGGGTGGCCGGGCGCTCGTCGGCCACTGCTATGAGGAGGGCTCGCTCTCCCTGCCGTACCTGCCCTTCGTGGAGGCGATGCGCTCGTACGTGCTCGCGCGCGAGCCGGATGACCTCAGAAAGGATCTCGGCAGTGGGGCCGCGGAGGTGGCCCGGCTGATCTCGGAGATCAGAGATCGCCTCCAGGTCGAGCTGCGGCCGGCGGGCGACCCGGAGGATGACCGCTGGCGGCTGCTGCAGGCGGTGAGCGGCTTCCTGCACAACGCCTCGACGGTCCAACCCCTGCTACTTGTGCTCGAGGACTTGCACGATGCCGACCGCGGCACCATCGAGCTTCTGCTCCACGTGTCTCGCAACCTCCAGGGGGCGCGCCTGCTCATCGTCGGCAGCTATAGAGACGTCGAAGTCGACCGCAGCCACCCGCTGTCCGGCGCGCTCGCCGAGCTGCGTCGCAGTGGAAGCTTCCTGCGCGTGCCGCTACGGGGGCTGACGGTCGACGAGGTGCAGCGGATGATGTCCATCGTCCGTGGGCAGGACGTGTCGTGGAGCCGAGCCGAGCTGATCCATCGGCAGACCGAAGGCAACCCGTTGTTCGTCCAGGAGGTACTGCGCTACCTGGTGGAGGCGGGGATCGTCGTCCGGGAGGGCGGACGCTACCTCCTCACGGACTCGGAAGCCGGTATCCCCGAGGGCCTACGGGACGTTGTCGGCAAGCGGCTGAGCCGACTGACTGAGAAGACGAATCAGGTTTTGTCCGTGGCGGCGGTGATCGGCCGGGAGTTTCGTTTGGACCTCTTGCAGCGGGTGGCCGGCCTACCGGAGGAGGAGCTGTTCAGCGCGTTGGAGGAGGCGACCGAGCGGGCGGTCGTCGAGCAGCGGCAGGCCGTGGGCTCCGTGGGGTTCCGCTTCACGCACGCTTTCTTCCGTCAAACGCTGTACGAAGAGATTTTCGTGCCCCGGCGCATCCGCCTGCATCAACAGGTAGGGAAGGCCCTGGAGGAGATCTACGGGCGCCGATTGGAGGAGCACGCAGCGGAACTAGCCGAACATTTTGTCCAGAGCACTGAGCCTGGCGACTTGGAGAAGGCGCTTCGGTACTCGCAGCTTGCCGCTCAGCGGGCGATGCAGGTGTTCGCGTACGGGGAAGCGTTCCGTCACCTGCAACAGGCGTTGCGCACCCAGGAGGTGCTTGATCCTGATGACGGGGCCAAGCGATGCGACCTCCTGCTTGCCCAAATGGAGGCAATGTTGCCCTTGGAGGAACCGCGCAAGGTCGTTGAGGCGGTTGCGCCGGAGGCGTTTGCGCTGGCGGAGTCGCTTGGTGATAGCCCCCGAGCTGCGCGGGTGGCCGTCCTTGCCTGCGAGGCCATTCAACGCCGCGGGGAGCTGGCGTTAGATTTGCCCCGCGAGCTATTGCAGGAATGGGCGGCAAAGGCGGAGAAGCATGCCCAGCCGGACACTGTCCAGCGCGTCTATGCCCGCATCTACTCAGGCTTGGCGGAAATCTCGCGCGGCAGACCGCCGGCCGCGCACGTGCATTTGCGCGGCGCCGTAGACGATGCGTTTGCACTTGGCGACAATGCTGCGATTTTCGCGGCAACCGGTTGGGCGTTTCGGAACCTGCGAGCGCTTCAGGATCGCCCGACCGTGCACCGTCTGGCCCGCGAAGTTCTCCACCGTCCTCGCGAAGGAGTTCGCGCAAGCGATCTGGGCACCTGTCTCTACTGGGGAGGATCCTTCCTACTTAGCGCGGGCGACCGGACAGGAGCCGAGTCTCTCTGGAGAGAATTAGCGCAGCTCGCCGAGCATACTCGCGATGCCACGTTGATCGTCCAGGCGATGGCAACTCCGGTGTTTCTGGCGAACCTCGACGGCCGGCTAGAAGAAGCCCTGTCTATTTGCGAGGCGGTGGAGGAACGCGAGCGGGAGCTGGGCGTTACCGCGTCGATCCGACCAGAGCTCATGCGCTTCCAGTTGGGCCGCGGTGACGAGCGCGATCTGGAGACGTACGACACACCGATCCGCCCGATGCAGGCCCAACGGGCTCGGATGCTCGCCTATCTTGGCCGACATGAGGAAGCTCGGGCCATTCGCGAACGTTTCCAGGGCCTGGCTTCAGATGCCGATGAGTCAGCGACAACCATCCTGACGGCATTCCTGATCGCGGCTACGCTGGATGGCGACGCGGAGACTGTGCGCGCCCTCCTTCCAAGGCTAGTCCCGCTTGCGGGACAACTCGACACCGGGATGAGCGCTGGGATGGGGACAAGCGTGGGACGCTGCCTCGGAGAGGCCGCAGCGCTCCTTGGCCAGTTCGACAATGCCCGCGATTTCTACGAACAGGCGCTGGAACTGTGCGAAAAGCTTCGTTTTCGGTCGGAGATCGCGCTCACTCGTCTCGCCCAGGCAGAGTTGCTTTTGGAACACTACCCAGAAGGACAAGCTGAAGCGCAGGTCCACCTGGACTTCGCCATCGACGAGTTCCGAGATATGAAGATGCAGCCCGCGTTGGAGCGCGCCCTTAGCCACAAGGGGCTGCTGAAGGCGTGAGCTAGAACAACGACGATTGCGTCCTCGTGTCTGGTAGCAGAGCTGGTCATTGACCCACGCTGGCGGTTGAACGTGCGGGCGCGGGAGCTGTAACTGCCAGATACACACCAGCCATTACAAGCCCTGCGCCGAGCACAAAGGTAAGCGACACGAATTCTCCGGCGAGAAGAGCCCCCATGCCGACCGTTACGAGTGGGAATAGCACGGTAGCGTAGCTCGTCGCCGATGCGGTCCACCGCTGCAGCACAATCAGGAAGCCCACGAACAGGCCGACCGACCCGGCCGTCACGAGGTACGTGAGGGCGATCCACGTGGACTCCCGGACTGGCACCGTGTGGTGCTCTCCAACGAGGAAAGAAAGCGCCAGGAGCAGAGCCGCTCCTGGCACCATCGCCACGGCGTTCGTCGGGATTGGGTGGACGCGGGGGAACCACTTTGCGAGCACCGTTCCTTCGGCAATGCAAACGGCTGCCAGAAGCAGAGCGAGCACGGACGCCAGGGGCACTGCGGCTGTCAGTTGGTCGGCGAAGATCACGCCGACACCTACGACAGCGATGATGCCAGCTCCAATGCCTCTCCATGAGATCCGTTCAAGGCCATGCGCCCGTGCGAGCATGAGCGTGAGGAGCGGTGCGAGCGCGACAAGAACCGAACCTAGGGCGGCCGGAGCATTCACCAGCCCCCAGTAGGCGAAAGCGTAGGTAGCCCCGAAATTGAGAGTTCCGAAGATCAGGGCGCCCAGGAAGGCTCGCCCTCGAGGGAGTTGCAGTCGCCACATGATGCTGATGGTGAGGAGGAGAACCGCGGCGGCGGCAAAGCGGATGCCAGCCCCCCAGAACGGAGCCAGTTCTTGGTTGCTGAAGCGTACCGCGACGAAGTTCGTGCCACCAAGAAGAACGACAGCCGCAAAAGCTGCCAAAGCAACTTGGTCGATCCTGTTCTTCGGCTTGTGCGTTTCCACTACCCCAAAGGAGAGAAGCAGACGCCTAGGACGGGGGACTAAGGTGTTCTGGGCGCGCGCCTATCATGTCACACCCGGAGGATCGCCCGGTGATCCCATCAATAACAAGTGATAGTGTCATATCGTCGCTTACGTCCCCGCGCCTACCACATACACTGCGGTGTGTCCCAGACCTACGTCCCGAGTTTCAGGATTCGCTCCGCGACCGAGCACGACGCCGCCCAGGTCGGCGCCCTGGCCGAGGAGTTCGCGGACTACTTGCGGGGGATCGGGGATCACACAGACTTGAGTTTCAACGCCGAGGCGTACCTGCGCGATGGCTTCGGCTCGAATCCGGCGTTCGCGGGCATCGTCGCAGAGAGCCAGGGCACCGTTCTCGGCTATCTGCTCTACCACCCAGGCTACGACACCGACCGGGGCGTACGCTTGCTGCCCGTGCTCGATTTGTACGTCCGCGAAGCTGCTCGTCGTCGGGGAGTCGGTCGCGCCCTCATGACCGAGGCCGCGGCTATCTGCAAGCAGCAGGGGGGCAAAGAACTAATTTGGTCGGTCTATGAGCCAAACAAACTCGCAGCCGAGTGCTACGAGCAACTGGGGGCCCGGTACATCGGCGGTCTACGGTTCATGACCTGGCCGGTTTAGGAACACGAGCGAAATCCTCGCCAGGCGCCCACGATTCTCCGTAGCATCCGTTCCGGCCCTCGACTTTCCGGGATACTCCAGCGAGCTCCAGCTGAGGGCGGCCCCATCCAGCGAACAGGCAAGGCGATTCTCTCCGGCTTGATCGTGGGCTTGCTTGCGGGGATCAGTGCGCGGCTTGCAATGCGGCTCATCGCCCTGGCCGGTGGACGCGGACCGGAATTCACCGTCTCCGGCACCGTGACCGTGCTGGTGGTTGCATTGCTCTACGGCATCCTGGCCGGCGTCGCCTTCAGCGCGCTGCGCCACCGGCTACCTGATTTCGGTCCAGGCGCCGGTTGGACCTTCGGCGTTGCGTTCTCGCTCCTCTATGGGCTTCCGCTCCTGATCGCAGACCAGGTCGACGAGCTCCAGGTGTCTCCCGTCCTGGGGATCGCGCTCTTCCTGACGATCTTCGTACTCGCCGGGCCGGCTCTCGCGATGACAACAGCCCGCTTCGAGCGGATCTGGCCGGCGACTCAAGACGCAGAAGGCATCGGTGGTTCACTCGCCGGCAGGCTGGTGGCCATGTTGGTCGTCGCTGGCTCGGCCCCGGCCGTCGTGTCCACTTACGCATTGGCCGCCCGCCGAATGCTGTCACTGCTCGCCGGCTCCTAACCAGGACGAAACACGGGCGAAAACCTGAGGGTTCCTGGCAGTTGGCAGACAGTTTCTGAGAGTCTGCACGGGCTACGCTGCCGCCGAGAAGAAAAGGAGGCAGCAAATGCCAACGAGCTATTGGCGGCCCAACGCAACAGAAGCTTCCGACCAGGATCCCATTGCGCGCCGATTGAGGATGCCGCCGAACGGCGTGGTGGCCAGCCCCTCCCGGTCGCCCGGCTTGGCGCCCGAGCGGGTAACCCCACAGCAAGCGGTTGCAGACCCGGCTGTCATGGGCCGGGTGCTCGGTCTCCTCGGCTTTGCCTTTCTCTTTACGGCTGGTGGCGTCGTGCTGGGCCGACTGGTCGGGCCATCCGCTCTTCCGGTAGGCATAGTCGGCGGATTCGTGGCGCTCATCGCCCTGCTCGTCCTCAAGGAGAAAGCGCCCCTGAACCTGGGGGTGCTCTACGGATTCGCCACCCTCGAGGGAATGGTCCTGAGCTCATTGCTGGAGATGCTTGTCGGGCGAGGGCTTGGGAGCATCGTCCTTCAAGCTGCCGCCGTGACCGCGGCAATCACGATGGCGGCGGGGGCGTACGGCGCCACTACGAAGCGGGACCTCAGCACGTGGGGAGGCGTGCTCTTCGCGGGGCTCCTCGCAGTCGTCGCCAGCTCCCTCGCAGCGATCCTGCTGCAGGCGCCGATCATCTCTCTTGTGGTCACGCCGTTCTCAGCCGCGCTGTTCACCGGGTTCATCGTGTACGACCTGAATCGGGTCGCCAACGTGCGCGGCGCGACCGAGGGAACGCAAATCCTGCTCGCCGTCAGTATCTATCTCGATATCTTGAATCTGTTCCTGGATCTGCTCCGGCTTCTGGTCGCATTCTTCGGTGACGACTAAGCAAGTCAGGAGCCCAGGCGCGCGCCTCGTAGTGTCCGCCCCGGTAGGCCCTTTTTCCCATAGTGCCGCGCCTCACACCGTGGCTAAGATACCGGCGCTTGGAAGCAGAAAAAGGGCAGGATGCCTCGAAACAGTACCGTCGACGGGGCGCATTCACGTCCAGCGTCCAGACATGACCACCAAACTGATACCGACAAGCTCCCACCGATTGAGCAGAGCCTCGTTCAGTCCTCTCTGATCGATGCCTGGGTAAAGACGTTGCAGGCTGCGGAAGCCATGCGCCTCTACCTCCATCCCACGTATGTCAGGCATTCGGAAAGCGAGCTTATCGTGATCGTCCAGCGAGTGCTTCACGACCGCCATGGGCCGAGCCAGATGGTCGCCGAGATGCTGGCGCAAGGCGACCGGAGCCTCGCTCGCACGGCGTGATCCGCCTTTCCGATCCCTCTGCCAGCACCGGTGACGAACGCCACTTTGCCATCCGTTTTCACGTGTCACTCCCAAAAAGCGCTTGTGGTCACCGCAGCCCGTAAGCCCGATTGACTTCGAAATCGTAGATGAATCGTTGCTCTTCAGCGGGCGAGTGCCGCCCGCAGGCAGTAAGCTTGATCCGATTCGCCTCGCGTCGCAAACTGGCGAGCGCTTGAGCGCCCCGCACAGGAGCAGGAGGTCGTCGTGACGGCAACACGGTTGCAAGGAATTCCAAGACAGCTCAGCCATGTTGCGCTGCGAGTGCGGAACGTGGACCGAGCCGTCGAGTTCTACACGCAGGTCCTCGGCCTCACCCTGCGCAATCGACGTGACAAGGCCGCGTTCCTCGGGATTCGCGAGGATGCCTCCCATGAGCTGGCGCTCTTCGCGCTCGGGGACGGCGCGGCCGACCCGGATCCGGAGCGGGTGGGCATGTACCACATGGCTTGGGAGATGGCGTCCTTCGAGGAGCTCGAGCAGTTCCATCGGCGGCTGCTCGCGAGCGGCGCTCGAATCGCCGGCTACAGCGATCGCCAGTGCAACGTGATGTTCCTCGACCCGGACGGCAACGCGCTGGAAGCCTTCTGGGAACCCCCGCGGGCGGTTCTGGAACGCGCCCGCCAACCCCGCGGCCC
>Ga0184627_10000637_pt1 | contig 13565 bp, 11 predicted proteins | sample PLM3_127_b1_FD_133150 | JGI IMG/M metagenome (GOLD analysis project Ga0184627, IMG submission 133150) | Groundwater sediment microbial communities from an aquifer in East River, Colorado, USA - PLM3_127_b1 | ecosystem: Environmental > Terrestrial > Soil > Riparian zone | place: USA: East River...
GCGAAGGCGGTCCGCGAGCTCGAGGTGCCGCATCAGTCGTGGGGCCTCTCGCTCGATCTCACGCGCGACGAGGTGGCGATCACGAGCCAGCAGTACCAGGGGATTTCGATGTTTGCGCGTACGGCCACCGGGATCGAGCGGCCGCTCCGCACGATTCGGGGCGAGAAGACGCAGCTGGCCGATCCCCACGGGGTGTACCTCGATGGGCCGGGCAATGAAGTCTTTGCCGCCAATCACGGCAACTGGACCGAGATGCGGTCGTACGCCGACGATGTCGTGCTGCTGCCCGGGGAGTACAAGCCGGGGCGGTTCGAGTTGCCGTCGATTCGCGTGTTTCGCGCGACCGCGGATGGCAATGTGCCGCCGATTCGCACCATTCAGGGCGATCGCACGGAGTTGGCCTGGCCGATGGGCATCGACGTCGATCGCGAGGGGCGCGAGCTCGCGGTGGCGAACTACGGGTCGAGCTCCGTGCTGATCTTCGCGAAGGCGGCCGACGGAAACGTCGCGCCGTTGCGGATCATCGGCGGTCCCCGTACCGGCATCATCGGCCCGGTCGCGGTCGGCTTCGATCGCCGCAACCGTGAGATCTGGGTCGCCAATTACGGCGACCATACCGCCGTGGTGTTCGATATCGACGCCGCGGGCGATGTCGCACCGAAACGAATCATCCGGAACGCGCCGGCGGGAACGCCGACGACAGGGTTTACCAACGCGTCGGCTGCTGCCTACGACAGCAAGCGCCGTGAGGTGCTCGTCCCGAATTGAGTGAGCGTGCCGAGGATCTCGGCGTTTGCCAGGCTGGCAAACGGAAACGTCGCCCCGGATCGGATCATCGAAGGTCAAGCCACGAGTCTCAGCCGGACGATGCACGGTGTGGCGTATGACGCCATGCACGACGAGATCATCGTGCCGGTCGCTCTGTCGGGCGCGATTCTGGTGTTCCGCGGCGGGGCGCGTGGCAACGAGCCGCCGATCCGCGTGATCCAGGGATCGGATACGGGCCTCATCCGGCCGCATACCGCGAACGTGGATCCGGTGAGTGGCGAGATTCTCGCCGGCGACCCGAGCGCGCGGGGTGTGCTCGTGTTCGATCGCCTCGCACACGGCAACGTGAAGCCGAAGCGCGTCATCGCGGGTCCGAAGACGCAGTTCCGCGAGATCGTCGGCGTCGCGTCCGACACGAAGCACAACACCATTGTCGTGGCGAGCCGGGCGCCCGGCGGTCCGAGCGGGTTGTTCATCTTCAATCGCCTGGACCAGGGAGATGTCGCGCCGAGGCGCACGATCGCCGGTCCCTTGACCGGCGCCCTCGGACGCTTCCGGCAGGTGTCCATTGATTCCGAGCGCGGCCAGATCTATCTCGCGGTGCAGGCGTTCCGTGTACAGGAGCCGACGCCGCAGAAAGCCGCCGACCTGTACGAGAGCGAAACCTCGCTGAGCAAGCTGCGTTCGCTCATCGAGGATGCGCCGCGTGCGCGCGGCGGGGTGCCGCGCCTTCTGCAGGCAGGCTTCATCGGTGTGTGGAACATCGATGACTCTGGCAACGTGCCGCCCCGCATGATTATCCGTGGGCCTGCGGTGCGCGCTGGCGGCTTCGCCGGGGTGGCATTCAACCCGGACGCTGGAGAGGTCTACGGCGTCAGCGGGGATATAAACGGCTACCTGACGTATCTCGTCCCGCAGTTTTTCCAGAAACCTGGCGCAGCCACGGCCAGGCGGTAGAAACGCACGACATTTTCAATCTTCGATGTTCAATTTGAGCATCGGATGGAATCCAAGTCCTTGTTCGCTGACGTCAAAAGAGTGGCAGAATAGGCCAACTATATTCCTGGGAGGGTAAGGTATGCGGTTCATTCTTCCGGTGGCGCTCGCACTGGTGGTGACGTTTGCCACGTCCCCGCTCACGGCGGGGGGGCAGTCGGCGACAGGCCAGGCGTCGATCACCTTCACGAAAGACGTCGCGCCCATCTTCCAGAACAACTGTCAGGTGTGTCACCGGCCGGGGAGCATGGCGCCGATGTCGCTGCTGACGTACGAGGAGGCGCGGCCCTGGGCGAGATCGATCAAGCAAAAGGTCCTCGCGCGCGAGATGCCGCCGTGGTTCATCGACAAGAACGTCGGCGTCCAGCACTTCAGCAATGACAGGTCGCTGACCGACGATGAAATCGCGACCATCCTCACATGGGTGGACGCCGGAGCGCCGCAGGGCAATCCCGCCGACATGCCGCCGCCGCGCCGCTTCCCCGACGCCGAGACATGGCAGATCGGCAAGCCGGATCTCATCGTGGCCTTGCCAAAGGACATCCTTGTGGCGGCCAGGGCCCCCGATCAGTGGCCGGACATTCTCGTGGACGCCCGTCTGACGGAAGATCGGTACATCCAGGGTGTTCAGATCATTCCGACGAAGGGGTTCCCGGTCATCCACCATATCCGCACCTCGATCGTCGAGCCCACCGATGCGAATCGCGGCAGCGGCCGGCTCGATGCAACCGATGGGTCGCTCGAGGTGGGGGAGCAGGGAGTGTTTCTCAACGAATATGCGATCGGAAAGCAAGGCGACGTGTTCCCGGAGGGATCCGGCCGGTTGATCAAGGCGGGCACGAAGATCAACTTCCAACTGCATCTTCATGCGACCGGCAAGGAGGACACGCCGACCAATGTCGCCCTCGGTCTCAAGTTCTATCCCGCAGGTTACGTCCCGAAGCATGTAATTACTTCGACCACCGTGAGTGCGCCACAGGTCGATCTCCGGCCTCACACGGATAACATCCGGTCGGACGGCTATCTCATGCTGGCGAAGGCGGCTCGGTTGCTCTCATTCCAGCCGCACATGCACAACCGCGGAAAAGCGGAGTGCCTGGAGGCCATTTACCCCACAGGACGGGTCGAGACGCTGTCATGCGCCAAGTTCCGTTTCAACTGGCACATCAACTACGTCTACAACGATGATGCGGCGCCGCTCCTGCCGGCAGGCACGATGCTGCATTCGATCATGTGGCACGACAACACAGCCAAGAACCCGTTCAATCCGGATCCGGACGCACAGATCACATACGGGCAGCGGACGATCGATGAAATGGGTTCGGCGTGGTTGAGCTGGTACTACATGTCCGACGAAGATTTCAAAAAGGAAACTGAGGCGCGGCGAGCACGCCGTACCACTCTCACAAGCACACGCTGAGCACAAACGCGTAATGCAAAAGGCAAAGGTCGAAGGTCAAATCACGTCTTGAACAGAATTTGCCTTTTGACTTTTGACCTACGAGAGACGATATAGCCAGGAGAGCCGGAATGAAGAAGTACATAGTGGCGATAGCTTCTTCCGCTCTTCTTCTCGCTGCGACAGGCCGTACGCCTGCTGATGCGCAGAGTAGCTACGCCAGGGGACAGGATGTCAGTCCGACATTCGATGGGTGGCAACAAAATCCGGACGGCACCTACACGCTGCATTTCGGCTATTTCAATCGAAACTCCGAGGAGGAGTTCGATGTTCCGGTCGGTCCGGGCAATACCTTCGAGCCGGGCGGGGATCGCGGCCAGCCGACACACTTCTATCCGGCGCGGAAGTGGTGGGTCTTCAAAACGGTTGTGCCCGGCGATTGGCCGAAAGATCGGCGATTGGTCTGGACGTTAACCACCCACGGAAAGACCAACCAGGCGAAAGGGTGGCTCCAGCCGGAATGGGAAGTCGACACAGACCTGATTTCCAAAAACGCTGCGCGTGACCCTTCGTTGATGACGAACGGGACGAATGAACTGGACCTTGACCATGAGAATCGTCCGCCTTCGTTCACGGGCAGCCCTTCCCAGACGATCAATCGGTCGGATACCCTGACGTTAACGGCAACGGCGACTGACGATGGACGCCCGAAACCGGTGCCTGATCCGGACGGCCGCCTTCAACAAGGCGTGCGCCTCCGCTGGATTGTGTACCGAGGTGCGGGCAAGGTTCGGCTCGATCCCGATATCATGAGCGGGCGTGTGTACGGGAAACCCGCCACGTTGGCCACGAAGGTCAGCTTCGCTGCCCCTGGCGCCTACCGGTTGCGCGCCATCGCGAGTGATGGCCAGGCGTTTTCCACCTACGACGTGGACGTGACCGTCAAATGAATCACAGATCGTCAATCCTGTTCAGCGTACCCATCGTGCGCCACTCGCTCAGCTGAGCGATCACGAGCCGGTCTCCCTGGACCGCGCAGAGCTGTATCGCATCTCGCAGTTCCGCCACTCCCATCTCCGCACGGATGGCCCACGCGGTGGACGTCAGGCGCGTAGCGCCGAGCTGGGTCAGCGTTGGGATCAGCGTGGGGTACTCGATATCCGGCTTCTGCAGCAGATCGTAGTGAATCAAGAACATGGGCATACGAGCACCAGAATGTGTCCGTTCTTGTTCAGGCGCGAACCGCCCTACTTGTTCCCGACGCCGGTGCCTGGGGTGAAGCCGGCCGCGGCGCCGTACTCGTTGCCCTCGAGGCAGATGAATTCCATCAGGTCCCCGCCCCCGGTCTTCAGGTCCGGGCGCAGCAGCCGTCCGGTGAACTTCATCTGGATGACCCTCGAGAACGCACCGGGATCGTCGAGCGTGAATTCGTTGGTGATCCGCCCGTAATTGATGCGCGTCCACCGTTCGATCGTGTGCAGCTGCTCGGTATGGGGCGTGCCAAGGCCGTCGAACCAGAACTTGTCGTTGTAGCCGGTGGTATCGACGATCAGGGTGTCCTTGTCGAACCGGCCGATCGAATGTCCCCACCAGGTCGGGAGAGGGTCCACGGGGTGCTGGCGGCCGTCCATGTAAATCACGCGATGCGCTCCGGCGTCGCCCGTCTCGTGCAGGACGTAGATGTGCGTGAGGCCTTTCGAGGTGTAGGACATGGCGAACTTCCACGGGTATGGGTTCACGCGTGGCACACCCATGGGCAGGCACGCGGTATAGGGTTCATCCCGGATGTCCCGTTTGGCCTTGAGCGCCCTCGCCCACGGGAGCAGCAGCGCATCCAGCTCGCCCGGCTTGAAGCCGGCATCGGCCTCCATGTTGTTGTTCGAGCCGCCACCGACCCAGGGCCCGGTCAGATCCACGTGGCCGTCGGGCAGCCTCGGGATGGGGCCCGCCGCCTGGGCGTCGGGCACGGTCGGCGTGCCGCCGACGCTGATCGAGCCAACACCGCCCTGTCCGCCGCCACCCCTGCCCTGTGCGTGCACCTGCGCAAGCACGACCAGCGTCATCCCCGCGATTGCGATCGACACGAGGCACAGTTTCTTCACGTCCATCCTCCATGCTCCGCCACACCAGTACGTGCGGGCGGCGTTCACGGCGACATTGTAGCGTCAGGTCGCAACGTAGTCGAACCGGCCGCATGCCACCAGGAACACGAAGACGGTTTTGGCCACGAAGGACACAGCGCGGCCAACGCCGCAACCAAACCTTGACACGTCGGCGGCGTTGGCCGCGCTGTTTCTAACGGACGCTGTCACGAAGGTCCCAAAGTGTTCTATTTGGAAATAGACCTTTGTGATTTGGGTGTTCTTTGTGGCTACGCCGTCTTTGTGATCTCCCTGTGTGCAGATATTGCGCGGTCGTGCACGTGTTCCAGACGACGAGGTGTTCAATTCCTTGGTCTCGAATCTCCATTTCGGCGGAGAGAGGGCAGGTCCGGCCGAACCTTCGTCCGTGGTGTCTAACGTAAGTGCAGGCACGGCCAAGGTACGCGCCTTGCCTCTGGCCTGCACGAGTCGGCCGATCCGGATCGGCAACAACACGACCAATTGGAGGTGTAGCCATGCGCCTGCGCATGCGCGTTGTTGTTGCCGTTGTCCTTGCGCTTGTTGCCATCGCCGGTGCTCAGGCCAATCGTGGCCAGCTCACGGGGATCGTCACCGATACGGCCGGCGGGATGCTTCCCGGCGTGGCCGTTACGCTGTCGGGTGTCGAGCGTCGCACGACCGTCACCAATGAACGGGGTGAATTCACATTCACGAACCTGCTGCCAGGCAGGTATGAGCTGCGGCTGACGCTGGCGGGGTTCGTTGACCTCGCACGGGACGTCACCGTGACCGCTGACGACACCGTTCGCCTGACACTGCAACTGGCGGTCGGTTCATTAGCCGAGACCGTCACCGTCAGTTCCGCTGAGGCGCCCGCGGGTCTCCAGCAGTCGGCACGCGTGGCAAGGGGAGTGGCTGGCGGCATCGTTGGCGGTGTCGCCGATAGTGCGTCGCCCGCGCCGCAGAGCGCCAGAAGCTTCGAAGGCGCCCGCTCCTTGCCGCGCGCACCGTTCAATACGGAAGCGTACGAACACGTTCAGGAAAACGGGCTGCGTCGGGTGGCCAACGATCCGCTCTCGACGTTCTCGGTCGACGTCGACACGGCGTCGTACGCCAACGTGCGCAGGTTTCTCACTGCTGGGACGCCGCCTCCGGCAGGGGCGGTGCGTGTGGAGGAGCTGATCAACTACTTCCGCTTCGACTATCCGCAACCAGTCGCGGGCCAGCCCTTTTCGGTGACGACAGAACTGGCGGAATGCCCGTGGAACCCGAAGCATCGCCTGGCGCTCATCGGATTCCAGGGGCGGGAGGTCGACGACAAGGCGCTCACGCCACGCAACCTCGTGTTCCTGATCGATGTCTCCGGCTCCATGCAGTCGCCGGACAAGCTGCCGCTCGTGCGCAACTCGATGCGAATGCTCGTGGACGTCCTGACGCCCCGGGACCGTGTGGCCATCGTTGTCTATGCCGGCGGCAGCGGGTTGGTGCTCCCCTCGACCGCTGGAGATCGGAAGGACGTCATCCACCACGCCCTCGCGCGGCTCGAAGCGGGTGGATCAACCAATGGCGCCGCCGGAATCAGGCTCGCCTATCAGGTGGCACGACAGCACTTTGTCCGGGACGGCGTGAACCGCGTCGTGCTTGCCACAGACGGCGACTTCAACGTCGGAGTCACCAGTCAGGACGAGCTGGTTCGCCTCATCGAGGAGGAACGCGAGAGCGGGATTTTCCTGTCGGTCCTGGGGGTCGGTACGGGCAACCTGAAGGACTCGGCCATGGAGAAGCTCGCGGACAAGGGCAACGGCAACTATGCGTACCTCGATTCGCTGCACGAGGCGCGCAAGGTCCTCGTACGGGAGGCCGGGGCCACGCTGACGACCATCGCCAAGGACGTGAAGATTCAGGTTGAGTTCAATCCCGCAGCGGTCGCGGCCTACCGGCTGATCGGCTACGAAAACCGGGTGCTGCGGCATGAGGACTTCAACGACGACAAGAAGGACGCCGCCGAGATCGGGGCGGGCCATTCGGTCACGGCGCTGTACGAGATCGTTCCTGCGGGAGTGGAGGTGGATGCGCCTTCCGTCGACCCACTGCGCTACCAGCGAGCGCCAGAGCGCACGCGTGCGGGAGATTCGTCGGAGCTTGCCACGGTGAAGGTCCGTTACAAGACGCCGACCGGCGATACCAGCCGGCTCATGACGGACGTGGTGCGCAGCACGCCGCGCCCGATGTCCCGCAACCTCGGATTTGCCTCCGCGGTGGCAGAGTTCGGCATGCTCCTGAGAGGTTCAGAACATCGCGGTATCGCGAGCTACGGCGCTGTGCTGATCAGAGCGCGAACCTTCCGTGGCGCCGATGCAGAAGGGTATCGTGCCGAGTTCATCAGGTTGGTGGACCTTGCGGCTGGTTTGCACAGCCTCCAGTCACGGGAAAACGCATTGGAGCGGTAACTGGCAGCAGCGTGAACGCTACACGCAACCCGGAGCCAGCTATACTTCGCCGCTGGAGACGTTGCCATGCACATTGATCGCTATCTACGAATCCTCCTCACCGTCATCGCCATTGAGCTGCTCTGGCTTGGGCTCAAGGACGTGGCTCCGGCCGTGTCTGCGCAGGCCGAGCCCACGCGCGTGGTCATCGCAAGCGTGGAGGGCGGATTTCTCCCCGTCGCCCTCGCCGGCCAGACCGCCACTGCGGGACGAAATCCGCTCCGACCGATTCAGATTGGAATCGCCGGCACGGTCGCGATCGAAGCGCGCATGCCGCTGAAGATTGAAGCGGACCGACCGCTGAAAGTCGAGGCGGATCGGCCGCTGAAGGTGGAAGCGGTTCCGTATACACCCGGTGCGCGCCCAGGGGAGTAAGCGTGCGGATGTGGTTGGCTCTCTGAATCAGGACCGCAGGCTTACCGCTGCGGCGTGGCTGTTACCGCCTATCTCGCTCCGCCGCACGGCGCCAGTCACGCCGACGCCACGCTCGCTCCGAACGTTTGCGTAATCCCTGAGACTGACTACCGCTTCGTCGCGGTAAACGCGCCGCCGCTGCCGCCCTTGACGGTGCCGCGGATGGTGTTGCCCTGGACGCGCCCGTTGTACACGGCGTTGCCGACCGTAAACGTGATCTCTTCGCCGCGCAGCTTGCCAGCGGTGACTGGCGTGGAGCCGAGCGTCCCCGAGACCACCTGAAACTCCTGCGTGAGGGTCAGTACGCCCTGGGGCAGCTGCCACGTGCCCGCCACTTTCGCGGGCACGATCCAGAGGTGGGCCGTGCACCAGCTGGTGCAGTCGGTAATCGTCTCACTCTGGTCCGGCTGCCACTCCTCCATCGTGAACGAGTTCGACACGATGCGCGTGCCCGGCCTCATGTTCAAAATCGTCGGGCGAAGCTTCATGTTGATCGAGGGCAGCAGGAACATCGTAATCACCTGCGCCTTCGAGAAGTCGGTCTCGAACAGGTCGGCTTTCATAAAGGTCGCCCTCGCGGTCACGCCCTCGGCCGCGGCGTTGCGCTGGGCGAGCTCGACCATGTCGGGGTTGTATTCGATGCCCTGGGCGCGGAGGCCGCGCTTGGCGGCCGTGATGACCGTGCGGCCGTCGCCGGACCCGAGGTCCATCAAAAAATCCTGCGGCGTCACTTGCGCCATGTCGAGCATCTTGTTGACGAGCGCCTGCGGCGTGGGCACCCAGACGACATCCTTGCCGGCCTGCCCGACCTGTGGCTCGAACGGCTTCGCAGGCGCCTGGGTTCCCTGGGCGAACACAGCGGCCGCGAAGGCCGGCACGATCACCGCACATGCAACGAGCCGAATCTGGCGAAGTAGTTTCATGACCAAGCCCTCGACGGGACGCACCCGCCCCGCATGAATAATTGGAAAGGGGAGTATACCCGAAGGCCCGCGTCTTTGGCGTGCCGTCTTGGGGGGTCGTGGCGTGGGGGGGCGTGGCGTTGACAAATGGCGTCCGGCCGCCAATACTCCACGCACTACCCAGAAGAACCAGTAGCCCCCGGCAAAGGGCGCTCATCGTTCCCAGCTTCAGGTCGAGGGTGAACGTCTTCATTTTTCGTGCAATTCGGACCGTCATCCGCGCCGACTCCGATCCTGCCCGGCAGGCGCTCTTTGCAAACCTGAGGCAGTCGCGCCTGGCGGTACGGCTTGCGTACGGCGTGCACGAGCGCCTGGGCAGGTCGCGGGCTGCCGCGCTGCTCGTGTCGTGCTACGGCCTGGCGTTCTTCCTGCGTATCGCGCCTCCTCGCGATCGGGCGGCGCGAATCCTGGCGGTCGCCAGACACGCGAACGCGCGGCGGCACGTCGACCGCGTCGCCTCCTGGCTCGGTCCTGACGAGTGTGGGCGGGTGCACACCAGGCTGACGCCCCTGCGTGGTCCATCCGGCCTGGCGGGGCTCGTTCGACGCTCGTCACGAGGGTCCTTCGTCAGAGCGTTTCGCAGCGTCCGGGCCATCGACCGCCGGCACGGGTTCCTCGTGTCGTGCCGGGTGGCGAGCACGCTCGCCTGGTACGCGCGCTCCAAAGCGATTCTGGGCGCCCGGCGACCCGACGCGATCCTCGTGTCCAGCGACTCGAATCCGGAAGAAGTGGGTTTTGCGTCGGCCGCGCGCGCCCTCGGCGTCCCGACGGTCTTCGTCTCTCACGCTTATCCGACGCCGTTCTCGCCTCCGCTGGACTTCAGTCTGTCGATTCTCGAAGGCGAAGCGGCGGTGCGCGCCCGCGGGCGCAAAGGGCCGATCAAGGGAGAGGTCGTGCTCGCAGGACTGGAGGGTGACTGGGCTCCCATTGATCCCGGACGCTTCGAGAGGACCGAGCCCGTCATCGGCATCTTCACGCCCAAGGCCGTCTCATGGCCGACGCTGGCCGCGATCATTGCCGACTGCCGTCAGCAGTTTCGCGCCAGGCAGATCGTCATCCGCTGGCACCCGAGCATGCTCGAGCGGCCTCGGCTCGCCGAGGTGCTCGGGAATCTCTCCGGCATCGTGGAGACCTCGAAGGCGGCGACCCTGACGGACGTCGCCCGGCGTTGCGACTGGGTGATTGCCGCTGAGAACAGCGGCGTGCATCTGCCCGTGCTCAAGCTCGGCATCCCAACCGTCTCGGTCAGGAATCTGGGACTCTATCCGAAGAGCCGTTCGGACCTGTATGGGTTCGTGGCCGACGGCATCATCTTCCCGCCAGTCTCTTCCATCCGCGACGTTCAAGCCGGCGCGCTGACCGCGTTCTTCTCCGAGGGCTGGTCGGCCCGGTTCGAACGGTACGATGCCTCCTACTTCCGACCGCAGAAGATGATCGGCAGCGAGGTTCAACGCGCCATCTGGCGGCTGTTCGAACACGCACCGTCGAGGGCGACGTGTGCCTGAGGTGACCTCCGACGCGCTGCAGCCTCCAGCCGCGCCGATGCCGCAGCCGCGCCCGGACTGGAGGCGAGCTCCAGCCAGCCTCGTCAGTCTTGCGGTCAGTGGGGCTCTGCTCATCGGCCTGTACCGCAGCATGGATCTGCGGCTGGTCGGAGAGGCGCTCCGCGGCGCGGACAGGGGCTGGCTCGTCATCTCGGTGGGGATGATCGCGCCGATCACCGTCCTGCGGGCGATTCGCTTTCGCTGGGTCGCGCCGGCCGGCGCGCTGGCGGGCGTTGGTGAGGCGCTCCGCCTGACGCTGGTGGCCACCGCCCTCAACGCCTTTGTGCCGGCGAAGGCCGGAGACCTCACCAAGAGCTACTTCGTGGCGAAGCGCGGCGGAACGTCGGCCGGCGTCGCTGTGGCGATCATCGTGTACGAGCGGTTGTGTGACCTGTTCAGCGTGATTGCCTGGTGCATGGTGGGATGGCTGGTCGGCGGGCCGCTGGTGGCCGGCCTCCCGTCGGCGGTCTGGCCGTTGCTCGGAGCGATCGGCGTCGTGTGCGGCATCCTGATCCTGTCCGAGCGAGCGGCTGAAAGGTGGCGGGCCCTCCTGGTACGAGCGCTGCCCCGCCGAAGGCTGCGGAAGTTGCGGAATCTGGCGGAGGGATGGCCGGATCTGCTTCAGGTCCTCAGGGGTCGCCGCGCAGGTGTCGTGCTCTTCTCGCTCTTCCTGTGGCTCGTGCACCTGACCCAGATCTGGATGTTCACCGTGGCCTTGTCCGTGCGCATGCCATTCATGGTGTGCGCAAGTCTTTCGGCGGTCGCCCTGATAGCCGGCCAGGCTCCCTTGACGTTCGCCGGTCTCGGCGCGCGCGATGTAGCGCTCGTCGTGCTGATGGCAGGCTACATGACACCCGAGGAGGCGGCGGCACTGGGGATACTGATCTCCACGCGCAATCTCCTGCCGCCTCTGGCCGCCTTGCCTATCATGCGGCCGTACCTCGCGGCCGTCGTCAAGGAAGCGCGCGGGTGGCGGACGGACATGAAGCGGGTCGGATGACGCGGCTGCGGAGCGCATGAAGCCGGGACCGCACCTCGCGGCGCACCGTTTCCTCGCCGCCGGCCTCCTCTGCTGGGTGATCGCCGGCGCGGCGTATGGAACGCTGCGAGCGACATTCGGCCCCAGACCGTCCGCCGTCGCCGTCCGATGGGCGCCGGGCGTGGACGGCGTGGTACGGCAGTGGTTGGAACGCCGATACAGTCTGGCGCAGGGAGAGCTGAGGGAAGGGCGCACCTGGGTGTACACCCTCCTCGATCCCTCGCGCTCCAACGTCAGGGCGTTCGTCAGCGACGCGTCAGTCGAGGATACGCAAAACATCGATCGCATGGCGTTTCGCGTGACCTCGTCTGCGCCGCGGCGTCCGTATCCCTCGTCCCGCCCGTGGATACCAGTTCGCCTGCGGGGCCTGAGCATCCTCTGCCTGTGCATCGGGCTGATCGGGATCAGCCTGGGGCTTGTCGAGCGTGTCGCGCCGGGCACGACCGGGAACTGGTTTGTCTCCAGGCCGCGGAGCGACCTGATCTTCGCGCTGATCCTTCTGGCGGCAGTGCTGCTCCGCCTCTATTTCGCGACGACCGCGGAATACATCTACGACGAAGAGAGTGCCTCCATTCCGCGCTCACAGACGATCACGTTTGCCCCCGGGAATCTGCAACTGCCCATTCGTGGGCAGAATCATCCGGCGCTGCCGGCGTATTTCGTCAAGGCCAGCAGCGTGCTGTTCGGCACCACGCCGCTCGGCTATCGATTGGTCCATGTGCTCGCCGGCCTGTGCACCATCGTGCTGATCTTCGTGCTCGCGCGCCAGTGGTACGGCCCGGTTGCGGCGCGATGGGCGGCGGCGCTTCTGGCGTTCAACGAGTATTACCTGGGGGTGTCGGCCCGCGCGACGGCGCACGTGCCGTATCTGCTGTTCACCGCCGCGGCCGTGTATGCGTTCGGCCGGTTCGTGAGCGTGCAGCGGGCCGTCTACTTGTACGCCGCCGGCGTGGCCCTTGGCCTGGCGTTCTATTGCAAGGAGCACTCAGCGCTCCTGCTGCCCGTGTTCCTGCTGATGCTGCTGCACGCCAGGTATCGGCATTGGTTCCGCAGTCCGCACGTCTATGCCGCCTGCGCCCTGTTCTTTCTCGTGATCGGACCAGATCTCCTCTGGAATGTGACAGCCGGCGACGACATTCGCCAGGCCACCTACAGCGATCATCTGCAGCGCATGGGCGGCCTCGGCCTCTCGCCGTATCCGTTTATGTTCTTTGCCCGGGATGCCGTCCAGTGGCTGCACGGCCTCCTCACAGGACGGGGCCTCGTGGACGCGACGGCCGAGTATCTGTCGATGAATGCCGCTCTTGGCGCGCTGCTGCTCGGCGCCGTGCTGGTGACGACCCTTCGCCGGCCGGCGCCCGACAGCACTCGATTCCTCCTGCTCCTGTTCTGGGGTGTGTTTGGCTTTTTTGCGTCGATTCGCCCGGGGGCTTCTCCGAAGGACCTGGACCCCGCCAGCTGGATCTGGGTCGATGTCACGCTGTTTCCCACGGTCATCCTGGCTGGAGCGCTGTTGGCTGGCGCGAAAGGAAGATTTCGGATCGCGTCCTGGGCGTTCGCCTGCGGCGCCATGCTGTACGCCGGCGCCGGGATTGTCGGATGACGGGAGGAGAGTGCGGTAGGGATCAGTACGTTCCGCGCGCTGAACACGATGCCAGGGTGCCGGAACCGGCAGACGCACGGGACTTAGAATCCTGGGACCTGAAAGGGTCGTGTGGGTTCGACCCCCACCCCCGGCACCAATCTCTAGGAAATTCGCGCGTTCTTCGGCCGCTGCTTGTCGCCTGCAGCGGCCGAACGCGCCAACTGATCCCGTTCTGATCCCGTTCTCCCGAAAACCCGCTACGATCCC